>Ga0209698_10000598_pt1 | contig 41410 bp, 34 predicted proteins | sample LitLauG_LLR_2012_FD_187203 | JGI IMG/M metagenome (GOLD analysis project Ga0209698, IMG submission 187203) | Freshwater sediment microbial communities from Pennsylvania, USA - Little Laurel Run_MetaG_LLR_2012 (SPAdes) (version 2) | ecosystem: Environmental > Aquatic > Freshwater > Creek >... | reverse complement strand
TCGAATCCCCCCCTCTCCGCCATGTCAATCACTTACTTGCTCTATTGCACCAGCTTAGCTTAGTCGGTCATTTCAGAAATACGCCGACGTATTCCGGGGCGTTACTCGATTTTCGCCGAGGCGTTCAGCTTGGTGAGCAGCTCGTTCAAGTCTTGCCGACTGAATTTCCATTCAAAGGGTTTGGCCGCTGCTTCCCAGTAGTACTGAAAATCAAGGAGGCGCTCCGCCAGAGTGTCCAGGTTCGCGAAATCGTTGGGTGTCAGAACCTTCCGCTGGATAATGGAGAAGTAGATCTCCACTTGATTGAGCCAACTGGCATGGATCGGCGCGTGGACCAGGACCAATTGTGGATAGGCGCTTTGCAGGCGTTGCACGGCCCTGAGACCACGGTGAGCCGAACAGTTGTCAACGATCCAAAAGACGCGGCGAGCATCATGGTACGGCGGTCGAGTCATGACCTGCTCGACGAGGCGGTCAAAGGGTTCGATGCCGTTCTGGGTCTCGCAGCGCCCAAAGATCCTGGCATTGTGGACATCCAGACCGGCGATGTAGGTCCAGGCCCGCACCGAAAATACTCGTGCTCTACCTACATCGTGCCCCGAGGGCGGCAGGCGCGAGTGGGATGTTTGCGTCGCCGGGCTTGAATGCTGGTTTTCTCGTCCGCAGAGATCACGAACTCGTCATCTTTCAGAGGCTCACCTTCCCATGTGCGGGCATACAGATCGAGAATGCGACCGGCTTTGTTGGCAAAGTTGGGATCGCGCGGGAAGATCCAGCTACGGTGGTACCAGGGCCGAATGGCATCTTCGTGCAACCAGCGCCACAGCGTGCTGCCGCTGATGGAAGCCACCAGGCCTGACTGGCAAACCTCTCGCGCCAGATCCGTAGTACTCCAGCGAGACAGCGGCAAGTCGTGCGTGGCTGGGAGTTCGCAGGCCCAAGCCTTGACCTGAACCACCAAGTCAGGGGGGAAGTCCGGGGACGACCCGGACGAGAGCGTTCTTCTAAACCAGTCAGGCGTTCCAGGAAGAAGCGTTTACGCCACTCCGATACAACGTCACGGCGGGTGTTGAGTCGCGCGGCAATTTCGCTGTTTTCCAGTCCTTCGGCGGCCATCAAGATGATTTTGGCGCGCTGGACCTGAAAATACGGCAACGTATATTTGGTGGAGCGTCTGTGTAATTCGGCAGCTTCGGAGGCAGAGAGGCAAATCGGAAATGGGCTCGTTCTGGGCATCGTGACACACCTACCACAGAATCGCACAACAGAGCCTAGCACGCTATCAATAATACGTCGGTATATTTATGAAATGGTGTACTTAGCTATTCCCATCGCGGCCGCTACGACACTCTCAACCAGATCCCTCGCTTCGATGCCAATGGCCTTTGGTCCCCTTGACTCCGTGTGGTTCTCGCGTTACGGCAATTTAGTGGACACCCTGGAGACGTTCATCCAGAACGACCGCCGTTGCAGTCACGGGAAATCCGGGCTGGTTCTGCCTTAGAATCGTCTTGCCGTCCGCGCGGACAGTTTTGTTACCGAGGATGGAGGCTGTTATTGGGAGATCGGGAAGGCCGACAAATGTAAAGTGCGCCGGAGCTGTCCGTCGCAATTTGCCACGGGTTCGGGGCAAGCCATTCGCAGAGTCCGCGCCAAGCAGAAATTCGGAGGCCACCGCCGCCGCGCCGGGCGCGCTCAACAGCGCAAGACACAGCAGCGCTCTGCCAGGCATCGGATCGCGCTGAGCGCGGCGAATGCCAAGGTAACTTGCGCTAAGACCCGCCGCTTCTCCAGGCTCGTGTGTCGCATTGCAGCAATCGTCTGGCGAACACCCTCGAACGGCGGGAAGTCTTGGCCAACCCAGGCGGCCGCAAGAGATCACGTCCTGGGTCGCTCCAATTTGGCGCTTCTCCCGACCGTGCGACTGGAGCATCATGGCTTCCTTGCCGTGATAAGCACTCTGCGATACAAAGCAATTGACATGGAGCAGCGGCTTTGATAGTATCTGCCGCGACTGGGGATTTTGGCGTTTCAATGCGCATCGGACCGCGTACAATTCCTCGAAGCCAGGTTTGACGGCGCGGTTCCAGTGCTCATGGTGAACTCGCCAAAAAAGAGAGGGGTTAGCCTCATGGTAAAGACTCTTTGCACGACGGTTCTTCTCGTGCTTGTCACGACCGCCTCATCTATTGCGCAAACGGGTTCCAGTTCTGTGGTAGGGACCGTTGCCGATACAACCAACAGAGTAATGCCGGGCAGTACCGTCACGCTGACCAACGATTCCTCCGGCGAGCAACGCGCGGAAACCACCAACCAGGGCGGCGACTTTGTGTTCGCCGCCGTGAATCCGGGAACCTACACCCTCAAGGTGCAGAACAAGGGATTCCGCACGCTGGAGCGCAGAGGCATCGTGCTGATATCTTCTACGCGCCTGTCGCTTGGCACCCTGCAGTTGCAGGTTGGCGGCGTGAACGAAACCATTGAGGTCAGCGCCCAGGCGGCGCAGGTCGAAACCGAGAGTTCGGACAAATCGGAACTGGTCGACCTCAAGGAATTACAGCAGATTTCGGTCCGCGCTCGTGACCCCATGTCGTTCCTTGGCATCATGCCCGGTGTCCAAAAGGGCATCGATCCCGATTTCCTCGGTGGCTCCTACGGGAGTACTGTGCCCTCTTTCCAGGGACTCGGCACGGGCACCACCGTCATTATGTCCGACGGCGTGAACGGCGGCGACGGCCAGAGTGGCGGCCTCTACTCAGGGACGGTGAACCTCGACTCCATTTCCGAAGTCAAGGTCCTGATGGGCAACTATAACGCCGAGTACGGGCGCGCCGGCGGCGCCATGATTAATATCGTGACCAAGAGCGGCGGCCAGCAGTACCACGGCAGCGGCTGGTTCTACAAGCGCCACGAACAGTTCAACGCCAACAATTATTTTAATAACCTCAACGGTTTGGGCAAGGCTATCTACCGCTTCCAAACTATCGGTGGTGACATTGGCGGCAAGGTCAAGCTGCCCAAGGTCAACATGGAGGACAAGCTGTTCTTCTTCGTGCTGTTCGAAGATACGCGTCTTAAGACTCCGCAAGCCATCGATCGATATACTATGCCGACCGCGCTCGAAAGACAGGGTAATTTCTCCCAGTCGTTTAACGGGGCCAGTCTGATCGTCGTCAAGGATCCACTTACCGGGGCGCCGTTTCCGGGCAACATCGTCCCTACTAACCGGGCGAATCCGTACACTCTCGCGGAAATGAATATTCTGCCGCTGCCGAATTACCCCGGCGCGGGCTATAACTATCTCTTCCAGGAGCGGTTCATCAATCAGCCGCGCCAGTCCATGACGAGCAGGTTAGATTACCACCCGACCGACAAGGATACGGTCAGCACGACATTCAAGACATGGGATGCCAACTCAACCGGTTTTCATGTGGCAGCCGGCTTGACGTACCCGGGCTTGGGCCTAATGCAATATTCGTTTTCCACCTATCAGGGCACCGTCGACTGGACCAGGGTCGTCTCTGCCCATATCGTGAACGAACTTTACGCCGGCGGTTTGCACGACGTCGAAGCGTCGCCGCCATGGGGTCCGAATTGCGTTCAAATCGGTTGCGGACAGTTCAACCCCATCAAGCGCCAGAACCAGGGCGCGCTCAATAGCCTGGGGCAGTTCAACAATACTTGGAATCCGCTGAATTTCATTCCCAAAGCGTCGTTTGGCGGAATCCCCACGAGCTTCAGCGCCGCGGCGATCAGCTTTGACGGCCGCGAACCCCTGTCCGGGTACGATTCGAACCTGACGTTCAAGGACGATTTGACTTACACACTCCGGTCGCACACCTTCAAGTTTGGGGCCTTCTACGAACACTCCCGCTTTGGGCAGGCCGCTACGAGTAATTTCTCCGGCAGTGTCGACTTCGGGCAGAATTCGCTCGACCCGACAAATACCGGGTATGCCTTTGCCAACGCGTATATCGGGCACTTCAACTCGTACACCGAGGACCTTGGCCGCGGGCCCGATAACACAAGGCGTAACATTCAGGCGTTCTATGCGCAGGATACCTGGAAAATCAGGCGTAATCTGACCATGGATATCGGATTGCGCGTCTACCACGACCCGTGGCCGCTCCAGTCGGATGGCGTCGCATCCATGTTCAGCGCCCAGCGATTCGATCCCACGTGGGGCGGTAATCCGCCCGTGCTGTATGCGCCCATCGCGACCGCCTCAGGCCGCCAGGGTGTCAACCCCGCAACGGGAGTTATAGTTCCCCAAACTTACATTGGCAACATTGTCCCCGGCACCGGAAATTCGTGCCTGAATCTTTCCAATACGAATCCGTGCAAGCTCAACGGAATCGTGATTCAGAACGACCCGACCTATGTAAGCGGCTTCGGTTTTCGCGACCCGGTTGGACCCCAGTGGGATCCTCGGCTCGGTTTCTCGTACGACCCGTTCGGCGACGGCAAGACGGCCATCCGCGCCTCTTTCGGGGAATTCCACGAGGCGAGCCAGGGGGGCGGGGCGTTCAACCGCGGACCGGCATTCGTTTATTCGCGGACCGTTCTTTCGAGCACCTTAGACCCCACGCTCTTCCAGCAGACGCCTCTCACCAGCCCGATCAGCGTAACCGGCGGCGTGGTGAAGAACAACAAGATTCCGGTGGTTCTCCAGTATCTCTTCTCGATCCAACGCGACATCGGCAAGAGCACTGTTCTGACTGCGTCCTACGTCGGTAACGTGCAGCGCTATGTGTCGGAGAACTATAACTACAACTTGCTGCCTTTTGGAACGCGCTTTCTGGCATCGAATGCGGACCCGGCCAATCCGTCCGTGGCCCTGCCGGATCCTTTACTTCGGCCGATCAAGGGCTATCTGGACCTGGGCGTCACGCACCCGGCCGCGATAACCCGGTACGACTCGCTGCAGGTGAAAGCGCAGCGCCGCTTCGCCGCCGGTCTCGAGATCGACGGCAACTTTACCTGGGCCAAAAACTTCCAGTACAACGGCTGGAGCCAGTTGATTCCGGTCCATAACTTTTGGGGGCTCAGCTCAATCGACCAGACGTACGTGGCGAACTTCAGTTACGTCTACAACCTCCCTTCGTTGTCGAAGCTGATGAATGCAAAAGCGAAGTTTGCCAGGTTGACCCTGGATAATTGGCAGGTCTCGGGTATCACCTCGTGGGGCAGCGGCTTTCCGCAGAGCATTTCACTGACCACCAGCGATGCTTTCGATTTCACCGGCGGCGGCGACATCACGGCTCAGCCCGTGCTGACCTGCGATCCGCAGCTTGGATACGGCTCGAGGAATTTCGCTCAGTTCTTCAATACTTCTTGCGTGTCGCGGCCAGCCGGACGAGGCAGCTACGGCAGTCGCTTCAACGGCAACTACTTCCGCGGCCCGGGCTTCAACAACTGGGATGCCTCGCTGTTCAAGAACTTCCCGCTGGCCGAAGCCCGGGTGCTCCAGTTGCGTTGGGAAGTCTACAATGTACCCAACCACGCGGAAGCATCCACGGTGAACGCCACGGCTCGCTTTACGCCGGCAGGGGCGCAGACCACGGCGGCTTTCGGCCAGGTGACGGCCACCCGTCCGGAGCGCCGCATGCAAATGGGGCTTCGGTTCAACTTCTAGGAAGGAACTATGCATACCATGTTCAAAGTTCGAACTTCCGCCGCTGTGGCGGCCATGCTAGTGGTGGCGATTCCGGCGGCCGCGCAAGTCAATTCCGCCGGTTCTCTCTCCGGCTGCGTTCAGAAGAACGGCGGCGTTTATACGCTCGTTGACGAGAATTCCAAGGCAACAGTTCAACTGCGCGGCGGCCACCTTAAGGCTGGGCAGCACGTACAGGTTGTAGGCACGGCGGTTTCCAACCCTGCGCCCGCCGCCGGCGCTTCGCAACTGCTCGACGTGACCAGCGTTACTCCCACCGGCGGGAGTTGCGCGGGCTCGAGCGGAAAAGGCTTGCATCTGAGCAAGGCGCATGTCATCAGCATCGCGATTGTGGGTGGGCTGGTGGCCTTCGGAATCGTAAAGGCGGCGGGCCGCATCGGGCCCAGTTTCTAGGCGCGCCCTTCGTCCTCTTGACTCCGGCCGCTCGTCAGGCTAATATATCCGTGACGGATGTATTTATGCCGAAGCCGACACCGCTCGACGCACTGCTCCCGCTGACTCCCCCCGTTTTCCACATTCTGGTCGCCCTGGCCGGCGAAGAACGTCATGGCTACGGGATCATGCAGGACGTGGCCAGCCAGACCGAGGGGGCTCTTCAACTCGGCCCCGGTACTCTCTACGGCTGCCTCAAGCGCATGCTGGCGGCAGGCCTGGTGGAAGAGTCGGATGAGCGGCCCGATCTGGCCCTCGACGACCAGCGCCGCCGCTATTACCGCATGACGGCCCTAGGACAGGGAGCGGTTCGCGCCGAAGCGCAGCGTCTCGCCAGCGCCGTCACGGTAGCCAAGGCCAAGCGGCTGCTCGACCGCGGCAATGCCGGTCTGGCGGGAGGCAAAGCCTGATGCCTACTTCCGTTTGGATCGCCTGCGTCAGCCGCATTTACTCGGCGCTTCTTTACGCCTATCCGCGGGAATTCCGCCTGCAATACGGCGGCGCCATGCAGCAACTCTTCCGCGACCGCTGCCGCGATCTGACCAACACGCCCTCACGTTCCGTACTCCAGCCGCTGCGCTTCGTCTATCACTTCGTGGCCGACTGGTTCGCCTCGGCGGTCCAAGAGAGGATTGCTTCAGTCCGTGGCCGCGGCATCGCTCCGGCCGTTGCGCGGCAGTTCGGCGCCATTTGGTCCGCCGGCCGCCAACAGACGCCGCGCACCTTTTCGGTCGAGTGGGCCCTGACGATTGTCGTATACCTGTTCGCCAGCACCACCTTGGTGCAGGCCTACGTGGTTCCCACGGGTTCCATGGAGGGCACGGTGCGCGTGGGCGACCACATGTTGGTCGATCGCGTGGCTTATGCCGACCCCGGTTCCCTGGGCCGTCATCTGCTGCCCTACCGCGATGTCGAGCGCGGCGACATCGTGGTCTTCCTTTATCCCGAAGATGTTCGCCAGACCTATGTGAAGCGCGTCATCGGTCTGCCGGGCGACCGCATCCGCCTGCTGCATAAACAGGTGATCCGCAACGGCCGCCGCATCGTGGAACCCTATACGCAACACGTCGACGGTTCCCTGGACCCCTACCGCGACGATTTCCCTTCCGAGCCCGAGGCCATGACCACGCCGCGCGGCCTGGACATGTTCCAGCATTACGTCGTCAACGGAGAAGTGATCGTGCCGCCCGGCTCGCTCTTCGTTATGGGAGACAACCGCGACAACTCAGCCGACAGCCGCTACTGGGGCTTCGTTCCGCGCAGTTACGTGGTCGGCAAACCACTGGTGGTCTACTGGTCCTACGACGCGCCCACCGCCGACTTGGCGGAGTGGAGCCTGTCGCACGTGCTCGACCTCGCCCAGCATTTCTTGACTAAGACCCGTTGGGAACGCACTCTGTTGGTGCCCCGATCGCAGCGCGCTCAAGACGCCGGAGTCGTGCAATGAAGGCCGCTGTGGGCGTTCTGTTCGGCTGGTTGGTGCCGGGCGGTGCCTATCTCCTGCTGCGCCGCTATGCTCAATTCGCAGTCTCATTTCTTCTGGTGAGCGGCGCATTCGCAGCCGGAGTGGCGCTCCGCGGCGCGAGCCGATGGCCCCAGCTTGCGGAACTCCGCGGACTCGACGGCTTCACCGCCCTGGTGGCCCAAGCCGGCGCCCTCACCAAAGCGCTGGCCGGCGGTCCCTACCTGCTCGCTCTGTGGCGTGACGGCTCTCCCACCTTCCTCGACGGACGCCTGCACGAGTACGGAACTACCCTCCTGGTTCTGGCGGGCCTCTTCAACCTGCTGGCTCTGGCCGATGCGCTGGAACTGCGAAAGGCCAAGCGACCCTGATGCCGCATCTCCCCTTCACTTTGCTGCTTGCCCTGCTGATCTCCGGGGCTACCGCCTGCCTCGGCAATCGCCCCACCCGGCAGCGCATCCACCACGCCTCTTACGTGTTCCTATCCTGCACCATCGCCGTGCTGGCGGGCAGCTGGATCATGTACTGGATCCACGGCTAGCTATACGGAGAGGACGTTACACGGGCAGGCCGGTGTAATTTCGCGTCTCACGCGCATGAAAATAGTCTCATCATTTTTTTGTTGACACCACTAATACGCGAGCAGTATGTTGGGGTTGGATGGATACGGCACGCAGCTCGTCGTATCCCCGATTTGCATGGATCCTCGGTAGGCGAGGCGTCCGCGCGGCAAAGAGGCCACTGCCCTCCGGCGTCGAAAGAGGTCGTTAGGGTTTGACCAGGGACTCCCGGACTAAGGGTTTCTCTAATGTGGCTGAGGTTTTCGGATCTCTACGGCGTGCGGTGCTGAAGCTTGGACCAGTGGGGGAATCCGTCAGCAATCGCTTGCGATAGTTGGCCATTTCTTCCGCTTCGGGGGGAATGGTTTTTTTGTTTCCCTCCTGAGCTTCGCTCGTCTCCAGAAAGGTATATGGAACCCAACGACGATCGGCCTCCCACAATAGGAGACACGGCGTGGGAGTTCCGGCAGTAATCCGATAGCCTGACTGCTATCGCCTGACTCGCCGCGGCTCCCACAAGTTGAACGGTGGTGAGCGCGGAGAGATTGAAGGCGAGCCTCCCCGGGTCCCGGGGCGGAACACACTTTCTCTTCGACATCTCCAGCAGGATGACAATCAGGCCGGCGGCGGTGAAACCTTGTCCGCGGCCGTAATGCCCGTGTTGTGTTTTCAAGGGCACGAAAGGAGAGATTTCCATGAGCAATAAAGTGCTGATGATGCCCGCGGCCGGCCTGGAGACGGAAGTGATGCCGGTCCACGGGCGGGTAGTGAAATCGAGGTTGACGCGCGATCTGTTGACCTTCCTGATGGTGTTCGGCCCCGGACTCATCGTGATGGTGGCGGATAACGACGCCGGTGCGGTATCGACATACAGCCAGGCTGGGGCGCTGTACGGGACTCACTTGTTATGGGTGGTTCTGCTCTTATTACCGGTTACTTACTTCATTCAGGAAATGGTCGTGAGGTTGGGAATCGCCACGGGAAAAGGCCACGCCGCCATGATTTACCAGCGCTTCGGTAAGTGGTGGGGACTCTTCTCGCTGATCGATCTGGAACTGGTGAACTTCTTGACGCTGGTGACGGAATTCGCCGCCATCGACTTGGCGCTGAACAAGATGGGTATCGATCCGCGACTCGGCGTCCCCATCGTCGCGTCCGGCCTGTTGCTCATGGCAATTGCCGGAAGTTATCGCCGTTGGGAACGGATCGTGGTCTTCCTCTGCCTGCTGGACCTGGCGTGGTTCGTGATCGCGTTCGCCCTGCGGCCGCCCGCGGCGCAGATGATTCGCGGAGCCCTGCTGCCCGGAATGCCCGCGGGCAGACTCACGCCGGACCTGATGTTCCTGGTGATCGCGATTGTCGGCACCACGGTGGCTCCCTGGCAGCTTTTCTTCCAGCAGAGTTGCATCGCCGACAAGCGCCTTCGGTTCGCGGATGTGAAGTGGGCGCGGCTGGATACCTTCCTGGGAGCCTGCATCACCATCACGGTGGCGGGCTGCATGATGATCGCGGGCAACGCCTCGCGAGTGCACGGGTTCACGTTTACCGATCCGGCGCAGATGGCGGTGGATATCGCCACCTTCAGCAGCGGGTTCTTCAAGAAGGCGATTCTGCTGCTGATGATCAATGCCGCGGTACTGGGCACGACGGCCATTTCGCTTTCGAGCGCCTGGGCTTATGGAGAGGTTCGCGGATGGCCGCACAGCCTGCAACTCCCGGTCGGAAAAGCCAAGGGCTTCTATTCCGTCTACTTCGCTTGCGTGGCGGCCGCGGCGGGGCTGGTGCTGATTCCTAGGGCACCCCTGCAACTGATCATTCTGGGTGTGCAGGTGCTGGCCGGCGTAATGCTGCCTTCGGCCATCATCTTTCTGCAATTGCTGCTGAACGACAAGGAACTGTTGGGGGAGTATGCCAACAAGCCTTGGAACAACCTGGTGAACTGGACCATCATCGTGGTCCTCTTCGCGTTGTCCTTGATCCTGGCCGCGCAGGTTGCGGCCCCCAAACTGTTCCCGGCCGTATAGGGCGGGTTTGAAGCCGGAGAAACCAAAATGGCGACCATGACGAATCCGATCGAGCGGAACGAATTTCAGAACCATTTCGTGGTAATCCACCCGCTGGACGACGCGCCGGAATTGAAAGTCGATACCGGCGACCTCGGCCCCATGCTGATGACTACGAGCGTTCGCATTTCGCTGCTCAGCCTCCGGGCATACCTTATTCTGATGATGCTGCTGGTGTTGTACCACGTGCTCGATCTGGCCAAAGTCTTCGGCTGAAGTGCGCACGTACCGGGCTCGACAATTCGACTAAGAGAAAACCAATGTAAACACCTGGAGGTGTATTGTGCCTGTAAACCGTCCACTCCTTTTGCCGATCATCGGCGCTCTGTTGCCGTGGCTTCCCGCCATGGCGCAAGACGCCCCTGCCAACCCTTCCCCGGAACGCTGGAACCTGCATTTCCAGGCGACCTCAATCGGGCAGCATCACGGGTATTTCACCTCTCCCTATGAAGGAGAAAACAGCCTGCCGGGGCATCCCGAAAGCCGAGTTTCGCTCACCGCGACCATTTTCCTTAGCTACCGAGTGGACTCCTGGACCGAGTTGGTCTTCGACCCGGAGGTAGCGGGCGGCAAGGGCTTCGGCCAGGTAACCGGAATCGCCGGCTTCACCAACGGCGAAATCCCGCGCGTCTCCGCGGCCACGCCGGCGCTCTACCTGGCGCGCGCCTACATTCGAAACACCTGGCCACTGGCATCTGCGACCCAGGTGGTCGAAGGCGGCCCGAACCAGCTTGGCGGAGCGCAGCCCGTCTCCCGGCTGACCATGATCACGGGCAAATTTGCAATCACGGACTTCTTCGACAATAACACCTACAGTCACGACCCGCGCTCCCAGTTCATGAACTGGTCGCTGATGTCGAACGGCGCCTGGGACTACCCGGCGGATACGCGGGGCTACACCATCGGCACGGTGCAGGAACTGGTCCTGCGCAACTGGTCGCTGCGCGCGGCTGCGGTGATGGAGCCGGCCGAAGCCAACGGGGGCACGTTCGACACACGCATCGCGAAGAACCGCGGCACGGCGGTGGAATGGGAGCGCCGGTACCGACTGCTCGGGCATAGCGGAGCGCTGCGCGTCCTGGGCTTCGAAAACCGCGAGCGGGCCGGGACGTTCCGTGACGCCGCGCTTGCCGGTGGCGGTACCGATCTGGCCTCGACGCGCCGCCCCGGCACGAAGAAGTACGGCTTTGGGTGGAACACGGAGCAGGAGATCATTCGCGATCTCGGCGTGTTCGGCCGCTACGGCTGGAGCGACGGCAAGACCGAGACATGGGCCTTCACCCAGATCGACCGGTCACTGAGTGGAGGTGTCTCCATACCGGGACGTCTTTGGAAACGCTCCGGCGACACGGTCGGCGTGGCCCAGGTCCGCAACTACCTGTCGGGCGACGACCGAAGCTTCCTCGCCGCCGGCGGCATGGGCTTCATCATCGGAGATGGGCGCCTCAACTACACGCCGGAGTCGATCACGGAAGCCCATTACGCCTGGCGCGCGACCCGGGAGTGGACCTTCACCCTGGACTACCAACACGTGGTCAACCCGGCCTACAATCGCGATCGCGGTCCCGTCTCCGTCGGGACGCTGCGCGTTCATTGGGAACGATGAAATGCTGGAAGTACGCCAAGTCCGGCTCTGGTAAACAAATGGTTCAACGAACCTTGCCTGGATTGCCACGCCGGCCTTTAGGCGGCTTTATCGGCTCTACGCCCGCCGCAGCGCGCTCGCCACGTTCGTCAGTGCCACTTCCAGCGTTCTTCGCGACGTTCCGATGTTCATCCGCATATGGCCTTCCGCGCTCAACCCATACGCACTCCCGGCATTGATCTGAACCTTGGCCTCCTTCACCAGGTAATCCTGCACGATCATCTCCGCCGTAACCGTCCGTGCCGCCGCCGCGCGCCCGCGATTCGCTTCCGCCGCCTGTTGCTTCGCCCCGATCTTGGCCACGACTCCACTGACGTCCAACCACGCCAGGTAAGTCCCCTGCGCCTTCGCGTACTGAATCAGCGGCACGTTCTTGCGCAGGAAACTCTCCACGAAATCGTGGTTGCCGTCGATGTACCCCACCAACTGATTCAGCCAGTCCTCGCCTTCGGTAAGCGCTGCCCGCGCCGCAACCACCCCCAGCGTATTGATGTCCCCGCTATGCCCGGTCGACGCGATTCGCGCCAAATAGTCCGGGTTATCGGAATACATCCAGCCGCACTTCATCGCCGACAGGCTGAACGACTTGCTCGCCGACTTGAATGTCACGCTGTTCATCACCACTTCCCGGTTGCTCAGCAGGCAATAAGGCGTATACTTCTGCCCCTTGGTGACAAAGTCGCAGTGAATCTCGTCCACCAGCACCACCACCCGCCGCTTCGTGCACAACTCGCCCACCGCCGTCAGGTCCTCGGGCGCCCATACGTTGCCCGTAGGATTATTCGGATTGCACAGGATCAGCGAGTTCGTGTCCCGAGTGATGTGCCGGTCCAGAGTTTCCAGATCGATCTGGTACCGTCCGCCCACCCGTTTCAGTGGACACTCTTCCGGCTTGCAGCCGGCCGCCGCGATGTCCCCGAAGAACCCGTCGTATGCCGGCGTCAGCAGCAGTACCTTGCTCCCGGGAGGCGAGAACGCCCGCAGCGCGCTCACAATGCTGGGATGGACGCCGGTCGATAGCAGCATCCGGTCGGGATGGATATCGATCCCATACCGCCGTTTGTTCCATCCGATGATCGCTTCGAGAAACGATTTCGGCATGTCGAGATAGCCCCAGTTCTCGTGTTTCAACCGCTCCGCCAGCGCTTTGGTAATCGCCGGACACGTCCGAAAGTCCGTGTCCGAGATGCCCATCCCCGCCACAATCGAGTCCTTTCCGTACCTCCGCACCTGGGCGTCCCATTTCACGCAGTCGGTGCCGAACCGGTTGTAGGGCGTGTCGAAATCGAATTTGTCCCCACCGCTCGCATCCGCGGCAAGCAACGGGAGATCTCCCCCCGCCACTGCAATGCTGCAAGCACCCCCCAAAAACGCTCTCCTGTCGAATCTGCCCTCACCTGGTATCATTGACGCCTCCGCATCCAATTAGACCACTCATCCCCCCTCCCCGGGACGCGGCCGACGCCTCGTCCGCCCCAACTACGAACTCAGCGGGTCTTCAATCTAGGGTACGTCCAACGTCGACCGCAGCTGATTTCTCATCGGGGTTTTCGCCGCTACGCAGACCGTTCCCTGCGCGCGGACAATTCCAGTAGCCGCTGCCGGCAGCAGCCCGGAATGTCCCAATTTTCATCATCTATGGGTGGCCCGCAGGCCATGTGTGATTCCTCCGCGCCGCGACTCCGCGTTAGGCACTCCCTTTCAACCCACGCCGACATCCGGACAATGTGTAAGCACGCTGTCAATACAAAACATCGACCTCGTTGCCATGCCTACAATAAAGAGATGGCCTTTCGGCGATCTGCCGCTCTATCCCTATTGCTTTGCCTGATTGCCCTCGGGTCCGTATCCTGCCTGTCGCGCAACCGCCTGATTGCGCGCATCGGGGGAAAGCCCACGCAGACCCTGCTCACGGCCGACCGCGCCACCTTGGTCGATATCATCAGCCGCCAGTACCAGGCGGTCGACGATTTCAATGCCGAAGTGGACATGGTGCCGGCCCTCGGATCCGCCGAAAAGAGCAAGATCACCGAATACAAGGATGTCCGCGCCTACATCCTGTTTCGCAAGCCGGCTGCCATCCGCATCATCGGGCTATATCCGATTGTGCGCAACAAGGCCTTCGACATGGCATCGAACGGGACTGATTTCCGTCTCTCGATTCCGACGCTGAACCGTTTCATTGTGGGCCGCAACGAGATCGTGCAGCTCTCGCCGAACAAGCTGGAAAATCTCCGGCCGCAGCACTTTCTGGAAGCAATGCTGGTGCGGCCGGTCGACATCCAGAACGACAAGCTGCTGGTGGAGAACTTCACCGACGAAGGCAACGCCTTCTACATCCTTCACATCGTCCACCAGAACGGCGACGGGCAACTCACCCTGACGCGGACCGTGTGGTTCAACCGCTACGACCTCCTGATCGCGCGCCAGTTGGTGTTCGACGCCCAGGGCAATATCCTCACCGACGCCCGCTACAACGGCTGGAAAGCCTACGACAACGTGGCCTTCCCCAAGCACGTGGAAATTAACCGCCCCCACGACGAGTACGGCGTGGTGATCGACGTAGTGAAGATGGACATCGACAAGGGCGTGGCCGCCGATAAATTTCTGCTCGAACAGCCCGAGGGCAGCAAATTGCAAGTCTTGGGCGAAGCGCCTGCGCCGGCCCCTCCCGCCCCTCCATCCAAAGGACGAACCAAGAAAAAGTGACCGTCAAGCTGGTAGTCGCCAACCTGAAGCACAAGCCGATGCGGAGCCTGCTCTCGATTCTGCTGATCGGCGTACCCGTCACCCTGATTCTGTGCATCGTGGGACTCAGCCACGGATTGATTGAGGACAGTCAGCGGCGCACCCGCGGGATCGGCGCCGATATTGTGGTTCGGCCCAAGGGCAGTTCGTTCCTTTCGCTAAGCGGGGCGCCGCTCCCGCAGCAGATGGTCGCGTTCCTCGCCAGGCAGCCGCATGTCCGGCAGGCAACCGGAATCGTCAATGTCGGGATCGAGGGCGTCACCTTGGGTGGCGCGGGTATCGACTTGAAGGCGTTCGAGCGCATGAGCGGTGGCTTCACTTTCGCCGAGGGCCACGGCTTCGAGCAACCCAACGACGTGATCATCGACACCTTTTACAACAACCAGCACAAGAAGCACGCCGGCGACACCATCAACCTCTTGAGCAACGAATGGCGAATCTGCGGCATCGTCGAAGGCGGAAAAGGGGCGCACATCCTGTTTCCCCTGGACGTGCTCCAGGAGAAGACCGGCAACTCGAACCGCGTCAGCCAGATCTATCTCAAGCTGGACGACCCGTCCAATGCCAATGTCGTCGTCAAATCCTTGAAGGGCCTGCTCGAGGGTTACCCGATCTACACCACGGAGGAGTTTGCCTCTCTGATGAACGTCAACAACATCCCTGGGCTGCGTCCGTTCCTGGTGGTCATCATGTCGATCGCCGTGATCATCGGGTTTGCCGTCGTGTGTCTCTCCATGTACATGGCCGTGCTGCAACGCACGCGGGAGATTGGGATTCTTAAGTCGCTGGGCGCGTCGAAGGCGTTTATCCTGCGAATCATTTTGGCGGAAGCGGCAGCGATGGGGATCGGCGGCACGGCGCTGGGCATTGCCATGAGCTACGGCGCTTATTGGCTCATCCGGAATCTCGTGCCGGCCTCCTTCCCGATGGTAATTGTGCAGTCCTGGTGGTTGAACGCGGGCGCCATCACGCTGCTTGGGACCATCTTCGGCGCTCTCTATCCCGGGCTAAGCGCGGCCTCGCACGACGCCATCGAGGCGCTCTCCTATGAGTAACGGCGCCATCATCGAGACTCACGACTTGCGCAAGACGTACCGGGTGGGCAAGGTGGACGTGCCGGCCCTGCGCGGGGTAGACCTGACGGTGGAGCCCGGCGACTTCCTCTCGATTGTGGGCCCCTCGGGTTCGGGCAAGTCGACGTTGTTCCACATCATCGGTGGCCTGACGCCGCCGACCGCGGGCAGGATCTCGGTGGCTGGCCAGGACTTGGCAGCCATGACCGACGCCGGGCGCACCCAACTGCGCAAGCGGACTGTCGGGTTCGTGTTCCAGAAGTTCAACCTGCTGCCCAACCTGACGGCGCGAGACAATATCGCCATCGCGCGCTATATCGCGGGGATGGAGGCGGCGCCCGGCAAGGAATTCGAGGAAGCGCTGGGGTTGATGGGCATCGCCAACCGGCTGGACCACAAACCAAACGCGCTCTCCGGCGGCGAGCAGCAGCGGATTGCGATTGCGCGCGCCATCGTCAACCAGCCGGCGATCCTGTTGGCCGACGAGCCGACGGGCAACCTCGATACCGAGAACTCGAAGACCGTCCTGGCCCTCCTGCGCGACCTGAACGCGCGGCTGGGCCAGACCATCCTCATGATCACCCACAATCCCGAGGCGGCCGCGTATGGGCACCAGACAGTACACATGCGGGACGGCCGGATCGTCGAACGAACCTGATTGCCGGAACGCGCTCCACGCCGATTCGAGAGTGCCTCGATCCCGGCCAATCGTGCGGAGGGCTGCGGGAGGCATGGCGCCGAGGTCGCCCGGTTCTGCTCGATTGCGATGGGATCGGCCCGCGAGTTTCAGTACTCCACCTTGTCCGTCTTGCCCGCCCACTCCTCGAAAGGTCGCGTGGCCCGTTGGTCGGTGAGGTGAACCATGGGGATGCTTCGCTCGGCGTGGGCCACCGCGATTTGCTGGTAGATGAAGGTATCGTCAAATCCCGCGGCAGCCGCGTCGCCGTGGGTTGCGGCAAAGAAGACGCGGGAAGGGCGGGCCCAGAAAATTGCGCCCAGGCACATCGGGCAAGGCTCGCAGGAGGTATAGAGGTCGCAGCCGGTGAGTTGAAAGTCGCCCAGCACGCGGCAGGCTTCGCGAATTGCCACCACCTCGGCGTGTGCCGTCGGATCGTTGGACCGCGTCACCTGGTTGGCTCCCGTGGCAATCACGATTCCGTCTTTCACCACCAGGGCCGCGAAGGGGCCGCCGCCACGACGCACATTCTCGACGGCCAAATCGATGGCCTGTTTCATGAAGGAGTTGTACATGCGGCCCATGGGCAGCGCCAAGCGCCACTCAATAGCCTACACGATATTGGCAGACCAGAATCCCCCTCACGCTTCCATCGCCTCCGCCATTTCCAACAGCTTGGTGACGGTGTTCCAGTTGCGGCCGGTGACGGGCATTCTTACCGTACGGTCGATCAGCCCCAATGGCAGCTTCGGCCGGGCCATGCCGTTGGCCAAATAGATGTAAATTTCGCGCCCGTGGATTCGCAGCTCTTCGGGTTCGATATGGACCGCGTCGAGCTTCTCCCGGGCCTCAGCACCCGGTTCGCGGGCCAGGAAATCCACCAGCAGCTTCCTGGGGTCGATTCCATTCCGGCCTGCGAACGGATTGGCCGACACTACGGCCCTGAGTTCGGCCGTGGTTCGCACCAGGACATCGGTCTGAACGCCGAAACTACTTTTGATGGCCTCTTCGATTCGCTTGGAGATCCTGGCGAGGTCGCGGCCCGTTGTACGGAAAACCACATTTCCGCTCTGAATGTAGGTCTGGACGTCGCGCAGCGCCAGCGATTCATACAGCGTCCGCAGAGCCTCCATCTTGATCCGATTGTGAGGACCCAGGTTGACGCCGCGGAGCATGGAAACGACGACGGTCATCGTAATGGCTGGCCTTTCCTGGTATGGTACTATGCTCACTCACCCGTGACCGTGCTTGAGACCCATAGGCTATCCCTTCGCTGGATGAAGGCGGACGACGCACCGTTCATCCTCGAATTGCTCAATGAACCGGCGTTTCTCCAGAATATCGGCGACCGGGGCGTCAGGACTGCCGCCGATGCCGGCCTGTACATCCGCAATGGGCCGATGGCGAGTTATGAGAAGTTCGGCTTTGGCCTGTACCTTGTGGAACGGAAGGAGCCGCTCACTCCTGTCGGGATCTGCGGACTCCTGAAGCGCGATTTTCTGGAGGATGCGGACATCGGGTTCGCCTTTCTGGGGCGTTTCTGGTCCCTGGGGTATGCGTACGAATCGGCGTCGGCGGTGATGGACTACGGTCACCGCGTATTGGGGCTGAAGCGTATTCTGGCGATTACGGCGCCGCACAATCGAGGCTCCATCCGCGTTCTCGAGAAAATTGGCCTGCGCTTCGACAAGTTCGTCGGCATGCCGGGAATTGACGAGCCCAGGAAGCTGTTTACCTCCAAGCCGTGAGGGTCCGCCTGTAACCGGTTTTGAAGTTTGGTACTTGTGAAACGCGGGCGAGTTTGCGTAAGCTGTCAGTCAGGTCACTGTGGGTACAGGGGCGATTGCGCAGTCGATCGTAACGATCCGGCAGTCGAGAGGGTGACCCGAACGAAGGAACCATGCCAAAGTATGGACAAGCGGACAGGCCAATTGCCGTCACCACGCCATTGGGCAAGGATGTTCTCCTCCTGGCCGGATTTCGCGGCCACGAGACCATCTCGCAGCTCTTCACGTTTCAGCTCGATTTCCTAGCGGAGTCCACCGCCGACATCGCTTTCGACAAGATACTGGGTCAGAGCGTCACCGTGGAGACGAGACTGATTAACAACGAGAAGCGGTACCTCAACGGAATCGTCAAAAGGTTCAGTCAGGGCGGCCGGGACGACCTGGATTTCATCCGTTATCAGGGGGAACTGGTACCGAAAATCTGGCTGTTGACCAAAACCGTGCGCAGCCGTACCTTTCAGCACATTACTGTGCCGGACATCCTCAAAAAGGTCTTCCAGGGTTACGACGTCTCGTACGAGATCCACTCGATCTTTCGGCCGCGCGACTATTGCGTCCAGTACCGCGAATCCGACTTTGACTTCGCCAGCCGGCTGATGGAAGAAGAGGGGATCTATTTTTTCTTCAAGCACACAGCCAGCGGCCATCAAATGGTGGTGACGGATCACTCCACTCCTGTCCTCCCCGGGCAAAGCACCCTGATTTACGAAGAATTGACCGGCGGTGTGCGCGACGAGCAACGCGTCCTGTCCTGGGAGAAAAGTCAGGAACTGCGGTCCGGCGAGTACACCCTCTGGGACCACAACTTCGAACTGCCCACCAAGAATCTGGAGGCCAAGCAGAAAACCGTTGAGACCGTTACCGTAGGCAAGGTGCTCCATAAGCTCAAGGTTGGCGGCAACGACAAACTGGAGGTGTACGAGTATCCGGGCGGATTTGCCGGCCGCTTCGATGGGATCGACCGGGGCGGAGGGCCGCAACCGGCGGAGATCCAGCACATCTTCGAGGATTCTGCCCGCACCGTGAAGATTCGCATGGAGCAGGAAACGGTTGCCGGCCTGGAGATTCGTGGAAAGAGCAATTGCGGCCAACTCTCGGCGGGTTTCAAGTTCACATTGACGCGGCATTTCAACGCGGACGGGCCATATCTGTTGACAAGGGTCGAACACGATGCCCGGTTGGGCGGAAACTACCGGAGTGACGCGGTACTGCCCTTCCGCTACGAAAACCAGTTCATCTGCTTACCGGCCGCCCTGCGGTACCGGCCGCAGCGCCTTACCCGGACGCCGGTCATTCCGGGAACCCAGACGGCGACCGTGGTGGGTCCTGCGGGCCAGGAGATTTTCGTGGACCGGTATGGCCGGGTAAAGGTGCAGTTCCATTGGGATCGGGAGGGGAAGAAGGACGCGGCCAGTTCGTGCTGGGTGCGCGTGGCGCAGTTCTGGGCGGGCAAGGGCTGGGGCGCATTCTTTTGGCCCCGGATCGGGCATGAAGTCGTGGTAATGTTCGAGGACGGCGATCCCGACCAGCCGCTGATCGTGGGCAGCGTGTACAATGCGGAGAACTTGCCGTATTTCACGTTGCCCGCAATGAAGAAATTCGCAGGCATCAAATCGTCTACCACGGATGGGAACGCCCAGGAGAACTTTAACGGGATCGTACTCGTGGATGAAGACGGAAAGGAACATATGGCGCTCCATTCGGAGCGGCACATGGTAATCAACGCGGAGTACGACATATCGTACACTACCGGACGCCACCACGCCGAGCGAGTGCCGGGAGCAAGAACGCAAACCGTCGGCAGGCTGCCGGGCACGTCGTAACAGGGGATCGTAAATGGGAAATCTGGAAGTTCTAATCAAGACTGCCGGCCGGCCAGCGGTCACCGGCGGCGGCAGCGGCGGCGGACCGAACAAGGGGCTCTTTCCCAAACCCGAGCCCCTGGCAACCTTGGGCTTGAATTCCAATGTGGTCTACGGAACCAACGTCCAGGTAGCCTTCCCGCTTAACTTTCAAGTGGCGCTTGGGGGTAACCTGCAGATCTGTATCAACCCAAACTCCATTGAAATGTTCGACGAATCGTCTGGTACCCGGTCCAGCACCAGCGGAAGCGCAGCCGACACGCTTCCGCAGAGCGTGACCAATTTCCTGGGGAGCGGCCCGGGCGGAAACATGCAGTTTACGATGGGGACGAGTGCGAACTTCGTGGTGGGGCAGAGCTTCGACATCAACCTCGGACCGCGGCGGATTACCCTCGACGTTCACACCGTGACCGGGATTCAATCCTGTATGGGAGTGATCGGCAAGCTCATGTGGTTCTTCACGTTTCTCTATGCTCTTGCCTACCTGATTCCCAATGACGATTTCCGGATCATCCTCACCATAGCGTTTCAGGGAACCATGCAACTGATGATCGGGTTGGTGATGGATGTGCAGGGTATTTACGATCAAATGGAGCAAAGGTACAAGGACGGGGTCGACCAGACTTTTAGCAGCGATCCCGCAAAGCCTGTGGCCGGCGCGTTTCGCGGGTCGTGGAGTTCTTCCTCGACGTTTTCGGGGGATTATGGGGCCTCGGCGCTGGTTTTTGTGGTCATTCTTCCCATCGTTTTCGAAATCATCGGTGAAATCAGGTTGGATGTCGACCACGATGCGCCCCAGACGGTAGTGGACAGTTCCGGTCAACAGATAGGGACGGTGCAGGATAATTAGCTTAGGCGGGAGGACGGCGGTGCCTGAAGTCTGTCAGGAGGTGATTAGTGAGTCACGATAAGAGTTGTCCCGGGGGTGGTTCCGGTGGCGGCAAGGACACTCAGGACCATACTCATAGTTATGATGGAGTTTGGGGAGTAAAGGCTAACCAGATCGAGTTCTTGACCGTTGCTCCCATTCCGCCGGCCGAGCCCTCCGACTGCAAGATTACTCTGCTGGCTAGTAATATTCTGGATTTGTCGGGGAACGTAAACCTTCACGGAATGGCCGGCGTCCGCATCACGGCTGGCCCCCCGCCGCTTCCGGAAACGTCAACGGGCTCCACCCAAGGCGTGGAAATCGAGGTGGGCGAGATTCAGAACGTCACCATCAAACGCGGATTGATCGATGGCGTGGACCAGAAGATCGAGATGACTCCTTCCGGGATTACGGTTGACGGCGGCGCGATGCCGATCACAATCCAAAGCTTGACCAAGATCACGCTCTCGGTGGCGGGCGGGCTGAGCACGATAGAACTTTCTCCGGAAGGGATCACCATCCAGGGGATGCCACTGGTAACGATTCAAGGCGCCTTAGTCAAGATCAATTGAACTTTACCCTGGGAGATCGGGTTGTGAGCAGCGAACCGCTCGTCAAAATACAGGCCGGAACAGCCGCGGAGATTTGCCAGCGCTTCCATGCGCCGCCGGATGCGCGGGCGTTGCTGCGCGAGGGAATGGGACCGCGACAGTTCATCGAAGCGCTGACGGCCAAGAAGCAGTACCTTGCCGCGATCGAGTTTCTGGCCCACGCGATGCCGGCGCGCGAAGCCATCTGGTGGGGGTGTCTGTGCATGCAGCACGCTTGCGGCGAAGTTCTGACTCCTCCGGAAAGAGCTGCCGGGATCGCCGCGGTGCGGTGGGTCATGCAACCGACCGAGGAGAACCGCGGGGCGGCGCGGGCTCCGGCTGACGCAGCCGGATGTACATCTCCGGCGGGCGCGCTGGCGCTGGCCGCCAACGGAGGCCTTCCGCCGGGGCCGTATGGCCCGGCGAAGTCCGTGGTCATGGCAGTGAAGCTCTCGGCACTGAAGTCCCCCCCAGCCGGCATCATTGAGGCCCAGCGGCTCTTTGTGGAGTTGGGCGTTGGCGTGGCGGAGGGCAAGTTTGCGTAGGATAGTGGTGATGGAGGATTGAAGCATGGGACAACCGGCAGCGCGCGCAACTGATATGCATGTCTGTCCAATGGTCACCGCCCTGGTGCCGCACGTCGGCGGGCCGATTCTTCCGCCGTGTTGTCCAACGGTGCTGATCGGCAGCCTGCCCGCCGCCAGGGTAAGCGACATGGCAACGTGTGCGGGTCCGCCGGACGTGATCGTCCTGGGGTCGTTCACCGTGCTGATCGGCGGCCTGCCCGCTGCGCGGATGGGCGACCTGACCGCGCACGGCGGCACCATTGTCTTGGGCCTGCCGACGGTTTTGATCGGCCCTTGAGGATTTGATTTCATGAGCACAGCGTCCTGGACCATTCCTTACGAGAAGCAGGCCGATCCGCAAACCAGCCGGATGTGCGGCGCTGCGTGCTTGAGCATGGTGTACCGCTCTTTCGGCAAAGACATTCCACAGGCTGGGATCTGGCAGGCAATTGCCAAAGTGAACCGCTTCGGCCGCCTGTCTTCCACCACTCACCTGATGGCCCAGGATGCCTTGGGTCGAGGCCTCGCGGCCGTGGTTTTCCAGGCGCGCCACCCGATCCAGGCATTGCGGCTGTGCCGTGAAGTTGGAGCGCGGGCGATCCTGAGCCATCGTCTGGAGTCTAATTCCGCGGCCGGGCACTATTCGGTGCTGGTGGATCTCGACTCCAAAAACGTCTTCCTGCACGATCCGTACTACGGTCCTTCGCGGAGTGTCTCCCACGACGATCTACTCGACCTGTGGCAGCCCAAGTTCGCCAATGCGGAAATCGTAGGCGGCGTCCTCATGGCGATTGCCGAGGAGCCGCCAGGCGCTCTCCCGTGCCCGTTCTGCCGGACCCTGACCCCGCCTACCATCGAGTGCCCGCATTGCCGGAAGCCAGTCGCGCTTCAACCAAGTTCAGTCCTGGGATGCATGAACCGCGGCTGCATCGCCCGGCAGTGGAACTACATCTGCTGCCCATCCTGCGATTTCATGTGGAATTCCGAAACTAATTTAGAACGCGCCGGTGCGGGTGTTGCGGGCTCCGGCGCACCCACGGCGCCCACGGATCCGGAGATCTCCATGATACCGGCGACCCTCAGCCAGGTCTTCGAGGGGCTGGATAAGTTCGTCGCCCAAGTCAACAGTATCCCTGGTGTGGGCAGCAACCCCGATATCCCGCCGCTGATCGAGGGCCTCGTTAGCTGCAAGGCCGCGCTGACGGCGGCGTTGGCTGAAGCCGCGGGCTACGCCAGGGTCCAGGACGGCCGGATGGCCGCGTTTGTGCAAGCTTCGGAAGCAAGGCGTGAGGCCCACCGCAAGAAAGTGGAAGAAGTCAACAAGCAGGGGGAATCCCTGGATGGAGTGGCGCTGGGGAAGGCTTTGTTGAAGAACCTCGGCTTCACTAAGTAAGTCGCTGGTCCCGGACCCGCCCTGCGCCGGCCTCTTCACTCCGCCTATGGCCGATAACCCGCCAGCTCACACCACGTAGGGCTTGCGATAGACTTCGCGGCTGATCATCTTGTTGGCCTCGGCATCGTTGCCGAATTTCGGGCCGGGGCCGATATTGAGCCTGCGGCCGACGCGATAGCTGATGTTGGCCAGGTGGCACAGCGAGGCGCTCAGGTAGGCGTTGGAAATGGGGTCGTGCAGGTCTTTCACGTTGCGCGAACGGCACGCGGCCAGGAAATTTTGCATGTGCAGGCCGGTGGCATCGCCTCCGGGCTGGCCTCGCTCGGGACGGCCCTCATCCATCAACTCGCTGCTTTCGCCCTTATAGACCTGGTAGCCCTGGTCGCTCGTGGCCATCCAGCCTTCGGTGCCGTAAAACAGGTTGCCGATCATGATGTTCTGAGCCGGCGTGGATACGGCCGCGACCGCCGCCTGTTCGGCTGCGGGAGTTGGCGTGGCAGGAGCGCCGCCCGGCGGGTTGCCGCCGCGTCCGCGTCCGCCGGGGCCGGCCGCCCGTGGCCGGTTGCCTTCGCCGCCGGTCAGGTTGCCGCGCACCTCGAATATGATTTCGCGCCCGCCGTAATCGTAGCTGGCGAGGAGCGTGTTGGGTGTCTCGGTATCGTCGTCGTTGGCATACTTGCCGCCCATCGCCACCGCCGCCTTGGGCCACTCGGGGTCGCCCAGACCCCAGCGGCAGATGCCCATCTCGTGCACGCCCTGGTTGCCGATGTCGCCGTTGCCCGTATCCCAGAACCAGTGCCAATTGTAGGCGAAGCGGTGCAGGTTGTAGGGCCGCATCGGCGCCGGCCCCAGGAACATGTCCCAGTTCAACCCGGCGGGCGTGGGCTCGTCGGGTTGCACGCCAATGGACTTGCGGCGCTTGAAGCACAGGCCCTTAGCCAGGTAGACCTTACCGATGATGCCATCTTGCAGGGCCTGCATGGACCTCATCTTGAACGGGGTGCTGCGATGCTGCGAACCGATCTGCACCATCTTCTTGGTCTCATTGGCCACCTGCAGCATGCGCTGGCCTTCGTAGATGTTGTAACAGGCAGGCTTTTCGCAGTAGACGTCCTTGCCGGCCTTGCAGGCCCAGATCGTGGCCAACGCGTGCCAATGGTTGGGCGTGGCGATCGAGACCGCGTCGATGCCGGGGTCGGCGAAGGCCTGCCGCATGTCCTCGAACTCCTTGGCTTTCTCGCCGCCGTTCCTGGTCACCAGGGCCTGGGCCTTCTCGCGGGCGGTCTGGTTGACGTCGCAGAGGCCGGCGATGCGGGCTTCGGGTATTCGCAAGTAGTTATTGACGTGAGACGTGCCGCGGCCGCCGATGCCGACGATGACCATGTTGATCTTGTCGTTTGCGCCCCAGACGCGCGTGGCGGCAACAGCGGTGGCCGCCCCGAGAAAGAACCTGCGGGTAGTCGGATTTGACACCTGAATCTCCTTTGCGGGGCCATTATATCAGAGGGCTTGTGATGCATCGCTCAGACGGGCTGGCCCCGCGCGGTCTTCACCATCGACAGAAACCGGTGCGCCAACTCACGGATGCGGTGCGCCTGCCGGCGCTGCACCGCCTCCAACGGGATCAGATTCTTGCCGATGCCCAGCGCCACCGCTCCCGCCCGGATGAAGTCCACCGCCGTCTGCTGGTTCACGCCGCCCGCGGCGATCAGCGGCACATGCCGGAAGGGCGCCTTCAGAGCTTTGATATAGGCCGGCCCGCCAACCTGCGCGCAGGGGAAGATCTTGACGTAGTCGGCCCCCGCATTCCAGGCCGCCATCACTTCGCTCGGCGTAAGGGCGCCCGGTAACACGGTAATGCCGCTCTTGGCCGCATACTCCACCATTTCCAGATTCAGTCCCGTGCTGGTCAGAAAATCTGCGCCGGCATCCCGGCACTGCCGCGCGGTGTCCACATCGAAGATGGTGCCTGCGCCCACCACGACATGCGGGCTGTGCCGCGCCAGGTCGGCAATCACGTCCAGCGCGCCCGGCACGGTCATGGTCACTTCCACGATCGGAATGCCCGCCTCCGCCACGGTTTCCGCGCCGAACCGGGCTTCCTCAGCGGTAAACATCCGAAGCCCCGGAATGATCCCGATTTCTTCGATGGTGCTGCGAACCCGTTGTTTGTCCATCACTCCCCGTTACTGAGAATACCCCACAGCGCTAATCTGGAAGTTGCTGCCTTCTTTCACTTCTCTCCCGCCCGAACGCTACGCCATCCTGTCGCGCTGCCGGCCTACTCTGCGCTACATCATGCAGACCGAAGCCCACGTTTACGCCCTGGCCGTCTCCGCCAGCGTGCTGCTCTCCTTCTTCCCCTTCTGCAACGTCATGCTCTCGATCTGCCGCACCGTGCTGCACTGGCGCGCGGCCGAAGATGCCATCTACCTGGCCCTCAACGACTATTTTCCCGGCGAGATGGCCGGCTTCCTGCGCCACAACCTGGCGCTCCAGGGCCACCTCCAGATCACCTCGATGGTGCTGCTGCTGTTCACCGCCAACGGTATCTTCGAGCCGTTGGAAGTGGCCCTCAATCGCGCCTGGGGGGTCACGCAAAACCGGTCCTACCTGAAGAACCAGTTGGTTGCGCTGGGCATGATCTTTCTTTGCGGGGCGCTGGCGCTCGCGTCGCTCATGCTCACCGCCATGAACAAGCAATGGATGGCCTCCTGGGCCGGGCCCCTGGGCGGCGTCCGGACATGGCTGAATCTTTTCCTCTTCAAAGTGGCCGCGGTGCCCATTTCGATTCTGGTGCTGTTCCTGATCTACTGGCTGCTGCCGAACCGCAAGGTCGAGCCAGCCCGTGTGGCCCCGGTAGCCATCCTGGTGGGTCTGATCCTGGAAGCGCTGAAGTACGTGAACTTGGCCGTAACCCCGCTGCTCGAAGCCAAGCTGGAACACGAGTATTTCATCTTTCGCCATTCGGTGACCATCCTTCTCTGGAGTTTTGTTTCCTCCCTGATCGTCCTGGCCGGCGCCGAATGGACCGCCCGCCACGGCCGCGCCGATCCGCTGGGATAGGGGCATGACACGCGCCGCCAACTCCCCCGAGGCCAGTCGCGTAGGGCCAAAAACCCAAGAACCCGAGGCTATCCCGCAGCCCGGATTTTCAAGGTAAGAGGCCTGTACTGCTTGCGGCGTAGCCGCGCTGTGGCACACTAGCAAATACATGAAAGACTGGAGATCTCTCGCCAAGGCCAACGGCCTGGACCTATCCGCCCCCGAACTGGATCGCCTGGTGGGGCCACTCGATGCCCTCGAAAGCGCCTTCCGGCCGCTGGTGGGCAGCCTCACGGCGGACATCGAACCCGTGGTCGAATTCACCGCGGAAGAGGACGAACGATGAACATCCGCACGGCCGCGGAGTCGCTGCGCGCCCGCCGCGTCTCTTCCGTTGAAGTTACCACCGCGGCGATCCAGCGCATCGATCGCCACAACGCCGCGTTGAAAACCTTCATCACCGTTACCCCGGAGCAGGCCTTGCAGCAGGCCCGCCAGGCCGATGCCGAATTGGCCGCCGGACAGGATCGCGGGCCCCTGCACGGCATCCCCGTTGCCGTGAAGGACCTCTTCTTCACCCGCGGTGTCCGCACCACGGCCGGTTCCAGGCTCTACGAAAACTTCGTGCCCGAGGTCAACGCCGCCGTCGTCGACAAACTGCTGGCCGCGGGCGCGGTGATGCTGGGAAAGCTCAACATGCACGAGATGGCGTACGGCATCACCTCGGACAATCCGCACTACGGCGCGGTGGCCAACCCCTGGAACGTGGCGCACATCCCGGGCGGATCGAGCGGCGGTTCGGGAGCCGCCACGGCGGTGAACATGGTTTACGCCGCGATGGGCAGCGATACCGGGGGCTCCATCCGCATCCCGGCGTCCTTCTGCGGCGTGGTGGGCCTCAAGCCCACCTACGGCCGCGTCAGCCGCTACGGCGCGCTGCCGCTCGGCTACAGCCTCGACCATATGGGGCCGCTCACGCGCACCGTCCGCGATGCCGCGCTGGTGCTCAACGCCATCGCAGGTCATGACCGCCGAGACTCTACGTCCTCCCGCCGGCCGGTCGCGGACTTCGTGCCCAAAGACGATGCCTCGGTTCGTGGCCTGCGAATCGGATACCCGCGAAACTTCTTCTTCGACCGCCTCGACCCCGAGGTGGAATCGTCGGTGCGCGCCGCCATCGCTCGCGCCGGTTCGATGGGAGCCGTGGTAAAGCCGGTGACGGTGCCCGATGTAGCGGCCCTGAACGTGGTCAGCCGCCTGATCCTGCTTGCCGAAGCCTCCGCGGTGATGGAGCCGTTCGCGGGCCGGCGCGACCAATTCGGACCGGACGTCCTGGCGCTGTTCGACCAGGGCCGCCTGGTGGCCGCCACCGACTACGTGCAGGCCCAGCGGTTGCGCCGCCAACTGCGTGACGAATTCAACCGCCTCTGGAACGAAGTGGATTGCCTTGCCACGCCCACCACGCCCAACACGGCCCCCCGCATCGGCGACACCACCGTGCAACTTGGCGGACAGGAGGAGAACGTGCGGCTCGCCGCTACGCGCCTGGTGCGCGGCATCAACACTCTTGGCTTGCCGGCCCTCTCGATACCCTGCGGTCTGAGCACGAGCGGCCTGCCCATTGGCCTGCAAATCGTCGGCCCGGCATTCGAGGAAGCGCGGATCCTGCGCGTGGGCGCAGCGCTCGAAGATGCCGGAGTCGGCATCCCGCCCTGTCCGCTCGCTTGAGCCGGTCACCAGACTTCAAAATAAACTGTATCCCACGCGAATCGTGAAAGTTAGCGGGCAAAACCAGCTCCGCCCAACGGCGATTATTGGGGGGCGGGTGGGAAACTGTGGATAGCGGAGGGCGGCCGGGACACCGTTCCCGGTGGCGCATTTGGGCCAGCTTGGCCTAAAATTCAGTCGCTAAACTCCTTGTTTTCAATGAAAGGAAGGGGGTTTTGGGCCAATTTGGCCCAAACAGGAGAGGTACATTCAAATGAAGAAACTGATTCGGAGTGAAAAACCGGTTACAGCGGAACCAGACCTGCTCAGCCTGAGCCGGAGTCTGGGACGGTGGATGGGCCGTCGCGACGCATTCGGCCTGGTTGCGGGGCGTTGCGCCGCCGCCGATGCCGAGGCTTTACGGCGCATCCGCGAGGACAAGATCTACAAACAGTTCCAGCGCACGTGGGCTGAGTTTTGCACGCACGACTTGCATGTGGCGCGCCGCAGTGTGGATCGGGAAATCGGGTATCTGGAGGAGTTCGGTCCGGCCTACTTTCACGTCAGGCAGATGACCCACATCACCGCCCCGGAATATCGCAGCATCGCCGCGCACTTCACCCAAGAGAACGTGATCGTGGACGGCACGGCGGTGGCCCTGTTGCCGGAACACAGCGAGAAGGTCGCGGCCGCGGTCGCCGGGTTGCTTAAGCAGATCGAACCGAAGCAGCCGAAGCCCGTGGGCGTGCCGTTCGACGCGCTGGTGAAGCGCTGCCGGAGCGTCGCCGAAATGCTGGCGGAGTTGCCTGAGGCGCTCGACCCGCAACAGCAGATCGCCTTGGCGGACGCTATCGCCGGTCTGCGGGCGGCCGCCGCCGGGCTGGGGGTTTTGGTCTTCGACCGCCGTTGACGCGTGGGGCAAGCAGCTCGAAATTCCTCACCATCTCCCTAAAATTGTGGAGTTTCACCTCAAAATCCTCTTTCTTTTCTCAAGGAATCGAGTTATTGTATTCCCAGTAACGGAATCGCAGGTCTGTTTCTCTTTACGATCACAAGGAACTGCGCCTGGACTCGGCGTCGCACCGGACGTCCCCGCGCGGACGGGGTTTGGAGGTCAGCATTTTATGAGACGAGTATTGACAATTTCGGTGGCGGCGCGGCTGCTCACCGCAGTCCTGGTTGCCGTGCTGGTTGCGCTGGTGGCGCCGGCGATGTTCGCGCAGGAAACTACGGCAGGCCTGCAGGGCTCCGTCAAGGATTCCAGCGGCGCCCTCATTCCCAAGGCTTCGGTAGAGGTCACCAGCCCGGCGTTGATCGGTATAAAGAAGATGGACACCGATCAGGGCCATTTCCGCTTTGCCAATCTGCCGCCGGGCACCTACACGCTGACGGTGACGGCGACCGGTTTCCGCACTTACAAAGGTGAGAACATTATCCTGGAAGTGGGCCACCTGCCGACAATCGATGTCGGCATGGCGGTCGGCTCCTTGTCCGAAACCATCGACGTTTCGGGGGAAGCGGCGCTGATCGATGCGACCCAGAGCAAAGTGCAGACGAACATCGCCAGCACCAGCCTGATGAACCTTCCCACCCAGAGTACGTCCTTCCAAAGCGTCATCCAATTCGCTCCCGGCGCCCGTTACGAACCGCTGCAAAGCGACAGCACCGGCGCCAATTACGCCAACAACGGATTTCAGATCAACGGCGCCAGCAACTCCGAGAACTCCTATCTGGTGGACGGGCAGGAAACCGCATCGATCTTCGACGGACGTTCGCAAGCCAACGTGCCCATGGAGTTCATCGACGAAGTGCAGGTGAAGACCAGCGGTTTTGAAGCCGAGTACGGCGGCGCGCTGGGTGGGGTGGTGAATGTGATTTCCAAACGCGGGTCCAATGACTGGCATGGCAGCGTGTTCATGAACTACTTCGCCGACCGCTTCAACGCCGCTCCCAACCCGACGCAACAGGTGAACCCGCAGTTCCCCGCCAATTTCGGCGGTCCCCGGTTGGACCAGCCTCTCGAGTACTACTACCCGGTCAAGGACCACAGGCGGATTGTCGATCCGGGCTTCACCCTGGGCGGCGCCCTGATCAAGGACCGCCTCTGGATATTCGCTGGCACGGAGCCGGATTTCGACCAGTTGCGGCGCGTCGTAAAGTTCAATTATCCGGGAGCCGTGGGTGCACGGACCTTCAACGATAATAATTACACCTACTATTCGTTCGCGCGCTTGGATTTCCTTGCCACGCAGAAGATCCGCCTGTTTGGCTCCTGGAATTACGGCTATTCACGCGCCACCGGCAACTCTCTTCCCACCGCGGACGATATTCACGGCCAGTACAACTCGAATTCCACCTCGAACCCGGACAACTATAACGGCGGCATTGGTAATGTTTACCCGCAAGTCATCTACAACGTCGGAGCGGATGTCACCGTCACGCCCAGCCTGATCGCAACCACGCGGTTTGGGTACTTCTATTACGATACCCAGAGCCGCGGTGTGCCGACCGGCATCCGGTATATCTACCGCAACACGAACTATTCCTATAACACCACAAATGCGCCGGCCCTGGCAGGCACGAAGGGGCTGGACGGGACGCTGCTGCCCTCGCAGTTCGTCAATGCGACGGGCTATAGCAACATAGGAGCGAACTCCCAGACGGCCTTCGACAAATGGAAGAAATATAGCTTCAGCCAGGACCTGGCGTACTTCAAGAATTTCCTCGGTACCCACAACCTGAAGTTCGGGTATGGGTTCAACCATGGTCTCGCCGATGAGCAGTCCGGCGTTTACAATACCGCGGATGTCTACGTGGGGTACAACATCAAGTACGTGCCGCAAACCACCAACGGACAGACGCGCTGCGCGGCCATTGTCGCCCAGAACCTGACGCAATACGGCGCGGCCGGCGGCAACGCCGACGGCACGGCCTGCCAGGGCCTGTGGGGCACCGTGAACCTGCGCGACCTCATCTCCGCCGCCGGCAAAGTGGGCAACTGGAATCACGCATTCTACGTGCAGGATAACTGGACGATTGCCAAAGGTCTGACTCTGAATCTGGGTCTGCGCCTGGACAAGGAGAACTTGCCCTCCTACAACTCGCTGCCCGGGTTCCAGGGCATCAGCTTCGGATGGGGCCAGAAGATCGCCCCACGGCTGGGCGCGGCTTACGACGTGATGCACAACGGCAAGCTAAAGGTATATGGCAGTTGGGGCTACTTCTACGACATCATGAAGTTCCAACTGCCGCAGGGCAGTTTCGGCGGCGCTTACTGGCACGATTGCGTGTACGCGCTGGATGACCCGAACTACAACTCGATCATCCCGCAGCGCGATGCACAGGGCCACTATTGCCCGGTGGGCAGCGGCGCCACCCCGGCGAACGGCAGTTTCCCGGCGATGCGGTTCATCGAGAACTACGATTTCCGCGAGCCGGCCAACGACCCGAATCAGATCGGCTCGCTAGGTAAGACTGGCCTGGTAGATCCGAATCTGCTGCCGATGAAGCAGCACGTCATGACCATCGGCGCCGCGTGGGAACTCAAGCACGACATGGTTTTCGAGCCCGTGTACACGCGCGCGCGCCTCGACCGGACGATCGAGGATGCCGGCACCATCACGCAGAACGGCGAGGTTTACTACATCGTAAACCCGGGATTCGGCGTGAACGCGTCCGTGCCCAACTGCAACGGCTGCCCGGCGAACCCTAAGGCCATTCGGAAGTACGATGGCCTGGAACTCCGCTTGACCAAGAGGTTCAGCCACAATTGGTTCGGCGCGTTCTCCTACACGTACAGCCGGCTATACGGCAACTATGACGGCTTGACCTCCACCGACCTGAGCGACGGGGTCGGCCGCAACGGCGCCAATACCGACCGCGCGTTCGACGAGCCGTTCATGTCTTTCGACGCTCATGGGAAGGCGATCGACGGGCCGCTCGGCACCGACCGCCCGCACACCGTCAAGGCGAACGCCTACTACACCCTGAAGTGGTGGAAGTTCAACACCGTGCTAGGCCTATTCCAACAGGTCTACTCGGGCACTCCGCTGACCAGCTACATCAGCGTGTGGGGCGCTCCGGTGTTTGTGGAAGGCCGCGGCAAGTTCGTCAACATGACCCGCGATTCCGCCACCGGCAACTGGGTGCCCGGCTCCGTGAGCGACGCCCGCACGCCCCGATTCGTCCAGTCCGACCTCAGCGCCTACCAGGACTTCCATGTCAGCAAGACGAATGAGAGGCTGGTGGCGCGCGTCGGCGCCGAGTGCGTCAACTGCTTCAACCAGCACCACCCGACCATCATCACCTCAAACCTGATCGTCAGCGGGGGTCTCAACCCGGCCATATGCGGCACGGCCGGCACGAACTGCACGGCGGTCGGGGCAGACCAGGCCGGCTTCGATTACGGCGTCCTGATGACCAAGGGCTATGATTACACGGCGCTGGCGAACACGGCAAAGAGCACGTTGAGCTCTCTTTACGGCACGCCGCAAGCGTGGCAACGTCCACGCACCATGCGCTTCCAGGTCAGATTCACGTTCTAACCAGGAAACTGGATTCTATCGGGGGCCGGGAAACCGGCCCCTTTTTTATTGGCCGCATCACCAAATCCGGAACGGCCATTGCCAGGCTCAGCTCCGGGGGGCAGGAGGGTTTACGGCCTCAATACCTCCAAGCCTTCTGTTATTTCTCTTACAGAACTGCTTCTATGGGTGAAATGACCCATTTGAGCTACTCCGTACTTCAAATCCGAGGTTCGACCTACCTGGATCGGGATACCCCTCTTTAGAATGTCATAGGGAGGCTAAGGTACAGATAGTTCAGCGCTTACACGATAAAAGGGTCCGCTTTGGAACGAGCGGCGGGAAAATTGCCTCCCGAAAACTGCGTCAGCCGCCTGAAAAACCCCGCCAAATTGTTGCAAATTAACACCGGCTTAAACTTGGTTAACGACTTGCTGTTCGTATCGGGTAAGCGTTAAACCGTCTGAACCGCCAAATTACGGAGATACTTAAGGTATGAAATTTAGAAACGTCCAGCCCTTCGCGCTGATTGTGCTTGTCTTGGTTGCCTGCCTCAGCAGTCTCGCCCAGTCTGTCAGCGGCGACCTTATGGGTACGATTTACGATGCCAGCGGCGCTGCCATCCCGAATGCGACCGTGGTCGCGAAGAACAGCGATACCGGCGTCGAAACCAGCGCCAAAACCTCGGCCACAGGTGAGTATCGCATTACCAACCTGCCGGCAGGAAGCTACGTGATTACCGTAACAGCCTCTGGGTTCAAATCAGCCCAACTCCACGACGTAGCGGTGGCGCTGAACAAAACCGCCACCACCAACGTTACCCTCACGGTCGGCGGCACAGTGGAAACGATCGAGGTCGCGGCGGCGGCGGCTAACATCGACACCAGCACCGCTCAGGTGCAGAACACATTCGAGTCGAGAGAGATGACGGACCTCCCCATCGCGTCCGCCGGGTCCGGCGTGATCAACCTTTCGCTGCTGGGCGCCGGCGTAGGCACCAGCGGCGCCATCGGTCTGGGTACCGGCCCCTCGGTTGGCGGGCAACGCCCACGCAACAACAACTTCACCATCGAAGGCATCGACAACAACAGCGGCAGCGTTACCGGTCCGCTGGTGACTCTACCCAACGATGCAGTGTCGGAATTCAGCGTGCAGCAGAACCAGATTTCCCCCGAGTTCGGCCACTCATCGGGCGGCCAGTTCAACCAGGTCGTAAAGAGCGGCGGAAACTCACTCCATGGCGGCGCTTATGAGTACCTGCAGAACCGCAACCTCAACGCCGCCGACAATCTGTCGTACGTTCAGGGCAATCCCCTGCACCCGCGCTATGACAGTAATCGTTTCGGCGGCTCTCTGGGCGGACCGATCAAGAAGAACAAAATCTTCTTTTACGGACTCTACGAGTACAACCCGGTCGGCCGAAGTTCCTCTGCCGGCGAACTCTACGCGCCCACCGCGGCAGGATGGAATACCATTTCTTCCCTGGCCTCCACCCCTGGTTTTAGCCAGACCAATTTCAACCAGTTGAAGCAGTATCTGGGCACGGCAGGTTCGGCGGTTTCCGCAGCCAGCGTGGGCGGTTATCCCGTGGTCGGACCGGGCAACGCCAGTCTGGGCAACCAGGTTGCGACCGCCAAGCCGGTCGAAATCGGCCTGCTCGGCATCACGTCCCCTGCGTTCCAAAACTCAGAAGCCGGCGTGGCATCCATCGACGTAAACATCTCCGATAAGGACAGCCTCCGCGGGCGCTTCATTCTGAACCGCAGCGGTTTCATTGACACGGCCGCCAGTTTACCGGTCTTCTTTCAGACGGTCCCCTCGAACAATTACTTGGTTGCCATAACCGAGTTTCACACCTTCACGCCGTCTCTGACCAATGAATTCCGGTTGGGCTACAATCGCTACTCCAACGACTATTCCGCCGGTGATTACAAGTGGCCGGGACTGGATCAGTTTCCCAACGTCGACGTTTTCGAACTGAACGCCCAACTCGGCCCCGACGGCAACGCGCCACAGTTCGGTTATCAGAACCAGTATCAGTTGACCGACAATGTCTCGTGGACCAAGGGCAAGCACAGCCTGAAGTTCGGGTTTGACGGCTGGAAGCAGATTTCACCGCAGGCATTCACGCAGCGGTCCCGCGGCGATTATGAATGGAGCTACCTGTCCGACTATCTGTTCGACTACTACCCGGACTATATCGCCCAGCGGTCGCTAGGCAATTCGGTATACTACGGCGACCGGGTCTTCACCGGCCTCTACGTGAACGATAGCTGGAAGGCTACTCCGCACCTCACGGTCAACGTCGGCCTGCGTTATGAATACCAGACTGTGCCGTACAGCGAGAGGCTGCAAACCCGCAATGCGATCTCGAACGTCCCGGGGCTCATCGTGTTCCAGGAACCCACCCCCATGAAGACAGCTTGGATGCCGCGTGTCGGTCTGGCGTATTCGCCCGGCACCAGCGGTAAGACCTCGATTCGCGCCGGTTTCGGCCGCAGCTTCGACGTTCTGGTCGACAACTTCGGCTTGCTCACCCTGCCCCCGCAGGCCAACACCACGGTTGACGTCACGGGGCTGGATCAAGGCGGTTTCCTGGCCGGCGGCGGCATCCCGCCGAATGCGTCGGCGGCGGCATTGACCCAGGCAGAAGCCCGTGCGGGTACAGGCGGGTACGTTCCCAACCAGACGCGGCCTCAATCGCTGCAGTGGAACCTCGGAATTCAACACGTGTTCCACGAGAACTACACCTTTGAGTCCCGCTACCTCGGAACCCGCGGTATTCACCTGCCGGTGCAGGCTCAGTTGAACCGCGTCCCGGTGGTAAACGGTTCCAACGCTCTGCCGTTCTACACCGCTGCCCCGAGCCAGGCCACCCTAGACGGGCTGACCACCTCGCTGAGCAAGTTAACCGCCCAATACAACGCCCATGCCAACGTCGATCCGGCATACCTGGCAGCCGGATTCACGGGCATCATCACCTCGTACCAGCCCTGGGGCAATTCCACCTATCACGGCTGGGCCAACCAGTTGACGCGGCGCTTCTCTAATGGCTTGCAGTTCGTGGCCTCCTATACGCTCAGCCACAACATCGACGATTCCACGGCGGAGGTCTTCAGCACCTACACCACGCCGCGCCGCCCGCAGAACATTCGCAACCTGCGCGCCGACCGCGCCAGTTCCGCGCTGGATCACCGCCATCGCTTCACTTATCAAATCCTGTACGATGCTCCGTGGTATAAGAGTTCCAAGAGCTGGCTGCTCAAGAACGTGGTCGGCAACTGGGAATTCGCGCCCATTTACACCTATCAGACCGGCAACTGGTTCACGGTGCAGAGCGGCACCGACTCGAACCTGAACGGAGATTCGGGCGGCGACCGCGCCTACGTCAACGCCGGCGGCAACCCGTTGATCGGTTCCGGTACCACCGCCCTGAAGAACAGTGCCGGCGACACCGTCGCCTTCAAGATAACCAATCCCGCCGCCCTATACGTGGCCACCCCCAAGGGCGGCCTGGGCACTGCCGGCCGCAATACGGAGCGCCTGAACCCAACCAACAACTTCGACGTCACCTTCGCCAAAACGGTGAACATCAAAGAGAACTACAAGTTCCGGTTCGACGCACGCTTCTTTAACATCCTGAACCATCCCCAGTATGTGGGCGGCAACCTGAGCGATGTGGCGCCCATCGGATTCACCGATACGGCGACCCACAACTTCACGATTCCGTCGACCTCAGTGTTCCATTTACCGTCGCAGGTGTTCTCCAGCAATCCCCGCAGCATTACCCTGTCAGCGAAGATCGTTTTCTAATATTCAGCGGGGCCTTTGTTTTGTACCTTTGGGGAGCCTTCGGGCTCCCCTTCTTTTTTGCCTTGAAGAGACCACGACGCCGCAGAGCTTAGTAGAGGGTTTGCTTTTGGGGCAACGTCTCCACCTGCTCCACGAGTTTGAGGAGCGTGACGGCGAGCGTGCGCGCGGCTTCCACGTCCAGGTCGGCGTAGACCGGGAACGATCCTGAGAGTTTGCCGGTCTCCTCCACCAGGAACTTGAGACCGACCCGCCGGCCGCGAAGGTTATGCTGGCAGTCACCGTCGATGGAGGACAGCACCAGGACGCGGCCCCAGCACGGGTCGAGCTCGGGGATGGCCCCCCGAAGTTCTTGTGGGAAACTCATGGTATTCTCCCGCGACCATCGGCGACCAGCCAGCACCTGGGTATTCGGAATCGAGACTTCTTCGGACATACTGAAGTAGTAACATGGGCCTCCTGGCCTGTGTGGGGTTCTCTTGGGGGGCTTAATGAAATCGCCGCTGTTGACGCTCGCCTTTTGCGCACCGCTGGTCTTCGCGGACACCTATCCGCGGCAGCCCGGCGTGGACGTTCAGCACTACGTCTTCCGCGTGACCCTGAGCGACGACAACGACGAAATCGCCGGCGAAACGACCGTGGATCTCCGCTTCCTCGAAGACGGCGTCGCGCAATTCGCGCTCGACCTGGCCTCCGCGAAGGAAGGCAAAGGCATGATCGTTTCGGAGGTCACCGCTAACGGCGCCGCGCTCCGGTACAGCCACGCCGCCGATCGACTGAACATCACGCTGGGCGCCGCGCCCAAACCCGGTGAGCGGCGGCAGGTCACGGTGAAGTATCGCGGCATCCCCTCCGGCGGCCTGAAATTCGTCAAGAACAAGTACGGCGACCGCGGCATGTTCAGCGCCAACTGGCCCGACCTGGCGCACCAATGGCTGCCCACGATCGACCATCCGTACGATAAGGCGTCGAGCGAGTTCGTGATCACCGCGCCCTCGCGATACCAGGTGGTGGCGAATGGCGTGCTGGTGGAGCAAGCTGATCTCGGCGATGGCCGCCGCGTCACCCACTGGAAACAATCGGCGCCGATTGCCACCTGGCTGGACAATATCGCGGTGGCGCAGTTTGTCTCGCGGCACTTCGGAGCCGCGGCCGGCGTGGCGCTCGAAACCTGGGTGTTTCCACAGGACCGCGACAAGGGCATCGCGACCTTTGAAGAGCCCACGCGGCAGGCCATCGAGTTCTACAGCGATCGCATCGGCCCCTATCCCTACGAGAAACTGGCCCAGGTGCAAAACGGAAATGCCAACAGCGGCGCCATGGAGCACGCCAGCGCGATCTTCTACGGCCAGAATGCGGTGAGCGGCGTTCCGGCATTCGGCCTGGTGGCGCACGAAACGGCGCACCAGTGGTTCGGCGATTCGGTGACGGAGAAGGATTGGGACGACGTGTGGCTGAGCGAGGGCTTCGCCACGTATTTCGCGCTGTTGTGCACGGAACATTACCAGGGGCGCGACGCCTTCGTCGCAGGCCTCAAGCGCAGCCGCGCCACCATCTTCACCACGGAGAAACGTCTGGTGGGTGTCGCCGTGGTGCAGGACAAGGAATGGAAGGGCATTCCGAATGGCGTGGTGTATCAAAAGGGCGCATGGACCCTGCATATGCTGCGCGGTGTGCTAGGCATCGAGAAGTTCTGGGCGGGAATCCGCGAGTACTATCGCCGCTATCGCGACAGCAACGCGTCGAGCGACGATTTCCGGAAGGTGATGGAGGAGACGTCGGCAACCGATCTGGGCTGGTTCTTCGGACAGTGGCTGTACCGGCCTGGCTCGCCGGCGGTCGAGGGTGGATGGCGGTACAACGCCGTCAGCGGGAAGCTGGAGATCGAGCTCGCCCAAACGCAGGCGGGCGAGGCATATCGCCTGCCGATGGAAGTGGGGTTGCCCGCGGGCCGGTCCGAGAAGATCGAGATGACGCGGAAACGGCAGCGCTTCGAAATTGCGGTCGCGGAGGCGCCGGCGGCCGTGGAACTGGATCCGAACACGTGGGTCCTGATGGATGCGAAGTTCGCCAGGCAGGACTCCCAGTACTAACTTCCCTGTCGCGCAGCCGGTTTCCTGATGGCAGATGGTTTATACTGTAACCACTGTGTTGAGGGTGATTGCTGTCGCATTGGTGTTGGTTTTTGCCTGCGACGTAGTGTGCCCCGTGCTCTTGGCGAACGCGGAGCCGGTATTGCCTGCTTGTTGCCGGCGCGATGGGAAGCACCATTGCATGGCATCTGCTTCCGATCCCGGCCGCAGTGGGGCGCTTTGGCAGGCCGTCTCACCGCGCTGCCCGGATTTCCCAAAGAGCGGGCCGGCCCGGGGCGGCACTTGCCTGGCACAGCCTGCTTTGCGTTCGGCCATCGCTCTGGTCTTCACCCATCCGGCAGCCAAAGCCCAAACCGAAGCCCGCTACCGGGTTTCGCTGCTCCGGGGATGGCAAAAACGCGGCCCTCCTTCTCTCATCTAAAGTCTCGAAACACCGCCACATATTAGCTTTATCGCCGGACTGGCCGCCAGTTCGGGGAGAGATGGGTTTTGGAGGCCTTAATAAAATGAATATAAGACGCAGCAGTTTATGGATCCTGACTATTTTCCTGGCCGCCCCGTTGCTTTCCACGATCTTTGGCACGGTTCGCGGCATCGTCCATGATCCGGATCATCGGCCTGTTCCCGAGGTAAGCGTTTCCTTGCGGTCCGCGTCCTCCGAATATCAACAGACCGGGAAGACCGACTCGAGTGGAGAATTCCAGTTCGCCGCCGTGCCGGCCGGCGTGTACATCATCTCCGTAACCCGCCAGGGATTTGCGCCGGCTGAACAATCCGTGGCCGTCACCTCGGGTAGCGCGCCGGTTCTCCATTTCCAGTTACACCTGGAAACAACCAAGGAATCGGTCGAGGTCTCCGAACAGGCGCAGACCGTTAGTTTCGAAGCGATCACGCCGGCCACTCTTGTCTCTCGGGGCGACGTAGACCGGACACCGGGCGCCGACCAGACCAACAGCTTGCGGATGATCACCAGCTTTGTGCCGGGAGCGTACCTGACGCACGACATGCTCCACATCCGGGGCGGCCACCAGGTCTCCTGGCTGATCGATGGCGTTCCGGTGCCGAATACCGCCATTTCGAGCAATGTGGGTGTGCAGTTCGACCCGAAGGACATCGACTACCTGGAAGTCCAGCGCGGGAGCTACTCCGCCGAGTACGGTGACCGCACCTACGGCGTGTTCAACGTGGTGCCTCGCAGCGGCTTCGAGCGGAACAATGAAGCGGAGTTGGCCACCACGTTCGGGAGCTTTCACGAGACCAACGATCACTTCACCTTTGGGAGTCACACGGAGCGCTTTGCCTACTACGCCGGTTTCAATGGAAATCGCAGCGACTATGGACTGGAGACGCCGGTGTCCGCGGTGATCCACGACCGCGGCTTTGGCTTCGGAGGCTTCGGTTCGCTGATCTACAACGCCTCCCCCACGGATCAGATTCGCGCCGTTGCCGCGGTCCGCAGGGACGACTACCAGATTCCCAATAGTGCCGGCGACCAGGCGAATGGCGTCCGCGATTCCGACCGCGAGAGCGACATCCTGCTGAACGTCTCGCTGGTGCACACCATGGCGCCGGGTATGCTGCTCACCGTGTCGCCGTTCTACCACTCCAATCGCGCCAACTATCTTGGAGGACCCAACGATCCGGGCCTGAGCACGCTGGACAACTTCCACACGCAGTACGTGGGCGCGCAATCCACGCTCTCCGTGGTGTCGAAGCGCCACAACGCCCGGCTGGGTGTCTACGGTTTTGCGGAGCACGACAACCGGTTGTTCGGCCTGACCGCGACCGATGGCAGCGGATTGGCGTTGAGACAACAGGATGGCCGGACGGGCGGAATCGTCGCCGCCTTCCTGGAGGACCAGTTCAAGGTCAATCAATGGGTGACCCTCACGGGAGGCCTGCGGCTCACACACTTCCAGGGTTCTATCTCGGAGAATGCGGCGGACCCTCGCGTCGGCGCAGCGATTCGCCTGCCACGGCTGAACTGGGTGCTGCGCGGCTTCTACGGCAGGTTCTACCAGGCGCCGCCGCTTTCGACCGTGTCAGGCCCGCTGCTGGCCTACGCGCTCGACCAGGGCTTCGGATTCCTGCCTCTGCACGGCGAGCGCAACGAGGAGCACCAATTCGGAATCGCCATCCCGTTCCGGGGTTGGACGCTTGACGGCGACCATTTTCACACCAAGAGCAGAAACTTCTTCGATCACGATGCGCTGGGCAACTCGAACATCTTTCTCCCGCTGACATTGCAAGGCGCCCGCATCGACGGATGGGAGGTGACGCTGCGGTCGCCGATGATTTTCGGGCGCGGCCAGTTGCATCTGGCCTATTCGAGCCAGCGGGCGGAAGGGTGGGGGGAAAGGACCGGCGGTCTGACCTTCTTCGCGCCGCCAGACGATCTTTTCCTGCTCGACCACGATCAGCAGCACACGCTCAGCGTGGGAGGAAACGTGACTCTGCCGCGGCGGGCCTGGATTGCCGGCAACCTATATTACGGCTCAGGCTTCCCGGACAATGGGGGCCCCGCCCGCCTCCCGCAACACACGACGTTCGATCTGTCGTTGGGCAAGAGCGTTGGCGAAAGCTGGTCGTTTTCCGCGCAGGCGTTGAACGTCGGCAACCGGCGATTTCTTTTGGATAATAGTCTGACCTTTGGGGGCACCCACTATTTCGAACCGCGCCAAATCTACGGCGAAGTCCGCTACCGGTTTCATTTCTAGCCGCCGCGGCCCACAGCCGGGAACGCCCGGAACTCCGTTGAAAGTCGCGACTCCCGTGTAACCCACTCTACGACGCCTTTCTCCGCTTGACAAGCTCCTGCTTATTCGGAGTAAGA
>Ga0209698_10000597_pt1 | contig 41417 bp, 26 predicted proteins | sample LitLauG_LLR_2012_FD_187203 | JGI IMG/M metagenome (GOLD analysis project Ga0209698, IMG submission 187203) | Freshwater sediment microbial communities from Pennsylvania, USA - Little Laurel Run_MetaG_LLR_2012 (SPAdes) (version 2) | ecosystem: Environmental > Aquatic > Freshwater > Creek >... | reverse complement strand
CCAACGCGCGCGACGCTGCCGAAGCGTCGCCGGCGGGCACCGACGCGCCCGAGCACACGCGATTTGTCGTGCTGGGCCAGCTCTCCGAACTCAAGGGCACCGACGTGCTGCTGGAGGCGGCGCGCGCCTTGCCACAACGCCTGCGCAGGCGCGTGCGCATCGAACTGCACGGTTCGCTGCCCGCCCACGACGCGGATTTTCGCCGCCGGGTGCAAGAGGCGCAGCAGGCGCTTGCGCCCCTGCTGCGCTATTGCGGCCCCTATCTGCCGGGCAATGTCGATCCCATACTGCGTTCCGCCGAATGGGCCATCGTGCCTTCCATCTGGTGGGAAAATTCACCCCTGGTGATCCAGGAGGCCTTTCGGGCCGGCCGGCCGGTCATCTGCAGCAATATCGGCGGCATGGCCGAAAAAGTGCAGCACGGCCTGAACGGCCTGCACTTCATGGTGGGCAGCCCCTCTGACCTGGCGCGTCGCATCGAGGAAGCGGCAACGACGCCCGGCCTCGCCGCGCGCCTGAGCCACGGCATCACGGTGCCGCCCAGCGTGCAGGAAACGGTTGCGCGGCTGCTGCCGGTGTACCGCGGTGGCCGTGCGGGCGCGGACTCGCCTGGCGGCGGCGGGCGGGTCGCCGCGGGCGCACCAGACCCGTTCCTTGCGGAACACGCCCGGCAATGATGCAGCCCGACAATATCCCGCCGGAAGCCCCGCTCGCTTTTGCCGGGGCCTACGCCCAGGGGCAGAACGGCGCTCCGTCGGCTCCGGTGATCGGCGCGGCGATCGAGGGGCTTACGCGTGAATGCCTTGACTATGCCCACCGGCTTTTTCTGGGCCGCGAGGCGTCGGTGGCGCGCCCCGAATCGGCCAGCGCCGGCTTGCCCGGCGTGCTGGTCAGCATTTTTGCCACCGAAGAATTTCGTTTCGAGGTCCTCAAGCCGGTGCTATTGCGCGAGGCCTTGCCCGAGCGGTTCGCCGCGACGCCGCCGCTGCGACTGATCGACTGGGCGCAGCGCCATTTGCCCATCGACCGCGCCACCGCAAGCGCCTGCGGCCTGGCGCGCACCTGGACGGATCTGCTCGAACTGATACTGGCCGACGCACGCCTGGGAATGCTGACCGCCGACCTGTCCCAGAGCGGTGTCACCGCCATACTGCGCGAACGGGTCGACGGCGATCCGCGATTTGCCGTACGTCACTCGATTGTCGGATCGATGGACGCCGCCTCGGCGTTTGAAGTGCGCGGCTGGGCGGTCGACCTGTGCGACAAGAGCAAACCGGTCACGCTGGAGTTCTACGCCGACACGGTGTTCCTGGGAGCCATACGCTGCGACGAGCCGCGCCCCGATGTTGCCGATGTGGTCGGCGGCGAAGGCAATGTCGGTTTTACCTTCCGCATCGCCACCGCGCATCGCGCGGTTTTTGCCCAGGGCTGCAAGCTCACCGCCGTGGACGCCGTATTGCATCAGCCGATCGCCCCCGGCGTCATGGTCCACGGCGAGCCCGCGCACCAGTGGGACGGCATCGCCGAAGCCCGCCGCGAATTGGCCCGGCTGCGCGAGTCGCTGGAACGCATCGAGGCGCAACTGCCGCAATTGCACCAGATGGCCAGCCTGCCGCTGGAGGCCTATACCGATTACTGGGAGCGTTTTTACCGCCCCACGCCCGATGTGCTGGAGCTGCAGCGCCACCGCAACCGAAACTTTGCCTACCGGCCGCTGGTAAGCGTGGTGATGCCGGCTTTCCAGAGCGATGCACGCCTGCTGGACAAGGCCATTGCCAGCGTGGTGGCGCAGACCTATTCCCATTGGGAACTCATCATCAGCGACGATGCCTCGCCCGATGCCAGCGAACTGGCGCTGGTGCGCCGCCGCTATCCCGGCGAGGACCGCATCCGCTGGCTGAGCGCGCCCGCGCGCGGCGGTATCGCGCAGAACACGAACCGTGCCATTGCGCTCGCCCAGGGCGACTACGTGGCCTTCCTGGACCACGATGACGAGTTGGCGCCCGATGCGCTGTACGCCACGGTGGCGGCGCTGCAGGAAACGCGCTACCCGCTGGTGTATTCCGACGAAGACCGCATCGAGATCGACGACTACGGCCGTTGCGTGCACCACACGCCGTTCTTCAAGCCCGATTTCGACCCAGACCTGCTGCTGGCGATGAATTACATCTGCCACCTGGTGGTGGTGGACCGCGCCCTGCTCAATGCCATCGGCGGGCTGCGCGGCGGGGTCGACGGTGCCCAGGACCACGACCTGCTGCTGCGCCTGGCGGCCCGCCTGGCGCCCGACAAGGTCCTGCACATCGCGCGCATCCTCTATCACTGGCGGGTGACGCCCGGATCGGTATCCCGAACCGTGGATACCCAGGAGGCATTGCGCCGGACCATCGTGGGCGTTGTCGACGCGCATCTGCGCGATCGCGGCCACGACGCCGTCGTCGAGCCGCACAATGATCCGGTGGGCCGGCCCCGGCTGTTTGCCAACCGGGTGCGCTGGCGCCTGCCCAATCCGGCGCCCAAGGTGTCCATCATCATCGCCACGCGCGACCGGCGCGACCTGCTCGAGCCCTGCATCGAGAGCATCCTGCGCTCGGCGCCGCAATATCCCGGCGCGCTCGAGCTGCTGGTGGCCGACAACGACAGCACCGACGCCGCCACGCACGCCTACTTCCGCCGTATTGGCGAGATTCCCGGCGTGCGCATCCTGCGCCAGGGCGGCAAGTTCAACTGGTCGGCCATCAACAATGCCGCGGCCCGCGAGGCCACCGGTGACGTCTTGATCTTCCTCAACAACGACACCCTGGTGCTCACACCGGACTGGTGCAATGAACTGGTGGCCAATGCGCTGCGCCCCGACGTGGGCGCGGTGGGCGCACGGCTGGTGTACCAGGACGGCACCATCCAGCATGCCGGGGTGCTGGTGGGGGTGGAGGGCGTTGCCGGCCACGAAGCCGTGGGCGAGGCCACGTCCACGGGCGGCTATTTTGGCCGCACTCAGCTCTTGCACAGTGCCACCGCCGTCACCGGCGCCTGCATGGCGGTGCGGCGCGCGCTGTTCCTGGAGCTTGACGGCGGTTTTGACGAGATGCTCTTGAAGGTTGCCTTCAACGACGTGGACTTTTGCATGCGCGTGCGCAAGGCCGGCTACCGGGTGGTGTACACGCCTTATGCCGTGCTCTACCACTTCGAATCCAAGTCCCGCGGCCGCGAATTGACCCCGGCGCAGCAGGCGCGCCACCGTTCCGAAGCCCAGGCGTTTCGTGCCCGCTGGGGCGATCGCGTGGCCGCGGATCCCTATTACAACCCGCATTTCGAGCGTTATGCCCGGCCCTTCGAGCGGCTGCAGCCGCCGCCCGGGTAGGCAGACGCTGAAGGTGACGATCGCTGCGCGCGCGGTGCGCGGCTGGCAGGCAAGTGCTGTGACTGAAAAAATGGAATAGCCATGGATGAATCCGATTTCGACGAAACCAAGGCGGCGCCCAGTTCTGCGCTGCTGGCACTGGTGCGGGTGGGCGCGCATTACGGGCTGGCGCTCAATGCCGAGCAGCTGCGCCGCTCCAGCCCGTTCGACGGCAACGAGCCCAGTCCGGCGCTGCTGGCGCGCATCGCCGAGCGTGCCGGCTACACCGTAAAGCGCATGACCGTGCGCCGCGGCGAGCTGGCCACCCTGGCAAAGGTGGCGCCCGCCATCTTGTTCCTGAAAAACGGCAAGGCGGCGCTGCTGACCCGCGTGCAGACCGGCAAGGGCGCGCCGCTGGCATTGCTGGAAGACGTGGAAAGCCCGGTGGGAGCATCCGCCCTGTTCGACGAGCCGCGCCTGGCGCAGATCTGGGACGGCGAAACCCTGCTGCTCAAGCGGCGCTGGCGCCTGACGGACGAGGAACAGCCCTTCGACTTCAAATGGCTGATCGGCCAGGTGGTGCGCGAGCGCCGGCAGTTTCGCGACATCGGCATCGCCTCATTCTTCATGAGCGTGCTCACGCTGGTGCCGCCGTTTGCCATCATGATCATGGTCAACCGCGTGCTTTACAACCGCAGCGTGGACACGCTCAATGTCCTGGTGCTGCTGGTATTGATGGCGGTGGCATTTGAAACCCTGTTCGGCTACCTGCGGCGGCGGCTGACCGCGGTGGCAACCGCGCGCATCGATGCACGCATCAATCTGCACGTGTACGACAAGTTGCTCAACCTGCCGCTGGCCTTCTTTGAGCGGTCCACCACCGGGACGATCAATTCGAAGATTTCGCAGATATGGTTCATACGCCAGTTCCTGACCGAAGTGGTCTGCGGCACCTTGCTGGACGGGGTGATGCTGCTGGTGCTGCTGCCGGTGCTGTTCTACCTGTATTGGCAGCTCACGATCTTTGTCATCGTCATGGGACTGCTGATTTTTGCCGTTTATCTTGTCTATCTGCCGACCCTGCGCGTGCGCTACAAGCGCGTGGTTCTGGCGGAACAGAAAATGCAGTCGCAGCTCGTGGAAACCGTTTACGGCATCAAGACCGTCAAGTCGCTGTCCCTGGACGGCTTGAAACGCGTGCAGCGCGATCGTTGCGTTGCCGAGGCCACCGACGCGCAGCGCGATATGGATTTCATGTCCAACTGGCCGCAGACGCTGGTCGTTCCCCTGGAGCGCATGATATTCGTGGGGTCCTTCTGCTTGGGCTGCTACGTCGCCCTCCGCGATCCCAGCGGCGTGGCCTACACCACGGCCGGCTCGCTGCTGGCATTCATCATGATCGCCGGACGCGTCGCGGCGCCCATGGTCCAGATGGCCAATCTGGTCAACAGCTATGAGCATGCCCGCGGCGCCATGGCCGAAGTGGCGTCGGTGATGAACGTGGCGCCGGAGGAAGGCCGTTCAGGCGCCGGCCTGCGGCTGCCGATCACCGGGCAGGTGGTATTCGACAACGTCAAGTTCCGCTATTCCCCCACGGCAAGCTATGCGCTGGACGGCGTGTCGTTTGCCATTCCCAAGGGAACCATATTCGGCATCATGGGGCGCAGCGGCTCGGGCAAGACCACGGTCACGCGGCTGCTGCAGGGTTTGAGCCGCGAATACGAAGGCCTGATCAAGATCGATGGCATGGACCTGCGCGAGATCGACCTGGACCACCTGCGTTCGAACATCGGCGTGGTGCCGCAGGAGAATTTTCTCTTCAGCGGCACGATAGGCGACAACATCGGCGCCGCGCGTCCCAAGGCGGGATTTGACGCCATCGTGCGCGCGGCGCAGATGGCCGGGGCCGAGGAATTCATCGAACGGCTGCCCGAGGGCTACGGAACGCCGGTTGCCGAGGGCGCCGTGAACTTCTCCGGCGGCCAGCGCCAGCGCCTGGCCATTGCCCGGGCGCTGCTGGTGGACCCGCCGATACTGGTGCTGGACGAGGCCACCAGCGCGCTCGACGCCGAGAGCGAGGCCATCGTCAACGCCAATTTGATGCGCATTGCCAAGGGCCGCACCGTGATCATCATCTCGCACCGCCTTTCGTCCCTGATGATGGCCGATGCCATCCTGGTGATGGAGCGCGGCCGCTTCTACGACATGGGAAAGCACGAAGAACTGGTGCAGCGCTGCGACATCTACAAGTCGCTGTGGTACCAGCAGAACCGGCACCTGACTCCGGAGGGACGCCATGCAACCGTCTAATCCCCTGGCAGCAATTTTCGGCAAGCGCAGAACTGCGCCGGACCTTACCGCGCAGACGTTCGATTCGCCCACCGCCGAGGTGCTGGCGCAGAGCAGTGCGGGAACGGAGCGCGGCATGCTGTACGGGTTCGCCCTGTTCGTGCTGGCGGCCATACTCTTCATCTGCCTGGTCAAGATCGACCGCATCGTCACCGGCACGGGTCGCCTGGTGCCGGTTGCCGGCGCCATTACCGTGCAGCCACTGGAAACGCAGATCATCAGCCGCGTGCTGGTATCGGTGGGCGACGTCGTCAAGAAGGGCCAGGCGCTGGCGGTCTGCGACCCGACCTTTGCCCACGCAGACCGCGCGCAACTGCTCGACCAGGTTGCCAGCCTTGAACCGCAGGTGCGCCGCATGACCGCCGAAGAAAAGGGCGTGCCGTTCGTGCCCGAGCGCGGCAAGCCCTACGACGCGCTGCAGGCGCAGATATATCTGCAGCGGCAGACGGAATTTCGCTCCGGTACGGCCGACTTTGACCAGCGCATTGGGGCTGCCGAGGCCCAGTTGGCCGGCCTGCGCCGCGATATCGCCGATTACAAGTCGCGCATGAAGATCGGCGCCGAGATGGAGGGCATGCACAGCAACCTGGCAAAGGACGGCTATGTGAGCCGCCTGCAGTGGCTCACCGTGCAGGACCAGCAGCTGGAACTGGGTCGCCTCCTGTCCGACGCTGAGAACAACCTCGATTCGGCACAGCACCAGCTCGATTCGCTCAAGGAGCAGCGGCACGTTTTCATCGAGAAGTGGCGCGACGACAACCTTGCGGCGCTGGTGACGGCGCGCAATACCCTGGAAACCGCCAAGGAGAGCCTTAACAAGGCCGACAAGGTGAGCGAGCTGGTGAACCTGACGTCACCGGAAGATGCCGTGGTCACGCGGATTCCCACCCTGACCACGGGCAGCGTAGCCACCGGAACGCTGCCGCTGTTCAACCTGGTGCCCATCAATGCGCCGCTGGAAGTCGATGTCCAGATAGATGCCCAGGACATCGGGTTCATCAAGGTGGGCGATCCGGTCAATATCAAGTTCGACACCTTCAAGTTCCTGGAGCACGGCATCGGCATTGGCGTGGTCAAGGCCATCAGCCAGGACGCATTCACGGACGCGCCCACGCAGGACGCGGTGACCAGCGCCGGGGGCTCGGCAACCCGCTCGGCCTATTACGACGCGCGGATCAAGATCACCCAGCTGCAACTGCACGATATTCCCACGCAGGCGCGACTCATCGCCGGAATGACGCTCAATGCCGACATCGTGGTCGGCCAGCGCACCATCATGTGGTACCTGCTGGGCGGGGCGCTGCGCAGCGGTGCCGAGGCGATGCGCGAACCATGATGCCCCGTTCACTGCTTCGGGCTATTTGCGCGCGCCGCCTGGCGGCGCAACCAGGAGGCGGCGCGTGCTGTCGGTACTGCGCAGGCTGATCTTCGCGCGCGCGCGCGACCCCGACGCGCGCCTGGCCGCGGCCCTGGTCGAGCTGACCAGGGCCTGGTCGTTTGGCGCGTTCGAGGCCGTGCGCACCCTGGCCGAATCCGGACATGCGGCGGCCCAATATCACCTCGGGCGGATGTACGAGTCCGCCGACGGCGTTGTCCAGAATCTTGCCGATGCCGTGCACTGGTACCGCCGCTCTGCCGAGCAGGGCCATGCCTTGTCGCAGGCGCGGCTGGGGCTGATCTATTTCATCGAGCCGCCGGCCGCGGCAGGGGTTGCCTTTGACGATGGCGCGGCGCCTTTAGGCCGCGATTCTGCGCGATCGGGCGAAGAAGATGACGCCGTGGCGGGCGGGCTGGGGCGCACGCTGGGCGCATCGTTCCCGCATGGCTACGCGGTGCAGCAGGATCTTGCCGAAGCGGCAAAATGGAACCGCCTCGCTGCCGATGCCGGCGTTGCCGATGCCCAGTCGCGCATTGCGCACCAGCTTGCCGGTGGCCAGGGCGTGCAGCGCGACATGGCGCGCGCCGAACATTACTTTCGCGCGGCTGCCGCCCAGGACGATCCCACCGGCCAGGCCGGGCTGGGAATCCTGCTGGCCGGCGGGTACGGCGACGATGGCGTCGCGAGGGACGATGCGGCCGCCACGGCCTGGCTGCAGCTGGCCTCGGCCGCCGGCAATTCGGCGGCGCAGTACTGGCTGGGCCAGCTGAAGCTGCGTGGCGACGCGGAGCGCGGTGACGGCAAGCCGGCAATGAAGCTGTTGCGCCGCGCGGCCATGCAGGGCCAGACGGTAGCCATGTACCACCTTGGCCTGGGATTCTGGCGGGGCGACGCTGGTGCTCCCGACCCCTATACCGCGGAAACCTGGCTGCGCCGGGCTTCATCGCGCGGCGATCTTGGCGCGATGCGCTCGTTGGGACAGTTGCTGCTGGAGCGCCCCGACGATGATGGCGTCGAGGCGGCCAGCTGGCTGCGCCAGGCCGCGGAGGCCGGCGACCAGCGCGCAGCGGCCTTGCTGGCCGAGTTGTACCTGCGCGGCCGCGGCGCACCGCGCGACCTGGTGGAGGCCGCCCGCTGGCTGGCCAAGGCCGGCACCGAGGCCCGGCCCGAGGCCTACTCGGCCCTGGCCGGTTTTTATGCCAAGGGCGTCGGCGTCGCGCAGAACTATGCGTCGGCAGCGCAGTGGCTGCGTATTGCCGCGGAGCGCGGCAGCGTTGCCGCCCAATACAACCTGGGCTCGCTCCACCGCCAGGGCAAAGGGGTAAGCCAGGATCCCGCAGAGGCGCGGCAGTGGTTCCAGAAGGCGGCGCTGGCGGGCAACAGCCAGGCGGCCTTCTATCTGGCGCTCTTGTATGCCGACAAGCAAAGCGCCCTGCACGACGACGCCAAGGCCGCCCAGTGGTTCCGGCGCGCAATGCAGGGCGGACATGGTCTGGCGCTTTGCAACCTCGCTTTGCTGATGATGCAGGGCAGGGGCACGCCCCAGAGCCTGCAAGGCGCGTTACGCCTGCTCGAAGACGGCGCCAGCAACGGCTGCGTATACGCCGCCGATCTGCTCGTGAATCTGTATTCGAGCGGGGAGTACGTGGTTCCCGCTCCGCGACGGGCAGCCGTCTATCTGATGCGTGCCTTCGCCATGGGCAGCGCAGCGGCTGCCGTCGCGCTGGTACAGGACGAGAAGGCACGGGCGCGCGGCAATGTCGACCTTACCTCCATAAAAGCCGTGCTGGAGCCTGCCGCCCGCGCAGGCGACGCAGCGTGCCAGCGCGCACTTGCCCAATTGCTGCTCGCTGAAGCCGCCGACAGCCCCGACTACCGCGCGGCGCTCGCTTGGTTTGCCCCGGCGGCCGAGAACGGCGATATAGCGGCGCAGACCTGGATGGGCGAATGCGCGCGCCGCGGGCTGGTCGGCGCGGTTGACCTTTCCGCCGCCGAACACTGGTACCGAAAGGCTGCCGCGCAAGGGCATGTGCCCGCTTTGATTGAATTGGCGGAAATTCTGGAAATGATCCACAACGATGGCTCGGACACGGAATGCTTTGGCCTGTGGCTTGCGGCCGCTGCTACCGGAAACCCGAAAGCACAACGCCGGGTGGGCCAGTGCTACATCGATGGCATCGGGTGCAGTGCCGATGGCGGCAAGGCGGTGCGCTGGTTGGCCGCAGCCGCCGATCAGGGTGACACCGAGGCGCAGCGGCTGCTTGCCCGCTGCTACCGGGAAGGCAAGGGGGTACGCGCGGATCCTGCCTTGGCGAAGATGTGGATGGAACGTGCCGGGGAACCGGGCCGGGCTGCCGCCGTGGGGGAATTGGCGGACGACGCCGAATTCGAGCGCATCATTTTCTGACGGAATGGACCTCACATGGAGCGACTGCCGGCGCTAGGCGGCTTTCCTGCTCGGCTGCCAATATTGGTGGATTGCGCGCACCTGCCAAATGGTTTGATGCGCGACGAATTCGCGCCAGTGCTCGCGCGGGCCGGTGTGAATCCGGGCGGGTCAGTGATCCAATGAACGTCACAAGAAAACAACTGGACTGTCTGTGCGAAATTGCCCACACGGCGGGGCAGGCCGTGATGGAGGTATACGCCAGTAGCACCGAGGTATGGAGCAAGGCCGACGCATCGCCTTTGACCCAGGCCGACCTGCGGGCCGACGCGATCATCTGCTCGGAACTGGCGCGATATTTTCCGGGACTGCTCATCTTGTCCGAGGAATCGGGTTCATGGCAGGGCGTGGGTGGCGAAACGTTCTTCCTGGTGGACCCGCTTGATGGAACCAAGGAATTCCTCAGGCGCAATGGCGAGTTCACGATCAACATTGCGATGATTGCGCACGGCGTGCCGATTGCGGGAGTCGTGCTTGCTCCTGCACTTGGCGAAATCTATTTCGCGGGCCAGGGCCTCGGATCCTGGAAATCCACGGGAGGAGAGGCGACCGCATTGCGCGTACGGGATTACGCAAGTGGCGCCTCCTTGCGCGTCGTGGGAAGCCGTTCGCATGGTGCGGACCGCCTCATTGACTGGCTGGCGGCGTTACCGGTACCCCACCAGTTCACGCCCGCAGGAAGTTCGCTCAAGTTTTGCCGGGTGGCTGAAGGGCAGGCCGACATTTATCCGCGGTTTGGGCCGACCAGCCAGTGGGATACGGCGGCAGCTCAATGCGTGCTGGAAAGCGCGGGGGGCAGCGTCATCGATTTACAGGGGAATCGCCTCCGCTATGGATGCAACCTGCCGCTGCTTAACCCGGCGTTTTTGGCGGTAGGCGATTGCTCGCTGCACGCCACTTTGAATTCAGGTCGCCAATAGGAAGGTAACGACACGCAGATTGTTCTTAGCTGCAAGGATCCGGTCGCGTTGCCGGTGCCAACGCCTTCTCTATGATGCCGCCATCGCGCATTCCGTTGAAGAAGCGTTCCTGCTCGTCGGAGTCCCAGGTCCAGAGAATCCACCCGCTGTAGCCTTGGCGGCATGACTCGCGCTGCCATGCAACCAAGCCGTTGGCCGCTGCTTTCGCGCCAGGGTACGTGTCGGTTGTCGCACCGAATTCACCCATGATGACCGGCCGCGGCGGATTGCCCTTCATGCCGAAATTCTCGGAGTACTGCGCCAAGGTCAGATTTCGACCAGGATAGGCATGCAGATCGATGAAGTCGGCGTGCGAATTCCAGATTGCCGGACGCGACGATACGTACCTTGTGTCCTTGACGCGGAATGCATTAGGCAACTGTGGCGCGAAAAAACCGACGCCAACCAGCGCCGTCGGGTCCTTGGCCAGTATCTCGGCGCGTTCCTCGTCTATCCAGAACACAAGGTTCTCGTCGATCATGCGCTGCTTTTGCGCCGCGTCGGCCATATCGTAGGCTTTGCCGTTGGCCGTAGTGATCGTTCCGCTGGTCAGCGTCAGTGGCGTATGGTCTTCTTCGAAGAAGACCTCGTTGCGCAGTTCATACGCGAAAATGGCGTCCATCGGTGCACCTAGCGCCCTGAGCCCAGCGATGAAATCGTCGAAAAACGACTTCTCCGCGTTGACGCCGCCCGGTGACAGCATGTAAAGGTTGCTGAAACTGAAGCGATCGCAGCAGTCAGGCTGGAGCAGGCTCGCATACTTTCTGGATTTTGGCAGCCATTGGAAAGTAAAGAACACGAACATGCCGTTGCTCTTGGCGCGTTCGAGAGCGTCGGCGACGTTCTTCAGGTAGGCTGGCGAAAGACCCAGGCGTTGGTCGCCCATCGAGTCTTCGCTCAAAAACATGCGAACCATGTTGTATCCGTCGGCATGCATGTGCGCCAGCGCCTGGTCCATTCGCTCAGCGTCATACCGTCCCGCGTCGAAGGTGGCATGGCTCGCGCGCTCATTGCCGCTGGCGTCCCGCAGTGGAATCAGTCGGACGTAGTTGTTTCCCCGGGGAACGAATTTTGTTCCGGAGGCGCGGTCGTAGAACTCGCTTGTCCCGCCAACAACGCGCACACCGATGCGATGCTCGCCCTTGGGAACCTCGTCACCTCGCACGGACGCCCACGGTGCGACCAGGGCGGTGATAACGACGGCAACCCAGCCTATGCGTTGTAACCGGGAGAACTCGACGGAGCAACACTTTTCAAAAGGTGTCGAAAGGCGTGCAATTGACCGCAATTCCCCGGACCCGTTAACACCCGCAGGTAAAAACGTCCAGGCCTGCACCATCATGGTTGCGCCAAGTTCAATTCTCGATATTCCGACGAAATTCCCGGGCTACGATCCAGGCGCCGCGTAACGCGCCTCCTCGCTGGCATTCAACAGCAGCTTGTGTACTTTGACGCCGAGAGAGCGCGTATCTTTGCCGAGCTTGTGCAGCGTTTCTACCTTCATTTCCAGCAGATTCCACTCCCTTAGCTCACCCGAGAGCAACACCCGGTTGGGCGGCCAGATCCTGCCGTTGCCATCGATCAGAGTGCCGCCTTCCACATCGAGCGTCGCTTCCTCTGACCCGTTGAGCCTCATGCGGAGCATATTCTTGCGCGCCGGCGGCCAGGACAGCGAAATGGCGATCGGACCATGGCGAAGCTTTGCCGGCAGATAGAAGCGGATGCTGGCCTCGGCTTCGACCATCCATGCGCCGTCCGGCTCTTCAGCGCCAAAGCCGAATTTGATGACCGGACACCTGGGATCAGAAAAATCCAGCTCCTCGAAATCATGCGGCAGCATCGGTTCGAAATTGAAGACCGGCTCGCCGTTTTGCGACGTGTTCAGGAATTCGTCCCAATCGCTGCCGACTGGCAGGCCGCTGCGCAAGAGGCAATCGCGGATCTCGCTACCGAATGAATCTGCTGCCAGCACCTTCGTCGATTCCAGGTCCTCAAAGGGAATAGGGCGCACGTCGCCGACGTCGAGGAAGCGTGAAATGGCCTCGAAGTTCTTCTCCCCCGTGAAATCCTCATAGATGAGCGGCAGATAGTTTTCCGACCCGACAATGCGCAGGCACTGTCTGCTGTAATAGTAGTTCCGGATCCAATCTTTCACGCCCTCCTCGACCGAAGCGACATGCCATTTGTCCACCCCGGCCCTCGTATCGATCAGTCTCTGCATTGACGACAGGGTGGCGTTATAGGGATTGCGCAGCACTGAAATGATGCGCAGGCGCCCCGCCGCCTTTTGCAGGTGACGGACGTCGTCAAGGCGGAAAACGCCAGGCAGCTTGACGCCGAAGTGCTTCAATTTCCGCGCGTCTGACTCATCCAGCGATACGACGCCACTGGTCAACTTCAGCAGAATGTCCATCTTGAATAAAAGCAGTGAATCGTCTTGTTCCGTCCAGCGATTCCTCACAATATACTTGGGTGAAAGTACCCGCATCAGCCCCAGCACGCGCCGGGCACGCCCGCCCATGGCCTGGCCCTCGCGCTCAGGAGCGCGGTCCAAGAAGGCGTTGACTGCAATGTCCAGGTTCTGGATGTCTTTGACAAAGGAATTCCCAAACGTCGCCGCGATTCGTGTTGCCGTCGCGACAAGTGCGGCATCGATCTGGTCGTTGCGCAGATAGCTGAAGATCGGAAATTCATTCAACAGCAGCAGCGATCGCGATGAATTGATCAGATCGTAAAGATACGTGCTACCGGATCGCGGTGCCGATTGGATATAGAGAAAATCCGGCCGCGACGTATCACGCACCATAGCTCTCTAACCCTTCTAACCGCTTTGCTGGGCAGAGGTCGCCTACTATGCGATGGATCTCGGTGGCGAACGCCTCGGGGTCGGAATCGACTTCAATCAGGCGCGCCTGGTTAGACTGGCAGCGCTCCCATGCGTCCTGAGAAATCGCGATGCCGGCGAGCGCCGCAGCAAAGGCTTCGGGAGTTGCCGGACTGATGGCCAATCCATGATCGCGCCAGCCGAGCTGGCGCGCGAGGAGTTCCGTCATCACCACCGGTACACCATGGCTGGCCGCCTCTTTGACTTTCAGCGGGATGCCAGCGGCAAAGCGCGTAGGCGCCACCATGATCCTGGCTGTTCGGTAGACCGCAGACATATCAGCCACGTCGCTGAGGACATGGTACTCGTGCTTCAAACCAGCACTTCGAACGAAATTGTCCGCGTTGCTCCCGGCGATGACAAAGCGCAAGCCAGGCAGGTCCGGAATCAGCGGCCGTACCAATTTATCGAACCAGAGCAGCGCATCGGCATTGGGTCCGTCTGGCTGGGAATAGGCGCCGACAAGAACAATGTCGCGGGTCTGCTCGAAGGTGGGAAGCTTGGCCTGCATCCGCAATGCGTAGCCCAGGCGCGACACGGGGATGGCCAGGCCGCGCTGATTCAGCATCTCCGTCAGAAGCAGCCGGTCGATCTCGCTGACTGCGCAGATGTGATCGACGCCCTCGAGGTATTCGAATTCCTCGAGCATCAGGTCGGCGAGCACGGGCTGTCTTCCTGTCTGATTTACGTAGGCGAACTTGCGGGTCGCGGCCACCGCTTCAGTGTCCAGAACCACGCGTAAACCGCGGAAAAAGTCGGGGCAGGACACGTGCAGCCGCTTGAGGTATGACAGGTTATGCGTTCGGCTGAGCCAAAGGACGTCGTAGACGCCGATGCGCGACCGGAAGAATGCTTCAAGATTCAGTGCATTGACGCCAGTCAGGACTTCCATCTGGGGCGACTGCCCATTATTACGCGGCGGGTACGGCCATTCCGTATTGTGCAGGCCCAAGAGGGAAACCAGCCCGCAGGCCTCCGCCAGTGTCCGCGCGATCGCCGCGGAACGTGGGTAGCCCATGCCGCGCCGTGCATCGGGAACCATGTCCTCCACGAACAGAGTGCGGGGACGCGGCACATGCCGAAGGCGCGCTCGCTCCATGTTCTCCGGCGAAGACGGAAAGCATTGCGCAAGGAATTTCCTATTCTTGGCGGCGAAATAGCGCTGGTTCCGACGCATGAGCGCCAGCGGCTCTTCGCGGATCGATGATGTGCCAAATTCAAAGTGCCACAGAACGATGCGCGGCTCGTAAACCACCCGCAGACCGCGCTCCCACAGGCGAACGCAGAAATCCGCCTCTTCGTAGTAGGCTGGTGCGTAGGCCTCGTCAAATCCGCCGAGCCTTTCCCAGGTCGATTTCAGGACCGCCAGAAAGCATCCGGAGCAGAAATCGACATCTTGGCGGAAATTGACCTGACCCTCCTGGGGATCCCGGTCACGGCCGTATCCGAGGCAAGCGCCGTCGCGCCAGATTATCGAGGCAGCCTCCTGCAGGCGCCCGTGCATCCGGACGATCTTCGCCCCGACAGCGCCGATACTCGCGTCGCCTTCGAGCGTCGCAAGCGCGATGTCGATGGCGCCTGGCGTCAACTCCGAATCGTTGTTCAGGAGCAGCAACATGCGCCCCGTCGCGATCTGCGAGCAGCGATTGACCGCCGCCGTGAAACCCAGGTTCTCCTCGGACCGCAGGTACTTGATTCGCGGGTTGATGGTCGGAATGTTTCGGACATCATCCGTCGACGCGTTGTCGAAGAGGACGATCTCGATGCGCGCCCTCGAATTGTAGACGGCCGAAACAATGCAATTAGCCGTCTCTTCGTAACTGTCCCGTGCGATTACCAGTATCGAGACGTCGGGAACTTCATTGATTGGACAAAATATCAGGTTTCCCAGGTTCTCCGCGTTCAGCACGCAGCGGCGCTCGTACAGCCCTTTACCCATGTCCTCCGGAATATCCATTTCCGCCAGGCGCGGGGCAATCGCCAATCTCTTGGTACTGCGATTTGCAAGAAAATGCGTAAATGGGGGCTCGGTCAAGCGGATGCCCAACTTACCGCCAAACTTAGCCATGTTCTTCTGGAAATAGAATTGTGGATCAAAACCTGCGAACGGCCGGCGCCATTCGTTCAAACCTTGCAGCGTGAAGTGTTCGTAGCCGCAGGAGAAGACACCATTATTTACGGCGACCATGACCTCCGGGTCGTTGAGATAGAACGGCTCGTCGAAATACGGTGAGGGCGAGAGCTTGAGGTCCCTGACATGCAGCAGATAGTGGCGCATGAAACGGCCCGGGGGGACGCTGGTTCCCCAAGAATATTTCTCCTTCATCCATGCGAAGTCGAAAACAGGCATGAAGATCTCCGGCAACTCTGTGCCGCCGGTGATCGTGGCTGCAAGTTCCCTTGCATTTGACGGGAATCGGAACTGCCGCGCGATGTTCATGAGCGCCTGAAGGGCCCAATGACCAACCCGCTTTTCCCCCAATCCCACCAAAAGGTAATGGCTGTAAATATCGCTAAAGCCGCCTAGCGAGAGATTTTCGGTCGTAAGATCAGGATGTTTGTTCCGATAGAAGGCAGCGTCGAAGAACCAAATAGGGCTGAGGTCGCTCTTTACGCCGACGGCGCAGTAGTGGTCGAAAGCGCTTAGCCACACGCCCGTTTCGATCCCCCGCGCGACGCTCGGATGCCTGCGCCGATAGTAGTCCTCGTCAAATAGCGGATTTGGGGACAGTCCAAGTGTCGACCCGCGCTCGACGAAGTGCTGCAAATACTGCTCCTGGGTCCCGAGCGGAAGGAGGATACCGGCTTCGATACACTGGGTCAGATAGAAATCGGCATCAAAGAAATACCATGGCTTCGAGTGATGGGCATTTAAGAACAACTTTGGAAAGTTCATGCCGTGATCGACCTTAAGGGCGAATCTTGATTGAACCGGATTGCCGAAGAAACCTATCGTCGGATTAAGGGACTCATTGCTGAGTCGACAAGGTACACCTTTCGCACAGCCCCAAGCAGTCCAGCAAAATTGCGCAGGCAGTGCCGGTCAAAAGTTTCCGCAGCTACTCCGATACGCGATACGACTTGCTGGCATGTTCTTCTCCCATCGAACGGCCTATCAGATCGTAAAGTCAGGGCGTAGGCCAAAAAATTTTGAGACCGTCCGATGCCTTGGAATTTGCGGCGTGGGCTTATGCAAATCTGGTAATCGCCGGATCTTTCCGACGAAATGTGCCCAGCAAACTGGTCCTGCAATGCCGTACATTCGGCGCTGATAGTGCAAACACAATCTAAGATATAGAGCCAGACGCAATTTAGATTATTTGTCTGTCATAGATCTTTAACGATTTTAGCAAGCCAATTGCAGTGAAATCCAAGAGTTTAGTTCAACTTTTCATTGAATCCAATGCCAACCTTGATGAGTGGCAGGCCTTCACGTTTGAACTGGGTCGGCGGATAAAAAGGATGTGGGCACGACCATGTAAGTTTTGACGTGCAAGTAGTCCGCAAAAACAGAGATTGCCTGATAGCGTTTTTTGCGTACCCATTCCCAAAACAGCGATTCATTTGTCGCAGAGATTTCTATTGCGATGATTGGCCTAAAAGTTGAAATAATATTTTCACCTCCTCGAAGAACATCAATTTCCATTCCCTCAACGTCAATTTTTATGAAGGCGACATGGCCCTCAAAAGACAAATCGTCAAGTCGCACACAATCAACCGCATCCCCCGATTCATCAAGGATCGGCCGTAATTGAGTGGCGCCGAGATTGTTATTGTCGGGCCTGAACAATTCTAAGCGCGACGTATGGCTACCTAAACCAAAGTGCATATGACCTGTTTCAATTGAACCTCGAAAATCTCCGTTCGATGCAATGTTCCTGCGCAACAGCTCCCGCGCTTTAGGGTTTGGCTCGAAAGGATAGATGCGTCGCGCCCACGTATATTTAGCGTAAAAAATTGTGTGATTTCCGACATTAGCCCCAACGTCTATGACACTGCAATTCATGGGGATCACGTCGCGATGAGCCAGTAGTTGACGCTCTTCGTAGAAGCGTCCATTTGCATGGAATCCTCCTTGGATATGGTCCCGCGAATCGTCTATATTGAATATAGACGTTCGGCCTTCAAAAACCACATTGGCTATTTGCATATTTAGAATTCAATTCAGATTTGAATACAAAAGCAAGTCTGCCGTACGTGCGCAGGAAAAAAATGGCCCTCCAATCAATTTGGACGTACCAATCCCGATCCTGATCGAGTGCTCTGCCCCTCCGTTAGAATGATCGCTTTTTGCTCTGTCTTTCCAATTTTGCGCAGGAGCAATGCAAAAGAGGTTAATCCAGTAAATCCCTAGCTAGGATTTTTTGTCTCCGTCGTATTCGGCTCTTGTGCTAGCTACACCACGGTGTGAAATTAGAGGAGGTGCTGCAGCGAAACCGCGTATCAGACCAAGCTGCGGCGCCAGTAGTCTATGGTGATGATTTTTTATAACGGTCGCTACCCTGCTGTCAGGTGCCAATTGGGCCAAATCGTCCGGAGATGTGCAATACCGGAGCAAACGACCATCTACGTGCCCAAAGAGAGAATCCGTGGCGCAAGCCGCAATTAGCTTACGGGCTGCCGATGGACTCAGTAAATACCCATCTGCTCCCATGTCTAAGTCATTCATCTCGAAACGACGCAATGTTTGCAATATGGGATAAATCGCTGGCTCAATTGACGTTTCAATCTCCAGCAATGGAGCCATGCGCTCGTTTATAAAGACGATGTCGGCGTCAGATGGTAATTCGTAATCTATAATCGCCCCTAAATTGCTCGCATTAGCGTCATCCTCAAGAATAACTCCATAAGGTTCCGAAATATCGGCTACGCCCTCCCAGGCGATCAAATGGGATAGAAAGCACCCAATGGTTCCCTTCCGTGCTGCCCAGCCCGCGTCCTGAGCCAGCAGTTGGCGCGCCACGAAAGGAAGATCGGTACCTCGAACCGCATTTACGATATGTACTTCGCAATTTGAAATCGACTTTAAGTCCCGCAACAACCTTTCGCGACGATCCCGACCCTCCTCCAGGGAAATTACGAATGTCACTATTTTGCTAATTCGCACAATTTCTCCTGCGATGCCGTGGCCGAATTAATTAAATCTTTCAACCAGACGCAAGTTAGGAAGTCTGAACCTTTGAAAATTGATGGCGATTACGGCGTAAACCGTCTATAGCGGCACCGCCTTGGCTACTTGGCCGCAACCACCGCGGATTCACGTTTACATGCGGCGCGAGGCATCAACTTTTACCTTTGATTAATAGATTGGAAACCGTGCAACCACGCCCTCAAGCCGGAAGGTGTCTTTTGGCAGTGCTTTAGCCTCTTTAGGAAAAAAAGTATAGAAGTGCCGATTTCTTTTCACATTTAGGGCGCGCCAAAGTTCGTGACCCGCTTGATCTTGTGCGCTATAGGCGAAACCCAAGATTCCCACATCTTGGAAGCCAGATTGGAGTGCGCTTAGCCTTTCATTTGATGACGTTGTCAATAACTGATCGCCAGTTGCCGGCTGCTCCAGTCGATATACCGGCACGAGTTGCCGCCGTGAGTCTTCCTCAGGAAATACCAGGTCAGCACAAATCTTCAGCCAACCCAAGTCGCTCAATTGCTGAACTTCCTGCAGATTGGCAGTTACGATTCTATGACTCTGATCCTCTGGGCTAACCAAGCAAATTAGATCTATCGGAGGCTTTTTATAGGATTCCCGAGAATTAACATAAGAAATAAGATTTGTGAGAGCCGTATCCGAGGTTTCAGGTAGGAATTTTTTGGGGAAAAGATCCCAACTTTGGATTACCACATGCTCGACGTCCGTAGGAAAGGCGTGCAATTTCTGTGCGCGCGTGAATGCAGACTGCATCCAGGCTCTATCCGATTGTGCTGCAGGGCTACCGTTGTAAATAAAGCCCATTGGGATATGTGCCTCACGCGTAACCTGATACGCGTCCATTTGAGCTGCGTCGAGCGTGATATCGAACAGTACGTCATCATGAAGGAATGCTATGGGTAGCCCGGTAGCAGCCTTGTACGCACTGAACCAATGGCGAAGTTCGCCCTTGCGATCACCCTCCCTAAGGCTGCCAACGGGTTCAATATCACCCACTATAATGTTGGGAAATATTGTCCGAAACTCCGCTATGTTCTCGGCTACATCAGCTGCGATATCCTCTATCCGTCTGCGGCATGCTTGTCGGCCGTCTGTTGCGACAAAGTCATGACCGTAGAATAGCGGCTCATCCATCGCAATATAGGCAAGGTTGCCGCCAAGATTCCTAATTCGTTCAGCGATATGCCTGAAAACGAGACGCGGACCGTAACCCTCGATTCCCCAACCACAGTGTTCCTGCTCATCAAATTTCAGCATTGGAGATTCCAACGCTAGTGCCAGATGGCTCTGGTTAAGGTAGGCAAATATGGTGCGCAGGGTATCGTCAGGAAGTTTGTCAACAAAGGCCAAGTAGACCTTGAAAACATTAATTTGAATTCGGCTTTGTGACCAAGCAGCCGGATCCTTGGCTAGCTCAAGAAATTGCGCGGGGTCCGGACTTTGCGGACCAAATTGGGTCGGCGCAAACCACTGCTCTGGTTGGGCGGCGCAGACCGCAGCAGGCGACACGAATGACACGACCATCAACTGTAGCAAGTAACGCAGAAATCTATTCGCGATCATTTCAGCTTTCCTACCAGAAATGTTCCGGTCAAAATCCCGCTGTTTCTTTACTGCTGTTTCGACCCTATGCAATTGTCGCGGCGACTTCCAATAAAATTAAGAGATTGGCTGCCACCTCAATTCAGTCGCCAAGCAATGTGGCATACTGCGACCTATAAGTAAAACCCAAAATGGCTGATGCCCGATTCGATAACGAAACCTCAGAGGAAATTCGCGATTCTCCCAATCGAGCTCATAGCAACAGGCAAGAAGCGGCCACTTTTTCCTTTCCTAATCCTTACTTGCGCAGCCCAATTCACGCCTTTACATTTTGCATAGCAGTTGCACTCAATCGATTGATTCAAAAACCTCATCAGCAAAGAGGTGCTAGCAATCGAAGAGAAGTTAATCTATCGACTCAAAGGCCGTAAAGCCCGAAACTATTTCTAATCATAGCTATCACTTGGTGGTCCTAGGGGATAGTTAAAGAGGGTCGCCATGGGTTCGCAAATCTCGCGAAAGGTAGTCCTTTCGACTTCATTCCAACCGGAGTCCGAAAGCAGCTTTTTTTCCAGCCCGGCCCCAGTGCGTTCGAGAAATTCGGATGACAGTGATGCCAGAATTTCTGACTGTAAGTCTCTGCGCCCGAGGTAATTTGCTAAGCGTTCTGCGACAGCTGAAGGATTGCTTGCCATGTCCTCCTGCCTAATTTCAAGGGAAGATGGCAACTCCTCACGAACCTGCGCCCACGCCTCCATTGTCGCCGCCCAATCCATGCAATGTTCGGCAAAGACGCCGCCAAATTTCGCCAGGCGCGACGACACGTTTGCAACGGGATTTCTCAGCATATAAATTACTTTCGCACCTGGAAAGCATTCCACCAGGAATGGCGCCGCCTTAACCATCGAAATTCCAGGTGTCTTGTCTAAAAAAGATGGCGATGCGTGCATCGCGAAATAGGCGCGACGCGCCACTTCTATTGCAATGCCCCTATAGTTCCAAGTATGAAGCGCCCTCACAAAATCGTCTGGTGAGTCGGGGTTGCCACTCAGATTGGCCGCTGCTGCCGAAAACAAAGGGCCTACGTGAGCTTCTCCAGTCCAGGGTAGCTTCAGTGCCTTTACCAGCGTCGCCCCCATTTGTGACGTTCCGCTGCGGGGTGAACCTAGGACAAAAATCCTCTTTGGCGGGCCGCCATCAATAGCAAGGTGAGGCCTTCGTCGTAGAAAGCCTTCCGAACCGTTCACTGAAATTGAAACCTGAACCAGGGCTTCCGGCGTCAACGGTGGATTGAACGTCATGATGAAGGCGCGGGCATTCATGCTGCCGTTGGGGTTCGTGCATACGAGATCTGAACGCGGCATCGAGGCTTCCCCGAGCGCTATAACGGAATCCGCAATCCTTGCCTGAACCCTAGCAGGTCTCCCGTCCGCGCAAACCTCGGCCCAGCCCATCACAAATTCCGAACACAGAAACTCCACCATGCCTATATTGGCCGGGGAAGGGTTCTGATTGGCAGCAGATGATTGCGCGTCGGAAATATTGCTGTTCATCGCTTGCAAAGCTTTGGTCAAAAAAGAAGTCAGGTTTGTAGTGAGGAACGTCCTACCAGTTGCTAAGTGAGAATACCGGCTTTGAGCAGTTCTTTGTCATCTATGTAACCGTCTTCCGGACATTCCAAAAAACGGCTGCGAAGTCGCGACAGGAACTGGTCGCATTACCCGACTGTCCCAACCGAGACGGATCCAACATCGTCCGCCTATTTTGTCAACCCGGCAGCGCCAAGCACGTGCACTTTTCCAATGCCTTCCGCGCTGTAAATCCGGCAATACTGGTCCACCATGACATCACGCTTTTCAGGTGGCGCGATGCCGGCTGCCAGTTTGTTCCAAAGCCCCTCTTCCGTGCAAGCGCGGCGCATCGTCTGTGCCAGGGACTGGGGGTCGCCCACATTGAAATGCAGGCCATCGACCTCGTGGCGCACGCGCTCCAGCGGCCCGCCTACGTTCGATACGATCACCGGGCGCCCGAACATCCAGGCTTCGGAAATGACAAGACAGAAAATTTCCCACCAGACGGAAGGGACAATGCACCAGTCGATCCGATCCATGCGGCCGGCGAGCTGGTCTACCTGGTACGAACCGTTGAAGTGCACATTCTGCTCGCCCATTGGCTTGGCTGCCTCCGTTTCCAGGAATGCCGTTATCTCCTTGCGCCGCTCCTCCGAGGCAAAGCGAAGATTGTCACCATTGATCTCCACGACAAAGTCGGTAAAGCCTTCGGCGCGCAAGATCTCCACCGCCTGGATGATGACGTGTATTCCCTTGGCATCGACCATCTGCCCAAAAAAACCAAAGCGGTTGCGCTTCAGGCGCGGCGCGGCAACCACGCGCGTGTCGCCCCGGTCGCGCTGGACATTGGCCACCTGGAAAATCTTCTTGGGATCTATGCCCCAGTCGGTGTAGTGCTTGATCATGAACTTACTGGGTGTGGTGAAGACGTCGACGGCCTGCATGTGCTTCTTCATCCAGCGTTCGCGGATGAAGAATTGCTCCGGCGGAATCTCCGGGAAACACTGATGGCACCGGACGGGCGACGCCCGTGTGCACAGCGATTTGTCGGTCTTGCGCAGCATGTGGCCATCGGCGGCGCAGATCGTCAGGAACTCGTGAAAGGTAAAGACAATTCTTGCGTCGGGCAGGGTCTTGCGCGTCAAGGTGAGCAGATCGACACCCAGCGTCATGAAGTGGTGGAAATGCACCACATCGGGCGATAGCAGCTGCAGGAATTCCACATAGGATTCCAGCAGCAGGGCGCTGGAGCCGCGGTGCCACCAGTAGTCGTATTCGCGGCTCAGGAAAAGAAATTCGCCTTCGCGGCCGTCAAACCCGGTGATGCGCGCTCCGCTTTTGTGGAGCGCAGGAACGGAACTGTCTATGGACGCCAAAAGGGTCGGCTCGATACCGGGCTGTTCCTTCAGCCCCTCGAACAGTTCATAGCAGATCTGCTGCGCGCCGCCGCGCACCAGTTCAGGATGAAACAGGCTTATTAGCAATACCTTCAAGGCGACCCCGGATGGTTGGTGTGGCGTCGGTTGGCGGTGGTTACTGCTTCGAGTACCACGGTTTGGGCGGCGTAGCGGCAGGTCCATCGCTGCTCTTTGCGGGCAGAGTCAGTTTCTCCCTAGGTGCCGGTGCTGGATTTGCCAGCAGCAAGGGGTGTTTGGGGTTGGGGCCCTCGAGGCCATCGGATATCAACGCTTCCCATCGCTCCGAAAAGATGGTTCGATTCACGTACGATCCGCCTTCATGCACGGGCAGGCGTTTGGAACCCTTGCCTTCAAGGTGCCATAGCTGGATATCGTGTATCCACGGCGCCACTCCGGCAGCAATGCTTTTCAGGCATAGGTCGGCATCTTCGTAATGGCCGAAGACAAAGTCCTCGGTGAACCCGCCCAGTTGCTCATACCAGGCTCGGTCCGCCGAAATGAAAGCGCCGGTTACGGCCGGTACCGGCCTTGATTGCGTGTATTTTTTCGACCACGCCGGGCTGCCTTTTCCGTAATGCTCCACGCGCACCATGCGTTTGGCGCTCATGGCCGACTTGTCCACCGACAGTCCCATGTCGAACTCGAAATACATCCCGCCGTGCATCAGCGAGCCGTCATCGTAATAAAGCGGGGCGCCGAAAAGCTTGGTCTGCACTTTTGGCAGGCTCGCTACCACTTGCGTGTGCTTGGCGGCCCAATCCGGGTCACGGGGGAAGACGTCGGGATTGACGATGAGTATCCGGTCGCTCTGGGCATGCGTCACGGCAATATTGTTGGCCGCGCCGAATCCGGCATTGCCCGGCAACAGAACCAGCGTCTGGGGCAGGTCGTAGATGAGCGTGCCGGACTTCACGTCCTTGAGCAGTTGTTCGGCCATCTCGGGGCTGTTGGATACGTAGATGATCTCGTAGTCCTCGAATCCGGGCCCGCTGCCGAATAGCGCATTCTGGAGGAACAGGTATTCCGGCTTTCCATACAGGCAGACCACCATCGTGCCGCGCAATTTGCGCCGGCGCGGTCCAAAGCGCTCCACGTACGCTCCGGAAACTATTTCCCGCGTGATGTCATGGTTTTGCTTGATGATGGCGGCACCGATATGGCCCTGTACGGTGCGCACGGCTTCCACGTGGCGATTGCCATAAAACTCGGCCCCGGATACGTATGACAGGACCGAATTGCGCAATTCGGGATCGCTTATCCGCCGAAAGGGCAGCGTCGCCGACATCTCGCTGCCATTGCTCAGGTGCAGCGTGGCCTTGCAGGTGCCTTCGGAATTTACCGCCGTGCCGGTGTAGACGAACGCAAAAAATCCAAAGGAGTGCATTCCCAATGCACCCAGTGCCGATTCCACATCGGGCCGCCGGAATCGGGCCGCCCGGTTGGCGGAAATCGTCATGAACCAGTCGGGACCGGAAAGTTTGATCCATTCCAGCGGCGACGAGGTGTCGTCCGCCCACCCAACCACGAACAGGCCGCCATTCGGTGAGGCCATGACCACTTCTATCCTCGCCTCCACCCCGGAATTTGCCGGCTGGGCGGCGTGCCGGCTTGTCCGGACCAGCCGATTGCGCGGTTCCGCAGAAGCACCATAGAGCGGCCGGTTCTCCAAGCGTCCGTGCAATTCGTAATGATGGTAGGCCGACGTGAACTTGCCCAGGGCAACGGATTCCGAAACATCCGGATTCGCATCGAGGTAGGCCGCCTCGTCGAACCATTCGGGCACCAGGCCATCGCCCACAGGCTTGTCGCCCAGCAGGGAGTCCAATTCCTCATCGAGCACTTCTGGCGCGGTGTTTTTCTTCACCACAGGTGTCTCCTAAACGCGCCCTTGGGCGCGTCGGCACGACGTTGGGTAATGGCCGGATTGTCCGATCGGGTGCAAGCCGATCCGCAATGTGCGCCAGTGAAGGATCGCGGGCAATTTATCCTCAGCGGCCCTTGGCCTGCTTGTTCGTCAGCTCGAAACCTGCATAGGGATAGCGACCTTCGCGGTATCCCATTTGCTCAAAATGCACCTGTCCCGATGGCAGCTCCTTTGCGGCCACCGCATCCCGGACATCGGGATACTCCTTGAGATACCACGCCTCGTCCACGAGGATCTCAAAGGGCATCCGGTGTTCGTAATAGCCGAATCGACAGTAATGCGCCACGGCATCGGCCACCACGCCTTTCTTGATGGCGGTGCCCACGTCGGGATAGGTTTTCAAATACCAGGCCACATCCACCGGGACCTTTTCAACCATCGGCATCATGAGATCCAAAATGAAATGAGCATCCACCGCCACGAAGGGCTGACGTGCCGAGGGCACCAACAATTTCCGGTTCAACAATGATGCATAGGTCGGGGTGCTCAAGGTGTTCTCTCCAGCTGCGCAATAAATGCACGATAAGAGCAGTTTCGAACTGCAAAAGGTAAAAAGCGTTCCGCTTTCAGGCTTAGTTAATCAAACTTGGCTCGTCCACGTCATGGGAATTGCCATTGGAAATCATCCCATTTCGTCGACCCTGCAGCGCTGTCAGTTGGCACCTGGGACACCCGCACCATTGCAAATTTGTCCAGGGCACCGGCCTCTGGTCACCGAATCGAGCAAGGACATCCATTGCGGTAGGGCGCGCGCGTGCAGGTCATAGTGTTCGATGACGTTGGCACGGGCCGCGTCCCGAATCCCTTGCAGGCGATCCGGATGCGCCAGCACTTCGTCCACACGGCGGCAGACCGCTGCGGGATCGGTGGCGTCGACGGCCAGCCCGGTGACTCCGTCTTCCAGCACTTCCGTGACGGGCGCATGCCCCGAACCCAGTACCAGGCAGCCGGCCGCCATTGCTTCCAGCAACGACCACGACAGCACGAAGGGGTAGGTGAAATACACGTGCACCGACGACACCTGCAGCACATTGAGATAGATGTCCCTGGGCACCTGCCCCAGGAAATGCACGCGCTGCGTGTCCAGTTGCCCGCCCAGTTCGGCCAGCAGCATCTCGCGGTAGGTTCCACCGTACGGGGGGATAGCGCCGTAGCTGATTCCGTCACCTCCCACCACCACCACGTGGGCGAGTGGCCGCTTGCGCAGTATCTCGGGCAGCGCCCGCATGAACCAGTGGAAACCCCGGTAGGGCTCCAGGTTGCGCGCCACGTAGGTTATCACTTCGTCGTTGCGGGTGAGCACCGTGTCGCTGCGCGCCATTTTGAGCCAGGCCTGCGCGTTGGGCCGTATCACCTCGGTGTCGATGCCCTCGTGCAGGCTGGTGATGCGGGCCCGCATCTCGGCCGGAAACAGGCTGCGCTGCCATTGCGTGGCGGTGTGCCCCCAATCGCTCACATCGAAGCTCATGCGGCTGACCGTGTTGCGCAGGCGCAGCCGCGGGCCGTCGTCGGCGCGTGGCGGCGTGAATTCCGGGTCGAATCCCACGTCCGCGCCCTGCGCGTGGTAGTAGAACTCGAAATACGACAGCACCGGCGTGTCGGGGAACACGTCCTTGACGAGCAGGATTTCGCCCCATCCACAGTGTCCCACCACGATGTCCGGTACCACGCCCCGCGCGCGCAGGTTTCGGCAGGTTTCCATGACCGCCACGCCGTTGCGCACCGCGGAGTCGTAGTCCACCACGAACGGATGCACGCCGGTGCGCGCGGGCATTTCAGCCCGGTAGACCAGCTTCTCAACGCCCTCGATGGCGCCGTCCTGTGCCTGCGTGATGAATAACACCCGGTTCCCGGGAATACGGGCAAGGTGTCGGACGAGGTGGACATATTGGGCTGGAAAGTTCTGATGAACGAAGAGGTAGATCATTCCCGTGCAACGACCTGCAGTTCGATTCCCTCCAGCGGATCGTTCGGCAGATCCGACCGGCACAGGCTGCCGTCGCTCAAGGGACCGACCCGCCTGCCAGAGCCAAATACGCCCACGTAGCGGCATTCCAGTGCCTGGGCAAAAGCCACGCGCGGGCGCAGGGCAAAGCCCAGCAGCGGCGTGCCGCGACCGCGGCTGCCGCACAGCACGGTGTCGGTGAGCCAAGGCGTCTCGTAGCCATCGGCGGTTATGCCGCGGTATTCCAGGCGCTCGGCGCCTTGGCCGTCCGGGTTGTTGACCACAAAGGCCTCGATCCAAAGCTCCTGACCAAAGGGACCTACTGCCTCGGCCGACAGATAAAGATCGCCCAGCTGGCGCACGTGCGCCATGACCTGCGGCTGGGGCACTCCAGATGCAGGGAGCGCCTGCGGATCCTGCGCCATGGGCGCGTCGATACGGCGCACGTCGATGGCCAGTGCGGCATCCTCGGGGCGACGCAGCGAGGTGAGCAGCAGTCCGGCAGTGTCGCCGGTGACGCGGGCGATGACCCTGTCCCCGGCAAACGCTAGCCAGCGGTCCAGGGTATGCGGGCCGGCGTAGAACTCGACCTGGGCCTGGGACCTGATCGGCGCGATGCCGACATGGATCGCCGGCAGCGTGATCTGCTCCCTGTGTTCTCCGGCGGGCCCGGAACTGCCCAGGGAAAATGCGTAAACGCCGGGCGGCAGCATCAACATCTGGACCGACGCCGTGCGGTCTTGCGCGCCTGGAAGGTGTGGCGTGGGTTCGGCCGGTTGCACGCTGGGTTCGCCTCTCATGGTTACCGGGGCCGGCGAATTTCGTGCCAGGCGCACAGCCTCGGGCACGGCGTGCGGCGCCGCGGCAGTTTGCAGCAGGAGTTCGTTGATCGCCTCTGGGGGTATTTCCAGTGGCAGGAGCCGGGCATGGGCACTGCCACGCAGCCGTTCGGCAATGGCGCCGATGTCGAAGGCAACGATGGGCAGGCCGTCAACCAGGGCATGGGTAAGCGTAAAGCACCAGGTTTCCGGCGTGGATGACGCAAAAAATGCGGCATGGCAGCGCTCTCGCGCCAGCAGACCCGCCACTTCATCTTCTGCGTATGGCCCGGTGATGAAAACGCGGCCGGTATCGAGCAGCGCCGCGTCGTCGCAGCTGAATCCGATCAGCACGAATTCCAGTGCCTGGTTCAGGCGTGCCGCGGCACGTGCGCACGCCAGCAGGATCCGGTGGCCCTTTTGCACGCTGATGGCGCCGATGATGGCGACCCGGACCCTATCCTGGATCGGTGGCAGGGCTCGCTGGGCTGCCGAGCGCGGCGCCTCCCAGGCCACGATGGACGTCGGGGTGGCGGGGAAGTAGCGCGCAAAGCGGGCCTGTACATCGTGTGTTGCGCTGTATACGTGCCTTGCCCCTGCCAGCAGGCGCGCGCTGCGGGCGCGCAGCGCAGCCACGCCCGGAGCGGGCTGGATCGCCGAGCCGTGGGTGCGCACGCAGGTCTCGCACTCTTCCACGGCCGGCTCTCCGCAATAGCGGCCGTCGCCCCCCAGCAGGGTAAGGCGCGGACAGATCCAGGCGTAATCGTGCAGGTACACCTCATAGCCCACGCCCAGGTCGAGCACCAGATCAAGGACGGCGGCCGGCAAGTGCAGGAAATGGTGAACCTCGATCGCCGACAGCCCGAGTTCCCGCAGCGCGCCGCGCAGGGCAGCGGCGTCCTCGGGCATGTCAAAGCGCAGGTTTTCAAATGCCGCGCCCCGCAGTTCGAGGCGTACGCTTCTACCGTCGCGGCCTTGCGGCCGCAGCACCAGTACCGGATAGCCGCCGTCGGCCAGGGTGGTGGCGCGCGCGTCGATGAATCGCTGCACCCCGCCCCCAAGGGAATGGCTGATCTGCAGGACACCGTTGCGGGAGCGCTCCCGCAAACTTTGCAAATCAATGGCCCGCCGTGCCGTGTGCAGCGGATCCGTGGCCAGGTGTTCGGTGACGAGTGCGTCGTAGCCCGGGTGGTGGGCGTTCAATATGCGGCCGTGCCGCGCCATCAGGTGCTTGCGCGCGTCTCCAAACGAGCGCCCGCCGCTATGGCGCACGAAGACATTGGCTGCCACGACATGGCGCCAGCCGTGCTGGCGGGCACGCAGGCAATAGTCGTTTTCCTCGCCATAGCCCCGGCCGTACAAGGTCTGATTGAAGCCGCCAATCTCCGCCAGGCAATCGCGTCGCAGGTAAAGGCAGAATCCCACACCCACGGGCACATCGACGACGTGCCCGGCATTGGCACGCCGGGCAATCGCGTCGATGCCGGGGCCAGTATCGGCGCCGCGCGGCTCGCACGCCGGAGCGCGGTAGCTGGCGATCGAGGCTTGTTCGCCCAGGGGGGTTACGCTGGCAATATCGGCCGCGGAATAGGCGGCCACGCGCAGGCGCACCAGCCAGTCGGTGTAGACCTCGCAGTCGGCGTTGAGCAGTACGACGTCGCGATCCGGGTGCAGTTGCATGCCCCGATTGACCGCCGCGGGGAATCCCTGGTTGACCGCGTTGACCAGCAGCGTAATGCGCCGTTCGCGCGCCAGTCGCTCCAGTTCCGCGCAAAGTTGCGGGTCGGGGCTCGCATCGTTTACCACCACCAACTCTGCCTGCTCCGCGGGCAAGGTTTCCAGCACGCTTTCAATGCAGCGCAGGGTCTCTTCGTACCCGGCAAATACCGGAACGATGATGTCCACGGGCCCGGGCGGTGGCGTGATGCCGTCCGCATCGACGCCCGTTTCGGTCCGGTCTTGCGCCGGAGCGCCTAGCCGTCCGGCGCCCAGTACGTAGGGCAGACTGCTTGTCGCCTGCCGGCGTTCGGGCCGCGCGACCACGGCCCGGACAGCCGCCGGATCAACGCCGCCGGCAGGGCTGCCCATCAATGCCAGCGGCACCCCGTTGGGCAGGCGCAGGCTCACGCTCACCCCGGATCCCGTGGCGCGTGAGAGGGGGATGGAAAACGACGTGTCCACCACGCTGGTGGAGCCGGCACCACCGGGCGGCAGGGTACAACGGCGTTCGGCATGGCCGGGTGAACCCACGATCAGGGTCGCTGCGCGTCCGGGAGCCCAGGTATTGCGCAGTTCTCCTCTTAGCTCGCCGTCTTCCAGGACCACCCAACCGGCATAGCCAAAGTCGGTGGGCCAGGCCGGCGGCGCGCCCAGGAGTGCGCCAGCCGAACAAATCACGGTCAGGGGCGCCGTATCGGCCGGGGCAAGTGCCTGGGAAAAGGCGCAGGTTCCGTTGCCCTCGTCCACGACGATCGGCCGATCCACGGTCGCGCTGGCCGGGCGCCAATGCAGCCGGCTACCGCTGGGCACCTTGCCTACCAGGCAGCCGTTCGAATCGATGGCGACCCAACCTGCGAAATGGTCGGACTCCGTCGCGCAGATCAGGTCCAGAGTGGCGTCCAGGCCTTCCACGCAATCGACCGCATGGCGCGTTAGCAGCCCCCGGCAATGGATCTGCGCTTCCGCGGACTGGCCAAGCCGGCAAAGGCACTCGGCGCGAACCACGATGGCGCTGGGTTCTTCCGCAGTGGCCAGCAAGGCGAGCGCTTCCGCGTAATGACCTGCTTTGAGCAGCAGCCGGCCGTGAATCACGGCTATTGCCGGGTCATCGGGGGCAACGCGCCGAGCTGCATCCGCGAGTCGCATCGCCTGCGCGATATCCCCCCGGTCGCTCGCCTGGCTCAGTTCGAGGAGCAGGCGCTCGAGGCGCGACGCCGACGTGGCGGGATCGGGCGGCGCAAGGTACGCGATGGAAAGATCAGACATGCGCGTCATTATCATTACCGACGGCATGCTGTAAAGGGCGATAACACCAGTCTTCCGAGGGCTCCGCCCCCGGGAGACTGTGCCCTAAGCCGGTCAGTGGCCGATCGGCTTGACGATGGCGTTGCTGTGCACGCCGGTGAGGGTAACCGTGGTCTTGTCGGTGAGCGTGACGGTATGGCTGACGTGCTGGCCCACGACGTATTCCGAACCCTTGATGCCCTTGGCGGTGACGCCGGCGCTGCCGATCGTGTCCGAACTCAGCTGAAACGCCGCGCTGCTGCCCAGGTACGGGCTCTTGGCTCCGGAGCCGCCCAACACCGTGTCGCTGGCAAAGCGGGCCAGGGCGAGGTGACCGCTCGAACCGCCGGCAAAGGTATCGGTTCCCAGACCCTTGAGCAGGCCATTGGTGCCCGTCGTTCCGCCGCCCGTCAGCTTCGAAAGAGCGCTGTGTACGGCGATTTTCTCAGAATGGCTCAACCCCCCCCTTACGTCATCACCGTGATGATGGGGACGGTGCTGGCCCCCGCCAATGGTTTCCATGTCCGACATGTCGCTTCCCCCGGAAAATCAAGTGTTCAAAATCGCTGCTGCGCGCATACCGCATAACGACTACCGCTCGCGACTGACCTCAACGGCGATGCCGTATTTGTGTGCTTGCTGGCAAATCTCAAAACATGTTGCCGTGAATGAATCGTATTTTGCGCTGCGATAATTGGCAAGGCGAAATTGCTTATATTTCAATCAAATATCCAGCAACTTTAGGGGGGGACCGGCACCCAAAGTGATATGGGTAGACGCCCTACCTATCGAAACCTTAAGTATCAGTTAACCTTAATATTTTCCAGAAACCTCCTAAAAAGCGTGATTGCCGCACCGAAAAAGGGATAAACCCGATACCCCGCGATGCCGAATTGCACAAGCTTGGGCAAACCTGCTGCAAATTGGACCGTGCGCATAGGGCGGCAAGCCGTGGAACGACCGGGCGCTTGCGTCATCCCCGGGCGTCCCGTAGGGTGCCGCTGCACATAGACCGGAAAAAAGAGTGCGAAGAAGAATCCGATGACTGCACGGCCGATCCGTACGCTTACCCACCTGCAGCGCCTCGAAGCCGAGAGCATCCACATCCTGCGCGAGATCGTTGCCGAGTGCGAACGTCCGGTGATGCTCTATTCCATCGGCAAGGATTCGGCCACGATGCTGCATCTGGCGCGCAAGGCGTTCTATCCGGCGCCGCCGCCGTTTCCCCTGCTGCACGTGGACACCACCTGGAAGTTCCGCGACATGTACGCGCTGCGCGACCGCGTGGCGGCCCAGATGGGCATGGAATTGCTCGTCTACCGCAACCCCGAGGCCGAGGCGCTGGGCATCAATCCCTTCGACCATGGCTCGCAGGTGCACACCGACATGTGGAAGACCCAGGGTCTGAAGCAGGCGCTCGACAAGTACGGCTTCGATGCGGCTTTTGGCGGCGCCCGCCGCGACGAGGAAAAATCGCGCGCCAAGGAGCGCATTTTTTCGTTTCGCTCGGCCCAGCACCACTGGGATCCGAAGAACCAGCGCCCCGAACTCTGGCGCCTGTATAACGCGCGCAAGAACAAGGGCGAGAGCATCCGCGTGTTTCCCATCAGCAACTGGACCGAACTCGATGTCTGGCAGTACATCCATCTGGAGGACATCCCCATCGTCCCCCTGTACTACGCCGCTGAACGCCCGGTGGTAGAGCGCGATGGCACCCTGGTGATGGTCGACGACGAACGCATGCGCCTGCGTCCGGGCGAGCAGCCGATGCGCAAGTGGGTGCGCTTTCGCACCCTGGGGTGCTACCCGCTCACGGGCGCGGTGGAATCGATGGCGACCACGCTGCCGCAGATCATCCAGGAGATGCTGCTGGCCACCACATCGGAACGCCAGGGCCGGATGATCGATCACGACAGCGCCGCCTCCATGGAAAAGAAGAAGCAGGAGGGGTATTTCTGACATGGCGCACGTATCCGACCTCATCGCCAGCGATATCGACGCCTACCTCCGGCAGCACGAAACCAAGAGCCTGCTGCGCTTCATCACCTGCGGTTCGGTGGACGACGGCAAAAGCACCCTCATCGGCCGGCTGCTGTACGAATCGAAGATGCTCTTCGAGGACCAACTCGCCGCGCTGGAGGCCGATTCGCGCAGGGCGGGAACGCGCGGCGGCGCCATCGACTACGCGCTGCTGCTCGATGGCCTGGCGGCCGAGCGCGAGCAGGGCATCACCATCGACGTGGCCTACCGCTACTTCTCCACCGACCTGCGCAAGTTCATCGTTGCCGACACGCCGGGTCATGAGCAATACACGCGCAATATGATCACTGGCGCATCGACGGCGGACCTGGCCATCATCCTCATCGATGCGCGCAAGGGCATGCTGGTGCAGACCCGTCGCCACAGCTACCTTGTGGGCCTCATCGGCATCCGCCACCTGGTGCTCGCCATCAACAAGATGGACCTGGTCGATTACTCCCAATCCGTATTCGAGCGGATCGAGTCCGAGTACCGGGAATTTGCCCGGCAGATCGGCATCGGGTCCGTCACCGTCATCCCGATCTCGGGTGTTGAAGGCGACAACATCGTTGAACGCAGCGCCAATACGCCGTGGTACCAGGGCCCGGTGCTGATGCGCCATCTGGAAACCGTGCCCATCGACGAGCAGCGCCTGCAGATCGAACCGTTCCGCATGCCCGTGCAATGGGTCAACCGTCCCAATCTGGATTTTCGCGGCTACTGCGGCACCGTGGCCTCGGGCTCCATCAGGCCGGGCGACCGGATCCGTGTCGCGCCTTCCGGGCGCCAGAGCACGATCGCGCGCATCGTCACGGCCGGCGGCGACTTGGACGTTGCGGTTGCCAACCAGTCGATCACGCTCACCCTCACCGACGAAATCGACGTTTCGCGCGGCGACGTCCTGTCCACTGTCGAGTCGCCGGCGGCCGTCGCCGACCAGTTCGAGGCCACCGTGGTCTGGATGAGCGACGAACCCCTGCTGCGCGGCCGCAATTACCTGATGAAGCTGGGCACCAAGACGGTCACGGCCACCGTCATGCCCGTGAAGCACAAGATCAACGTCAATACCCTCGAGCATGTGGCGGCGACCGCGCTGGAGCTCAATGAGATCGGCGTCGTCGACATCGCGATCGACCGGCCGATCGCGTTCGACCCGTACGCGCGCAATCGCGAAACCGGCGGCTTTATCCTGATCGACCGCATCACCAACAACACCATCGGCGCCGGCATGATCCAGTTCGCCCTGCGCCGCGCCGACAACATCCACTGGCAGGCCGTCGAGGTCAACAAGGCCGCGCGGCGCCGGCTCAACGGGCATGGCAGCGCCGTCGTCTGGTTTACCGGACTCTCCGGCGCCGGAAAATCGAGCGTGGCCAACCTGCTGGAAAAGCAACTGCACGCGCGGGGAATGCGCACGTATCTGCTCGATGGCGACAATGTGCGCCACGGATTGAACAAGGATCTGGGCTTCACGGCCGCGGCGCGCGTGGAAAACATCCGCCGCATCGCCGAGGTGGCCAAGCTGATGGTCGATTCCGGCGTGATCGTCCTCACCGCCTCCATTTCGCCGTTCCGCACCGAGCGCCAGATGGCGCGGGAACTGCTCGAGGCCGGCGAATTCATCGAGGTCTACATCGACACGCCGCTGGCCGTGGCCGAGAGCCGCGATCCCAAAGGCCTGTACAAGAAGGCACGCCGCGGCGAGCTCAAGAATTTCACCGGCATTGATTCGCCCTACGAAGAGCCGCTGTCGCCGGAGATCCGAATCGACACTACGCAAACTACCGCGGCAGCCGCCGCTGAGCAGGTGCTGACCCATTTGCAGGCCATGGGGCTGCTCGAGCCCGTCTGAGCCCGGGCGCCGGGACACCGCGGGACCGTTTCGCGCATGCCCAGGCGCCAACATCTCCTCTAGAATTGCGCAATGCAATGCGCATTTGCGCGGGGCCAAATGAGAAGCCATATACGATTCGGTGAGTATTACCACTGGGCGCCGAACATACTCGGTCACATTGACGGATCGCGTTTCCGCCACGAGTTCGGGCCGCCGGACGAAAATCGGCTGGAAGGCGTAGATGCCTTCGTCCCGCTCTCACTGCCCGATATCCGGGCAATGCAGCAGGTGCGCGGGCCGCTTGCGGCCAAGGCGCTGGTTCCGACCCGCAACGCGCTCGAGCTCGCGAACCATAAAATCAATTTCTACGATTTTCTCGTTGCGCATGGATTCGAATCGAATGTTCCCCGGGTGATCGAATCGCCGTCACGGTTTCCCGTGGTCGCCAAGCTGGCCTATGGCAGCAACGGATCAAGCGTCTGGATTGTCGAACACGACGACCAGCTCGACGAACTGCTCAACCGGCATCCGCGGGACGAACTGTTTTTCTCGGAATACATTGCAGACACCCGCGAATACGCGTTCCATCTCCTGGCAAAGCACGGCGAGATCCTCTGGTCCGGCCTGGTCGAACATGACCATTCCGAGTCGGGCAGTCGGCCATACATCCGCGGCCGCGACGGCGCCATCGGCACTTCCCAGCGGCGCGGCGACTTTCCGGAACTCAAGGTGCTGCATGCCATCATCGCCAGGCTGGGTTTTTCCGGAACCGCCTGCTTTGACTTCAAGATGGTCGATGCAACGCCAAAGATATTCGAGGTCAATCCCCGCCCCGGCTATTCGCTAGCGCTCTTCATAAATGAATACCTCGACGCGTTGCTTGATCAGCTTGCCTAGGGAAGGCAAGGCGGCGCGTCAGGAAGCCACTTCGGGATCTGGGCGACAATAGGGCCGTACGAAGCTGGATCTGGGAACGAATATGCGGGGGGGGGCCGGCTGGTGCGTGGCCTTACCGTTTGCCTGACCGGCATCAGTTCCTTTGGAATCAACAGGATAGATTGTTCATGCTGCTGATGATCGACAACTACGACAGCTTCACCTACAACCTCGTGCAGTATTTCGGCGAGCTCGGTGAAGAGGTTCGCGTTTTTCGCAACGACGAAATCACCCTCGACGGCGTGGAGGCGCTGGCACCGGAGCGCATCTGCATTTCGCCCGGGCCCTGCACGCCCAATGAAGCGGGCATCACCCTGGGGCTGATCGCGCGCTTTGGTGGCCGCGTGCCCATCCTGGGGGTTTGCCTCGGCCACCAGGCCATCGGCCAGGCCTTCGGCGGCAAGGTGGTGCGGGCCAAGGAACTCATGCACGGCAAGACCTCGCGCATCGAACACAACGGCGAGGGCGTGTTCGCCGGCCTGCCGCGCGCCCTCGTTGCCACCCGCTACCACTCGCTGGCGGTGGAACGCACCGGCCTGCCCGACGCCCTCGAAGTAACCGCCTGGACACCCGACGGCGAGATCATGGGCCTGCGCCACCGCAGCCTGCCGGTGGAGGGCGTGCAGTTCCACCCCGAATCCATCGCCACCGAGTACGGGCACGACATGCTCCGCAATTTCCTCGCGCACCATTGAAACACTTGCCGAAACTGAACTCCCCATGAGCATCACACCCAGCGAGGCCCTGGGCCGCTGCATCGACCATCGCGAGATCTTCCACGACGAGATGCTGTCGCTGTGGCGCCGCCTCATGAGCGGCGACCTGAGCCCGGTGCAGATCGCCGGGCTGCTCGTCGGACTGCGGGTGAAGAAGGAAACCATCGGGGAAATTGCGGCGGCGGCGCGCATCATGCGCGAATTCTCCACCCGCGTGGTGGTCGCCGACGATACGCATCTGGTCGATATCGTCGGCACCGGCGGCGACGGCGTGAAGACCTTCAACATCTCCACCGCGGCCATGTTCGTCGCCGCGGCCGCCGGCGCGCGCATCGCCAAGCACGGCAACCGCAGCGTGTCCTCCAGCTCGGGCAGCGCCGACGTCCTCGAATCGCTGGGCGCCAGCATCACCCTGGCACCCGACAAGGTGGCGGCCTGCCTGGCGCAGACCGGCATCGGCTTCATGTTCGCGCCCAACCATCACGCGGCCATGCGCCATGCGGCGCCGGTGCGCAAGGAACTGGGCGTGCGCACCATCTTCAACATCCTGGGGCCGCTCACCAATCCGGCCGGCGCGCCCAACCAGCTGCTGGGCGTGTTCCACCCCGACCTGGTCGGCATCCAGGTCCGGGTCCTGCAGCAGCTGGGCAGCCGCCATGTGCTGGTGGTGCACGGCAAGGACGGCATGGATGAAGTGTCGCTGGGCGCCGCCACCCTGGTGGGCGAACTGCTCGATGGCGAAGTGCGCGAATACGAAATCCACCCCGAGGACTTCGGCATGGCCATGGCCTCGCACCGCAGCCTGGCCGTGGCCAATCCGGCCGAATCGCGTGCCAAGCTGCTCGAGGCCCTGCGCGGCGTCCCGGGGGCCGCCTGCGAAATCGTCAGCCTCAATGCCGGCGTGGCTCTGTACGCGGCGGACTGCTCGGGTTCCATCGCCGAGGGCATCGCCATGGCCCGTGACGCCATCGCCAGCGGCGCCGCCTTGCGCCGCCTGGAGCAGTTTGTCGCCTGCACCAATACCCTGGCGGCGGTCTAGCGTGAAGGGCCATCGCGCGGACGGAGCCCGGCCCATGTCCGACATCCTCGAGAAGATCCTCGGCGTCAAGGCGGCCGAAGTGGCCCAGGCGCGGGCGCACGAGTCGCTGGCTGCCGTGCGTTTCCGCGCCGAGCGCCGCCAGGACTTGCGCGATTTCATCGGCGCCCTGGAGCGGCGCATCGCCGCCGGGGGCGCGGCGGTCATAGCGGAGATCAAGAAGGCCTCGCCGTCCAAGGGCCTGCTGCGGGCTGCGTTCGATCCGCCGGCCATCGCACGCAGCTACGCCGACCATGGCGCCGCCTGCCTGTCGGTGCTGACCGATGTGCAGTTCTTCCAGGGCGAACTGGGCTACCTGGAGGCTGCGCGCATGTCGGTGGAACTGCCGGTGCTGCGCAAGGACTTCGTCATCGACGAATACCAGGTCTACGAAGCCCGTGCCGCCGGCGCCGACTGCATCCTGCTGATCGCCGCCGCCCTGGACGATGCTCAGTTGCGGGCCCTGGAGCAATGTGCGCGCGCGCTCGGCATGGCGGTGCTGGTCGAAGTCCACAACAGCGCCGAACTCGACCGGGCTCTGCGCCTGGATACGCCGCTCATCGGCATCAACAATCGCAACCTGCGCACCTTCGCGGTGTCCCTGCAGACCACGCTTGAGCTGCTGCCGCGCATCGGCGCGGGCCGGCGGGTCATCACCGAAAGCGGCATTCTTGGCCCCGCCGATGTCGCGCAGATGCGGGCGCAGGGCGTGCACGCCTTTCTTGTCGGCGAGGCGTTCATGCGCGCCGTAGACCCCGGCGCGGAGCTGGAACGCCTGTTTGGATGAACAGCGGCAAGGGTCCGGTAGGCCTCGGCTCGCCGCCGATCGGTGCTCCCGCTCCAGGGCTGGCCACGCCCTTGGCGGACCATTTTTCCGCCCTGCCGCCGCAATGGGCTGCACTCTGGGCCGCCGCCCCCGATCCGGACGCCGTTGCGGCGCTGGCGCAGTTCGTCGATGCGCGCCGTATCGCGGGCGCCCGCATCTTTCCTTCCCAACCGCTGGCCGCCCTGCACGATTGCCTGCCGGGCGCGGTTCGCGTCGTTGTCCTGGGACAGGATCCGTATCACGGACCCGGCCAGGCGCATGGCTATGCTTTTTCCGTGCCCGAGGGCATCCGGGTACCGCCCAGCCTGCGCAATATCTTTCAGGAGCGCGCGCGCGACCTGGCCGACGGGCGTGCCGCGCCTGCCAATGGCAGTCTGCTGCGGTGGAGCCGCCAGGGCGTGCTGCTGCTCAACACGGTCCTTACGGTGGAGCAGGGTGCGCCGGGCAGCCATGCCGGCCGCGGGTGGGAGGTCTTCACCGACGCGCTGATCGCCGGGCTGGCGCGGATACCCGCGCCCAGGGCTTTCCTGCTGTGGGGCGCGCGCGCCCAGGCCAAGCGCGCATTGCTCGCCGAGGCCGCCGCCTTGCTGCCGCAGCAGGCCCGGCCTCTGGTGCTGATGGCCAATCATCCATCGCCGCTATCGGCGCGGCGGCCTCCGCTGCCCTTCATCGGCTGCGGCCACTTCTCCGCGACCAACCGTTACCTCGTCCGCCACGGCCTCGCGCCGATCGACTGGTAGATTGCGGCGCCGGGTCAAGCGCGGTCAGGCCGCGCCCAGCCAGCCCGTGCGCAGGCGCCGGGCACGCACGCCCGCCGTGGCGTCGATGGCCAGCTTCCATTTGACGGGTGCCTGGCTGGCGAGGACCAGATCGAAGCGCAGCAGTTCGTCGCGCCGGAAGGCCAGCAGCTCCACCCGGTCGCCCGGGGCATACCGCGCCAGCACGCTGTCCAGCCGCGTCCCCGCGGCACGCAGGCCGTCGAGCGCCACGACGTGGTCGCCAGCGGACAGGCCGGCAGCCTGGGCGGGGCTGCCATCGAATACCTGGCTGATCCGGCCGTCCGGCCCCCCCGCCAGGCGGCAGCCCAGCATCGCGAAATGCGCCGACTCGAGCGCCGGGCCACGTTCGGCAGCGATACCAAAGGGCCGCAGCAGCTCTGCAAAATCCGGGTCCGCGGTTTCGCGTGTCCACGCGCGCAGCGTGCGCGACACATCGACGCCGGTGGCTTCGACGATCGCCGGCCCAAGCTCTTCTTCGGTCACGCCGGCATAGTCCGCACCCGCGCTCTTGCAGCGCCGCCAGAGCAGCCGCATGACGTCGTCCAGGGAACGGCGCCCGGCGCTGGCTGCCCGTATCGAGAGATCCAGGCCCGCCGCCACCAGGGCGCCCTTCTGGTAGTAGCTCACGATGCTGTTGGGCGCGTTTTCGTCGGCCTTGTAGTACTTGATCCATGCGTCGAACGAACTCTCCGCCAGGCTCTGCTTGCGCCGGCCACTGCGCTGCAGGACGGTGGTTATCGTGCCGCCCAGTTCGCCCAGGTACTGGTCCGGTGTGAGCAGCCCCGCCCGGCGCAGGCCCAGGTCGTCGTAGTACGAGGTAAAACCTTCGAAAAGCCACAAGAGCGGCGTGTAGTTCTCCTGCGCCAGGTCGTAGGGGACGAAGGCCGCCGGCTTGATGCGCTTGACGTTCCAGGCGTGGAAGTATTCGTGGCTGGCCAGCCCGAGGAAGCGCCGGTAGGCCTCCGTGGCGGCCTTCATTCCGGCGTGCGGCAGGTCGTCGCGCTGGCACAGCAGGGCGGTGGAGTTGCGGTGCTCCAGGCCACCGTAGCCGCTATCCACCGCCATGGTCAGGAAGACGTAGCGCTCGAACGGGGGGCGGCGCGTACGCGGCTCGAAAAGCCGCGCATGCGTGGCGCAGACCAAAGCCAGGTCGCGGGCCAGGCGTTCGCCGTCCAGGCGGGCGACACGCCCGGTCACCGCGATGCGGTGAGGGACGCCCTCTACCGTGAACGATTGCTCCGCGAAAGTGCCCATTTCCACCGGACAGTCGATCAGCTCGTCGTAGTCGGCCGCCAGGTACGTTCCGAACTGACCCGGCGGCGTGCCGCGTGCCGGCGTCAGGCTTGTGGCGAGGCGCCAGTCGCGCAGGCGCCGCTCCCGCGGGGCAAAGATGTCGATCCTGCAGGGATCGCGCTCGCGTCCCAGCGGCAGCAGGAAGACGCTGGAGCCGTTGAAGAAACCATGGGTGGTATCCAGGTGCGCGGCGCGCACCGACAGATCGTAGGCGTACACCTCATAGGCCAGGGTCAGCGACTGTCCCGCCGGCACCGGGGCACAGCGCCAGGTGTGCTTGTCGGTCTTGGCGATGCGTACCCGCCCGCCGCCGCCGGTGAGCGCCCGCACGCGGACGAGGTTGCGCGCGAAGTCGCGGATCATGTAGCTGCCCGGTATCCAGGCCGGCAACACATAGCGCTGCCCCTGCGGGTCCGGATCCTCGATCTCGACGGTCACCTGGAATATGTGGGCGCCGGGCTGCGCCGGCAAAATAGCGTAGCGGATGGTCATGCACCATTATTACGGAAAGCTGAACCGGCCATGAAGCAAAAGGCCGACCAGGCCGCCGCGCCCGGACCCCTGCCTGCCGCGTCGGGTTCGTCCTCTCGGGCGCAAACCGCTAGCGCAATGGGCGTCACACGCAACTAAAGATCGGCTGCGCGGTCGACGTCGAGCAGTATCCCGGGATCGTCGACGTCGATGCGCAGCATGGGGTGCCGCTCCAGCACGGCGCGCGCGCCCTGGTCGCCGCGCAGGGCGGCCAGCTCCGCGCCGCATACGGCGCCAAAGCCCACCGGATGGCCCCGGCGGCCCTCAAAATACGGCGCGGCGCACGCCGCGCCTGCCGCGATGGCCGTGCGCACCGCCGCTATGGTGGCCGGATCTATCGCCGGCATGTCCGCCAGCGCCACGATCCAGCCGGCGGCGTGCGGCCGTTCCGCCACGGCGCGGGCAATGGAACGGCCCATGCCCTCGTCTTCACGCCGCCCCGGCGCGCAGTCGACCACGGTGCAGCCGGCGTCCTGCAGCAGCCTGCGCAGGTGCGCCTGGTTGGGTTCGCGGCCGGCGCGCACCACGGCGATCACGGTGCCCACGGTCGTGCGCAGGGCGCGTGCCGCGGCCAGCGCCAGTGGCACCCCGCTGCCTGGCCCGGAGCGGCGCGTTTGCAGCAGCTTGAGCTGCCGGCCCGTGGCGTCGAAGCGTTCGCCCCGGCCTGCGGCCAGCAGTATTC
>Ga0209698_10000595_pt1 | contig 41505 bp, 38 predicted proteins | sample LitLauG_LLR_2012_FD_187203 | JGI IMG/M metagenome (GOLD analysis project Ga0209698, IMG submission 187203) | Freshwater sediment microbial communities from Pennsylvania, USA - Little Laurel Run_MetaG_LLR_2012 (SPAdes) (version 2) | ecosystem: Environmental > Aquatic > Freshwater > Creek >... | reverse complement strand
GAAAAGAGCGCCTACTTCGGCCGGCCCATGATGCCTCCTGTTTGACGCAAGGCGCCCTGGATCGCGAGATCGATTGGTTTAATACCTAATGATATTCGAGAACGCGGGCAACCGGAAGAGGCGCCGGTTGCCAGAAAAAACAACCACTGTTAGGATTGCGGGATGAGGTGTCGTGATGGCGACGCCCGTCGCTTTTTTGGCGCGGTCTCTGAGGAGGGATCCATTGGCTACTGACCGCAGGAAGGACCCGACGGCCGATTGGGTCGCCCATTACGGCAGCACCACGCCGCGGGCGATTGCGCTGCGCAACCACGAATCCGGTGAGACCCGCACCTGGGCGGAACTGGATAAACGCGTCGGTCGGCTCGCGCACGTGTTGCGCAACGAACTTGGCGTGCAGCGCGGTGATCGCATCGTCAATCTCTCGAACGGCGACCTCCGCCATTTCGAATTTCAATTCGCCTGTCTTCGCGCCGGGCTCATTTGGGCGCCGCTCAATTTTCGGCTCACGCCAACCGAACTGGCGGGTCTTTGCGAGGACCTGCAGCCGGCGTTGATGGTGACCGATGAGGCATGGGGCGCCAACGCGCGCCACGCGTCGGGGTTGTTGTCCCGGCCACCGCGAACCCTCACCTGGGGGCGCGGCAGCGAACTCGATGCGATGATCGATCGCGCGCCCGCCTTCGCCGAGCCTGAGGAGATTGATCCGGACGCGCCGCTGCTCATCCTGTTCACTTCCGGCACCACCGGCAAGCCGAAAGCCGCGGTAATCACCGCCGGCGCGCTTGGATGGCAAGCGTTGAACCAGTTGCAGTTCTGCGGCAACGCCGAGTCTGGCAGCCACGTGTTCCTGCCGTTGCCGCTGTTTCATTCCGGCGGCCTCAACAGCCAGGCCAACCCAGTCCTTTACTTTGGCGGTCAAGTGACAGTGGCGCCGCGCTTCAATCCCGATGTCGTTGTGCAATTCGTGGGCGATCCCGCCAACAAAGTCACCCATCTCGGGCTCGTGCCTGTGATGTACAAGATGATGTCGGAGAGTCCTGCGTTCGCAGGGGCGGATTTTCGATATTTGCGCAATTTGTTAGTAGCGGGCGGACGACTCCCCGAGGCTCTGCGACAGACGTACGCGTCGAAGGGCGCGCACTTCATGTCGCAGTATGGCGGAACGGAAACCGGGCCCACGATCACGTCATTGAATGGCGCACGCGTGGACAAGCTGAGCGCTGGCTCATGCGGACAGCGGGCGCTGCACGTGCAGATACGATTGGTCGATGAAGCCGGAAACGACGTACCGCAGGGCGAGCCGGGCGAAGTTTGGGTAAGGGGGCCGGCGGTCATCAAACGTTACTATGGCCGTGATCCGGAGATCGATTTTCCTGGCGGCTGGTTTCACACCGGCGATGTGGCTTGGGAAGACGAAGAAGGATTTTTGTACATCGTTGACCGCGTGAAGGACATGTACAAATCCGGCGGCGAGAACGTTTATCCGGCGGAAGTCGAACTCATGCTAGCCACGCACCCCGCCATCGCCGAAGTGTCAGTGATCGGCGTAAGCGACGAGCAGTGGGGCGAAGTCGGTCTCGCGGTCGCTGTGGTACGCGAGGGACAAGACCTTACCCTTGAATCTTTACGGACCCACTGCGAGGCGAAGTTGGCTCATTTTAAGCACCCAAAACATCTGGTCGTGGTGGAAGAGCTGCCGCGCAATGTCACCGGCAAAGTGGCGAAGCAGGCGCTGCGCGAAATATTCCACGGCACCCGCAGCGCTTAGACGGCGAGGAGTAGTCGATGTCTGAAGCGGTCCGTTACAGTCGAAAGCCGTATCTCATCGTGCATCGCGAGGAGCGCGTCCGTAAAGATGTATACGGCTCAATCGACGATGCCGTTGTGCTGCAGGCGCAGTTGATGCGCGGCGAGGCGCCGTCGAATACGGTGCTCATTGCCATGCACCCGATCGGCGCGCCGGCTTATCTGCCGATTTTTCCGCAACTCGCGCGGGCTGGCCACCATGTCATTGCGTGCGCGTCGCGCTATTCCAACGGCGACGCCGCGTTGGAGATGGAAAACGTCGTGCTCGACCTCGCCGCGTGTGTGCGAGATGCGCGAGAACGGCTGCGGTACAAAAACGTCGTGCTGATTGGTTGGAGCGGCGGCGGCTCGCTGATGGCTGGATTCCAGGCGGAAGCGCAAAAGCCGGTGATCGAGGCGACGGCTTCGGGCGAGGCGACGCCGTTGGCTGGGGCGAAATTGTTGCCGGGCGACGCGCTTGTTTTGGTCGCATCGCATAGGAGCCGGCACCATCTGCTGACGGGCCAACTCGACGCATCGATCAAGGATGAGCTCAATCCGGAAGATAGAGATCGCGCACTCGATCTCTACGATGCCGCCAATCCGGCGCAGCCACCGTATACAAAGGAGTTTCTCGCGACCTATCGCGACGCGCAATTTAAACGCAACCGCCGCATATCGGCGTGGGCGAAGGAAAAGCTGGCGACACTGAAAGTTGAGGGGCGTCCGCATGACGAGTTCTGTTTCGTTGTGCATGGTACGATGGCGGATCCGCGTTGGGTGGATCCAACAGTCGATCCGAACGGGCGCCGGGCGAACTGGACCTATCTTGGCGATCCGCGCGTCGTGAACAACAGCGCGGCGGGGCTCGGACGCTACACGTCGCTTCGCAGCTGGCTTTCGCAGTGGAGTTTCGACGATGCGCAGTTCGATTCTGTCGACGCGGGTCCTCGCATCACTGTTCCAAGCTTAGTCCTAACGGCCAGCGCCGACGACGCATGTCCGCCTGCGCATACCAACGCTATGTTCGACGCGCTGGCTGCGACGGACAAACAGAAACATCAAATCGAGGGCGCCAACCATTATTTCTCCGGACCTGATGGCCGCTCGCAGCTGGGTGAGGCCGCCGAGTTCATTTCTGCGTGGTTGAAGAAGCGGGGCTTCGGCATTTAGTTGAGTTTCTGGTCATGAAAAACATGTTCATCGTTGGAATTGGCGGCACGCTTCGCGAGAACTCATCGAGCGAACGTGCGCTTCGTTTCTGCATCGAGAGGGCGGCCGCCGGGGGCGCACGCACCGCGGTGTTCAGCGGTGAAGATCTGCGGGCGCCATTGTTTGAGCCGGGACAACCGTTGCCGGACGGCCCCATGCGCCGGTTGATTTGCGCGCTGCGTCAAGCCGACGGCGTCATCATCGCGTCGCCGGGCTATCACGGCAGCATTTCTGGCTCGCTAAAGAACGTGCTCGACTACACCGAGGAAATGGTGGGCGACGAGCAGCCATATTTCGAAGGGCGCGCCGTTGGCTGCATCGTTTCCGCGGGAGGGTGGCAGGCCGCTGCTGCAACGTTAGCGGCGCTGCGTGCGATCGTGCATGCGCTGCGCGGCTGGCCGACGCCGCTAGGAGTGCTGCTTAATTCGGCGGAGCCGGTATTCGATCAGGATGGACGCTGCCGATCGGCCCAGACTGAGGCCGCGCTCGAAACCATGACGCAGCAAGTACTTGACTTCGCCGCAAACAGACGCGCCACGCGAAAAGCGAACGGACGCGATGTCAAAACGCTCGCGGCGACGGCGGACTAAGCGACCGCCGCGATGGTGTGGTGAGGTCGCGAAGCGAGACGCTCAAGCCCTCGGCGTCCCGAGTTAGCACTCGCGAGCCCTCGGGGCTCAGCTTAAAGACTAAGGTTCTTCATTGAGAATGACCGTTTTACTCTCAAGGTATGGAAGCAACCCGGCGCGTCCGCCTTCGCGACCAATGCCAGAGCGTTTATAGCCGCCGAAGGCAATACCGAAATCGCTGCGGAAAGCGTTGTGGCCAACGGTACCGGATCGCAATTGGCGCGAGACTTTCAACGCGCGGTTGACGTCGGCGGTGAACACTGAATTGTTCAGACCAAAGTCAGTCGCGTTGGCGATGGAGATGGCGTCGTCTTCATCGCGCGCTGGGATGACGCAGATGACCGGGCCGAAGATTTCTTCGCGCGAGACTCGCGCTTCGTTGGGCACATTCGCGAACAGAGTCGGCTGGATGTAGTAGCCGCGATTCAATCCAGGCGGGCGTGCGCCGCCGGTGGCGAGCGTCAGCCCTTGGTCTTTGCCGCTCGCGATGTAGTTCTCAACGCGCTCGAGCTGGCGGCGCATCGCCAAAGGACCCATTTGCGTCTCAGGGTCGAAAGGATCGCCGACCCTGATTTTTTTCATTGCAGAGGCGAGGCCGTCGACAAGTTCGTCGTGTCGGTGTTGCGGGATCACCACGCGACTCAGCGCCGAACAAAATTGCATCGAAAGCTGGCTTAGCTGCGGCACGATTGCTTCAACGACGGTCTCAAGCGGAGCGTCGTCAAGCACGACTGCGGCGGACTTGCCCCCGAGTTCCAGTGTCGCGCGCGCCATCCGCGCGCCGCAAATCGAAGCGACGCGCTGACCGACAGCGGTTGATCCGGTGAAGCTGATTTTATCGATGTCAGGATTGCGCACAAGCGATTCAGATTCCGTACGATCCGCCATTAGCAAATTTACCACACCTGGCGGCAGTCCGACTTCATCGAAAATTTCGCCCAACAGGGCCGCTGCGAGCGGCGCTTCGGGGGACATTTTCGCAACCACAGTGCAGCCTGCGAGCAGCGCAGGGGCGATCTTCGACGCCAGCATCATCAGCGGTGCGTTCCACGGAATGATCGCGCCGACTACGCCCACGGGCTCGTGAATTAGAAGTCCAACCGCGCCGCCCGCGGTTGGCGTATGACGCTCCACGAACTCAAACGAGGACGCGAGAGTGGCATAGTCGCGAAACAGCGTTGCACCCACAAGGCCCATGAATACGCCATGGGCGGCGAGGCCGCCCACCTCGTGGGTCCAGATCGACCCGAACAATTCTTTGTCGGCTTCGATCTTGTCTGCAATTTTGCGAAGGTAGGTGGCGCGCTCTGCGTGCGAAAGCCGCGGCCAGGGGCCGTGGTCGAAGGCTTGGCGAGCCGCGGCCACCGCCTCGGCGATATCCTGCTCCGTCGCGCAGGGGACGGACGCGAACACGGTCTCGTCGGATGGCGTAATAACGTCGAACATTCGTCGCCCGGTGGGAGAGATCCACTTGCCGCCAATGAAGAAGCGGCCCCGTTTGATCCGGTCGAGCCTGCGGGCTTCCATTAGGAACCTCCCAAAGCTCCCGGCGTGCGGGGGCCCAGTTTCACAAGAAACTAACGGCGTATTGTTCTAGCCGCAAGACGCCTTTGAGCTCAGGCCGATAACATACCCAAAAATCCCGATCGCTCACTAAAATTAAGCTGCGAAGCGGAATAAATGGCGTCTTTTGAGCACTTCGGGCCGTCGCCAGAATAGCGGTTCACAAGCCTAACGATGTATGTTAATCGTCCCAGACGAAGACGTCGGGGAAGACGTCCGGCCTGCCCCAAGGGCAACGCCAAAACCAAGAATATAGGGAGGGAAAGTGCCATGGGTTTCAAGGGGATGATGCTTCTCGGCGCGACGAGTTTCTGCCTCGCGACGCCTGCCGTGGCGCAAACGGCGCCGACCACGCCCACGACGCCAGCGGCGTCCACAAGCGACGACAGTCTCGAAGAGATCACCGTAACGGCGCAGCGTCAGTCTGAATCTCTCCAGCAAGTTCCAATCGCTGTTTCCGCCGCCAGCGCTGACCAGCTTCAGGCTCGCGGCATGACCGACACGCGCTCGCTGGCGATGTCGGTGCCCAATCTGGATCTCCCCGAAAATGGCGTCTCGGTTACACCGTTCCTGCGCGGCGTTGGCTCCAACCAATCTAATCCGAATGACGAGCCTTCGGTTGCGACCTATGTCGACGGCGTATACATGCCTTCGCCAACCGGCGACATTTTCAGCTACAACAACATTCAGCGAATTGAAGTGCTGAAGGGTCCCCAAGGCACGCTGTTTGGACGCAACGCCACCGGCGGCGTCATTCAAATTGTCACGCGCGATCCGCAACAGCAGGCCGAATTCATCGGCTCGGCCGGCTATGGAAATTACAATACCACTGTCGCCTCACTGTACGGCACGACCGGCCTCGCGCCCAATCTCGCAGCGGATCTTGCCGTCGTCTACAACGCCAACCACGACGGATACGGCCGCGACATCTTCCGCAACACCGATATTATGCTGCGCGATGAATTGGCGGCGCGATCCAAGATTCTCTGGACACCCGGCGAAAATACGGAGTTCCGCCTCAGTCTTGACTACAGCCGGCTCAATTCGACCGGTACCGATTATCAACTGGCTCAGGGCGCGACCGGGGTCGACGGCGTCACCACCTATCCGGGAAGGCGTAGGACCGACACCAATTGGGCAAACGTCGGCAACAACGAAACCTACGGCACATCGCTCCGCTGGGATCAAGACCTAGGATTCGCCCGCTTTGTAAGCATCAGCGCCTATCGCCATGTCGTCGGCGATTTCCATCTTGATCAAGACGCAACGCCGACGCCGTTCGTCAATGCCATCATCAATCAATTCGCGCGGGACTATTCGCAGGAATTTCAACTCCTCTCACCGCGGGGATCGACCCTAACTTGGCTACTCGGCGCCTATTACTTCAACGCCAATTTTGCTTACGACCCGCTGACCATTGAGGGCCTGGCGGCCGCGCCAGCGACCGAGCAAGACGTCTTTGGCAAGCAACACACGGAATCGCGGTCGGGATACGGTCAAATCACTGCCCCGGTCCTGCCCGACACCAACCTGACGGTTGGCTTACGGTACACCTCTGAGCACCAGTCGACTGATGCGCAGGCCGTCGCGGACGGCACAGTCGTGCTTCCCTATGGAACTCCGGGCATCGCCCAGTCACAGAACTTCGACAAGCTGACGTGGCGGCTGGCGCTCGATCACCGGTTTGCGCCGAACACACTTGGCTACATTTCCTACAATCGCGGCATCAAGAGCGGCGGTTTCAACATGCTCAATCCGGGCACGCCCGGATATCGTCCCGAAGTCTTGGACGCTTATGAGATAGGACTAAAAAACGAGTTTTTTGATCGCACCGTACGGCTGAACATGGCCGTCTTCTATTACGACTATAAGGACATCCAGATCTTCAACATCACCGCGGGCGGCGCCGTGTTTACGCAGAACGCGGCCGCGGCGACACTATACGGTTTTGACGCCGATCTCGATTGGCGGCTGAGCAGTCGATTGACCATATCTGCGGGTCTTGGCCTCCTGCATAGCGAATACACGAACTTTCCGAACGCGCTTTACCTACCGGCATCGTTTGGCGGCCCGACGGCAGTCAAGTCGGCTAGCGGCAATGAGCTGGTGAATGCGCCTGATGCGAACGCCAATCTTTCGGTAGACTATCTTATCCCCACCAGCTTCGGCGATGTTCGCTTCGTCGGCGCCGCTTCGTACCACGCAAGTTCGTATGTATCTCCGGACAATCGTCTGCAGATCCCGGCCTACACCGTGGTCAACACCACGTTGGGTTGGACGGCGCCAAGCGGGCATTGGGGCCTGCAGCTTTGGGTCAAGAATCTGCTCGACCAGGATTACTACGCAAACCGCACGGAGCAGGCCCTCGGCGATATCCAATACCTTGCGCCGCCGCGCACGTATGGGCTCACACTGAATGTGCATCTCGATTAGTTGCCCCGCAGCCGGTGTTGGCAAGGTCGGCGCCGGCTCGCGCAAGCAAGAAACGTGAACGATGGTCAAAGTCATCTACGTTGAACACAATGGCACGCGGCATGAAGTTGACGCGAAACCTGGGCTCACTCTGAAAGACGCCGCCGTTCAGAATGGAATCAACGCGATCGAGGCAGAGTGCGGCGGCGCGTGCGCGTGCGCGACCTGTCACATCTACGTTCCCGCCGAGTGGCAGCGCGTGACGGGATCGGCGTCGGCTCACGAACTGGCGATGCTTGAGTGCGCAAACGCGCCGGACCAGCGCAGTCGACTTGGATGTCAGATCACGTTGACGCCGGAGATGGATGGGCTGACGGTGCTCACGCCACGAAGTCAGAGGTAGATCAGTCGATCGGAGAAAACTCAACGATGACCGGGTCAGACGTCACCGAGACCAACTACAGCCATCACGATCCGGAGTTCGCACAGGATCCGTATGGACTGTTCGCGGACGTCCGCAGGAGATGTCCGCTCGGGCATTCCGAACAGCTCGGCGGCTTCTATTTTCCCACCACGTACGACGGCGTAAAGCGCGTCTTCTCGGAATATCAGACCTTCAGCTCCGCCGAAGGCGCCGGGCTGCCGCCGCAAGTGGTGAAGTTCTTCCCAGTCGATCTTGATCCGCCAGTGCACACACGCTGGCGGCGCGTGCTCAATCGCTTCTTTACACAAGAGGCTGCCGAGTCCGATCGCCTCCGGATACAGGGCATCGCCGACAGGTTGATCGATGCGTTCGCACCACGTGGCTCGGCGGATTTCGTGAATGAACTGACGCGGCCGTTCCTGGCGATGACCACGCTTCCAGTCATCGGCGTCCCCGACAAAGACAGGCCCATGCTGTCGGAAAAACTATTATGGATGGTGCACAACCGTCTCATAGATTTCGACGGTTGGGTGAGGCGCTATGGCCAAATCGAGACGTATCTAACCAGCCTGATGGCCGAGCGCCGCACGCAGCCGGCGCGCAATGACCTGCTCCAGTGTCTCGTTGACGAGGAGTTCGATGGGCGCAGGCTCACGGATTTCGAGGGATACCAGGTTCTGATCCTGACTCTTTTCGGTGCGCTGGACTCGACCAGTTCGGCGATGAGCGGCTCGCTCTACCATCTCGGCAAACATCCCGAGGACAAGCAGCGGCTTTTGTCGGGCGAAGTTCCATGGGGCGTGGCAATCGAAGAGTTCTTGCGCTTTACGACACCGATCCAAGCGCTTCGACGAACCGTCGTGGAGGAGACCCAACTCGATGGTGGTACCGTGAGGAAGGGCGATTTCGTGTTGGCGCTCAACGGCGCGGCAAATCGCGATCCCGATAAATTTCCCGACCCCGACCGCTGCATGATTTCGCGCGATGCGCGCGATCACATGTCGTTCGGGAGCGGTGCGCACGTCTGCATCGGCCGTCATTACGCGCGCGTGATGATCGAGGTTTGTCTCAAGACGGTTCTCAACCGCATCGGGGACTACACCATCGCTGACAACTTCGTTCCGGACTACACCTCGAGCGAAGCGCGTGCGTTAAAGACGCTGCCAGTGAGTTTCACGCCGCGGCCTTTGTAATGTCTGACAGCCTTTCGAATGGTGGAGGTAAAACTGGCGGCGATCCGCGAGATCGCGCGCCGATAGCGCTTGAAGCCTGTCCGGCTGATCTCGGCCTTTCTTCCATCGAAGAGATCGTAGACGAAGCGCGTAATGGCCGGATGTTCATCCTAGTGGACGACGAGAGCCGTGAGAACGAAGGCGATCTGGTTATCCCCGCGCAGATGGCGACGCCTGATGCGATCAACTTCATGGCTAAGCACGGGCGCGGTTTAGTTTGCCTTGCGCTCGCCAAACAGCGTGTCGAGCAGCTTGGCCTTCCGCTCATGACGCAAGATAATCGATCATTACACGAGACGGCGTTCACCGTGTCGATCGAAGCGAAGCACGGTGTTTCGACCGGCATTTCCGCGGTCGATCGGGCGCGCACCGTGGCCACGGCGATTGACGCTGCGCACGGGCAGGAAGCCATCGTCACACCGGGACATATTTTTCCACTGGTGGCGCGCGACGGGGGAGTGCTTGTGCGGGCGGGACACACGGAGGCCGCTGTCGACATTTCACGGCTCGCCGGTCTTAACGCATCCGGCGTGATTTGCGAAATCATGAAGGACGACGGCACGATGGCGCGGATGGCTGACATTGTGCCGTTCGCGCGCCAGCACGGGCTTAAGATTGGGACCATTCGTGATCTCATCTCCTTCCGCCTGAAGCGGGATCACAACGTAGAAAAGGTGGCGGAGGCGAGTTTTCAAAGTCGATACGGCGGCGAATGGCGCGCGGTTACCTTTCACAACAAGGCCATCAACACCGAGGTGCTGGCCCTTGTGAAGGGACAAATAGATCCCACGCGCCCCACACTCGTTCGCATGCACGTACTGGACTTTTTCTCGGACGTGCTGGGCGCGAAGAGCGCCAGAACGGATCTGTTGCAGCGCGCGATGGACGAGATCGGCACGGCGGGCGCCGGGGTTGTTGTCTTACTGACCCAGCAAATGCCGAACCTCTTAAGTCTATTCGTACGGAGTAAGGCGGGAGGCGAACGCGCGGGCGGAGAACTACAGGCGTTGCGGGACTATGGCGCTGGCGCTCAAGTGCTTGCCGAGCTTGGGGTTCACGACATGATGTTGATTACCAATTCCCCGCAAACACTCATCGCACTGCGCGGCTTCGGATTGAACGTGATCGAACATCGCCGGGTTGGCGCGCCAGAGGCCAAGTAGCGATTGGCCGCTCCGCATTCCGGTGACAGTTCCGTCGATCCAAAAGAACCGCAGCGCATCTGTTGGCGCCTGCCTCGGTCGCATCAATCCGATCAACGACAAACACTGATAAGATGCGCAGACTCGGTAGTGTCGCGAGAAAATATCGATTGTTAACAGCACATTATGCAAACTTAGCGCGAGTACTCGACGGGCTATTACCGATCACTGTTGCCCACATAATAAAACAGTGATAGTTAACGACGCCTAGGCGCGAAGCTCTTGGAAAAAGAACGCGCCGGGGGGAGGGAAAGATGTCTGCGAAATCCGTATTGCTCCTTGCGAGCGCATTTGGCGCAGCTACGGCCTTGGCGATCGTGGCCACGCCAGCCGCGGCGCAACAGACGAGCGCGAGCCCCGCTGCCGGCGCAACCGACGCAAGCACGGGCTCCGCTGAAGAAGTCATCGTCACCGCGCAGAGGCGCGAGGAGCGATTGCAGGACGTTCCAATCGCGGTCACCTCCGTTAGCGGAAGGCAACTCGAGAGCCGCGGCATCACGAGCTCCAGCGATCTGACATTCGTCGCGCCTGGTCTCACGATGAGCGAGACGTCGAGCTTCGTTCAGCCGTTCGTGCGGGGCGTGGGCACGCTCACCACCAGCCTCGGAGATCAGAGCAGCGTCGCGACCTACGTCGACGGCGTTTACATGCCGCTGTTGCAGACCGGCGTTTATGATCTTGCTAACGTGTCCCGCGTTGAAGTGTTGAAGGGGCCGCAAGGCACGCTCTTCGGCCGCAATGCGAGCGGCGGTGCAATTTTGATCACCACGGAACGTCCACAGGACGAGTTTGGCGGCCATGCGGAAGCGAGCTACGGCAACTACAATGCCACCGGCTTCCGAGGCTACCTTACCGGGCCGCTTGGGAATGGCTTGGCGGCATCACTGGCCGCTAGCTATGGCTCTCATGATGGATGGGTCCACGATCTGTTCAACGGCACGACCATCGGCAATGCCGAGCACTATACAGTTCGCGGCAGCCTGCTTATCGAACCGATGTCGCGGTTGTCGGTGACGTTGAACGCCGACTATCTCTATGCCGACGATGCCAATGGCGTCACCAATGCGCCAGTCGCCGGCTACCTGGGGCTGACGCCCAGTTCACCAAACCCGACCGGTCCGTACCAATATGTCGGAAATATCACCCCGGCGCAGACGAGCGTTCAGGCGGGCCAGTCGGCGCGCATCGAATATCACTTCGACGATGTGGATCTGATCTCGCTCACGTCGAACCAGCGGCTGGAAACGAAGGTCACCTTTGACAACGATTCCACGCCGAACCAGCTGATCGAATTGTTGGACACCGAAAAGAACGATGTGTTTTCACAGGAGCTTCAGCTTCAATCGAGCGGATCGGGGCCGTTGCGCTGGATGCTCGGTGGATTCTATTACAACCAAGAGGCGCACTACGCGCCGCTCGACGTTCTAATCGCGCCGTCCACTAACTTGCACATTACGGCAAATCATGGTGACGAAGCTTACGCGGCATTCGCGGACGGCACCTACAGGATGGGTCCGTTCGAACTGACGGCGGGGTTGCGCTACAACCACGAAACCAAGAATCTCACCGCGGTGCTGAACGGCTTCACGATCATCAACGACGTTCACACCAGCTGGGATTCGCTAACGCCGCGCGCGGTCGTTGCGTATCACCCGGACGAGTCGCTGCTCGCTTACGCGAGTTATTCACAAGGCTTCAAGAGCGGCGCTTACAACGTGAGCGGCCTCTCGCCTGTGCCTGTAAATCCGGAAAAGGTCAACGCTTACGAGGTGGGCGTAAAGTGGCGGGTAAGCCCCACTCTGACCGTCGACACGTCGGCGTATCTCTATCAGACTTCAAATCTTCAGGTGCAAGCGATTGATCCCATCACGGGGCTGCAGCTGTTAGAGAATGCGGCCCAGAGCGAATCGAAGGGGGTCGACCTAGACATAAGTTGGCGCCCGATTCCGCCGCTCCATCTCCAATTCGGCGCTTCGTATCTTCATGCCGAATACACGAAGTTTCCCGATGCATCCGTCTACGAGCCGACTGGCGGTCCCTCAGCGGGCTACACGCTCACATCGGAGGATGTCTCGGGCAATCACGCCGTGCGCTCTCCAGATTGGACCTTCACGCTCGCCGCTGAGTACGACATCGCGCTTGCAAACGGCGGACGCATCACGCCGTCACTGAATTTGTTCACGTCGTCGTCCTTCTACTGGGATTTCAACAACCGCGCCAAGACCAACGCATACTCGATGCTGAATGCACAAGTGGCCTGGCACTTGCCCGGCGATCACGTGACCCTCTCGGTGTGGGGACGCAACTTGACCGACGAGCACATCTATCGCTCGGACCTCACCACCTCGATCGCCGAACAAGTCGTGTGGGATGATCCGAGAACTTATGGCGTTCGGCTCGGCTACGACTTCTAGCCGCTAAGGGGTGTCCTTGGTCTCGAATGGAATCGTACGCAATGGCTGACGAAACGGCTCATCGCTTTGAGCATCTCGATCATCACAGCGAGGAGTTCGCGCGCGATCATCTCGAGATTTATCGGAATGCTCGCGCGTCATGCCCAGTAATGCACAGCCAAGTCTATGGCGGGTTCTACGTGCTCACGCGCTTCGCTGATGTCCGCGCGGCGTTGCGAAACAGCGCCGCACTGTCAGCGGGACGTTTCGTCGATGAAGAGGGCGTGTTGAGGGGCGGCGTCGCCATTCCCCCAAACGGCATGCGCATCGGCATCATCGAAATGGACCCCCCTGAGGGCACGGCCCTGCGCGCGCTTCTGCGGCCGTGGTTCAGCATCGCCGCCGTGGAAAAGGGAGCGGCGCGCATCGCGGAACTTGCGCAGTGGGTTGTGGATGGCGTCATCACGAAAGGCCGCTGCGACGTGGTGACAGATCTCGCCATGCCGATGCCCCTGTTGCTGATCGTCGATATACTCGGATTGCCGTTCGATCGTGCCATGAACTATGGCGCGGCCGTGCTGGAGGCCGTGGCAAAAAAACCTGGATCGCTGAAGAGCATGCGTTGGCTTGTCAGCGACCTCAATAACGTCATCGCGCGCCGCGATTATCATCAAGACGGATTGGTCGCCGCGCTCGTCGCAGCCGAAGTCGACGGCGAACGCTTGGCGCCCGATCTGGTCACCGAGCTCGTCATGATGACGCTGTTCGGCGGCGGGGACACCACGATTTCAGCCATCTCCAGTCTCATGCTGCATCTCAGTCGCACGCCCTCAGATCGCGCGCGGCTTATCGACGATCCGTCGCTGCTCCCGCGCGCGATCGAAGAGATTCTGCGCGTCCGCTCCCCAAGCACCGGGGTGGCACGGACCGTCACCACACCGGTTGAGATCGCCGGCGTGCCGCTCGCGCCGGGCGACCGCGTGATCTGCGCGGTCAATTCTGCCAATCTTGATGAGGCTATGTTTCATGACGCCGAGCGATTTGATCTGGATCGTCCGGCCAAGACGCATTTGGCATTTGGCACCGGTTTGCACACTTGCCTCGGACAAAACCTCGCGCGCGCCGATATCCGCATTCTGATGACGGAAATCCTGCGCCGCATACCTGATTTTGAAGTCGAGCTCGATGGTGTCGAGCCCTACACGAGCATCCCAATGGTGAATGGGTTCACGTCCATGCCGATGCGCTTCTCGCCCAGCGCACCGAGTTCACCGAGGCGACCGTCGCAGCCAGAATTAGCCGCGCCACGGTTTAGCCCTACTGAGTAAGCGCCGCGAACTTATGATTTGCGTCGCGCCGGCCGCTTGGGGGGCGCCGAAGGTGGCGCTAGAGGCTTCTCAAGCGACGCGGGGCGGGCAGGCGAGATTTGGCCTTCCGTGGCCTCATACTCTCTGATTACCGCCTCGACGGCCGCTTGCGATACGATTTCGAAGCTGCGCGACGTCGAAAAGGCGCGGTCATCGCTCACATGGCCAAGAAAGGTGTGTTGCTGCTTCCAATCGTCGTGCTGATCAGTATCGACTGCGGACTGATAACTAGCGAATCCAAGCGCGACCGCCTCGAGGCTTTCCAGAAGCGGCATGATCACGCGCGGTGGCACGCCTTGAATCGCCAATAGTCCCGCCGCTTTGTTATGCTCGTCCACCCCGATCCGCAGGGGATGGCGCCGCGTCAAAATAGGTATCAGGTTCGGATGCTTGCGAAGCGCCCGCCAATAAGCGACGCCGGTGGCGGTGAGCCACTCGCGCCAATCTTTGTGCGGCGTCTTCGGCGCGCGAATGCCATCGAGTGCGAGCTCGCAAGCGCCGATAAGGATGTCGTCTTTATCCTTGAAATGGTGATAAAGCGAAAATCCGCTAACGTTGAGATCGTCGCCGAGGCGGCGGATGCTCAAGGCCTCCAATCCTTCCTCATCAATGATCCGCAGCGCCGCTTCGAGCGTTGTGCGCCGGTTGATTAGCGGCTTCTTGGGTCTTCCCATCGACGTAGTTGCTCTTCGGCGCACAGTGACGCCGAAACGGCGTCAGGTTTGCAGAAAGATAGTCGATCCGCGGCAGACGGAGAAGCGGCGCTGCTTGCCTAATAAACCAATCCCTGTCAGATTATCGCCCTCAATCCGAGCGCTCGCGAGGGGTTGCATGAGCCAGACGCCGCCAAAAGCCTTCGCGGCCGATTGGGTCGACCACTACGCCCGGACGCAGGCGTCGAAAATCGCTCTGCGGACGATGGAAACCGGCGAGACCCGCACCTGGAAGCAACTCGACGGGCAGGTTGCGCGCCTCGCCACGGTTCTTGCAGACGATTTTGGACTATCGGCTGGGGCTCGCATCGTCACCCTGATGAACAACGATCTGCGGCATTTCGAGCTTCAGTTCGCGTGTGCACGCACTGGCGCCATCCTGGCGCCGCTCAATTTCCGGTTGGCGCTGCCCGAACTCATATTACTCTGCAGCGATCTCAAGCCCGATCTTATGATCGCCGATGACGCTTGGTTGGACATGGCTCAGCAAGCGTCGCGCGGCGCATCCGTTGCGCGCATACTTTCGCTTACCCAGCTCGAGCATCTAGCCGAGTGCGCCACGCCGACTGCCGCGCTTAGCGACATTGATGGCGACGCGCCCTGGCTGATTTTGTGCACCTCAGGTTCGACGGGGAAACCCAAGGCGGCCATTATCACGCTCAACGGCGTTATTTGGCAGGCGCTAAATCAAGTGCAGTTCGGCGCGATCGGCGACGGCAATGCGCACATCTTCAATGCCATGCCGCTGTTTCACGCCGGTGCGCTCAACGTGTTTTGCAATCCCATCTTGTTTTTTGGCGGCACGGTGACGCTGCAAACGCGCTTCGAACCCCACACTGCTGTGGCGTTCGTCGGCGACCCTGCGAACGGGGTCACCCATCTCAGCCAGCCAGCCGTCATGTATCAGATGATGGCCGACAGCCCGGGATTCGCAGCCGCGGATTTTTCAACGTTTCGGACAATGCTGTTCGCCGGGAGCCAATTGCCCGATCGCCTGCGCGAAACCTACGCCGCGAAGGGCATCAACTTTCTCATTCAATATGGCGGTACTGAAACGGGGCCCACGATCACATCGCTAGACAGTAAGCGCGTGGACAAGACGATCGCCGGTTCATGCGGCCAAAAGGTGCAGAATATCCAACTCAGGCTCGTGGACGCGAGCGGTAACGACGTGCAGCGGGGCGAACCAGGGGAGGTGTGGGTCAAAGGACCAGGCGTCGTGCAGCGCTATCTCGATCGCGATCAAGTACTAGATTTCGTAGACGGTTGGTTCCGCACCGGCGATGTCGCACGCCTCGACGATGAGGGCTTCTTGTATATTGTCGATCGAATCAAAGAGATGTACAAATCCGGCGGCGAAAATGTGTACCCTGCTGAAGTAGAACGGATCTTGATGCGGCATCCCGCCGTTGCTGAGGTGGCGGTGGTTGGCGTTGCCGACGAGAGGTGGGGCGAAGTTGGGCTTGCCGTAGTGGTTGCAACCCAAGACCATGAGGTGACCCTGGACTCGCTGCGCGCCGCCTGCGAAGGCCATCTCGCACGCTATAAGCACCCGCTACATCTGCGCGTAATTGCGGAAATGCCGCGCACCGGCATCGGCAAAATCGCAAAGTCAGAGTTGCGCGCCATGTTCGTGCGCGACCGCGCCAACGTCTGAGGCTTCCGACACGATGCTCGCCGCGATCGTCAGGGATTTAGGTAGTCCCGAACAGGTGTTGGTCGAAGACCTCGAAATACCCTTGCCAGCGGCTGGCGAGGTCCGTATCGCGGTGCACGCTGCGGGAATCAGCTTCGCCGACGTGTTGATCACCGCCGGACGCTATCAAGCCATGCCGCCGTTGCCATTCACGCCGGGTACTGAATTCGCAGGCGTCATTGACGCTGTAGGTGGCGGCGTCTCGCAAAATCTTGTCGGCGCACGCGTGTGCGCTACTGCATTTGGAGGCGGTTTCGCCGAGTTTGCGATCGCCCTGGCGCGTCACGCCTCAATTATTCCCGCGGCCATGAGCTTTGAAGATGCCGCCGTGTTTCGTGGCGGCCACGCCACCGCCTGTTACGCACTGGTCCAACGCGGCTGCTTGGCGCCCGGAGAGGCGGTGCTGGTTCTCGGGGCCGGCGGCGGCGTGGGCTTGGCGGCGGTGCAGATGGCGAAGGCTCTTGGTGCGCGAGTTATCGCCGCGGCGTCGTCCGAGCCCAAGCGCGAAATCGCAAGGCGCGCATGTGCGGATGCGGTAATTGACAGCAGCACCTCTCACTGGCGCGCCCAAGTACGCACCCTCACGGAGGGGCGTGGCGTCGATGTGGTCGTCGATCCGGTGGGCGGCGACGCTTCCGAACAAGCCTTTCGATCGTTGGCGTGGAAAGGCCGTCATCTTGTTGTCGGTTTCGCTCAAGGCGAGATTCCACGGCTCGCGACCAATTTGGCGCTGGTGAAAGGCGCTTCTTTGATCGGCGTTGATGGGCGTCAGTTTGAATTGCGCGAGCCGGATGCGGCGGCCGCCAACATGACGCGCTTGTTTGCGCTCTATGAACAAGGCGCCGTGCGCCCTCTGATCGGAGATCGCTACAGCCTTGCCGACGTACGCGCGGGCATGCACGCGGCAAGCGCCCGGCGGCAAACCGGCCGCGTTGTGCTTGTTGTTCGCTGAGTAACCATGATGGTTGCCGCACAAGCGCATACGCGCCGGCGAGCGCACTCCTTCCAGGCTATCCATTTCCCGACGGCGCGCGAAGGCGCCGGTGAAGCTGGGATTGGCTTTAGATTGCGTCGATTCCCGCCATCGAGAGTTGAAAACAAACTATGTTGGGTTATGTTGGCCGGAGGAGTGGAGCGACGTGGCTACCCTATTTTCGATGTTGCGTCGGAAACCGAGGCGAACGCCGCAGAGCGCGCGTCGTATTGTGCTTGTCCACGGCGCTTCCCACGGCGCTTGGTGCTGGGAAATATTGACGCCGATTCTGACGTCGTATGGATACGAGGTTCAGACTTTGGATTTGCCTGGACTTGGCGATGACCCGACACCGCCCGCCCAAGTGCGTCTGGCCGACTACGTCGATCGCATCGTTGGCGTTTTGAAAAGTCGCGCCGAGCCAGCGCTGCTCGTTGCGCACTCTATGGGTGGTCTGCCCGCGTCGCAGGCGGCCGAGAACGCGAGTGATCATGTGGCGCGGCTCGTCTTTCTTTCTGCGGTCGCGCTCAAGGATGGCGAATCGATGGGAGGCTTGTCGCTCCTAGATCTGCCCAACTCCGCCTCCCAGACGATCCGGCCAAGTTCGGTTGAAGGCGCCGTCGAATTCGATCCAGACCGTGCGCAAGACGTATTCTACAATCGCTGTTCTCCCGAAATCGCAGCCAAGGCGAAGGCGCGGCTGAAACCGCAGGCGGCGACGCCGATTGGCGAGCCAGTGGCCTTGTCGCAAGAACGTTATGGCAGGGTCCCAAAGTCCTATATCGTCTGCGCGGACGATCACGCACTACCGGCCTCGGCGCAGCGTTGGTTTTGTGAGCGTGGCGACATTGGCCGCGTGCGGGAGATCGCCTCCGATCATTCGCCCTTTCTTTCCGCGCCGCGGGAACTCGCCTACATCATTGATGATGAAGCGCGTGTGGGCCGACTCCAATAACACCGAGTTGTCGTTGCGCGTCAGGCCCGCGCACGCGTCGCGCTGGCTTGGATTGGTTGCACCAGCGGAATTACGCTCTCGCAGAGCAACCGCACCATGTCGACATACTCCTCACGCGGCACACCGCCCATGTCCATTTTGATGAGGTTGACGTCGGCGCCAACGGTGGTCGCGACCCTGCTCAATCGTTCGGCGAACGCCTCCGGTCCGCCAACAATCGCGGGGCCTTGCGTGGTGAGGAAGTCGTAGTCGAACTGCGCGACTAGGTAGGGCGGCGGATCGGGGTTCACACTGCGGATGACCCGCGTGTTGAAAGCGTGATAGGCGCGGTAGCGCGGCTCGAAGCGCGCACGCGCCTCCGCATCCGTGTCGCCCACCCAACCGTGCCAACACGCACCCACCTTTGCATTGTGCTTGTGACCGGCTGCGGCGAAGGCTTCGCGATAGACGTCAGCCATCGGCGCGAATTTGTCCGGACGCCCGAACGCGCTCGGCAGCATCAAGTTGAGCCCAAGCCGACCCGCGAGTTTGGCGGTGTCCGGAGAGGAGCCGCCGCCGACCCAGAAGGGCAGCGCCTCCAGTTGGATCGGTGTAGGTTGCAACCGTTGTCCGGTAATCGGTGGCCGAAACGCGCCGGTCCAATGCACAGGTGCGCCAGGCCACAACTTACACAGCACCTCCATCGATTCAGCAAAGCGCGCGGAGGAATCGTCAATCGATTGGCCAAACAGCGAATAAGTGCCGACGAAGAAGTTGCCGCGTCCGGTGACCAGATCGAGGCGCCCGTTCGAAATCACGTCTACGGTGGCATAGTCTTCCGCCATGCGGAATGGATCGAGGTTGGCCGCCAGCGCCACCGCCGTCCCTAGACGCAGCTTTGTGGTGCGTTCGGCGATTGCGCCGAGCAGAACAGGGGGCGTCGAGAGAGTGTAATCGATGCCGTGGTGCTCGCCGACATAGATTCCGTGTAGTCCAAGTTTGTCGCCGACCTCGGCTGCTTCGATCAACAAGCGATAGCGCTCGCGGGCGGAAAACCGGCTGCCGGTGATAGGGTCGTCCATAATGTCGCCGAGCGACATGAGGCCGATCTTCATGCTCAGATCTCCACACTGATTGCAAGTTAGCTTACACTGTTGGTTTATCCGAGACAACCACGAACTCAAGGCAAATCAACGGTTCGTTGCAACCACGTAAGACGTAATCGTCCTTTGTGTGCCGCATTATTCAAACATCGTTGGAGGCGATTGGGCCGCTGCTGATTGGGCCGCTGCTTGAAGTCCACGACGAGACCGCCCGGTCGCTCCGCAGGCCCGCGGACAATCACTACTGCGCACTGTTCACGACTGCGGAGGTTGGAGCCTGAGCGTGATCGGCGGCGCTAGTGGACAGGTCACCAGTGGCGGGTTTTGCCGCTTCGGCTCAAGATGGCTTTCGCGGATGCTCGTTTTCAGGAGGAGCAATCACACGAACCGAACGCCGATGCCGCCAAGTGCGCCATAGTCTGCATGAAACACATCGCCGGCGCTCGCGAAGACCGGTCGCGTAAACGAACCGCACAACAAGATCTGACCTGGTTCAAGGTGCGTATCGAATGCGGAGAGCTTGTTTGCCAACCAAGCGATCCCGTTCGCGGGGTGGTTCAGAACGCCCGCGGCGAGTCCCGTTTCTTCGATCACGCCATTCCGGTGTAGCAGGCAGCCCACCCAGCGAAGGTCCAACGCATCAGGCTTCACGGGCCTGCCGCCCATCACCAGGCCGGCACAAGCCGCGTTGTCGGAGATCGTGTCGAGTGCTTTCGCAGTCGTTTTGGTCTCGGGATCGACAGGCTGGACTCGCAGGTCGATGAGTTCGAGCGCGGGCGTCACGTACTCGGTGGCGGCGAGAACATCGAACAAGTTGACATTTGGCCCTTTGAGTGGACGTCCAAGCATGAAAGCGAGTTCGACCTCAATCAGCGGCTTGATGAAGCGCTCTGTCGGGATGTCCGAGCTATCAGCAAAGAGCATGTCATCGAGCAGGGCGCCGTAGTCGGGCTCATCGATCTGCGAATTGGCCTGCATTGCCCGCGACGTGAGGCCGATCTTATAACCGATGGTGCGACGGCCCTCGGCCCGCTTAATATCCAGCCATGCTGATTGAATGGCGTAGCCATCCGCCATCGTCATGTCCGGAAATTGTCGAGAAAACTGGGGTATTCTAACTTTCGTCCGTTCCGCTTCATGGAGGCGGCGCGCGGCGTCTTTGATCGCGTCAGCTTTAATTGGCATCTGATCCTCTGCGATTATCAGTCTTGCTGTCCAGAATCTGGCGCGTTTCGTTCACAACGACGCGGCCCGCCAGAATGAAATTGAAGTCCCCGACCAACGTTATAAGGCGAAATCCAAGCTCGCTCATGCGGGTCGCAAATTGAGAACTTGCCGTATGTATGCCGGCTGTAATACGATGTTTCCTGCACGCCGCGACGACCGCGCCGTAGGCCTCCAGCATATGAGGCTCATCCTTGTCGAAGCCCTGGCGTCCACCGAGCGCAAGGGACAGGTCTGAGGGACCAACGTAGAGCCCGTCGAGCCCTCGCGTGGCGGCGATCTCGTCAACACAGCGCAACGCTTCGGCGGTCTCGATCATGGCGAAGCGGAGGATTTGATCGTCAGCGGCCAGTCCGTAGTCGAAGCCCGCATAGATCATGGCGCGTGTTGCGCCGGAACTGCGAACGCCATGTGGCGGATAGCGGCTCGCCGCAACAAAGGCTGCGGCTTCTTCGGGTGAGTTGATCAACGGACAGATCAAACCCATCGCGCCGGCGTCAAGTGCTTGCCCGATGCGTATAGGATCGTTTCCAGCCAAACGGACCATTGGCGTTGATCGGGATGTGGAGATCGCCTGCAACATCGCGACCATGTCCGTGTGGCCGATGATCCCGTGTTGTGCATCGACCGTGAGCGCGTCCCAGCCGAGTGACGCCATCACCTCCGCCAAGAATCCGCCGGGGATCACCGACCATCCATTCAGAACCGTTCGGCCTTCCGCTAGCAGCGTGCGCGCCAGGATCGGTCGCATTACTCTTGCTCCTTTAATATTGAGGCAAATCAATTTCGAAGACCAGGTAAAAGCGTGGCCAATCCCGCTCATGGCCAGACAAACGCTATGTTTTGCTACAGCACAATAATTGAGTACACTCAAATTAATTGTTGACTGTCCGACTTGGTCGTCCTAAGAGGGCAGGGTCAGAGAGCTAGAGAGGGCGCCGGAAATGTCGGGCGTTGCACAGGGCCGCCGCGAGCAAAACAAGCTGCAAAAGCGCGGGCGCATCATCGCGGCAGCGCGAGCGCTATTCGTACACAAGGGCTTCGACGCCACGACGACGCAGGAAATCGCCGAAGCGGCGGGCGTCGGCGCGGGTACGGTGTTCACTTACGCCAAGACCAAGGACGATCTCCTTATCCTGGTCTTCCATGACGAGATGCTTGAGGTGGTCGAGCGCGCCTATGAATCTGCGCGCAAGCGCCCGGACCTACTTGATCGCAGCATCGCGTTCTTCGAAACGCTCGTTGCGTATCACGCCCGCGATCTGGAGCTTGCCCGCGCGCTAATGCGGCAGCTTGGTAGCGTCAGCAACGACGATCAGCGCACGCTGGTGCGTGAACTTATGACTTCACTGCTTGCGCGCTTGGCGCAGCTTGTCGAAGCCTCGAAGGGAAGCGGCGAAGTCGCCGCCGACAGTCCATTGTCGGCGTCGGCACGCGCGATCTTTGCGATCTACTACTACCACCTGGGCGGTATGCTCAGCGGCTACATCGATAGGGCGCAGTTCAATCGCGCTCTGAAGACGGACCTTTCACTCTTGCTGCGTGGCTTGGGCTAATCGCTCAGTTCGCGACGCGACGACTGCAAAACGAAAACACAGCAAACGGCGAAAAGCCGCTTGGAGGAAACCTATGCACGAAGCGGACCGGCGGCACTTTTAGATTTGATCCGTCGCAGTACGCCGCCGCTCCGCGTTAGCGCGGTCGCGGCGCGTTACGCAAAGCTATTTTAGGGAGATAAGCGTGTCACAGGGCAGTGCAAAGGTTGCCGGCGTAGATGTATCCACCGAGCACTACATCGATGGCCGCCGCGTAGCGTCAAAGGCGCGCTTTACCGACCGCTCGCCGATCGATGGCGCGATGCTCGCCGAACTGTCCGCGGGCGGAAGCGATGAAGCTGCAATGGCAGTGGATGCTGCGCGCCTGGCGTTTCCTGCTTGGGCGAAACTTGGCCCAGAAGGACGCGCGCCGATCCTCAGACGGTTTGCGGAGGGCATCAAAGCGCGTGGCGAAGAGTTGGCGGCGGTCGAAACCGTCGACAACGGATCGCTGATCGCTGGCAATTTGCATCGCATCGTTCCGCGCGCGGCCTTGAACATTTCCTATTTCGCCGAGCATGCGCTGACCCTGCCGGGTCACACCATCGACTCGCCCGAGGTCGTGAACCGCATCCACTATGATCCGGCAGGCGTCGCGGTGTTGGTGACGCCTTGGAACGCGCCGCTGATGCTGACGACGTGGAAAGTTGGTCCCGCGCTGGCAGCGGGCAACACAATCGTCATTAAGCCGCCCGAATGGGCGCCGCTCACCTGCTCGTTGTTGGCTGACGTCGCCGACAAAGCCGGTATCCCCGCGGGTGTCCTCAACGTCGTGCAGGGCATCGGTGAAGAGGCCGGTGCAGCCCTGGTTCAAAACAAAGACATTGACCGCATCAGCTTCACTGGCTCGACCGACACTGCGCGCATCATCGGTACTGCCGCTGCACAAAGCATCACCGCTATGAGTAGCGAGCTTGGCGGCAAGTCGCCCTTCATCGTGTGTGCGGACGCGGATTTGAAGGCTGCCGCGCAAACTGTGGCGGGGCAGTACATCAATGCAGGCCAAGTCTGCCTCGCAGGCACGCGCATTCTCGTTGAAGAGAGAGTGGCCGATCAGTTTCTTGGCCTGGTGCGCGAAGCGGTTTCGCAAATGGTCGTGGGCGACCCGCGCGACGCGGCCACGCGCGTCGGTCCGCTCATCCATCCCGAGCACTACGAACGTGTCGAGGGCTTTGTTGAGCGCGCCCGCAAGGATGGCGTTGAGGTGTTGTGGGGTGGCGCGCGCCATAATCAAGGCGAGCTTTACTACCAACCGACGCTCATCGCCGGGGTGACGCGCGATCAGGAAATCTTCCAAAAGGAAGTGTTCGGCCCGGTACTGACCTGGAACACGTTCCGAACCGACGACGAAGTGATCGAAGTCGCCAACGCAACCAAATATGGTCTGGCGGCGACTTTGTTTACCGGCAGCGAAGCCCGCGCCAATCGCATCGCCTCTGGTGTCGTCGCCGGCACTGTCTGGGTGAATTGCTTCTTCATTCGAGAACTTGCGGCGCCCTTCGGCGGTTCGCGCCATTCCGGTATTGGCCGCGAAGGCGGCACTTGGAGTTTCGACTTTTACTGCGACATAAAAAACGTCGCGGTGCGCAAAGGCGGGTTCGCACAATGACAGAAGCAATCTCCGCACAGGTCACCGAGCTTGGCTATCTCACCTTGGGGGTGAGCGACCTTGATCAGTGGAGGGCGTTCGCCGCGGAAATCCTCGGTCTTGAAGTTGTCGCCGGTGAGACGTCGAAACGCGCCTACCTGCGCATGGATTATTGGCACCACCGCATCGTACTCGAAGAAGACGATGCCGATGATTTGAAGACTTTGGGGTTTCGCGTCGCCGGGCCAGACGAATTTGCGGAGATGGCCAAGCGCTTTGAGAGCGTTGGTGTCAAATTTCAGCGCGGCTCCTACGATGAAGCCTACGCGCGTCACGTTCTCGAGGTGATGACGCTGGAGGACCCGAGCGGATATCCGATCGAAATCTTTCACGGGCCGCACGTGCAAGCCAACAGTCCATTTTACCCTGGACGGCGCATGCATGGGGCATTCAAGACTGGGGCCGGTGGCCTCGGCCACGTCATGCAGACTGATCGCGCTGGCTACGACAAGACCTACGCTTTCTACCGACTGCTCGGTATGCGTGGCGGTGTTGAGTATCGCGTTCCAGTGCCGCATCTGCCGCGTCCGCATGACCTCATGTTCTTTCACTGCAATGAGCGTGATCACACTGTGGCATTCGGAGCGCCAGGTAAGAAGCGCATCAACCATCTCATGTTCGAGGTCGAGAACTTCGACGACGTGGGGCTCGCCTACGAGACAGTGAAGCGCGCGGGCATCAAGGTCGGCATCGAACCTGGGCGTCACGCCAACGATCAAATGTACTCATTCTACTTCATGAACCCGTCTGGATTCATGTGCGAGATTGGTTGGGGCGCGCGCTCGTCAACCCACCAATCAGAATACTACCAGCGTGACACCCACGGTCACGCGCCCGTTGAGGGTGTGGTTAAGCCGAGCATGGAGCCGGTGTGAGGCGCATCTCACGGGACGACAAATCAGGGAGACGTGACTATGTCGGTGCTAACTGGGCCGCGCGAAGAATGGCGGCGCATCCTTTTCGAAGGCGCGCCAGTTTGGGTAAGGCCAGAAGGTGACAAATTGCGCTTAGGTGACGGCCGCAAACTTGCGGAGGCCGATGCGATCTATCTGCCGCCGTGCGACCCCTCTAAGATTATCTGCATCCACTTAAACTACGAGTCACGGCGCGTCGAATTTCACGCGCCGCCACTAACGACGCCAACGTACTTCCAGAAGCCAACGACGGCGCTAAATTCTCATCGCGGCAAACTCAATCGCCCCGCCGATTGTCAGTATCTCAACTACGAAGGTGAGATCGCAGCGATTGTCGGCAAGCCGATGCGAAATGTGGCCCCAGCGGAAGTATGGGATTATCTTGCCGGTTTCGCGGCGGCCAATGACGTCGGCGCGCAAGACTTTCGCGACACCGACGCTGGCTCCATGCTGCGTGTGAAAGGCCAAGACGGCTTCTGTCCGATCGGCCCGGGCATTGTGCGTGGCCTCGACATCCGCGAGCAGCGGGTGCGCACCTACTTAAACGGCAAGGTCGTCCAAGACGGCCCGGTCAGTGAAATGACCTTCGACATCCCGTACATCATGGCCGACCTCTCGCGCCACATCACCCTCTTACCGGGCGATGTGGTCCTGACTGGTACGCCGGCAAACTCACGTCCGATGCAACCAGGCGATTTGGTTGAGGTGGAAGTCACCGGCATCGGTAGAGTGAGCAACCTCGTCCAAGAGACACCGGCGCCAACCCACAATGTCGGTCACCAGCCGACGGACAGTGAACAAGTACGCCGCGTCGCGCTCGGCCAGTTTCCGCCGCGCAGTTGAGAAATCCATCAAGCCGGAGAATGTCGTGAAACTGACGGTGAAATTCACGGACGAGGGTGGCGATGCGCTCGTCGCCGTCTTCGACAACACGAACGGCACCGTCTCTAACGACAGAGGCGGCAAGGGCACGTTCACCTATGATCAAAGCACCAATACAGCGACAATCAATGCAGACGATTTCAGCGGCGCGGTGACGTACGCGAGCCCGCCTCCATTGGAGGTCGGGGCGAACACGCCATACGCCAACTCGGCAGGGCAAAAAGGTGTGGCCACGCTGATCGCGATCGGCTGAGAGCGGCGACGACGTGCATCGCAATCGTGGTGCAGCGGCAAGCGACTGCGGCGCGTGCGCGTCGAGGAGAGGAATTTCAGGAGCGGAGCGCTATGACGGAATTAACTGACAATATCCTGGATCCAGGCATATTTCCGGCAGCAAAGGGCGCGCCGCACGCATTGTTTGAGGCGTGGCGCGATGCGGATCCGGTTCACTGGAATCCGCCCAACGCCAACTACGTGCCCTCGCAACCCGGCTCCTCAATGATCAAGGGGTTCTGGGTGCTGACGCGTTATCAAGACGTGCTGGATGTGTCGCGAGACCAGGACCTGTTCAGTTCGTACGACCAGGGCTTCGTTATTTGGGACTTGGGGACCGACGAGCTGGAGCGTCAGCGAGCCAATTTCATGGGGATGCGCCCAGCCGATCACACTGCAGTTCGGCAGTCGCTTATGCCGGCCTTCGCGCCAAAGGCGATTCAGGCTCTGATTCCGGAGATTGAGCAACTTGCGAGCGAAATTGTCGATGATGTCGCGCAGAAAGGTAAGTGCGAGTTTGTATTCGATGTGGCATCCAGGCTTCCCGTTTATACGTTCTGCAAATTGATGGGCATACCGGAGTCGCGTCGCGATAGAGTGGTCGAACTCGGAAATGCGATAGCGGATGTCGAAACTCGGGGTCAGCATGCGATTGATCCGACTTTTGAACTATTCGCCATCGCGGAGGAATTGGCCGCCGAGAAACGCCTGCACCCGGACGAGGGGCTAATGAGCTCGCTCGTCCACAATCGCGACCTGGCGTTGAGCCAAATGAGTATCAACATGTTCTTCATCGTTTTCGCGATTGCGGGGCACGAGACGACGCGAAGCACTGCGGCGCATTTCATGCACCTGATGCAGGAACACCCGGAGCAGTATCGTCTGTTGAGAAGCGATGTGGACAAGTACTTAGAGAACGCGATCGAGGAGGTGCTTCGGTTTACGTCAACCACCACCAATTTCCGTCGCACCGCTACGGCGGACACCGAAATCGGCGGGCGCGCCGTAAAAAAGGGCGATAAGATCTATCTCTCTTACGCCGCGGCCAATCGCGATCCCTTGGTATTCCCGTCGCCTCATACATTTGATATCACGCGGGACAACGCACGCAAACATATTGCATTTGGAACTGGGCCGCATTTGTGTATTGGCGCGCGCCTGGCGCGTGTGCAACTCCACGCTTTGCTGAGGCAGGTCGTCACGCGCATTCCAGACTTCCGCCTTGACGGGGAGCCAGAATGGCTCCGCTCGATCTGGTTCAACGCCATCACGCGATTGCCGATCACCTTCACGCCTGAGCGCGCCGCATCCTGAAGCTTCGTGTGCGGAGAAGCGTGGATGCAGATCGTGATCGCAGGGGCGGGAATAGGCGGCCTGGCTGCTGCGCTGGCATTGCACGCCGATGGTCATGAGGTGCGCGTTATCGAGTCCGTGCCAGAGATTAAGCCGCTAGGCGTGGGCATCAATTTACTGCCTCAGGCGGTTAAGGTATTGGACGAGTTGGGGCTCGCAGAGGCGCTGCTCTCGCGGGGCATCGCGACGCGCGAGCTCTCCTATTTCAATCGATTTGGGCAACGCATTTGGACCGAACCGCGCGGCTTGTTTGGCGGCTTTCAAGCGCCACAAATCTCGCTGTCGCGCGGCGCACTACAGATGACTTTATTGCAGCATGCTCTAGAGCGGCTGGGTGCTGAACGGATTGTTACCGGCCGAAAACTGATGCGGTTCGAAACTCGCGGCGATGTTGCCCTGGCTGTTTTTAGCGCTGCCGATCAGGTCGTTGAGACAGAAGGCGATATTTTGGTGTGCGCCGACGGCATTCACTCAATGGCGCGAAGGCAAATGTATCCAGAAGAGGGGGCGCCAATTTATTCGGGGCGGGTACTATGGCGTTCGACGAGCTATGCGGAGCCCTTTCTAAGCGGCGCGACGATGATCATGGCTGGGTACGAAGCGCAGAAGTTCGTGGCCTACCCAATCGAGCCCGCTGGCGCCGGACGACAACGTATCAACTGGATCGCCGAACTCCGCGTCCCAGTGATGCGCGAGAAGGAAGACTGGTATCGAGCCGGCGACATAGCGGATTTCTTGCCAGCTTTTGCCGATTGGAAGTTCGATTGGCTCGACGTGCCTCAACTCATCGGGGATGCCGAGCGCATCTATGAATACCCGATGGTCGATCGCGATCCGGTCGAGGCGTGGACGAGCGGGTCGGTGACGCTGGTCGGCGACGCCGCGCACGCGATGTATCCCATCGGGTCGAACGGTGCGAGCCAGGCGATCTTGGATGCCGGTGCTTTGGTCCGCGCGCTTAGAGCACACACTAATCCTCGAACAGCATTGCAGGTGTACGAAGCAGAGCGTCTGCCCGCGACAGCGGCGATCGTGCGCGCCAACCGGCACAATGGTCCCGAGCATTGCATGCAGCTTGCGCATGAGCGCGCCCCAGAGGGGTTCAATCTTTTGGAAGATGTCTTCGCGCCCGGTGAGTTGCAGGCGATTGCAGATCACTACAAGTCGCTCACCGGCATGAAGAGGAAAGCGTCATGACGACGCCCAACGTCTTGCCTCTCGTTCCGCTGATGTCCATCGCCGCACGCGTTGGCGCACCAGTTACCATCGAAGTTGGCGCGCCTGGGCGTCGTTTTATTCCGATTCTTGGCGGCGAAGTGTCCGGGGCCATGACCGGCAAGGTTTTGGAAGGGGGAGGAGACTGGCAAACTGTCGCCGCGGACGGCACGCTAGAGATCAACGCCCACTATATTCTCGACATTGATGGTCATGGCCGGGTCGAGGTGCGCTCAGACGGGTTGCGACATGCGCCAGAAGATGTGCTTGAGGCGCTCGACCGTGGTGAGGATGTCGATCCCTCGCTCTATTATTTCAGAACCGCTATCCGGCTTCGCGGTCGCTCTTCGAGTAGGCTGAACAACATTCTTTGCCTTTCGCGCGGGCGACGCGCCGCTCAAACCGTACATCTGGATGTGTTTGAAGTGGGTTGAGGCGTTCGAAACTAGGAAGCGGACGCGCCGCCTCGGTGGGTGTTGAAGATGGGAATCTGGCGAAGTGATGCGGTGCAGCCCTCGGCGCTCATGGCGCTTCAAGCCGGCACAATGGCCGAGCACCTAGGCATCGAAATCATCGGCATCGACGGCGATGCCCTTCGCGCGCGGATGCCGGTGGATCATCGCACCCTACAACCCCATGGCCGGTTGCACGGCGGCGCATCCGTCGCGTTGGCTGAGACAGTGGGATCGGTTGCTGCGAACCTAACGCTCGATCCTGCTGAGAGCATCGGCGTCGGCCTTGAGATAAACGCCAATCACGTGAGGCCAGTGAAGGATGGTTTTGTTTATGCGACGGCGCGGGCTGAAGCGTTGGGGCGAACAACCCAAATCTGGTCCATCCGCATCACCGACGAGCACGAGCGGCTGGTTTGCTTGTCGCGCTTCACTGTTGCAGTAATTCCGGTGACCAGGGCATGATTGGCTTGCTGCGCGCCGCTTGTGCGCGCTCACCCTATGCTGAAGGAGCAACAGCACTAGTGCGGGCAAAGCCGCGCCAAACAAGAAAAGCAGACGCTGCCATGAGCACGAACACATGCACGAGATCACCGTGCAGAATAGCTGCCTGCACGTAAAGAGCGCCGACGCAAACGCCGAACAAGCCAAGCGCGCCGAACCGGCTGGTGACCGGAATGAGCAGCAGGATCACGCTCCCAATCTCCACAGCGCCGGTGAAATACCGAAACCATTGGCCGAGGCCGATGACCTGAAATTCCCGCACCATCATTGGCATGCCGCTGATTTTTGCGAAGGCGGCGGCGGCGAATACGAGGCTCACCAAAATCTTGAAGATCCAGAGCGCGGCGGGGCCAACCTTTGATGCGTTTGCCATGAGTGTCTCCGTCAGCGAAATTATGCGATTGGCGGCGCTCAGCCGAAGCGAAAACCGGATTGCGCGGCATGGCCGCCCAATCGCTCGACATAGATGCGCTTGCCTGGGTCGTGTCCGGCCGCGCCTGCAACGACCATAAGTGGCAGCAAGTGTTCTTCGCGGGGATGTGAGAAGCGGCTGCCCGGCGCCTGCGCCCAATCCGCCAGTCGGTCGGCGCGCGCCCGCGCATCTGTTAGCTCAACGGTCTCGCTCAGCCAGTCGTCGAATGCGGTAGAAGCGCGCAGAGCTTGTTCGCCGCCGCCGCGCATTTGGCCGAGATTGTGAAATGTCATTCCGGAGCCGACGATTAAGACGCCTTCGTCGCGCAGCGGCGCGAGCGCTTGTCCAATTTCCAGGTGCCGCTCAGGAGAGAGATCGTTGCGTAGCGAGAGCTGGACGATCGGAACGTCTGCCTCTGGATAGATCAGTTTGAACGGCACGAAGACGCCGTGATCGAGACCGCGTCGCGTTTCTAGCGCGGTTGGAATGCTTGCGGCCTCAAGTAGTGTTCGCGCGCGCGACGCAATGCTGGGCGCGCCCTTGGCCGGGTAGGTGAGGCGATAGGTGTGTTCGGGAAAGCCGTAATAGTCATAGAGAAGCGTGTGCTCGCGGGCGGCGTTTATGGTTGGAACGTCGGCTTCCCAGTGCCCGGAAATCACGAGTGCTGCCTTCGGCCTCTCTCCAACCTCGGCTCCGAGGTTGCGCAGATGATTGGCCATCTTCTCCCAAAGCGTGGGCATTTGAGATGGAGCGTTCATGAAGAAACACGGTCCGCCGCCATGGGGGATCATTAGGGTGGGAAAACGAGACAACGTCATTGGCATGTCCACGGCGTGCGCTGCCCGCCGTCTGCAGACATGGGGCAATCACTACCCCAGATGAACCGGCCGAATTTTGATGTTATCCATCTCGATTAGAGATGGATAGGCAGACGCGATGATGAGCTCGATCACCCTCGACCAATTGCGGACGTTCATCGCCGTCGTCGACGCCGGCAGTTTCTCGGCCGCGGGCCGACGCCTGTCGCGGGTTCAATCGGCAGTCAGCCAGTCGGTCCAGAACCTGGAGGATGCGTTGCGGGTCCAGTTGTTCGATCGGGCCACCAAGACCCCGACATTAACTGACGCAGGCCGCTCGCTGCTCGCACAGGCCCGGCGAGTGATTTCCGAGGTAGATGCCCTCCAGTCGTCTGCGATTGACATTAGCGAGGGGCTCGAACCTGCGCTGATCGTGGCAGTCGACAATTTGTTTCCAAGCGAGCCGCTGCTCGCAGCGCTACGCGGTATGCGAGACGAATTTCCGCACTTGCCGGTCACGCTCTACACAGAACCGGTGTTAGCCGCGGAAAGGCGACTGCGCGCCGGGCTCGCCGATCTCGCGCTCTGTGCGTTGCGACCCGACATGACATCTGACTTCGTCGCGACACCTCTAGTTTCCGTTGCGATGATGCCCGTCGTCGCTGCTAGCCACAGTCTCGCTCAAACCACCGGCCCAGTGTCACGGCGACACCTGGAAGCGTGCGTGCAGCTTATACTGACAGATCCCGCAGCGCCCGAGGATGCGCCGAGCTTTGGCGTGATCAGTCCTCACGTCTGGCGGTTCGTTGAGATCGCACGTCGGCTGGAATTTATAACTGCGGGTTTCGGCTGGGCCAACATGCCCGCTCATTTGGTGCAGCCGCTGGTGAACTCCGGTCAACTTGCCCAACTCGAGTTAGAAGAGCCAGCGCTTTTGCTAGATCGCATACCGATGTACGGAGCTCACCGCCGCGACCGTCGGCTCGGACCGGCCGGGAAGTGGTTAATAGGTCGACTAAGCGAAAGCTGCCGGAGCTGATGCGTGCGGATGCTAAGTCAGCTCAAGACGCGCTCGCAGGGCATTTGCGGCTCTGTCGCGGCCTCGCCGGTTTCAGGATGATAGACGAGCCGGTTTTCCGCTGTGTATTCGCCCCATGGCAGCGCGCCAGATGCAGCAAAGTCTGTCCACAGCCGGTTCATGTGATCTGCGAGCGACTGCGGTGGGTTTTCACCGGCCAGCCCGCGGGGACCGGTGACCGTCGATAGCGTGTTGAACACAAAAGCTATGTCCAGCGCGTGGCAGGCGCCCAGTGCGCCGTTGCAGGCCGTGGAACGCCAGCCGAAATCATAAACGTGCGTCTGGCCCTGGTGGGCGCCCGCGAAGCGGCGCACCGGCAAGCGGAAGACAATATCCGTGAGGGCCTCTGTAAATGCGTCACCCGCGCGCCTGCCCTGTTTGTTGATCCCGTAGGCGCGCAGCACTTCTCGGGCCTTTGGCTCGGATTTCTTGGCCAGCCAATACGCTAAAAACCGGGGAATGTTGCGCCGGACGCCGTTGGGAACGAAATAGAGGTTCATCTCTTCGCGGTTGGCGCCGATAAGCAGGTGTATGTCCGCGCCGGCGCCGCTCTGTAGCGCCTTAATCGGGTGCTCTGGTAAAACATCGTCGCCATAGACGGGCGTGAAGCGCATGAAGCCGAACGTGGGTTCTCGACCGTCGGGGTTGCGCAGATCGATGCTGCTCGTTGGCAACGACACCTTCTTCAATGCGCGGATACAATCCTCGAAGGAGCGAGACCTGAAGCCCTCCAATGTGGGCTTGATACGCAAGATCTTTGCGACCCGCTTCGTTAGGCGCTCTGCGACATCGAGAGGACGCACCATGTCCCCATGACCGCTTTGGATGATTGCACGTTTGAATAAGCCTGTAGCAAGAGGCGAGACCATGAGATTGGCGATCGACATCCCTCCCGCGGATTCGCCGAACACTGTGACGTTGGCGGGGTCTCCGCCGAAACCAGCGATGGCCTCTTGCACCCACCGCAAAGCAAAGATTTGATCGCGGAGACCAAGATTTGCGGGCGAGTCCGGTAAGGTGAGAAAGCCTTCAACGCCGAGCCGGTAGTTAATCGTCACGCACACCACGCCAGCGCGTGCGAACGCGGCGCCATCACAAATATCGGCTGCTCCTGCACCGCCTAAAAAGCCGCCGCCGTGAAAGAAGACCATGACTGGCGCATTTTGAGCCCCGGGAGGCGTCCAGATGTTCAGCAGTAGGAAATCGTCGCCGGGCGGTTGATCGTAGTCCATCAGCGGCCCGGTATCGATGCCCGGTAGAAATCTTTTCCGCTCCGCGGGCGTCGGGATTGGTTGAGGCGCGATCGCGCCGCGTCGCGTAGCCGCGCGCACTCCACGCCAAGCCGCCGGGGGTTGCGGCAAAGCAAAACGCAACGCGCCAACCGGTGGGGCGGCATAGGGAAGCCCAAGAAAGCGCAGGACGCCGTCAACCCGTTCGCCGCGGACATCTCCCGAGGGCGTGTGCGCCACCGTTTCTGTCAAGGACATGTTCACGCCAGTCTCCTTCGGAAGCTCAATGCGCAATGAGGCGCCGGAGCGCGTTAAACGCCTTCTCCATATCCTTAGCCGTTGATGGAATAGCAGCGCTCATGCTGAAGCAGCCGTGTATATTGCCCTCCATCTCCTGGTAGCTGACCGGGACGCCGGCTTCGGTAAGTGCAACCGCATAGGCGCGGCCCTCATCTCGCAATGGGTCGAGCCCTGCTGTTACGAGTAGCGTGCTCGGCATCCCATCGAGCCCGGCGGCATAGAGGTCGTAGCGTGGATTTTGCGGCGGCGCGTCGTAGTTTGCGTTAAACCAGTCGATGGATCTCCCGGTGAGAAAGAAGCCCTCTGCAAACTCCACTTCCGAGCGGCTCTGTTCTGAAACGCCGGTCGTGGGATAGATCAAGAACTGCGCCGCTACAGGCACGGGCGCTGGCGCGTCGCGCAGGGCCGCCGCCGTCACAGCGGCGAGATTACCACCTGCACTATCGCCGGCTAGAACCAGTGAGGTGAGGTCTCTATTCAATTCGTTCTTCGCGTTTTCGACCACCCAACGCGCAGCGGCTTCGGCGTCGTCTACTGCGGCGGGCCAGGGATTTTCGGGTGCAAGCCGATAGTTCACCGCGATCACCGGCACATCGACGGCGCGAGCAATCTCCAAGCACACCGCATGATGTGAATTCAGATCACCCAGCACGAAGCCGCCGCCATGATAGTACACAACGATAGGTCCTGCCGCGCGTTCGGGCCTTGCATCGTAAAAACGCAACTGCAACGGGCCCGCAGCGCCGACAGACTCCAAATCCCGCACGATCGCTAAGTTGTGCTCAGGGGCAGGTCGCGTCGCACGAATTTGCTCCATCAGCGCACGCGCACCCTCGACGCCGAGGGCGCTTAACTCCGCCAAGGGCGTGAGGCTGAGCGCATCCAAGAAAGCACGCACATCAGGCCTAACAAGGTTTGCGCTCACGACGCTGCACCTCGGGCGTCGAACATATTTGCCCCCAACGTGTAAATATTTACAATGGGCTACCACAAGCCGAAATCTTGTGCAACTGCGCGCGCAAGGACGCTGCAGGTCGCCATTCTCGAGGTCAGGCGGTTCAGTGCTGCTGCGAGCGTGTGGACTGTTGCTTTTCGTCGTTCGTCAGGGCGTCGAATTGTTCGCGGGCCGTGTCGAAAAACGCTCGACAATCTCTGCCGGGATTTGAATTTCCGCCAAATCAGCATTTGCCGGTCGATCTGAAATGAGTTCGATCATGTGATCGACCATTTCGGTCACCGGCGTTTTGATGGTGGAGAGTTGGTAGCTCGCATGTCCGGCCTCTGGGATATCATCAAAGCCCATCACGGCCACATCGTGGGGTATTGCCAGGCCAAGGCGATGCCGTAAGGCGTCCATCGCGCCCAACGCCATGATGTCGGTCATGCAGATAATGGAATCAGGCCGTGGGGCATTCCGCATCAATGCGAGCACCCCATTGCTTCCGCCCGCATAGGTTAGGTCGCCTTCGACCTCCTCTACCGTGACGCCGCGCGCATGGGATAAACGAGCAAGGATACCTTCCTTGCGTTCAACCATCGTCGTTAGGTGCGCTGGTCCCGTTACGAGGCCAAAGTGTTTTCCGCCACCGCGCAGCAACAAATCCGCGGCGCCTGCCCCGCCCTCAAGCGCATTGCCTCTAACGCTATGGACGGGGAGTCCGGGTATATGACGCCCCAAAGTAACGACAGGCACGCCGCGCCCTAAACACAACGTCGCCATTTGACTTGAGATTGACGCCGCAGCGATGACGATCGCATCGACCTGATATTGTAGCATCTGCTGCAGAGATTGGTCGAAATCATCGGCGCCGCGAGGCGTGAACAGAAGGATTTGCTTTCCGGTGCTCTCGATGCGTCGGCTCGCCTCCGCCAATAAATGCGCATAGATCGGATTGCTCATATTGGCCAACATCAGCGCAACAATGTTGGTCTGCCGGGTGATCAGACTTCGCGCGAGTGTGTTTGGTACATAATTGAGCTTTCGCGCGGCAGTATAAACTTTCTCCCTAAGCTCCGGCGAAATGCTGCCCCCCGGCGAGAACGCCCGACTGACCGCGGCGATCGAAACGCCTGCGACCCGAGCCACGTCGGTGGAGTTGGCGCGCGCTGTTCTCTTTCTAGTCACCGTCGTAACTACCTCTGGTATTATTCGGTGTTTAAGAACTCTATGCGTGCGCGACCCTGGAGTGCAACAACCATGTAATTATTTACAGGATGCGCTTCGTGCTCGGCTTAATGCCCGTCCGAGGCGGAGACCTAGGTAGACTGCGCCCGAAGCTGCTCAGCGGGTGATGACCATGTCGCGCTCGATGCGAAGCGGCGCCCCTTCAATCGCCTCGACACGCAATTTGGGAGAAAACCTGAGTAACGAATTGGCCTTTGCCTTGAGGGTGGCATTGGCGTTACCGCCCACGTCGGACAATCAGACCAAACTACCGCCGCCATCCACACGCACCACCTGTCCCGTCACGTATGTGCAGCGCATCAGGTAGAGGTAGGCTTCGGCAGCTTCCTCTACGGTTCCCCCGCGCGGCAATGGGAGGTTGGCGGTGAAGCCTTTGATCATGGCCTCACCCATATTCTGCACTTGTTCGCTCATGATCAGACCAAGACACACCGCGTTCACCCGGATAGGCGCCAGATCACGCGCGAGGCCAAGCGCCAGACCTTCGGTGGTGTGCGCCGACGCCGTGGTCAATGGCGCGCCGGGCATCGGCCGGTGCGCCAGCATTCCCCCGGTGAGCGTTATCGAACCATCCTTGGCAATGCGCCGAATCGCGTGTTTGGCGGCGCGCGCTGCGCCCCAGAAGCGCACCTCCATGCGCGCCTTGGCGCCCTCGACGTCGAGCTCGCGCGTTGGGCTGAACATGTGACCCCAATCGCCGGCAGTGAAAACGAGGTGGTCAAAGTCGCCGACAGCATTGAAGAATGCGGCGACGGAATTCTCATCCTTCACATCGACTGTAATCCCTTTGGCGCCCTTGCCGAGCCGCTCCGCCGCTGCGCTGATCCGGGGCGTCTGGCTTGAGCCGACTATAACTTCTGCCCCGGCCGCAACCGCCGCCTCCGCCACAGCGAAACCGACACCCGAGGCGCCGCCGATGACAACCGCACGCCTGCCGTTTAAATTCGCCACGCTCCAACTCCCAGCCAGAACCCCCGCAGCTTATCGCACGTCGACGCTCAATAAAAAAAGAGTGGGCTTATCTGAGCGCGGCCGGTTCTTTGAAACGCAATACCGAAGAGCCCGAGGCGAGTAGAGGTCATTGCTTCTTGCGACGCCGGAGGCGCATGGTTAGCGATCGCTCACTCACTTGATCCGCGCAACGGATCCAGCTTCGGTAGGAACATGAATAGAGAGCGCTCGATAGGCGCCGGCTACGGCATGCTCTCGGCGGTTCTGTTTGGGCTGAGCACGCCTGCTGCAAAGGCGCTGCTCGGCGCGATCGATCCATGGCTTCTCGCCGGCCTATTGTATTTGGGATCGGGCCTTGGCCTCAGCGTCTATAACCTGTCGCGCCGGGCATTGTCCCAAGAGCGGCGCGAAGCGCCGCTTCGCCACGCCGACATTGCTTGGCTAGGCGCGGCCGTGCTTACAGGGGGCGTCGCCGGCCCGGTGCTGCTGATGACCGGCCTTCAATCCACGTCCGCCTCATCAGGGGCGTTGCTGCTCAATCTTGAAGGCCTCGCCACCATGGCCATCGCTTGGGGCGTCTTCAAGGAAAATGCTGACCGTCGCATCGTTGTTGGCGCGCTCGCGATCCTGGCGGGAGCGCTCTTGCTTTCGTGGCGAGGCGGCGCCGGCGGGGTTGGCCTTGGCGCCGTCGCTATCGCAGGCGCCTGTCTCGCGTGGGGGATCGACAATAATCTGACGCGCAAAATCTCTCACGCTGATCCAGTCCAGATAGCGGCAATCAAGGGGCTGGTTGCGGGCGCCATAAATCTCACCTTGGCGTTGTTGATCGGCGCGCGTTTGCCGAGCATTGGATTGGTCGTGGGAGCGGGACTTGTGGGCCTGCTGGGCTATGGCGTGAGCCTCGTGCTTTTTGTGCTGGGGCTTCGCCATCTGGGCGCTGCCCGCACCGGCGCCTATTTCTCAACCGCGCCTTTCGTTGGCGCGCTGGCTTCGATCTTCTTGCTGCACGATCCGGTCACCCCCCAATTGCTGGGCGCTGGGGTGTTGATGGGACTGGGGCTCTATTTGCACCTGGCGGAGCGCCATGAACACCCACACGTTCACAATCCCATTGAACACGAACACCTCCACACCCACGACGAGCATCACCGCCACGACCATGATGCCAATGACCCGGTCGGCGAACCCCATGCCCATGTGCACAAACATGAGCGCCTGCTTCACGCCCATCCCCACTTCCCAGACCTTCACCATCAGCACGAGCACTGAAACGGCCGTCGAGGCGCTCGCTCGGCGGGGGAGTGCACACCGGCTATTGCGTGCTTGGCGACTTCGCGACTTTCTGCTTTCCTTTGCCGCGGAAGAGGGCGAGGGTTCGCGGACTTCGACGAGGGGGTTTGATTGACGACTTCTACTAATTGCTCCGGCTGCGGCGCGCCGATGACGCCCGGGGCTCAATTTTGCGGCGCGTGCGGTTTAAGGCTGGGGGCCGGCGCGGGCGCGCAACAAACGCCATTGCCGCCGCTTCCGCCCATTCCGCAAATGCCGCGCAGTCTTTCGATGGGCGGCGGACCGACACAGCATGCGACGCTCAATTGCGAACCCGCAGACGCTTTCGCGCAAGCCCTGCGGGCCATAACCGCGACGGGCGGCCAAGTGTCCTGGCAGCAGGCGCCGACCTCAGCACGGTTTATGATCGGCAAAAAGGATTTCATGAACACGGGCGGGTTCACCATAAAGTATGATGGTGACTTGCAGGTGCAGAAGACAGGCCCCGGCCAAACCACGGCGCGCTTTTCGCTGAAGGTCAACTGGGGCAGCTACGTGCCCTTGGGCGCATCGACGGTCGTCGTGTTCTTGCTCATGTCGTACTATTTCGTGGCGCTTGGGCTGCTCTTTCTGATTGCGATCCTCGCTTATTCGGCATGGGCGGTGTCAAGTCAGCTGCCCGAAAGCCTTCTCCAAGACATTATACGAAATCTGCAAGCCGGCGGCGCAAGCGCCGCGCCTTCGCAGACCCCGCCGCCGCGATCAGCGCCGCCGCCGCCGCCGCCCCCGCCGTCGTCGGCCCCAACGCCGAATGATACCGCCTCCATCGTCGAACAAATCAAGCAACTGGCCGGGCTGCGGGACGCTAACGCCATCACCAACGAAGAGTTCGAAGCCAAGAAGGCCGAACTTCTAAAGCGGATCTAAGATGCACGCGGCCGCGCTTCAGTGTCCGGGGTGTGCAGCGACCCCAGAGGTCGGCAGCCGCTTCTGCACGCAATGTGGCGCTGACCTCGCACAGCCGATGGCGCCCCAGCAGGCGGGCGAATATTACGGCTTCGGATGTCAAAGCTGCGGCGATGACGGCGCCAGGCTTGCCGAAAATCGCGTCTATTGCCCAACCTGCCGATGGTTGCGTCCGCTAGGGCCCGGTTATGATATGCCGGTGGAAGCGTTCATGTGGCGTCTGGACGCCGACGCCATGAACGTGTTGCGTTCGATCGGGCCGTTGGTGAGCGCAGCGCACGTTATGTCTGAGCGGGTGGGGCGTCCCTGGTTCGAGGCGGCCGTCAACGGGTTGCGTTTAAGCGAACAGCAGCTCCCCGACGTATTTGCTTTGGCTATCAAAGCCGCGCGCATCGTCGGGCTGACCCATCTGCCGGAGATTTACATTTCCGGCGAGCATATGTGGGATGCGGTAACGATGGGCTCGCAAACCTCATCGTTCGTGGCGCTGGGCAGCGTGCTTGCCAATTTCCGCGGCGACGATCTGCTTTATCTGCTGGGCCGCGAAATGGGTCACGCGAAGGCGGGTCATGCCTTGTGGAACACGGTGGTCAATTTCCTCGCGGGCCGTCAGCCCGGCAATCGCTCGCTGATGGGCGAGGGGGTGTTGAGCTTTCTCAATCCGGCAAAGCTCGTCGAAAGCGGCATCAACGCGCCTTTGATGACTTGGCAAAGACATTCCGCGATCACCGCCGATCGCGCCGGTTTGCTTGTGGTTGGCGATCCTGCCGTGGCGAGGCGTGTAACGTTGCAATGGACGCTGCACTCGTTCCCGCTGGCTGGGCGTCTCAACATGGACGCCTGGATGGCTCAGGAGGATGCAGCCGACGACGGCACAATGCAGGCCTCCGAGTTTGCGATGACTGCGACGCCCTATGCGGCGCGGCGTTTGAAGTTCATGCGAGAGTTTGCGAGCGACGAGACCTACCAAGGTTGGCGGCGCGTGATAGAGCACTGGTCGCCGAAGACAGGCAACGCCGCAAATCCGGTCGCCGCAAGTGCGGAGACCAACAAGACGCGGGCCAGCGTTGATACCGAACGGCTGATCTGTATTGCGTGCAAGACGCCGATGCGGGTGAGGAAGGCCGATCTGCAGGGGTCGGGGCCTGTCAATATCCGCTGCCCCAATCCAGCCTGCGCCAAGGTGCTGAAAATCACCCCAAAGCAACCGAAGCCGCCTAAACCAGAGCAGACTTCGGACCAATGAGCGGCAATCCTTCCGACAAGGCGCCCAAGAGCGCATACGAAGTCTCGGAGGCGCCGTTCGAGGTGAGCGAGCACACAGGCCCGCAGGCGGAGGCGGTTGTCGAGGGCGAGGCGGAAGACGAAGAGATCACTCGCCAGCAGGAGGCAACCCTTGCCTCAACATACGATCAGTCCCTCGCCCAGAGCGGGAAAAGCGACGAGGAAATTGACAAACAAAGGCATGATCAGGCGTTGCTGGTGGCCGGCGCGGTGATCGTGACCGGCGTCATAGCGGCGCATCAAGCTGGGGGGCACCATCAAGACGAAGGCGATAGTGCGACCCCGCCTGACGCCCACCATGCCGAGGGCGGCGATCATTCCGGCTAAGCGAGGGGCTAAATCAAATGCCAGATCCGATGACACTGGACGAATACTTCCAGACTGAAGCCGGCCAGCAATTGCAGACCGACATGGCGGGCATGTCCGACGCCGAGAACGCAACCATGATGAGCCAACTGCAATCGGCGGCCGACGCCGGTGACTTGCATGAAGGCTTCAACACCGACGGCATGTTCCTCGACTCTCAGACCGCAGAAGGCGCGCGCCAGGACGCCGAGCAGTTGCAAGGCGAGCAGGCGCAAGCCGTCGCCGATGGCGATTGGGACAAAGCCCACGATCTTGCGCAACAGACGCAATATGAAATGCAGGAGGTTCAAGATCACGGTGGTGACGTGGCGCCAGCCGAACTCGATCAGAATAGCGCCGACCTCGCCAACACCAGCTGGGCGGAATATCACCAGGAGATCGCCGACGACAACGCCGTAACGGCGGCTTCCTATGCCGACGCCGGCGATGCCGATCATGCCGCCCAATATGGCGAAATCGCTGCGGATCAGGGGGCGAGTGCGGCAGACTATGGCGCGCTCGCCGATCAAGGTGGGGTCTACGGCGACCACACTGTCGACACCTCTTCGAGCTTCGACGCGACGGCGAATTCGTCGAGCTACGATACGTCGGGCTCATCGGAAAGCGCTGCGGCCGACCCATCGGCGACGGCATCCGAATAGGCTAAGTCAGGTTTCACGACGCCGCGCCAGATGAGCTCGTTTTGAGTTTCTGTGGCGAGAATACGCAACTGGCCCATGCGCGGCTTGGCGGCAAATGTGTACCTTGTTTGCTGCTTGCCTTGCGAGCATGGGTTCGGCGGTTTTGCGTGCAGACGTGACGCCGAACACGGTCGCGGGGTGGCTCGCGGGTTGGGAACGTCGGTCAAGACCCTCCACGGGCCTTTTGGAGACTAGGGCGCGACCGCGTAAACTGCGCAAACGCTGGCTTGCATTTCAATTGGCGGGGGATCGTTTGGGAGTTGTAGGCGCTCGATGTCGGCTGCGTG
>Ga0209698_10000594_pt1 | contig 41517 bp, 27 predicted proteins | sample LitLauG_LLR_2012_FD_187203 | JGI IMG/M metagenome (GOLD analysis project Ga0209698, IMG submission 187203) | Freshwater sediment microbial communities from Pennsylvania, USA - Little Laurel Run_MetaG_LLR_2012 (SPAdes) (version 2) | ecosystem: Environmental > Aquatic > Freshwater > Creek >... | reverse complement strand
CTACAGCCGGCATCTCATCATTCCGGAAGTCGGCATGGAGGGCCAACAGAAACTGAAAGCGGCGAAGGTGCTGCTGGTGGGCGCCGGTGGGCTAGGCGCGCCGCTAGGTTTGTATCTCGCGGCTGCCGGCGTAGGCCGCATCGGCATCGTCGATTTCGACGTGGTCGACTTCACCAACCTCCAGCGCCAGGTGATTCACTCCACCGCCGACGTAGGCCGCAAGAAGCTCGATTCCGCCGCCGAAAAGATGCAGGGCATCAACCCCTATCTCAACATCGTGAAGCACGAAACCGCGCTCTCCAGCGAAAACGCGCTCGAAATTTTGAAAGACTACGACGTGGTGGTGGATGGCACTGACAACTTTCCCACACGCTACCTGGTCAACGACGCCTGCGTGTTGTCAGGCAAGCCCAACGTCTACGGTTCCATCTTCCGGTTTGAAGGCCAGGCCACAGTGTTCGCTACCGAGGACGGACCGTGCTACCGCTGCCTGTACCCCGAGCCGCCACCTCCGGGGCTGGTGCCGAGTTGCGCAGAAGGCGGCGTGCTGGGCATTCTTCCGGGTACGATCGGGTTAATTCAGGCCACTGAGACGGTGAAGCTGATTCTGGGAATCGGCGCGCCGCTGGTGGGCCGTCTGCTGTTGTACGACGCGCTCGGCATGCGTTTCCGCGAGTTGAAGCTGCGCAAAAATCCCGACTGTCCCGTCTGCGGCACAAACCGGACCATCACCAAGCTCATCGACTATCATCAGTTCTGTGGGGTGCCGCAGCCCAGCGCAGCCGCCCCCGCACAGGAGACGAAGGTGAACGAAGGCGAAATCGAAGTAACCGAAGTGAAAGCGATGCTCGATCGCGGCGACCAATTCGTCCTGATCGACGTGCGCGAGCCACACGAGCACAAGATCTGCAACATCCCCGCGGCCAAGCTCATCCCGCTCGGTGAAGTTCCGCAACGATTACACGAGTTGGACAAGGACGCCGATATCGTAATCCACTGCAAGAGCGGCATGCGCAGCGCGAAAGCCTGCGGCATTCTGCGGGCAGCCGGATTCGAGCACGTGCGCAACATGAAGGGCGGCATCCTGGCGTGGAGTGACCGCGTCGACCCGAGCGTGCCGAAGTACTGAGACCGTCGAAGTCCGTCGGTTTGCGGTTCCACTACTTTCGCTGCTTGTCGTACAGCGCCTGGTAAAACGCAAGCTGCGACTGATTCGGCGCGGGGCCAACCTCGGCGGTGTCGCCCAACACCATCGGGCGATCGCTCTTCCTCCCGTCAAATGGCGGCCACTTCGTCAAGCTCTTTTCGTTGGGAGTTCACCCCGTAGGAGGAAATCGTGTCGGCGAGTTGGCGGTCGAGGTCCGTCCAGGGACGGCCGGGCGCCAGGTTCTGGAAAAGGTATTGCGCTTCAGCGCCGTGCGTGGCCCCCGACGCCCTTCCGCCTCGCAGCGAGTGTCAAGAGGCAGCGGGACGAAGAGCGATGCACAACGCGGAGCACCGCCCCATCCTCTTTATTTGGATTTCTGCTTGTCCTGTTTGCCGGGCGGCATGACCATCACATCGTGTAGGGTGGTATCGCCCTTATAAACGGTCGCCATGATCGTGTCGCCAACCTTGACCTTCTTCAGGACCTCCGGCTTTTCCACCGGGTAACTCATCGTCATGGCGTCCATCCAGCCGTCCACTTTCTCGCCGTTGACGGTCAGCCCCTTATCGGTAACGCCCTCAACCTTGCCGTGGAACGTCATTGCTTTACCCTTCGCCTTGTCCTGGGCATTTGTGTTAGTTAAGTTAGCGGCGAGCAAGCCCGTGAGGGCGAGCGCCGCGGCCAGGATGTGTCTTCGAGTGCTCATGCTTTTTCACCTTTCCCGAATTGATATTTTTCGACTGCTGACCTTCTTCTAGTGCGGTTGCTCGGCTAGAGTTTCATCGGTGGCTCCTTTCGATGGAGTCTCGGTGTCCGCGCTGCGCCGTATGGCGCGGCCTTTCATCATCGCGAAGAACACCGGAACGAGGATAAGAACGTGAATGGTGGACGTAATCATGCCGCCGACAATCGGCGCGGCAATCGGCTTCATCACGTCAGAGCCGATGCCTGTCTCTTTGAGGATCGGAACAAGGCTCGCCAGCACAACAGCGACGGTCATCAACTTGGGACGGAGCCTGTGGACGGCGCCTTCAATCGTCGCCGCCTCAAGGCCTCCTTCGGTGAGCGGAGCGCCGGATGCTAGACGGCGTTCCAGGGCTTCGTGCAGGTAGACAACCATCACGACACCGGTTTCGACGGCAATGCCGAACAGGGCAATGTATCCGACCCAGACCGCGACGCTGAAGTTATAGCCCAGATATCGCTGAAGGATGAGCCCGCCGGTGAGGGCGTAGATCGTCGGAAAAATCAGAACGGCGGCCTCCGTGACCGAATGAAACACCATGTAGAGCAGGACAAAAATCAGGAAGAACACGATGGGAACGATCAGTTCAAGCCGCTTCTTGGCGCGCAGCTCGAATTCGTATTCGCCGGACCATTTGTAGGTGTAGCCGGCGGGAATCGCGAGCTGCTGACGGAGCACCTTGTCTGCCTTCGTAACGAAGCCGCCGTAATCCGTGGTGTTCAGGTCGATATAGACGTAGCCCGTGAGCGCCGCATCTTCGTCACGGATCATGGAAGGTCCGCGCGAGAACGAAATCTTGGCGACTTCCCCGATGGGGATTTGCGCGCCGCCCGGCGTCGCAATCAACAAGCGGCTTAGTGCCTCGACGTTGTCGCGGAAATCGCGGCTATATCGAACGTTGATCGGATAGCGCTGGCGGCCCTCGATGTTTTCGGCGATATTCTTGCCGCCAATGCCCGACGTGACCACCTGCTGCACGTCCGCCACGGTCAGACCGTATCGTGCCGCTTCCGTTCGGTTGACCTCGATGTTTACGTAAAAGCCTTGGCTGACGCGCTCGGCAAAGACAGACCGCACGCCGGGAAGCGATGAGAAGATGCGCTGAACCTGCGTGCCGGCCTGCTGGATGCCGTCAAGGTTCGGCCCCTGGATTTTCACTCCAAGCGGCGTCTTGATGCCGGTCAGCTCCATGTCGAGCCGGTTTTCGACGGGCATGGTCCAGGTATTCGATAGCCCAGGAAACTGGAGCTTGGCATCCATCTCCTGAATGAGCTTTTCGTAAGTCATTCCGGCCCGCCATTGATCACGCGGTTTCAGCATGACCGTGGTGTCGTACATATCGAGAGGTGCATTGTCGGTCGCGCTCTCGGAACGGCCGACAGTGCCGAAAACGCTCTCCACTTCGGGAAATGAACGTATGACGCGGTCCTGCTCCTGCATGAGCTGCGATGCCTGCGTAATGGAAATGCCGGGAAGCGCAGTCGGCATGTAGAGCGAGGAGCCTTCAAACAGCGGGGGCATGAACTGGCTGCCGATCTTGAGCGCAAGCGGAAGCGTGAAAACGAGGGAAAGCAGGTTGAGCAGAAGCGTTGTTTTCCGAAACCGAAGGCACAGCCGAAGGATGGGCAGGTAAATCGCCTGCGTAATGCGGGATAGCGGATTGCGGGCCTCCGGCCGCAACTTGCCTCGGATGAAAACGAGCATGAGCACAGGAACGAGGGTGATGGCGAGCAGCGAAGAGAAGCCTACTGCGAGGGATTTGGTCCAGGCGAGCGGCCTGAACATGCGGCCTTCCTGCGCTTCGAGCAGGAAAACGGGCAAGAACGAAACCACGATGATAACGAGCGAAAAGAAAATGGCCGGCCCTACCTGCTTAGCTGCATCGAGAAGAATACGGCGGCGCCGCGCTTCGTCAATCGGCTCTCCTGCCGCTTGAGCCTCCGCGAGATGACGATAGCCGTTTTCGACCATGACGATCGCCGCGTCCACAAGCACGCCGATGGCAAGGGCAAGGCCGCCCAACGACATGATGTTTGACGTGACGTGGAGGTAATACATCGGAATGAAGGACGCGAGCACTGCGATAGGCAGCGTGAGAATGGGGACGAAGGCGGAGCGGAAATGAAAGAGGAACACGATGATGACGAGACTGACGATGATGGCTTCTTCGAAGAGATCACGTTGAAGCGTGTTAATCGAGGCGTGGATAAGGCCGGAGCGGTCGTAGCCCGCCACAATTTCTACGCCTGGGGGAAGCGATGGCTTGATATCGGCGAGCTTGGCCTTTACGTCGTCGATGACGGTGAGCGCGTTCATGCCGTCGCGCATGACGATGATGCCACCTACCGTTTCGCCTTCGCCCTGCCAGTCGGCCGCCCCTTGCCGGACGTCAGGGCCGAAGGCTACTGTCGCAACGTCGCGAATCATGACTGGCGTTCCATCCTTCGATGCGAGCGGCACGTTTTCAAGGTCAGAGAGCGTGTGGAGATAGCCGAGGCCGCGAACCATATAATTCGCTCCGCTGAGTTCGAGCAGGTTCCCTCCAACCTCATTTGTACTGGCGCGGATTTTGTCGATGATCGTGGAAAGGGGGATTCCGTAGGAGCGGAGTTTGTCAGGATCGAGGTTCACCTGATACTGCCGGACAAAGCCGCCGATCGTGGCAACTTCGGCCACGCCGGGAACGGTCGCAAGCTGGTAGCGCAGATACCAGTCCTGAAGGCTACGAAGATCGCCAAGGCTCTGCCGGTGGCTGTGATCGACAAGCGCGAATTCGTACACCCATCCCGCGCCGGTCGCATCGGGTCCGATGCTAGGATGGACGCCTTCGGGAAGCCTGCCCTGTATCTGCTGTAGATATTCAACGACGCGCGAGCGCGCCCAATAGAGGTCCGTTCCGTCCTGAAAAACAACGAAGACGTAAGAATCCCCGAACATTGTTTGCGCCCGCACAGCCTTCACCTGCGGCGCTGCGAGTAACGACGTGACGATCGGATACGTGACCTGGTCCTCGATGATGGTGGGCGGCTCACCGGTCCATTCGGTATGAACGATAACTTCAACGTCAGAGATGTCCGGAAGTGCGTCGAGCGAGATTCGACGGAGGCTCCAGATGCCGGCGAGCACGAGCATGAGCGTTCCCGTAAAAACGAGGAAGCGATTACGCGCGCACCACTCTATCAATCGGACCAGCATGCTACATGCCTCCCGTCGCGTTTACGCTGAATTGCTTGTTCGCGATGGTCTGGCCGTCCTTAGTGGCCGTAATGGTGACTTGCCACGTTCCGCCGCTCGCGAGTTGGCCCGGTCCCTCATAAAGGCCGTTGCCTTTGTCCGTGCAGTTCACATCTGTACGCATGGCCGCCATTCCCATCGCGGGCATCGCGGCCATAAAGAAGTTCACCGAAACTCGCGCCCCAGCGACCGGCGCTCCCTTAGCATCGGTCAGCTTCACGCGGAAAATGTTGCTTCCTTTGCGCGGTGGCTCCGGCTGCGACGTCATTTCGGTGTTGGCCTTCGGCGCGTTTATCGCGGTGGCGTTGCCCGCGCCAGGCGGCGGTGGGGCATACGATCCGAGAGAGGCCTGCAATTGGCTTTCTGAATCAATCAGGAAATTGGCCGAAGTGACGATCTGTTCGCCTGCCCTCAAGCCCTTGAGCACGACGAAATCATCTCCGACGCGGTTTCCGAGCTGAACCTCGCGCGGTTCGAGATAGCCGTCGCCGCGGTTTAAGAAAGCGATTTGTCGCGTGCCCGATTGCAGGACGCCGCTCGCGGGAATGACGAGTTGCTCGCCCGTTGGCGACTTGAACGAAACCTTCACGAACATGCCGGGAGATAGCGGGGGGTCGGGGTTCTGAAGCACAATGCGAACGCGGGCTGTGCGAGTGGCCATGTCCACGTCGGGATAGATGAAATCGACGCGGCCGGCGAAGGAACGGCCGGCGTATGTATCGGCGGTGATCGTGGCAAGCGCGTCGGGTTTAACCAGCGCGAGATCGTTTTGAAACACCTGTGCGTTGACCCAGAGCGTCGACAGGTCAGCGATTGCGTAAAGCCGCATGTCGGGTTGTACCGCCGTGCTCGAGTAGGCTTTGCGCTCGGTAATATACCCGGAGACGGGAGAGTCGATTTCGATTTCCTGTCCAACTTCGCCTGTTGCTTCGAGACGGTCGATTTCGGTTTGCGGCACTTGCCACTGCTTCAGCCGCTCGATGGCGGCTTGCAGGAGCGATGCCGCACCGGAAGCCACTCCGGGAATGCTGCTGTGTGCCACTTCCTTCTGGTTTTGGCGCGCGACGAGATATTCTCGCTCGGTGGCGACGATGTCCGGGCTGTACAGCGTGAACAACGGCTGGCCTTTGCGCACGTATTGATAGGTAGCGTCGACGAAAACCTTCTGAATAAAACCGGGGAACCGCACTTGAACATACGACAGCCGGGTTTCATCCAGGGCGACATTGCCGGCCGTATTGATTTCGTTTGCGATCTCCTTGCGCTGAACGCGCCCGAGCTTCACGCCGATACTCTGAAGGCGCTGCGGTGATATCTGGACAGGCACGAGGGCCGGCTCTGCTGGCGCGACCGCGGGGGCCGGAGAAGCGGAGTTTTCCGGCGCCGGTTGCAGGCTCTCCGGCAAAACGGAGCGGATGGCTTCGGGGAGCGCCGCGCGGAGCGTCGTTCCCTCTCCGGCATGGGAACGCCACCAAAAGAAAGCTACAGCTCCGGCGAGAAGAACATTTCCCGCCAAGGCCACGAGGAATGCGGTGCGGTAGGTCTTCATGGCTATTCCTTCTCCTTCGCCGCGGCGGCGAGAGACAGTCCCGTCATCTGCTCAAGCCGCGCGATGGCTGTTTCGTGGTCAGCGAGTGTCTGGAGGTTCTCCTGTTCGAGCCGGAGGATATCGAGATATGAATTCAGCAATGGCAGAAAATCCTGCCGGTTGTTCTGATACGAGGCGAGGCCAGCCTGGAATCCGGTGCGTGCTTCCGGGACGAGTCCCTCGCGGTTGATTTTCAGCAATTCAGCACTCTGCTCCGCAATAACGTATTGCTGGCGGAGGTCTGCTGCGAGCAACTGCGATTGCCCCTCGCGGTCGCTGCGCGCACGGTTCAACTCCGCTTGGGCCTGCGCAAGTTCGGCCCGCTGCTTTCCGTAGTGAAGCGGGATCTTCACGCCGAGAGTGATCTGGTAATAAGCGCGGAATTGCGTCGGGTCGGTGCGCTGCCACATGCCCTGAATGTTGAAGTCGGGTTTAAAATCCTTGCGCGCCGCTTCCACCTGAAGCACCTCACGGTCGATGGTATGCTGCGTCGCGGCGAGGTCGGGATTCTGCGACTCGGCGGCGGCGAGAATGTCCTCGAAGCTCATACGGAGCGGAGTTTCCTTAAGCGCCACGGGCCGGATGTCGGCAGATGACTGCTGACGATTGACGAGCTGCTTGAGGCGGGCCTGAAGCTTGCCCTCTTCGAGGTGGTGCATGGAAATGTCGCGGAGCAGTTTCGTTTGCTGGACCTGTGCCTGCAATATGTCCTGCTGGTTTCCCATGCCCGAGCGATAGCGCGCGTCGGCCGCTCTCTCGACCTGGCGCAGGAGCTGCTGGTCATTATTAAGAATGTCGAGGGTCTGCGACAGATAGGCGAGCTGATAATAGGCGGTCTTGATTTCGGCGAGGACGCCGAGCGAGACCGAATCCGCGTGGCTTCCGGCAATATCGGCCTCTCGCTTCGCGATCTCGCCCTTCAGTTTCAGCTTCCCCGGATAGGGAATGTCCTGCGAAGCTCCAAGGCCGATGTATGCGAATTCGCTGTTGGTATAGCCGGCAAAAGGCCGTGGGCTTCCCACGTTGACCTGCTGAAGCTGGAACGTGGGGTCCGGAAGCGCGGAGACTTGGGCGGGCATTTCTTTCGCCGCCTGCGTGCCTTGTCGCGCGGATTGGATTTGGGAATTGTTCTGTTCCGCTTCCTTCATGAGCGCGGACAGCGGTGTCGCGGGCGGCGCGTGTTTGCGCGCGGCGCCGGCATCCTGCGCGAAGCAGGAGACAGCGAGAAGGGCCGAAACCGTCAGGGCATTTTACGACGCTCCCGACGCGGCGGGGGGCGTCCTTTCGTTGGAAAAGTAAACTCATCGGTAAGAGCCTCCTGAAAATGCGCCTCCCTGCTCATGACAAGCGGTTCAAGCGAGGGTCGGCCGGATTAAGAAAAATGTTGTGAATAGAGAACGGCAACGTGACGCGCGAAACGCACCACGCTTTTCAGGAGGAAGGTCTAAATCAGGAGGGACGCGTAAGCGATGTAGAGTGGCGGCGGCGAATGCTGTGGCGGGTCAAGGCCCGGCCAAACCACCTGGGCGGTTTGCTCCACCTCGGCGAGAGGAACCCAGTCAACGGCAATCGCCATCGGTGCGACGAAAGGAGCATGAGCCACCGGCAGCGCGCTTGGAGCCTGCGGCGTAACCATATGTTTGCAGCAATCATGCGCCTTGTTCGCCGGATTGCAGGGCATGTGGTGGCAGCACTGCATCGACTTCTGGTCGAGGGACATGGCGTAGCAGTCGGCGAACTGCATGAGGAGCATTACGCTCAACGCCACGACGAAAGATGTGATCTTCCGAAACATCGAACCGGTTCCCTTAACCGAAGTATCTCCTTCAATTCTAGACTTGTTGGACGTCTTCGGCAAGAAAACGTCCCTCCTCCCCCTCCTCCGAGCCCTCCGAGTAGGCGAGGCCCTATGAAAATCATAAGGGCCAGCCGGCTTAAGAAACTGTAAACGCCTACCCGGGCAGTGGTCGATGGCGTTCTCTTTGACTTTCTCTATATTGTTTAGCCGCGGCGTGACGTCCCGGTCAACCACCAGACCGGCTTCCGTCCAGAGTTGCCTGAAGCTCAAAGATACAATCCTCCCGATAAAATGATTCTATCGGGCTTCGCTCTCTCTACCTCTTGTCCGGTGGTATTATAATCGCACGTATAACCTGATGGGCCTCTTTTCTGGCCATCGGCAGTCGTTCTCCACTGCGAAGTAGAGGACGGATACCGGTCCAGAGTATCGACCGGCTGCCGTCAATCAGGCCGTATTGTAAGGCCGTAACCTCTTCTGGCAGCGTTGCCACTTCCCACGTTTTGAGCCGAACTGACGTGTCTGTTGGGACCGAGTTCCCGGGGCCCGATCTCCCGGCGGAATCTCCATCCCAGACAACAGATGGCATTTGACGCGTATTCAAATTCACGCAGAGGAGTAGGCAAATGACGAGTGTTTTAAGGTCCGAGAATCGCTTGCGGTTTTCCGGGTTCCTGGGGGTGGCGATTGCCTGCATTCTGTCATTGCCAGGCCCCGTAATGGCTCAATCGACCTTCGCGTCCGTGACTGGTACGGTGCACGATGCCACTGGCGCAGTCATCACCAAAGGCGTCGTCGAAGTTGCCAACATCGGCACGTCCGCGCGCCGCGAAACCATCACCGATGCGTCGGGGGATTACTCCCTTACCAACCTTGAACCGGGCATGTATCGGATCACCATCAAATCGCCCGGCTTTCAGGACTACGTCCGTCAATTGGAGCTGACCGCCCGCCAAACACTGCGGGCTGATGCGCAGCTGACGGTCGCCGGACAGGCGCAGAGCGTGAGTGTCGAAGCCGAGGTTCCCGTGGTCAATACCGACGTGTCCAACATCGCGGAGACCAAGTCGGGCCGCGAGTTGATCGACTTGCCCGTAGCTATCGCCACGCGCGCCAGCGGGTCCACCAGTCCCATCTCCACTTTGACCAGTCAGCCCGGCGTGATGACCGATGCCAACGGAAATATTTCCGTGGCCGGCACCAAGCCCACCATGCTCTCGGTCAGCATCGACGGCATCAGCAGCACGGGGCCCCGGGCGGCCTCCGGCACGGTCGGCGGACCCATGAATGAAATGTTTCCTTCCTTCAACACCATCGCCGAAATCCGCGTCAGCGAAGTTAACAACGCTGCCGAGTACGGCGGCGTCAGCGATATCACCACCATCTCCAAAAGCGGTTCCAATCAGCTTCATGGCGGCGCGTTCGAGAATATTCAGAACTCTGACATGAATGCCCGTAACCTGTTCGCTGCGACCAAGGCCGTGGTGAAGCTCAATGACTTTGGCGTTTATGGCGGCGGCAAGATCTGGAAGGACCGGACGTTCTTTTTCGCCAGCTACGAAGGATTGCGCCTGCCCAAGCAAACCACCATCGTCGACAGCGTTCCCTCTGTGCCGCTGCGGAGCGGCGATCTTTCCGCCTATTCCACACCCATCTACCAGCCCGGCACGAACACGCCGTTCACGAACAATCAGGTTCCCGTAAGCCAGATCTCACTGGTGGCGCAGAATGCTCTCAAGTACCTGTTCCCTCTGCCGAACACAGGAGGGCCAAACGCCCTGGCGAACAATTTCGTGGAAAACTTTCCTACGTCGATTTCGAGCGACCAGGCCGATCTGCGTCTAGACCAGGTCATCAGCCCGACCATGACTGCCTTCGCGCGCGGCACTTACAAGATTCGATCGGTTCTCAACGTGCCCACCGGATCCCCGCTGCTTGGCCCGTTTTCTCAACCCGAAATCGATTATGGGTATGTGGGCGCGTTCAATTGGGTGATCCGGCCGAACCTGATCAATGAAGTGCGCGCCGGCTTCAACGGGAATCATTCGGGCACCACGATCGGGACCAATTCCACTACCTACGTCAACGAGGTTGGCCTGCAGAATCTGCCCCAGCCCTACCCGACCAGCGGGGCCGTGCCGTGGTTCAACATCCAGGGATTCCAGGCCACCGGCGGAGCGTCCGGGACCAAGTCGCGAAACGGAACCTACCAGGTACTCGACAACCTGACGTGGATCAAGGGCTCCCACACCATGAAATTCGGCGGCGACTACCGCTATCTCATTTACCATGGCCAGAACGTTTACGACAGTTACGAACTCGGCCAATACCTTTTCAGCGGCGCGGTCACCGGCACTCTTGGGGCCAAAAACGCGTACATCGGCAATCCGTTCGGCGCGTTCCTGCTGGGCGTTCCGGATAAGACTTACCTCGACACCAACACCCAGGACAAGATCGACGGCTGGGATCCGGCCTTCGCTTTTTATGCGCAGGACGATTGGAAAGCCACGCCGCGGTTGACCATCAATTTCGGCATGCGGTACGAGCTCCATCCGAGATTTTACGATCACGACGCCAACATCTCCAATTTCCTGCCGGACTATCAATCCATCATCAATGGCCAGTCTGTATTGGGTGCGGTGGTCATCCCGAATAACGGGATGAGTATTCTGAGCCCCGGCTTCGCACAGTCGATCTATCCCACGCCAATTCTGCTCGCCAGCCAGGCCGGCTTGAGCAACAACCTCCACATCACGAACAAATACGACTTCGCCCCGCGCATCGGCTTTGCATACCGCCTCACCAACGACAGCAAGACGGTCCTCCGCGGCGGTTATGGCAAATACATCGAAATTCCGCTGGGAACCCTGCTCGGCGCGGGCTGGGCCATCCACAGCGCCGATCAGGCCTTCTTCAACAACAGCATCGCCAACGGCGTACCCGCGTTGAAATTCCCTTCCCCGTTTCCCTCGAACCTGGCTGTCACAGGCAGCCAATTCTTCCAGCAGGCCAGCGACCTGCATTACCCGGAAGGCGTTATCCAGCAATGGAACCTGACGCTCGAGCGAAATCTCGGATTCGACACCGGTCTGCGAGTGTCTTACGACGGCAATCACGGCAGCAACATGGGCGTGCAGGTCAATCTGGGGCAGCTTGCGCCGAATACGGTGGGATTCAACAACGCCACATCTCTCCTCAAATACCCGCTGTTCGGCGAGGTGGAGTCCGAAGTCGGCGGCGGCATCCAGAACTATGAAGCATTGACCGTCTCCCTGAATAAGCGTTTTACGCGCGGCTTGCAGTTTCTCGCCACCTATACCTTCGCGCGAAATCTTACCGATGCCCAAGGCTGGAATCCCTCCGCGTTTGCGACCGAGGCCGGCGGCAACGCTACCAGCGTCAGCAACTTCATGCTCGACTACGGCAACGTGGCGTTCACCCGCCGCAACCGGTTCCTGAGCACGTTTCTTTATCAGATGCCGTTCGGCCAGGGAACCTTGAGCGCTGGGCGGGTTATGAATCCCATCGTCAAAGGATGGGAACTGGCCGGGGTCCTCCTTTTCCAAAGCGGCCCGTTCCTCACCGTAACCGTGCCGGGCGCCGACCCGGCGGGCGTCGGCTTCCCGCAAATCGAGGGGAACGGCCGGGCCGACATCGTTTCCGGCCAGCCCATCTACGCCGCGAACCAGAGCATTCACAGTTGGCTGAATCCCGCGGCCTTCGCGGTTCCGGCGAACAACATCGGCCGCTTTCCCACGTCCTCTATCGGTTTGGCCCAGGGGCCCGGCACGCAATCGATTTCGCTATCCCTGCTGAAGACGGTCCAAATCAAGGAGAAATACCGGGTTCAGCTCGGCGCTCAAACCGCGAACCTGTTCAATCACCCGAATTACGCGGTTCCCAATTCGACTTTGAATACATCCGCGTTCGGCACGATCAGCGCCTTGCAATCGGCCGAGGGCGCGGGCCCTCGCACCATTCAGGGCACCTTCCGCGTTTCCTTCTGATCGGTGGGGCGGACCCCTGGGTCCGCCGCTACCCCAAGCTGGGCAGGGGCCCGGCAGCGGCGCGGGGAGGCCGCCTGACATTTTCCGCTACGACCGCGCAGACATTTTCGTACGACCGGTCTGCCAAGCTCTCGCAGGCTCTCACCACAAACCCCGTGGCGTTGGCCACCGCAAAACTTATCCCGTGGAGATTCCTGGCCGGCGGCAGGCCGGGCAGCGAGCGGGGATAGCCGGATGCGACGACAGTCAGATCATCGGGTGCGCCCTTGTAATAATAAGTTTTCCGCGGACAGTCCCAATCCAGCTCGACTCCGATTACTCCAGGCAAGCTTCCCGGCAGTGCCGGGGTGCCCTCCGTATCCCTGGCTGACACCAGCAGCGCGCCCTGCTCCCGAGCCCGCGCAATCATCGCCGTGAATCGTTCCCGGTGCGCCGTATTGGTGGTGCCCAGACTCAGGTTGATCACGTCCATCCGGTTTACGAGGCTCCACTCGATGGCGCGCAGCAGCACCTCGACGGTAGTTCGAAGCGAAGTGTAAAACACGCGCACGGCGAAGTATTCGGCGTCCGGCGCTTTCTCTTTGATCGCCGCCATCACGGCCGTGCCATGCCCGATGACGTCGGTGTAGCCCGCTTCGTCGTGCTCCGGGCCGATCGTCACGCCGGCCGCGATGCCGCCGATATGTGGGTGTGCCGCATGCACGCCACTGTCGATCACGGCGACGCGGATTCCTTTGCCGGTTAAACCTGCAAACGGCTCAGCGGGACTCACGCGGGCGCCAGCTCCGTGGCGATCCGCCCGTCGCGCAGATGAAACACCGTGTCGGCGATTTCCGCCAACGCCGGCCGGTGCGTGATCACAATCACGGTGCGGCCGCGAAGCGATTGCCGGAGGTTTTGCGCGACAATCCGTTCCGTTTCCGGATCGAGCGCCGACGTCGGCTCGTCCAGGATCAGCACGCTGGGGTTGCGCAGCAGTGCCCGCGCCAGCGCGATCCGCTGCCGTTCCCCCGCCGAAAGCGCCAGCCCGCGTTCGCCCGTCTTCGTGTCGTAGCCCTCCGGCAGCCGTTGAATCATCTCGTCCAAGCCGGCCTCGCGCCCTGCTGCTTCGATTTCCGCTCTGCTCGAGTCGGGACGCGAATACGAAATGTTTTCGGCGATCGAAGTATGAAACAGGTACGGCGTCTGGTCGACCAGCACGATTTCCCGGCGCAGTTCCTCCAGCCGGAAATCGCGCAGATCCCGGCCATCTACGGTGATGCGGCCCGAATCCGGATCCAGGAAGCGAACCAGTAAGTCGGCGATCGTCGATTTCCCGGCCCCGCTCGGCCCCAGGATGGCGCAGAACGTCCGGGCCACGAACTCGCACGATACGCCCTTTAGCACCGCCTCGCGATCGTGGCGCAGGATCACGTTTTCCAGCACTATCCGGCTGCTGACGGGCGCGAGCGCCGCCGCATCGGGGCGTTCCACCACCTCGGCCGGTGTGTCCAGGATTTCAAAAATTCGCCGCAGCGACACCCGGGCCGATGCCAGGTTCGCGGAAAGACCCATCATGTTTTGAATCGGCGCCAGCAGCCGCGCGTGATACGCCATGAAGGCCACCAGCGTTCCGATCGTCATTTTTCCGTCGATAATCAGCTTGCCGCCATACAGAAATACCAATGCGGTCGAAACCGCTAGAATCGTTCCCGGCAGTCCCCCGGACAAAAACGAAACCAGCTGAAGCCGCAGCAGCGCGTTCACAAACCGGCTGTTCTGTCTACCGAATCGCTGCGCCTCGTACTCGCCCGCGTTGGCCGAGATGACGGACCGGATCCCGATCAGCGTCTCCACAAACAGGCTCCCGACATCCGCACCCCTCTCGCGCAGGTCCTTGGTGAGCACAGTCAGCTTCCGCTGGTAGTGGGTAAACGTATAAAGGCACGCGGGCACCAGCAGCACGCTTAAAAGAAAAAGCTTCCAGTTGAGCCCCAGCATCATGGCGACGCTGCCCGCAAGAAAGACGACATTGCTCAATACCGATAGCAGCGAATCGGCCGACACGCGCTGCACTTCGCCGATATCGGTGTTCAGCCGGGAAACCAGATCGCCCAAGCGCCACCTGGCGTAGAAGCGCGGCGAGAGCGTCTGCAGGTGGCGGTACAGCGCCAGCCGCATATCGAACAGCATCGCCGCCGAAACGCGCACGTACTGATAGCTCGAAAGAATGCTCAGCGCGAACCCGAGAAGTGTCGCGCCAAACATCAGCAGGGCCACCTGCCACAGCGCGGTCCAATCCCGGCGCAAGAGGGCGTGATCGATCAGAAGCTTCGAGATGTAAGGCTGGGTAAGGCTTAGGAGCGTCGCGACGAGGTTGACCGCGAGGATCGCCGTCAGGCGGTCCACGTATGGGCCGATGAATCTCTTGAGACGGGCATACTCCCGCCAGCTGATCCCCGTCTGATTAGGCCCGCCTGGCTCTGGTAACAAAAAAACCCCGCGTGGCGCAGTCTAACACTCCACCCCGATTCGATGTCAAGCTCCCGTGACCGGGCCGACCGGGCCCCGCCCGCTTACGCGCGCGGTTCCGTGCCGGGTACAGGCGACATGGGTAACCCTGCCCCGAACGGGACGCCCTTGCCCAGCGCCAAAGAACCGCGACCGTCAGGGAGCGGACTTCACTTCGCCGCCAGCGTCACCAGGTTCGTAGTCGTGTCCTTATTAAGGAATATGAGCTTCCGCGACTGCAGCGTATCCCCGTCAAAGACTTCGAATGACGAGCCGGCCCCGTACAGATAGATCTTCTTGCCGTCGCCGCTCAGCCCGAACCGCAGGGTCGGCCGTGCTTCAAAGGGCGCCTTGTTGACGACTTTACGGGCAGCCAGGTCCCAAACCCAGAATTCCGTTTTGCGGTTCCCGCCAACGCCGTCAAACATGATCGAGTACCCGCGCGTGTGATCCGGGGAAACGAGAAACCCCAGTGATGGCAGATCCACCCCGATCGGCACGAACGTGGATTTGCGTGAGTTCAGGTCCAGCGTCGCCAGTCCCAATGTCCCTTTATGCACAACCGGATCCACCGCGGTGAAGAGCGAGGTATATACGTTATCCGGTGCGTTCGGATCGTTCTCCGGACTGAGCCGGTACGGCGAGGCCCCGGGATATTCGGGCCGTGACATCTCGATCCGGTCGACTTCCTGGAACGTGGCCAAGTCGTAGATGATCACGTCCTCGTCGAAGACGTACAGCGATTTGCCGTCTGGCGACACTTTGTAGGTGACACCCGCCCCGAATCCCTGGTCCATTTCCGGCGGGAACGGGAACGATTGCACGATCTTTCCGGCCTGCAGATCGATCTTGACGAACTGCGGGGGCTCCATCTTGAAATAGTCCGCCTCTTTCACCGAGGCCCGAAACGTGGCGTAGAGATATCGCCCGGTCGGATCCAGCACCAGCCCTCCGCCTCCACGAGACATCCGGGGCTTGCTCCTGCCGTCCGCCAGTTCGAAGTGGTTGATCATCTTCCGCGTCTGCAGGTCCACGGTCTCGACCGCCATCTGGGTTGTCAAGATGACCAGCTTCGATTGGTCCTTCGACAGCGCGGTCTGCCGCGGAATCCCCTGCAGCGGGATCTCACCGACAACCTCTTCCTTGTTCTCGTCGTAAATCAGCAGTTTCCTGTCGAGCGTGCCAATATACGCGAGCCCGGCCGCACTCCACGCGGGCGTCCCGCAAAGAACGCCGCACATCAAGCCGGTCTGCAACAGGCGCGCCGCGCGATTGATATACGTTTTGAGCACCGGATTCCTCCTACGGAAACACGACATCGACCTTGCGCCAATCGTTGACCGCCGACGAGCATTTGTCCGTCCAGTCGGGGGCGTTGTTCAAATGATCCGGCACCTGCGCAGGCCAGCCGCATCCCAGATAGCAGTCGAACAAGTCGCGCTCGACCGGCTGGCAGAGACCGGCGGTCCCCCCCGAGTTATCCACTTCCCAGCCTGGAGTGAAATTGAGCGTGCAGCCCATCGGATAGTAAATTCGTGCCGGGCTTGCTTTCGTCTTCTTCTGCAGAGCCTCGACGTCGCCGCTGGCCGCGACGATCATCTGTTCCACTTTGCGGGCCTTCTTGTTTACTGGATTTAATCGGCTCACGGAATTCTCCTTTGTGACACAGCTTGTTGTCCACGCTCAGTTTTCGAAGCGCTCCAGAAACGAGGGATTGCGGACACTGATCTCCCCGAGGATATGCAGGCAGACGTCGTTCCATCCCCGGATCCAATCGCAGTAATGCAGGTTCGCGGCCGACGTCCGGCCGTAATGAATGTAGGCTTCGTGAAAACAACCGCCCGAGCAGACCGGCCGTGCCCAGCACGTGTGGCAGTCATAGCGGGCTCCGATGTGATGCGTGCTCAGAAACTCGCGCCGGGCTTCATGATCGACGCCGCCGTTGGTGACGTGCCCCATTTTGCCCACCGGCGCGTCAGCGAACCGGTGGCAGAGCGAAATGTCTCCCGCCGTTCCCACCCCGAGCAGTCCAACTCCGGCGCCGCACGGATACGCTTTGCTCACTCCCGAATGCAGCTCTTTGAGAGTGTCGCTGACGTTGGTGAATCCGTGCTGCCGGCCCGCCACCGCATAGTCGCGATATTCCCAAGCCAGCTCCGAGAAGGAATCCAGAATGTTGTCCATCTTCCGGGTGCCGATGTGGTACAGCCGGTCCGGACTCGCGGTTGCCGGCGAAAAACCTACGGAATCGAATCCCAATTCGGTCGTCAGGTGCCGGTAGATCCGCTTGACGTCGTTGACCTGAGAAGTGAGCGTCACGCGGGCGCCGATCGAATTCGTCCGGTGTCTGTGGAGCAGGTTCCGGATCTTTGGCGCTATCACGCTATAGCTGCCCCGTCCGTCGTGAAACACGCGCATCCGATCGTTGAGTTCCTGATCGCCGTCAATGCTGACGGTCACGCCGATGCGGTGCTCCGAGAGGAATTCGACGATCTCTTCGGTGAGCAGAGTGGCGTTCGTCGTTACACTGAACTCGATTCGTTTGCCGAGCTCCGCGCCCCGGCGTTTCGCGTATTCCACCGTCGACCGCATCACCGGAAAGTTCAGCATGGTTTCGCCGCCGAAAAACGTGATGTGCAATCCCTCGCGGCCGGCGGATTCCTGAATCAGCATTTCCACCGCCGACTCCGCGACATCCGCGCTCATGTACTTGGGTTTGCCGTCTTGCTGGGCGATCCGGTCCGCGCTGTATTCGTAGCAATAGGTGCAAGCCAGATTGCACTGATTCGTCACGTTGAGGACGACTCGCTGCAGCGGGAAGCTCTGCAGCGGCACCACCGGTGGCGGCCGCCGGGACAGGTTCGATGTCAAAACTTCGGCCTGCTCGAGTTCGTCAAGCGTGGCTTCGATCTCGGCGATGTCATGGCCCCCGATCAGAAAGTACTCTACGATCTCGCTTTTGGTCATCAGGCGCTGGCGTAGTTGTTCGACCATTGCCCGGGCGAGACCCTCCATCCGGAAAATCGCGCCGCTCGGCACCAGGTAGAGAAAATCGGCGTCCGCGGCTCGAAACGCGTGCGCTTCTTCCGGCCTGTAAACGATGGATGGCAGTGCTTCGGCAACAGCGCTCACTGGGATACCTCCGGCTGGTCATAGCGGATGTATTGCGGAATCGTAACCACCAAAAACGACTTGGATTTCAGCGTGACTCCATCGCTGTCGTACGCCGCCTCCACCCACACGTCGCCCCAATTGTTCGTGCCGAAGTTGTTCGATTGTTTTTTGCGCGCCGGGTTTGGTCCTTCGCCGGCCGGCGTGAATAACCCGGAATCATTGACAGAACCTACAAAGTTGATGTCGTCGTCGTCCGGAGTCGAATAGAGTTCTTCCAGCGCCCACCGGGCATTCACTGGCCCGACCGCTACATCGTCGTCGGTGTTCTTCTTTCCGTCAGGCCCCGCTGCGTACGCGATGGCTTCGAGTTGCGAGTATTGCTTAGCCGCGATTCCGCCGCCGAGCCGGGCCATGCTGGCGTCTGGCGATACTTCGATATAGGCAATCTTGTCGTAAATCGCCAGCGCCTTCACCGCGGTTGCGGAGCCGACGGCCACATTCCGGATACCAACCGGCAAACCTTTGTCTACCGCTACCTCGACCGTGGCCACAGTCGGCGTCGCCTTCACCACGCGCGTCACCGTGACGCCGTTCCCTAGATCGATGTCCGCCGGCTTCAGGCCGGCGGAAAGATTGGCACCGAAAATTCGCAATTCGCGCTTCGCCGTTGGCGACTGCAAAGAGTACAAATCGGTGCCCAACACAACCGGTTGCGGTCCCAGGCGCGTCAGCGTGACGTCAATCCCGAATTCCTCGTAGCCGCCCCAGAACCAGCGGCCGTGCATGCTGTTCCCGTCGCGCGACACCATCATGGCTTCACGCCACTCGCCCGGGTTGGCGCCCGGGTCGGCGCTGGGCCCCGGCGTCGTGTCCGCCTTCTCCCGTCCTCGCCAACTGTATCCCGTGTACACGATTCCTTTTCCGGTCCGTGTCAATGTGCTGTCTTTTGCCGGAAAATAGAGTTGTAACTTGGTACTGAATTCTTCCGGTGTCGCCGTAGCTGCAATCATCAGCGTGCCGTAGGCCTTGCCTTTTCCGGTCTGGTAACCCGTCACCGCCCAAGTGCCGGCCAGTTTCGGGTTGGCCATGGAGGCCTTCCATGCCGTCCATTGCGGCGTGATCAACGGCTGATTCTTTGTCAGATAGTCGAGGATTGTGTCGATCGGGTAAGGCCCTCTCGCGTCTTCCGGCCTCGGTTCGTTCAGAACCACTCCATTGGCGGTGGAATCGCGGATAATCGCGGGCCGTTCGCCGTTTCTCCGACGCGATCGTTGCGGGTGAAACTGATTCTCCGCCCCGGGAAACAGCGCGACATGCATTGCGGCCAGTTTCTCGTAATCGTCGCGGGTGCGGCGCTGCAGAAGGACACGGCCGACCGTGTGGCAATAGTTGCAAATCCTTCCCAAGGCCTCCGGGACGTAGTCAAACTGGTGCCCCGGCAGGCTATGATCCACTTCCCAGAATGCCGGTTCCTGTTCTTCAGGAGCCAGACCGTTATTGCTGCTGAGGTACTTCACGATGTCGCGAACTTCGGCTGGAGTGGCCGCCACGCCATTGAGACGGATCATCCGTTTGATGTTCTGTTCCCAGATTTCCGGAGTGGTCCGGATGTACGAAATCCGGCTCATCATGCCGTCTTCATCTTTCCGGTGGCACCCGCCGCACTTCTCGATCGTCAGCTTGTGATCGATCGGGATTCCTTGCGTTGGCACATTTGCTTGCGCCGCCGCCGATCCGGCCGCCCCGGCCAGAATCATCACAGTGAGAAGCAATCGGCCCGTGGTTTGACCCCGCATTTTATGCTCCACCTTTTGTTTTGTGAAAAAGTTGTGAAAAGAACCCAACGTGGGGACGTTTTACTGATTGGAGCGACTCGACAGGGCGAAGTGCGTGGAGTCGCCAGTCACTACTAGGTGAGCGTGCTAACGACCAGGTTGCCTCAAAGTATATCCACTCGCTGCTGACTTGTCAATGTACTTCTGGAGTCAAATTTCCGTGGTATCTGGGAGCGGTTGACACAGGAGTTCGATCCGTGCCACTCTGTCGTTCGTCTAACTCCGGTGTTCCCACGCTCTGTGCTATGACCGCTCTGCCACTTCAAAAAAAAGAGTCGTGTGCGATCCGCGGAGACAGCGTCGCCGCCTGGTGTTGCTTCCACCTGCTGACCAGGGCTGGCTTCAATCCGCTATTGGAACGCGCCGCTCGTCCCAGGCTGCCCGCGATCATGTTGAGCGACGCCGCGCTGGCCTTGATTCGTGACGTCTTCGAAAAGCCGGGTCTGCTCAGGGCCGCTCATCGAATTACGCGCCGCGTCGTGCAATGGGGCCGGAATGGCGGCCCGGTGGAACTGCAACACTCCGCGGCCGTCGTCTCAGAACGCGAACTCCTCAATGAGTTGGAGCACCGGATCGAGCCGCGGGACCTCGCCGGCGACGGCCCGGGCGCCTTCACGATTTTCGCCTCTCGTCCTCTGCCGGTAGGGCCTGTCGAGCACTGCTTTGGTTCGCGCACCGCGTGTGCCGCCGCAGCCGGTCTGCGGGACACACAGGACTCTGCAACCTGCTGGATCGAGTCTGTCGCGCAGGGCTGGCTTTTCCTGATCCCAAATTCGACCGGCTCCGCCTTGCTTCTCTCGGTGGGCGGTGCGCCCGAAACGATTCTGCAACGGAGCACCCTGATTGCCGGACGAATCGCGTCCCTCAGCGAACCCTCGGCGGAATTCCCCGCAAGCCCGCGCATCGTGAGTCCCCTCGGCGGTCGGGATTGGCTCGCCTGCGGCACCGCGGCCCTGGCCTTCGATCCGATCTGTGGGGATGGCACCGCGCATGCGGTTCGCGAGGCGATTCTCGCAGCCGCCGTGGCTAGGGCAATTTGGTCCGGCGGGGATGCGAACGCGCTGCTTCATCACTACGAGGCGCGCCTGCTCCTCGGGTTCCATCGCCATCTGGCGGCCTCTTTGAACTTCTATCAATCCGGGCACAGCGGGCCCTGGTGGGAAGGAGAAGTGGCGCTCTTGCGGCAGGGCATTGAATGGTGCGCAGGCCAGATGCGAACCCAGGCCGGGTTCCGCTATCAACTGCGCGGATTTGACTTGATGTCGATTGACAACAATCGGCCGTAGTGCTAATTATCGGACAAGGGATTTGCGGCCGTGCCGCTCTGTCTAAGTCGCGCCTCGTGTGCGTGCCTGTTTTCCGTGTATCGTTCGTCGACTTGTCATTTCGCCCGGCAACTCGTACCGGCGTAGTACTCTTGTCGCAAGAACGGAGGTTTCATGTTCCTGAGAAGTGCCGTCCCCGGCGGATTCTTACTCCTCACTGCCGCGCTGCTGACTGCTCAGCCTGCCCGCGGTCCCGAGGCAGCCGCCAGAAAAGCGCTCGACCTCCTGCTGGCCGAAAAGTACTCCGAACTCAGCGCAATGTTCTCGGACAATTTCAAGCAAACCATCACCCTCGAATTCCTCCAGCAGCGGGTGAGCGCCGAGTTGAAGGAGTTCGGCGCGCCGCAAGACATTGGGCAGCCTGTTCTCGGGACGGATGGCCCGAACAATTTGGTCAGCTTTCCGGTGCGCTTTGCCAATACAAGCATCCACGTCCAATTCACTCTGAATCCATCCCGCCAGGTGGTCGGGATGTTTTTCCGGCCACCGGACAAGCCTTTGCCCTACACCTGGAAACGGCCGCAGTACAGCAAGCCCGACACTTTTCACGACCGGGAAGTCACGGTCGGCGCCGACAAGTGGAAGCTGGGCGGGACTCTTACTATTCCAGTCGCGAACGGCAAAGTCCCTGGGATCGTGTTAGTGCATGGCCCGGGACCCAATGACCGGAACGAGTCGCTGTTCGCTACCCGCATGTTCGAAGACCTCGCCGAGGGCCTCGCGTCGCGAAGCTATGCGGTGCTCCGGTATGACAAGAGGTCCAAGGTGTATACCGACGAAATGAGCGAAACGGACTACACCCTCGACGATGAGGTCGTGGAAGATGCCACGCGCGCCGCCGCGCTGCTGCGAAAACAGGCGGAGATCGATCCGGCCCGCGTCTTCGTGCTGGGTCATAGTCTGGGCGGCTATGCCGGCCCTCGGATCGCGGCCCGCGACGGCAAACTCGCTGGGCTGATCCTGATGGCGGGTCCCGCCCGGCCGATCGAGGATGTGGCGTTTGATCAGACCGATTACGTGATGCGTTTGAGAGGCGAGCCCGGAGCCAATGAACAGTCACGCCTGAACCAGTTGAAAGCCGAACGGGACAGGGTCAAACAGCTGGATCCCAAAGCGAACAACCCCCCTGTGCTGATGGGGCTGCCCACTGGTTGGTGGATGAATGTGAAAGGATACGACCCCGCAGCGGAGGCCCGGAAGCTCGGGCTGCCGATGCTGGTCATGCAGGGAGAGCGCGATTTCCAGGTCACGATGAAGGACTTTGCTATTTGGAAATCGGCGTTAGCCGGGCGCGCCAACGTCACGTTTCACAGCTACCCTGCGTTGAATGACCTGTTCATCAAAGGGGAGGGCAAGGGTTCGCCGGCCGAATACCACAATCCCGGTAACGTGGCGCCGGAAGTTCTCGACGACATTGCGGCTTGGCTTGCCAATCAAAAACATTGAGACCACATAATGCGCCTACTTAGCGCAATTGTCGCGACTGGATGTCTGCTGGCGGCCGCCAGCGGCCCTGGCGCGCGCCCGATCCGGATCGAAGCCTCGGAAGAGGTCAGCGCCGATTTCGCCGGGACGCCCCGTCTACAAGCTTTCGCCTCGGCGCTATGGGAAGGAAAGTGGATCTTCATCGCCGGCCGTACCGGCGGATATCACGGAGTCGGCCAGGCTGACGTGGATTTCCCTCGCGCCCACGCCAACGCGCGAATCTGGGTCATCGAACCTCCCGCCTCGGGGCCGGCCAAGGTGTTCAGCTTTCCCGTCGCCGATTTGCCGGCGTCCCTCGGTTTGGTCAAAGACCAGTGGATGTCCAGCAACCTCCTGCATTTTCAGGACAACGACACGCTATACCTGGCAGGCGGATACGGAGAGAATTCTGCCCACGAATTGGTAACTTACGCTGTGGTTTCTTCCGTAAACCTGCCCGCGTTGGTGGACGGAGTGATCCACGCGAGAGATACCTTTTCGAAAACCATCGCCTGGGCGGAATCGCCCGTGGTGCAATCGACTGGCGGGGAACTGGTCAAACTGGACGATGGATTCTTCTATCTCATCGGCGGACATGTGTTCACGGGGAGTTACCGCGGCTTTGAGGCGGCGGACGAAAAGAACACCCCCAAAGCGTCGCAGACCTATTTGGGTGAAATTCGCAAACTGCGTTTGACGCCCGCAGCGCCTGGCAAACTCGACGTTGCCCTGGTCCAAAGTTTCCCCGATCCGGAGTTCTCCCGGCGCGACCTCAACGCAACCCTCACGATTCTGGACGACGGAGAGTCGCTCGGCGCTGCCGCCTATGGCGGTGTCTTCACCAAGGACCAGTTGAACTTCACTCATCCGATCTGGATCAAGGGCGGCGCCGCGCCGCAGGTCGAGGACCGCTTCGAGCAGAAGATGAGCGCGTATTCCTGCGCCACGATGCTTCTCTACGATCCGGAATCCTTTGCCATGTACACCACGTTCTTTGGCGGCATCAGCCGATGGCGCTGGAACGATGCCCGCCGGCAGTTTGTCCAAGCGCCTCTCTTCGGTGACAAGACCCAAGCGGGCGGCTATCTAGACGGCCTTCCCTGGATCAACGAGATCAGCACGCTGGTCCGAAACCAAGGGAAGCTGATGGAGTTCGCACAGCAGGACACCCGGCTTCCAGCATATGTGGGAGCCAATGGCGCGTTCCTTCCCGCGGCCGGGCTGAAGAGAATCCGGGAAGACGCGCCCATTTTCGATCTGCGCCAATTTCGCGGGAAGCGCGTCTTGGCTGGCTACCTGTTTGGCGGGATCCGCGCATTCCCGAAAGAGTTTCCTTATACTGAGGAAGCAAGGGACTACACGTCGGGTACGGTCCCCACCAAGCCGAATGACCTGATTCTCAAGGTGTATGTCACGGCTCCGTAGAGCCGGGGAGGTTTCGATGAGAAGTGCATGGATCTGCTTAATACTCGTCAGCGCTACGGCCTTCGGCCAGAAGGCGGCGCCCGGCTGGAGTCCGGCGAAAGCTGCTTCGTACCTGGACGGCCGAACATCCTGGTGGATGACGTGGTCGAAATCTGCTCGCGACCACGGGACGTTCTGCACCTCGTGCCACACGGCGGCTCCCATTGCGCTGGGCCGCCCCGCGCTCCACGGCGTTCTGGGTGAAACTGCGCCGCCGGCCACGGAGCGGAAGTTGTTGGACAACATAACGACGCGCGTCCGTCGCTGGAACGAAGTAGAACCGTTTTATCCCGACCAAACGTCCGGCCTCCCGAAAACCTCCGAATCCCGGGGCACTGAATCGATTTTGAATGCCCTCATCCTCGTTTGGAACGACCTGCCGTCGGGCCGTCTCAGTCCCGACGGCCGGCTTGCGCTCGACAATATGTGGGCACTTCAGCTCAAATCCGGCGACATGAACGGGTCGTGGGCCTGGCTTCAATTCCACAATGCGCCCTGGGAGGGCGACTCGCAATTCTACGGGACTGCCCTCGCCGCCGTCGCTGTTGGTTCCGCTCCCGGCGATTACCAGGGAGAGCCTGCAATCCAGGATGGAATCAAAAGAATGCGCGCCTGGCTTGCGAAAGGCATGGATGCGCAGACGCCTTTGGATCGCACGGTATTGCTTTGGGCCTCCACGCGGCTGAAAGGCCTGCTCACGCCAGAGCAACAGAGAGCCATTGCATCCGATATTCTCCCCCGCCAGCAGGCGGACGGTGGCTTCACCCTGTCGAACCTGGTAGGTTCGTGGAAGCGCAAGGATGACACGCCGTTGGACAGCGCCAGCGACGGCTATGCGACCGGGCTGGTTGCCTTCGCGTTGGAACAATTCCAGGCGCCGGAGATTCGGCCGGCTTTGAAACGTGCTCTGCAATGGCTGAATGCGAATCAAGCCGAGGATGGTCGCTGGCCTGCCTCATCATTGAACAAGAAGCGCGACTTGGCTTCGGAGGCCGGACTCTTCATGAGCGATGCGGCCACCGCCTACGCCGTGCTTGCGCTTACGCACGGGCCCTCAGACTAGGGTCCTTATTCTCGCAACTCCAGTTTCAATTCGCCGCCCGCCGAGAGAATCCGAGTAACGTGCAGCGCCAGTACGCCGGTTTTTTTCGCGGGATGACCGGTGATCGTCAGCTTGTCTCCCGCCTCCAGGTAGGCAGCGTTCCAGCCCCGGCGCGACAATACACCCGGATTCGAGAACTCCCCTTGCCATTTCTGAATGCCGCCTTTGTCATCCTTGACTTCGAACTCGACTACGCAATGGGGATTGACGTAGTGGAAGTCCGTGACGATCCCTATCACAGTGACTTCTGCCTTCTCATCGAATTCCTGCCAGCCGTGGTGTGCTTGCACGGAAATTGGCAGCAATAGCCCGGCCAGAACAGGGATTCCTATCGCCAAAGAGGTTCTCATCTTGTGTCCTGTCATCGATCGGGTCCGTCGTCGACCCAGCGGTCGAGATCGCGGACGTACCGCCGCCCGTTGAATGTGTAGGTTGGGACCGTGACCACCATGTACGACTTGCCTACCAGAGGCGCGCTGTTGGTGTCCTTCTCGTCTCTCGCGGTGGCAATTACCCAACAATCGAAATTGAGGTTTGGGTTCTTGTCCGCGGGCGTAAACAAACCTCGAGAATTCATGGCGCCGACGGAATCGGAACTGCTGCCTTCCGCGGCGTGAAAGACCTGGACTGCCCAAGCCGCGTCCACGGGCCCGAGCGCCACGTCGTCAGCAGTGTGAGATTTGCCATCCGGGCCGCGCTGATACCCGATCGCCTCGAACTGCTGGTAGCCCTTCGGATGAGTCCGATCGCCGAACGCGGCCACGATGGAATCGGGAGTCACCCTGAGGTAATCGATGCGATCGTAAATCGCCAGCGCCCCCGGGAGCGACGAACCGCGGAACGCCACGTCGTGCTTCCCCAGCGCCGCGCTCGAGGCGACGTCCAATTGCGCGACGATTTCATCCGGCGAATTGGAAGTTATGGCACGCACCGTAACACCCGGCCCGAAATTCAAATCGGTCGCGGCAACCGGGTCGGGAAAATGATCTCCGATCAAGCGAATGCGACTGGCCCGCGAGCCGGTTTTCAGCGAGGGACGATCCACGCCGAGCAGCGTTGGAGCCGAAAAAGCGCGCCGGAGTTTCACCTCAAACCCGAACTCCTGGTATTGCCCCCAAAACCAGCGGCCGTCGGCGGTCGACTGATCCGCTGCAATCAGCAGCACTTCGCGCGCCTCGGTAGAAGGGTCATCCGGAGCCGCCGCGGGTCCGTTGCCTTTGGAGCGGCCGCGCCAGGCAGATCCCCCAAAAGCGATGGTGCGCCCGGTCCGGAGAATTCGTGAGCCATCCCGGATAGAAGTGAGAGTGGCGCGCGTGTTGTACTCGTCGTCGCCGTCCCTGTCGATCTGCATCTCGCCATAATAAATGCCGTATCCCGGCATCGATGCGGTGACCAGCCACCGGCCTGAAAGGCTCGACGCGCCGGTTCGGGTATTCCAGGCATCCCAAGCCGGACTATGCAGGGGCGCCGTTTTGGCTAGGTATTCCACCGCTTCGGTTGTCGAGGAAATGTGATAACGGGTCCCATGCGAATCGGCGAACTGCTTCCAATCCGAAACGGAGCGCCGCCAAGCGAGCGCGCGGGCGAATGAATGACACTTGCCGCAGGTTTCGTGCAGGCTCTCGCTCACCATGGCGGTTTCGTCGTGAATCCGGCGCTCCGGGTCGTAGCGCACCGTTTCGGCTTCTTCCGCAGCCAGCCCATGGGAGCTGCTGAGATATTTGACGATGGACCGCGCCTCGGCTGGAGTGACCGAGAGCCCTTCGCGGAGGATCATGTCCTTCAGGGCATCTTGCCAGCCTTCCGGAGTTGTTCGCTCCCACGAAAGGCGCTGCATGTTTCCACGCTCGTCGCGGGTATGGCAGCCGCCGCATTTGGCGATCACAAGCGGGTCGGTGACCGGAATGCCTTTTTCGCTCTCGGCCGAATTCTGCGCCAACGCGGGCTTGCTTAGAACAAGCGCGACCAAGAAGTAGACCGTGGGCCTCAACTTCATTCGGAATGTGTGGGGCATGCTTTCTCCAATATCGTCGGCGAAGACGCGCACAACGGAGGGATTGGGACGAACGAGGTCGGTCGATGAGAGTATAGCGCGAAACCAAAATGGTTTGGAATTTTGAACACGGCACTCATGGGAAAGGAGTTATGCGGACTCCCCAAACCATCGTGGTTTGGCAGGGAGCGACTTTTCCATCAAACTTGCATATAATGGCGGTCGAGCCAAGTGGCTTGAAGTCTCCACGAAGAGAATGCTGCGCGCGCCGAGTTGCGTATTTTGGGTAACAGTCTGCGCCTTGATGGCCGGCGCCCATCCACCATCCAAACTCACAGTTGTGATGGATTTTCAGGGAAGCCCCTCCCCGCGCGCTCTTTCGGCAATGGAGCGCGAGACAGAAGGCATCTTAAGGCCGGCTGGCCTGAACTTGGGCTGGCGGCTTGCTGCCGACGCGGCCCGGGAGAGTTTTGAGGACCTCGTCGTGGTCGAGTTTAAAGGCGCCTGCCAGTTCGAACCCGTTCCATATGTCTACGACGAACTGGGCCCGATGGCGTTCACTCACTCCCATGATGGAAATGTGCAGCCTTTCACCGAGGTTTCGTGCTCCAAGGTAGCGGCATCGGTGAGTTCCGCATTGGAAGGTGAAGATTTCCCCAGGGCAGACATCCTGTTCGGCCGCGCCTTGGGGCGTGTCTTGGCACACGAACTGGTCCATGTATTGACAGGTTCGGAGGCACACGGTCATGAGGGAGTACAGCGTGCTGCGCTTTCCGGCAAAGATCTCATCTCCAGCGCGCTGGTACTTAGCCCAGCCGATCTCGCGCGCCTCCGGGAGGTTCGGAAATAGCCCAGACCCTTGTTGCTCCCGGACAGCGTTCGGGCGCTCCTCTCAATCCGAGCGTGACTCTGACCTTTCTTAATACGACGCGCAGGCCCCTTTAGTTCAGGACGATCATTCCGGCGCCGGTGACGTCATTGTTGAGATCCCAGGTCCGCTCGTATTTGAGGGTGGCCGCGTCGTAGACCTCGATTTCGAAGCCGGCGCCGTAAAAATAGAGCTTCTTGCCGTCACCCGCCATACCGAAGCTGAACCGCGAGCGACACGGGACCTCGGCCATGCTGGTGATGTGATTCGTCGCCAGGTTGAATGCCCAGAACTCGCACCGCTTGTTGCCCAGCGCGCCGTTGGCGATGACGGTGTAGGCTGTCTTTTTGTCGGGTGCGACCTGGAGTCCAGCCATCCCGGTGGGCGCCGGCCCGATCGGCGTGAACTCGACCTTGTGCGTCGTCAGATCGAACCGGGCGATGCCAAACACGCGATTATGGACGATCGGATCGGCGGAATTGAAGAGCGAAATGTGCTGGCCGGGCTCACCGATCGAATCCAGCAGCCCTCCGAAGCCGACATTCTCCATGCCCGGAAAATCGGGCTTGGCGAGATCGATGCGATCCACTACTTTGAAGTCATCCGTATTCAAGATCACGACCTTATCGCGGAACTGATACAAATACTTTCCATCCGGTGAAATCTCAAAACCGGCGCGGCCGTAAAAGCCGCCGTTGGCATTTTCATCCTCGCGAGCAATGTCGACAGCCTTGACAATCATTTGCTGCGCCAAGTCGATCACGGTGTACTTGAGCTTGCCGATTTCGTACCGATCGTTCAACTTGTTCATTTCCGTGGTGACGGTGTAAAAGACTCGGCCCTGAGGGTCCGGGACACCGCCGTTGAAGCGGTACCGCTTGGTGGGCGTATTGAGCACAAAATGATTGGTCACTTTGTGAGTGGCGACATCGAGCACTTCGATGCCGCTGTTATCGTTAGTCGTGATGTAGATCTTCTTGCGATCCTGGGAAAGGCGCATGCTGGTCGGAAGACCGGTGCTCAAAACGATTCTGTCGACGATCTGGCCCTTAGCTTCATCGAACACGATTATGGCGTTCGGATACGCTCCGAGAAAGATGGTGGCGCCCTGCGCGGCGGCGGAAAACAGCCCAAGCAATGCAACGAATGTCTTCATACACATTTTATGGGAAGACTAGGTCGAGGTTGCGCCAGTCTTTGGTGGCCGCAGCGCATTTACTCGCCCAGTCGGGAGCATTGTTGAGATGGTCGGGCACTTGCGCAGGCCAGAAACAAGTGACGTAGCAATCGTAGATGTCACGCTCAACCGGCTGACACAGCCCCGCCGTGCCGCCGGCCGCGTCCACTTCCCAACCCGGCGAAAACGAAAGCGAACATCCCATGGGAATGTGAGGCTTTGGCGCAGGGGGCGGATTTTGCAAAGCGACTACGTCCTCATCCGGCGGCGGCAGTTGACCCGCAATGCGCCCGGCCTTTTGATTCAAGGGTCGCAGGTGTTTCATGACAAGGCCTTTCTTTTCGCAAACACCCCGAAGAACTCGGGGTTGTGGATACTGATGGCGCCGTAGATCCGAAGACAGGTGTCTGTCCACTCGCGGATCCAATCGCAATAGTGCAGGTTCGGATGACCGGTGTCGCCATAACGGACGTACGCCTCGTGATGACAGCCACCGGCGCACAACGGGCGCGCCCAGCACGTGTGACAGTCGTACTTGGAATTGATATGTCCGCGCTTCAGAAAATCGTTCTGCTTCTGCCGGTCAATACCGGCCGAGATGTGCCCCAGCGCATGTGTGTCGGAATCAACGAAGCGATGACAGGGCGCAATATCTCCCGAAGGCCCGACTCCGACCAGTCCGAGAGCCGCTCCGCAGGGGTGCGATTTGTTGACCCCCTGATACAGCTCGGACAAGGTATCGCTCACGTTCGAGAACCCGTGCATTTGCCCCCGCAGAGCATATTCCAGGTATTCATCCGCGAGAACTTGAAATTGCGCGAGCACCTGGTCCATGCCGTTATCGTTGATGGCATAGAGCCGGTTCGGCGCAGTCGTAACCGGCGCGAAACCGACTTCGTGGAAACCGAGGTCGTTTTTCAGGTGCCGGAAAATCCGGACCACGTCTGCGACGCCTGACGTTAAAGTGACTCGCGCCGTGATCGGCCGCGTCCGATGATTTTGAATCAGGGCCTGGACGCGCGGCTGGATGATGTCGTAGCTGCCACGGCCGTTGGCGAAGACGCGGAGTTGATCGTGCAGGTCCGCGGGTCCGTCCATGCTGACCGTCACGCCAATGCGGTTCTCAGAAAGGAACTCGATGATGGCGGGGGTTAGCAGGGTCGCGTTGGTGGTCAGGCTGAAGTCGATCGCACGGCCTTGCGCGGCAGCGCGCTCATTCGCGTAACCGACTACTTTCTTCAGAAGCGGAAAATTCATTAGGGTCTCGCCGCCGAAGAACGTGATGTGGACACTACGCCTTCCCTCCGATTGTCGCAGCAGAAAATCGACGGATGCCTGGGCGGTCTCGAAGTCCATGAATTTCGGCTTGCCATCGGGTGTCGCGACCTTATCGGCGCCGAACTCGTAACAATATTGGCAGGACAGGTTGCACTGGTTGGTGAGATTGAGGACCAAAGTCTGCAGCGGAAAATCGGCGGGAGCATCCTCGAGCGGCTCCTGCGCCTGATCACCAGCCACGATCACGCGGGAGTGCTGCAGTTCGGCTAGCAGCTCGCGCGCATCCGCGGCGGAAAGCCTCTGTCCAACCAGTTGCCCGGCCAGTTCGTCGAGCGAACTCTCGCTCTCTGCCAGCCGGTCAATGACGGCTTGTGCAGCGGCATCCAATTCGAAAATCGCTCCAGCCGGCACCAGGTAAAGAAATCGCCGTCCGCGCGCTTGAAACGAATGGAACTCCCCAAGACGATAGGAGCCCGTCTCCGCCGCGGTCACTTCGAGACCTCCGGCTGATCCCAACGAATATATGTTGGGACGGTGACCACCAGGTAAGACCGGCCGGACACCGGCTTTCCATCCTTATCCTTCTCGTTTTTGGCGGTGGCCACCACCCAAACGTCTCCATAGTTGTTGCGGCTGAACTTGCGCTTGGGATTCGGGCCGTCCAGAGCAGGCGTGAACAGGCCTGTGGAACTCAGGGTGCCCACAAAATCCTTGTCGTCATCTCCGTAGACGGAAAGATATTCTTCAATCGACCAAGTGACATCGATGGGGCCAAGCTCGACATCGTCCGGCGTGTTCGGCTTGTCATCGGCGCCGCGCTGGTAAGCCACCGCTTCAAACTGCTGGTAGCCCTTGGGGTGAGCGTCGCTGCCCAGGTGCGAAATCGACGCTTCCGGCAGGACCTTAATATAATCGATCCGATCGTAGACGGCAATCGCGCTTTCCAGCACCGACCTCCGCAGCGCAACGTCGCGTTTGCCGGGCACGGCGTTAGAGGCCACATCCACTTCGGCCACCACTTCGCTGGGGCTGCGCGAAACGATGCGCCGCACGGTTACCCCGGAGCCAAAGTCCAGATCGGCCGGCGCAACTTGAGCAGGCAGATTGTCTCCGATCAGCCTGATGCGGTTGCTTTGGGAACCTTGTTTGAGCATGGTGCGATCTATCCCGATCAGGGTCGGATCCGAAGAAGCCCGCATGAGCTTAACATCGACACCGAATTCCTGATACTCGCCCCAGAACCACCGGCCTTCGGCCCAAAGTTGATCGGGCGAGATCCACAAAGTTTCACGCATTTCTTTGGACAGGTCGTCGGGAGCGGCGCCTGCCGGTCCGGAGCTTTTCGACCGGCCGCGCCAGGAATAGCCGGCGTAGACCAAGCCTTGCCCGGAGCGCGTGAGAGTGGATGCGTCCGTCACCGACTGCAGCTTGACCCGCGTCGTGAACTCATCGTCGGCAGAGCCGGGTTCCACAACCATTTCCCCGTAATACCGGCCGTGGCCGGGAACATGCGCTGTGACCAGCCAGCGGCCGACCAGCTTCGGCGCTCGCATGCGGGCGCGCCATGCCGCCCACTCCGGAGTGTGCAACGGAGCGTTCTTCGCCAGATAGTCGGTCGTCTGGTCGACCAGTGGCGGCGCATCTTCCTGAACCTGCGCGATCACCGGGGCGTTGCCATTCCCGAAGAACCCGCGACGGAACGCGACGTCGGCCTGCGCGTACAAGAACACGTGGAGATTGGTGAGCAATTTCCAGTCTGCCTTGGTGCGGCGCCAAGACAAAGCGCGGCCGAGCGGATGACATCCCATGCAAGTGGTGCGCACAGTTTCGTTCGGCACAGGTTCATCCTGGATCCGATGCTCGGGCATGTACATGATGGGCTTGGCTTCCGCCGGCGCGAGGCCATGGTACGTGCTGAGGTACTTCACGACGGATCGGGCTTCGGCGGGCGTTATCTCCAGACCATTGAGCCGCACCATCCGCTTGAGCGCTTCCTCCCAGCCCTCCGGCGTAGCGCGCTCCCACGATATGCGCGAGAGGTTTCCCTTATCGTCCTTGGTGTGGCAGGTTCCGCACTTCGCGATCACCAGGGGATCGGTTACAGGAATACCTTCTTCGGGTTTTTCCTCGGCCGCTGGCGGCGCTGCGGCATTGCCCGGCGCTTGAGATTGCCCTGGCGTCATTGCGAACAACAGAGCCGCGGCCGCCCACACGCCCGTTCGTGGCATCCTCATCTCCTTCGGCATTAGACTCTGTTAGAATACATCCCCGTCAGAAAGTCAAGCGCCCGCCGAGCTGAATGGCGCGCGGGCCGGTGTCCTCGGCGGTCTGCAGGCTGCTGATGACGCCGAACGCGGAAGTGCCGAGACTCAGATTCGGCAGGCCATAGTTCGGATGGTTGAAGAGATTGCTTGCCGAGGCTCCGATCCGCAATGAAACGCGCTCCTTGTAACTGAAGCTGCGATAAATGGAGAGCGAAACTTCTTGAGTCCCCGGACCGGTAACGGCTCCGAGTGGGGAATCGCCGAAGCGGCCGATGTTGTCCGGAGGCAGGGCGAACGCCGCCGGATTGACCCAATTGCTGATCGTCTGGTGTGCCGGTGTGACTGGCTGGCCGGATACGATGTCGGCACGCGGGTCGCCGCCGTTAAACGAGTTGTCGAAATTCGTGCCCGAAGGATCCGTGCCAGGCGCCGTCACGCTGATCCGAGGTCCGGTCTGGAACAGCATCCGGCTCGCGATTTCCCATCCTCCATATAATTGGTTGAGGAGTTTGCTGCCCGTGTGGCCGGAGGTTTGATACAGGAACGTCGCGACCACCCGGTGGTTTCGAGTGAATGGCACATAGCCGTAGTCCAGTCCTGGATGGTAAAAATCGCTGGTTTGGCCGCCGCCTTCTCCGGCGAATCCGGGGATGCTAAGGCCGCCGGGAGCCCAGCCGCCCGCATTGGAAAGGTTCTTGGCGTGATTGTAACTGAATTCGAATTGAAGGCCCTTGGACAATCGCTTCGTGAGCGTCGCAGTGAAGGATTGGTAATTGCTCCATGCGCTGTTCTCCACGTTCACCAGTGAGTCCCACAGTGGGAACGGCGCGTTCGCGCTGGCTTTACTGAATCCGATGGTGTTGGCGGGGACCTGGTCCGGATTGGTGGTCACCGATAGATTCGAACCGTGGCTGCCGTCGTAGGAAAGGCGCAGACCGGTCTGGAAACCGAGATCGCGTTCGAAGGTGAAATTCCACTGCTGGACGTAGGGGTCCTTGTAGTGGAGCGAGTAGGAAAGATCAAAGTCCTGCGTTCCTGTCTGCGCGGCGAGGTTTGACGGGAACGGATAGGGGAATGTGTATTGTGCCTGGCCATTCTTGATGGAGTTCGTGAATGTGCCCACGAAGCTGGCCTCCACAGCCCAGGACGACAGAATCAGGTATCCAAGCGGAGCGTCGATAAATCGTCCGTAGCCGCCGCGGATGACGGTCTTGCCGTCCTGCGTAACACGCCAGGCAAAGCCGACGCGCGGCGCAAAGTCCTTCTTTGAGGAATAGCGCAGGCTGTTGGGGATGCCGGCTTGCTGCGCGGTCAGGATGGGTGTGGGCGCAATCGACTGAGCAAAAGCCGGATTCACCAGTTTGAGGCTCCCATTAGGAACTGCTACCGCTCCATGCACGTTCGCGCCGTTGACGGTGGTATTGTAGTCCTGCAGAAACGCCGCCACATTCTGGTTGTGGTCTTCAAACATGGGATGGTACTCCCAGCGCAGGCCATAGTTTAGCGTCAGCCGCGGCGTTATTTTCCAATCATCCTGTGCGTAAAACGCATAGGCTTTGCCATATGCGTTGGTGTCCGGATAAAGGACGGTGGCAATGGTATCGCTGCTCGGCACACCCTGCAAGAAGGCGGCAAACGGATTCTGGATGGTCGACCCGATCACCGAACCCGTAAAATTGTATCGGCCCAGCCAGAGGGTGTCGAAGACCGATGTATAGAGCGCAGTCAGGTAGCGGAGGTCTCCTCCGAGCTTATAGGTGTGCTTGCCTCTTGAAACGGTGACATTGTCCAGGAACTGATAGGTCTGGGTTTGCTGGATCGAGGAGCCGACTCCGCCGGTGCGCTGGAAACCCGCGATTCGGATATTGGGAACAGCGTCGACACCCTGCACAAAACTCCGGCCCTGCGTGATGTACGGAGTTAATCCGATTTCATCCTCGGCCGTGGCTCCGTTTATGCCGTAACCCGAAATCTGGTGGAAACCCGTCCAGCCGGTTCGAAACTCATTCACCACTGTAGGACTAATCACGAAGTTGTACGCTCCCGTCAAGCTCCAGTAGTGCTGTGGGATCTGAACTGCCCCGCCGAGAGCGGACCCGTTGAGGTTGTTTGATGTGCAATTGCACGGGAGAAGCTGATTCTGGCGCACTTTGTAGGTAAACCGCGCAAACACCTGCTGCTTCGACGTTATGTTTTGATCGAGGCGGGTGTCTCCCTGATCGCTCTTGATCGGCGTCGGAAAGTTCTGGACATAATTGTTCACGATCGCGTTGGGGGCGCCGGCGTTAGGAAGCGGGAACAAATACTTCATGACGGCTTTGGAGACCGGACTGATGGCGCTGTCCGGAACCTGGTTGTTCGAATACGGGGTTCCGCTGAGATTTCTTACGGTGCCGGCAGGATAGACCGAAAGATCGCCGCTCCGCAACGCGAGCGATGGTACGTTCTCCACCAACACCTGCTGGAACGGCAGGCGCAGGCTCTCCCAATCCGCGAAGAAAAAGGTTTTGTCCTGCCCCTTATACAACCCGGGCACCGAAATCGGTCCGCCGATTGAACCTCCGAAATCGTTCATAATCAGCTTCGGCACCTTCGCGCTGAATGTATTACGGGCGGCGAAAGCGGAATTCTGATGATTCTCAAACAGGCTGCCGTGATATTGATTGCTGCCGCCCTTAGAGATCGTTGTCACGTCGCTGATACCGCCGAATTCGGCGCTGTTGTTAATCTCGCTGACGCGGATCTCTGCGATCCCGTCGAACGAGGGAAAAAGCTCCGACAACGGCGCGCTGTTGCGCGGACTCGTAGTGCTGATGCCGTCGATGCTCATCGATAACATGTCGATGTTGCCGCCGGCTACGGAAATGTTGCCGCTGTTATCGGTCTCCACGCCCGGCTGAATGGTCAAGGTCGAGAACGCGCTGGTCGAACCTCCTGCGCGAGAGCCCAGCGCCACGGGCAAGTCGATCAATTCGCGTCCGAATTTACTCTCGGCGATACTGGAGACTTCCGTAGTGATCGGCGCTTCGGCCTGAACACTCACTTCGACCGCCTGCGCTTGCGACGCCAGCGCCAGCGCTCCGTCCACACGAACAGTGTCCCTGGCCGGAAGCTGCAGGTTGGTGTGCGTTACTTTCTGGAAGCCCTGCAGTTCCATCACAATTTCGTACGTTCCGGGTTCGAGATTGACGACCGCGTAGGCCCCCGTGGAATCGGTGACTGCGGTTCGTGTCGCCGAGGTCCCCAGGTTTCTTACCGTGATCGCGCAATTGGCCAGAACCGCTCCCGACGGGTCTTTGACTGTTCCGACGAACTCGCCGAAAGTAGATTGCGCGAGGACGCTCGCGAGGAACACTTGCGCGATGGCGGCTGCGATGCAGAACACGCCAATTCGACGCGACAAACTCCGTGCTTTCTGCGCAGTGGAATTGAAAGACATTGGACTACACCCCTCCCCCCAGTCTTTTGCCTGTAAAGCATGATTGGTATTTGGGCGTGACGCTCGCCACAAACTCGCCCTTTCGGGGTGCCTGTATCCTCCAGGTATTGGCGATCGACCACCCGGCGACGACGTGGTTTTGGGTACGACCAGAGGCTACATGGCGCCCAGTTGGACCGACAATACAGCAAAATTACGAGGTTGTCAAACCGAAAACGGCCAAAAAAAATCTATGGGAGCGATAGCGCTAAAGGGGAGCCTGAAAAAAGTATGAACGCCGCACTACGCTAGATGTGGCATCGAGCGGCGGTTCAAAATATCGCCGACTGCCCGGCGGGCTTCCCACATGGCAGTGTCGGTGTGGGGGCTTGCTCCCGCATCGGAATTCGCGATGGCGATCAGGCCATATGGCTGGCGCGCGATCACGTTCGGCCTCGAGTTCGAGTTGGTATATACCCATTCCATGGGCTCGAAAAGGCTGTTGTATGTGTAGGCGTAACCGTGAGGCCAGCGGTTCACCGTTATCGCAACGATGTCAAGCGCCGGATCGAAGCCGCCCGGTCCGAGGACTCGCGCGAGTTGATCCCGGATCCTGCGTTCGAATGTCTCAAACGTTGTGGTGAGGAGTTCGGCTCGCCCCAGCCGGTGCTGTTCCTGACGAGGTTTCCCAGGGGCGCTCATCACTTTCGTGAGATGCAAAGAGATCGGTTCCTGAGGAGACTCCGCATGCTGCAGGTCGCCAAGTGAAACCGCCTCGGTGAGTGCTAGTCCGGTGTGGTACATGGTCGGGCAGTTGACGTTCGATATGCCCAGCTTCTTCCAGGCGGTCCAGTCCTTGACCCCAACGCTCGTGTAAACAATCGGGCCTTTTACCGCGTAGGCCAGCGCGTCCTTTTGCGCCTCGGGAAGGTCCGGAACCAGATACGGTATAAACATGTTCCAGCAAGCCAGGACACAGCCTCTGGCCCTCACGTCGTACAGCTTTCCCCCGCGGTTATAAGTGATAACCACTTCCTTCGCCTTTGCTGGATCGCCATCGTGCCTCACGTTCAGGACGGTGCTGTTCAGCCGGATCCTTGCCGGCTGGCCCGGTTTGTCGAGCACCGCGTAGTTCACACGCGCGGCTCCCGAATCCTCCTGCGTTTTGCCGGGCAAGGCCTCTGGAATGAGATGCCGGACCAGAAGTCGCGCGACGGTTGCGTTCCCGTCCGGGAAATGCACCGACGGGCCAGGGGCCTCCACCTGCCGCCCGTGTTGCACGCCGGCCAACTCCGCCAGCACGCCATTCGGGGTGGGCTCCAAGTGGAGTCCGGCAAATCCGGGCTGTCCCATCTCCCAGCCAAACAAGGCGGGCGTCGCGTCACCTCCGACGCAGAAGTTGCCTTCGCCGAAATGCTGGAATAACCAGTAAACTTGCGGGTCGACCTTGGCAATGCCGAGCAGGAAATCCTTGTAGCTCAGTTTGGCAAGCCGCACCTTTTTCTCGGCCGATGAAAGACCGGGGAGATAATCCGGCTGCTCGTTGTCATACAGGCGCAAAAGATCTTTCCGGGCTTGTGCGGAAAGAGGAGTTTGCATCAGAAACTCCGGGCTGAAGCCTCGTCCGCGCCCTCCGCCGCTTGTTGGATTCAAGACCAGCCGGTCCTCGCCCCAGGTCTCTTTATCGAAGAAGTAAGCGTTGCTCAGACCAAGGGACCGGTACAGTTCGCGGTTGGCTTTGTTAGAAGCCTGAAAACGGTCCAGGTCGACGCCGATGTCGTGTAACAACGCTTTGGCATCCTCGAAATAACGCTGCGGCGCTTCAATATTCAAAGTGCCGCCGTTAATCGCCAGGAGCTTGCCATTGTGCCGGAACTCGTTTCGTTTGGCGTGTCCGCCAAAGTCATCGTGGTTATCCAGAACCAATAGGCGGACGTTCCGTCCGGTATTCTTCAAGAAGAAGTAAGCCGCCGAAAGGCCGCTCATTCCCGCGCCCACCACGACCAGGTCGTAATCCTCGCTGGTATGCGTCGCGCTCGAAAGATCCACGCTACGAGTGTCACGAAAACGGTGAGCGGCTTCAAAAGAACCCACGTGATCGCCCCGCATGCCCGTCAGCGCGGGAGGATAGTAGCCGGGCGCCTGCTCGGGCGCAAACTCCTGGGCGGCGGCGATTTGGGGCAGAAGGAACGCGCCTGCGGCCGAAACGCGGATGCCGTTCACAAAATCTCGACGCGTAATCTTGCGATGCATTCCCAGAGTGCGATCTTCCAATTTGCTCATATCCCCTCAGAACTGAAACGTTACGCCACACCGCCCGCCGGGTGCAAGCGTCATCACTCCGGCGCGGCCGCTCATCCCGCTTTCTGAACGAGGCAGCGGGTTGATTCTCGGCCAGCTCCGCTTCGGTGCAGAATTCTTTACCCGCCAGGTTTTGGGCGCTTCCAGCCTTCGCGGCCGCCGCCGGAATCTGGCACAGGGCCGGTCCAACAGTCAGGAACATAGGACAGCAGACTGGAGGCGCAGCTCAGCGCAATCTCAGCGCTGTTGGTCCTACTGGCGGCAGAGGTGCAGCTGCGAACGTAGGCTTTTGATGTCCGCCCGCTCCTTCGCCGTCATGCCGGCGTAGGGGACTTCAAGTTCCCGGGATCAGCGGACGGGAGGCGCGAACTGGATGACGAACGAGAGCAGGAGCAAATGACGGCGCGCGGCGGGCCTTCCATGCGAGCTTCCGCCGGGGGTATCCCGATGGCACCACCGGGCTAGATACAGACCGGAAAATCGGTACTGGGTCGGAATTGGCGCTGTTCCGCTGCTGACTGAAACAGACCCACTACCGGAAAATCCACTTAACAGGCTTCCACTTCGTGGGGGTTATCCATGGGTGACGTGATTACGAGCTGCCTACACGAGGCCAAAGAGGCGCGCCGAGGTCGAACTCAAATCGGAGCGCCTCCTTCTTTTGCGGCCATCCGGGACGGACATCCCCACCTCGTTCCTTCCCAACTATGCGGATCATGTCCGGGGTTATTTGTGCCTACAGGCAAGCGGGCGCGGGGGCGGCGAACTCGCCATCGACTGCGCCTTTCAGCGTGTACCAGCCGTTCACCGAGAACGACGGGCTGGCTTGCATTTGCCAGGAGGCCGTCACGACGTTTTGTAAGTGGTAGGTCATCATGGAATTCGTGATCACGTACTGCACCTCTGAAGGCGTTCCCAGCCGGTCTTCGACCGGATCGCCTACTTCGAGGTTGGACTGGCATTTCGTGAACGTATACGGCGGACTCCACGGCAGCGGGAACGAAAACGATGCAGGCCAGGACTGCACCGCGTTATTGACAAAGGGATCGTGCATGAACTCGGCTACTTCGTGGCTCAGGTAGAAGACGTCGGAATTGACGGCGGGCGCATCCAGGTAAGCGGCCCAGATGTAGAAGCTATAGACGCTGCTGATTGTGTAGGCATGGTGGTAGCCGGTGGTACAACACTTGGCGGGAGCGCCGTGCGGATATTCGAGAATGTTGTACGTAAGCAGGATTGGCATCTGGCCCGGGAACAAGCTTCCCAGCGAGAAGAGGAACGGATCGAGTACGGCCGAATCGACCGCGTAACTGTGGGGAGTAGATAAGGCCTCCCAACTCCCGAAGGGTACGGTCAGGGTTTGCGTTGGAAATGGGAAGGCTGCCATAGAGACGGACCAGCCTGCGAAATCGACTCCTGGATACTTCCAGAAAGAGGCTTCGAGCGTTGCCTGTCCCCATTGCATAGTGCCAAGCGTGGTCGGGCCCATGACATAGTCGTGACCGGCGAAAATGGGTGACGCGATGGTGGCATCAAAGGCGTTGAGGGAGGGGTTATTTGTGGGGTTGACGAACAGCGGCTTAGTCGGGTTGAGAGTGGCCGCGACCGTTCCATTGCCGTCCAGAAGCTTCACTACGATCGGTACGACCGGAACGTTAATGATCGTTATCGAAGCCGACGCCGGGACGGTTCCGATAAAGCAAAGCCATCCGGTACTCGAAAGGACGTTCCAGGTAGGAATCGTGCTTAACGGGGCCAAGGGGCAACCAGGCGCCGGCGGGACCCAGCCACCCCCCGCTCGGGCCGCACTGCCGAAGGCAGTGATCAGTACCGCCAGGTAAATCGAGGTGCGAGTCAATCTCTGTTCGAAAAAGCGTTTCATTTGCTTTGCTCCTTTTGTGCACAGGCCGTTTCGGTCTGTTTGTTGTTTCGCCGTTACGTGCGGAAACGGCGGGCGGAAACTGTAACCGCAGCGAAGATTTTTTTCGCAAACGGCGCAAACTATTGAAAACAGGCGGGAGAAGTGCTAAGCTGCCACCAACGCGCCCGGAGGCCGCCGATGGACGTACGGCCAGAACAGTTGACGCAGCTCCTCGAATCGTGGAGCCAGGGGGACCAGGCGGCAATGGACAGGCTGATGCCCCTGGTCTATGACGATCTGCGGCGGCTGGCGCATCGCTACATGGCCGGGGAGCGGCCGGGCCATACGCTGCAGACCACCGCGCTGGTGAGCGAGACTTACCTGCGGCTGGTTGGCGCGGCCCAGACCAGCCCGGAGAGCCGGGCGCATTTCTTCGCCATCTGTTCGCGGCTGATGCGACAGATTCTGGTGGATTGGGCGCGCGGCCGGAAAGCGCTGAAACGGGGAAGCGATCTTCCGTCACTGGAACTGCAGGAGCAGTTTGCCATGACGGGACAGCCGGGCGCGGACCTGGTTGCGCTCGACGATGCACTCGAAGCGCTGGCGAAGGTGGACGGGCGCAAAGCGCAGGTGATTGAATTACGGTTTTTCGGGGGACTGAGCGTCGATGAGACCGCGAACGTGCTGCGGGTCTCCGAGGAAACGGTGCATCGGGACTGGCGGCTCGCCCGGAGCTGGCTCCGGCGCGAGTTGCGCAAGGAATCATCCCGTGGACAGTGAACGCTGGCACGAGATCGAACGTTTCTATCACCTGGCCCTGCGGCAGGAAATGCGCGAGGTGCTGGACTTCGGTTTAGCCAGGCAGATGCTGAATAAGACGCCCCAACCAGTGCGCGCTCGAAATCCGCGGGTCCCGGCCGAGCTGGAACGAATCATCGGCCAGCTGTTGGAAAAAGATCGTGCGTTTGCGGTATGCGTACGCCAGGGCACGGCGCGACGATCTGCAGCAGTTTCAAGCCGGTTTGGGCTCGGCTGCCCCAAGGG
>Ga0209698_10000592_pt1 | contig 41603 bp, 32 predicted proteins | sample LitLauG_LLR_2012_FD_187203 | JGI IMG/M metagenome (GOLD analysis project Ga0209698, IMG submission 187203) | Freshwater sediment microbial communities from Pennsylvania, USA - Little Laurel Run_MetaG_LLR_2012 (SPAdes) (version 2) | ecosystem: Environmental > Aquatic > Freshwater > Creek >... | reverse complement strand
ATTGGCAGAGGCAGGCGACGATCCGACTTTTATTGCAAAAGCGATCGGTGATGTCGCGCGCGCGCGTGGCATGTCGCAAACCGCTCGCGACACGGGAATTACACGGGAAGGCCTCTACAAGGCACTTTCTGAAGAGGGAAACCCGAGTTTTGCCACAGTGCTGAAGGTGCTCTCGGCCCTTGGACTGCGCTTGCATGTCGAATTGGCCGAATGCGCCCCGAAATAATGAAGCAACGCATGAGGCAGCGGATCAGGAGGGTTGCTGCACTGATTCAACAGGCTCCAATTCCCCCAAACGGTCGCATATCAGCGCCAGGATTCCGTACAAGGCCTGCTGCTGTTCCTCCAGACGTCGGATATTGGTGGCTAACTGGGCGTCTGCCCCGTGCGTTGCCACTTTTATCGTCTGCGCCGTACGGGCAGCAGCAAGTTTTCGATTGACGTTTTCAAGGTGCGCCTGCAATTCGGTGCGGGCCGCCGCCAACTCTGTCGTTTTCGTATCCATGCCGTGCATATTGCCCTGCCCGCAGCCGCTTGCCTTCCGCCGCTCGGGTTACCGTGCGCAAATGCGTTATCGCGGGCGCCCTAACCTTGCGTTGACCCGGCGCCGCGTGGGTTGCGCTGACGTGCCCGCCGGCATCAGGCAATGTGCGTCAACGTACAGACGCGCGCGCGCGCCGGCGACAATATGCCGGGATTGCAGCATTGGAGGCCATAATGAGGCAAGCCAAAAGCCCGGCGCCCGGGCACGGCAATGGCACTGCATCCGCGCAAACCCTGCAGGCAGGGGCAAGCGAGACCCCGGCGGCCGATAGCGCGATCTCGCCGTACGAAATGATCGCCGTCTCCGCCTACTTCAATTCCGAACGGCGGGGCTTTGCGCCCGGCAACGAGCTTGCCGACTGGTTTCAGGCAGAGGCCTGGTTCAAAAGCCGCTCCAACTGGGATTCGTGAGGCCTTAACTGACTCGCGCGGGCTTGCCTGCAGGAGTGCCACCCGATCCCGCATGACGGTCGTTGCCGGTTGGCGCAGGCGGTCGGCGGCAACTTGCCGGGTGCCGTGCCGATCCGTTGCCCATTCCAGCGGCTCAGGCCTGCAGCAGGCGGTCCAGCAATTGCGCCGCGTGCACGGCCTGGCGCGCCGCGCCGTCGGCAATCTGGCGCCGGCAACTGGTTCCGTCGGCCACCACGATGGCATCGGGCTGGCGCCGCACGGCCGGCAGCAGACTTGCTTCGGCCATGCGCATCGACACATCGAAATGCGCGGCCTCGTAGCCGAAGCTGCCCGCCATCCCGCAGCAGGAGCTTTCGATGAGTTGCGGCTGCGCGCCGGGAATGAGGCGTAGAACCTCGAGTATGGCGTCCACCGCGGCAAATGCCTTTTGGTGGCAGTGGCCGTGGACGAGGATCGGGCCTTCGGCGGCCTTCAAGGGCAGCACGAGGCGGCCGGCGCGGGTTTCGCGCGCCAGGAATTCCTCGAACAGCACGGCCTGCCCGGCAACCACCTCGGCGGCCTTCCCCAGGTGCAGGGCAAGCGCCTCGTCGCGCAGGGTCAGCAGGCACGCGGGTTCGAGTCCTACGATGGCGACACCGGCGCCTGCCAGCGGCGCCAGCGCCTCGACCAGCGCGCCCAGGCGCGCCCTCGCGCCATCGATCATGCCCGTTGCCAGGTGGGTTCGTCCGCAGCAGTAATGGCCGTTGCCCTTTGCCAGTGTGTGCACCGTGTAGCCGGCCGCGCCCAGCACGCGCGCCGCCGCCCGGGCAATTTCGGGTTCGAACGTGCCATTGAAGGTGTCGACGAACAGTGCCGCCGCCTTGCCGCCGGCGCGTGCCACGGCAATGGTCTCGTCGCGGCTGGCAAAGCGTGCAGCGTCCCGCGAACGCCAGAAGGTGTCCCGGCGCCATCGGGGCAAGGGCCGGTTCGCGGCTATCCCCAGCAGTTTCTCGCCCAGCCACGCCGCACCCGGCAGCGCATCGCGCAGGTTGAACAGCCAGGGGACGCTGCTGGCGAGCGCCGCGTATTCGGGCAGGCCGGCGAGCATCCGGTCGCGGTACGAGAAACCGTGCCGCGCCTTGTAGTGGGCCAGGAATTCGATCTTCATCCGCGCCATGTCGACCCCGGTAGGGCACTCGCGCCGGCACGCCTTGCACGATACGCACAGGTCCAGCGCATCGTGCAGCGCCTGGCTGCCCAGGGCGTCGGGCCCGAGCTGTCCGGAGAGCGCGAGGCGCAGCGTATTGGCGCGCCCGCGCGTGACGTGTTGTTCGTCGCGCGTTGCGCGGTAGCTCGGGCACATTGCTCCGGCATCGAACTTGCGGCAATGGCCGTTGTTGTTGCACATCTCGACGGCCTTGGCCAGGCCGCCGGCCGGATCGCCGCCGCTGCCGGGGGCCGTGGTGGCCTCCGTGAGCGGATCGTTCTGGACGTTCCACGCCGACCAGTCGAGGACGGGCGTCAACGCAATGGTGCGATAGGGTTGGGGCGTGCCGGGCGGCGGGTAGCGAAACAGGCGGCCATCGTCCATGCGCGGCGGGTCGACGATGCGATTGGGGTTGAAGAGGCCAGCCGGATCCAGGTGCTGCTTGATGGCACGGAAGGCCGCGTCGATCGCCGGACCGAACTGCCAGGCAATCCACTCGCCGCGGCACAGGCCGTCGCCATGCTCGCCACTGTAGGCGCCCTTGAAGCGGCGCACGAGCTCGGCTGCTTCCGTGGCAATGGCGCGCATCTTCGCGGCCCCGCCGTTCGCGCCGCCCTGGCGCATGTCGAGGATGGGGCGCACGTGCAGTGTGCCCACCGAGGCATGGGCGTACCAGGTGCCGCGCGTGCCGTGGCGGGCGAAAACCTCGGTAAGCGCCTGGGTGTATTCGGCCAGGTGCTCCAGGGGGACCGCGCAGTCCTCGATGAAGCTTACCGGCTTGCCGTCGCCCTTGAGGCTCATCATGATGTTGAGCCCAGCCTTGCGCACCTCCCACAGGCGCTTTTGCGCCGGCTCGTCGACGACCCGCACCACGCTCCCGGGCAGGCCCAGATCTCCCATCAGCGCCTCGAGTCCGGCGAGGCGCGCCAGCAGCGAACCACCTTCGCCGTTGCAAAACTCCACCAGCAGGATCGCTGCGGTCGCCGCGCCGCGCGCATCGACCAGGGCCGACGCTATCGTGGCTCGGAAGACCGGATTTGCCAGGCTCAGGTCGATCATCGTCCGGTCAACCAGCTCCACCGCGCTCGGTTCCAGGCGGACGATGTGCTGCGCGGCCGACATCGCCGAATGGAAGCTGGGGAAGTTGACGACCCCCAGCACCCGGCCGCGCGGCAACTCGGCCAGTTGCAGCGTCAGGCTGCGGGTGTAGGCCAGCGTGCCTTCGGCGCCGATCAGCAGGTGCGCCAGGTTCACGTCGCCACCGGCCGTGTAGGGCCGTTCGCTCTGGTTGTGGAAGATGTCCAGGTTGTAGCCGCCGACACGGCGCAGCACCTTGGGCCAGCGCGCTTCGATCTCGGTGCGCTGTTCGGCGGCCAGCGTGCGCACGAAATCGGCGATGGCCCGCGCGCGCGCGCCGAGGGTAGCCAGCGGTCCGAATTCCACGGCGGCGCCATCGGACAGGCGGGCGCTTGCGCCCAGCACGTTATGCACCATGTTGCCGTACGCGATGGAGCGCGATCCGCACGAGTTGTTGCCGGCCATTCCGCCGAGCGTTGCCTGGGCACCGGTGGATACGTCGACCGGGAACCACAGACCGTGCGGCCGCAGTTGCGCGTTCAGGTCATCGAGCACGAGGCCCGGCTCCACAATGGCCGTGCGCGCGTCGACATCCAGTTGCAGCAGGCGGCGCAGGTGCTTGCTGGTGTCGATCACCAGGCCGGCCCCTACTGTCTGGCCGCACTGGCTGGTGCCGGCGCCGCGCGGCAACAGCGCAATCTTCAGGTCGCGGGCGATATCGATGGCGCAGGCGACGTCGGCATCGTTGCTCGGCACCAGCACGCCCACGGGCACGACCTGGTAGATCGACGCATCGGTTGCATAGCGGCCGCGTGCCGCCGCGTCGAACAGCACTTCGCCTTGCGTTTCGGCTTTGAGTCTTTGCTCAAGCAGACGGCTCAGGCTGTTCATGTGGCTGGAGTGGGCAGGCAAGCTTGATATGCTAGCGGATGTTGCGCATTGGCACCAACGGCGCGCAGTGCACCATCGCGCAAAGGACTGGCATGGTCAAGCTTGACTTTCACCCGGCGGGCCGGCACTTTCTGCAGATTCCCGGACCCAGCCCGGTTCCCGATCGCATATTGCGTGCGATCAGCCTGCCCACAATCGATCATCGCGGCCCGGAATTCGGTGCCCTCGGTCGCAAGATACTCGCGGGCCTCGGACAGGTGTTTCGCACGCGCCATCCGGTGATCGTATATCCGGCCTCGGGCACCGGCGCCTGGGAAGCCGCGCTGGTGAACACGCTCAGCCCGGGCGACCATATCCTGATGTACGAAAGCGGTCACTTCGCCACGCTCTGGCAGAAATTGGCCGGACGGCTGGGCCTTTCGACCGAGTTCCTCGCCTGGGAGGGCAAGGACGATTGCCTGCCGCAAGCGCCGGCGTGGCGACGCGGCGTGCAGGCTGACATGATCGAGGCGCGCCTGCGCAAGGACACGGCGCATGCCATCAAGGCGGTCTGCGTCGTACACAACGAGACTTCCACCGGCGTCACCTCCAACATCGCGGCCGTGCGTCACGCCATCGACGCGGCCCGCCATCCGGCGCTGCTCATGGTCGACAGCATCTCCGGGCTCGCCTGCGCCGATTACCGCCACGACGAATGGGGCGTCGACGTGACCATCAGCGGCTCGCAAAAGGGCCTGATGCTGCCGCCGGGCATCAGCTTCAACGCGGTGTCGCCGCGGGCACTGGACGCCGCCCGGAGTGCGCGGCTGCCGCGCGCCTACTGGGCGTGGGACGAGATCGTCGCGATGAACCGCGACGGCTACTGGCCCTATACGCCCAGCACCAACCTGCTGTACGGCCTGTCCGAGGCGCTCGACATGCTGCTCGAGGAGGGCCTGGACGCGGTTTTCGCGCGGCATGCGCGCTGGGCTGCGGGCGTGCGCGCGGCAGTCCAGGCCTGGGGGCTGCCGATCCAGTGCGCCGACCCCGCGGTCTATTCGCCGGTGCTGACGGGCGTCATCATGCCCGCGGGCGTAGACGCCGACGCGATACGCCGGCTCATATACGAGCGATTCGATCTTTCGCTGGGCACCGGGCTGGGCAAACTCAAGGGGCGCATGTTCCGCATCGGCCATCTGGGCGACAGCAACGATCTCACCTTGCTGGCGACGCTGGCCGGCTGCGAAATGGGCCTTGCGCTGGGCGGCGTGTCTCTCGCCGGCAGCGGGGTCCAGGCGGCCATGGCGCACTTTGCCGGCACGGCGGCACCGGCCACGGCCGGCACGGGCCACTGACATACCGCGGCGGCGCCAGCGCCAACCGGAGCGACGATGCCGCCGAATAGACCAGCCGGGAAGCTGTTGCGGGCCAGCAATGTCGTCCTGGGCCTGCTGTGCCTGATGTATTTCATCACCTACCTCGACCGTGTCAACGTGAGTACCGCCGCGGCCGGATTCGCGCGCGAATTCGACCTGAACAAGACCCAGATCGGACTGGTGTTCTCGGCCTTTGCCTATCCGTACCTGGTGTTCCAGATCATTGGCGGATGGGTCAGCGACCGCTTCGGTGCGCGGCGCACCCTGCTGATATGTGGTGCCACCTGGGCGGCGGCGACCGCGCTCACCGGCATGGCCGGCGGGCTGGCTTCGCTGCTGGCAGCGCGCGTACTGCTGGGCCTGGGGGAGGGCGCAACCTTTCCGGCCGCCACCTCGGCAATGTCGCGCTGGGTCGCAAAAGGCAGGCGCGGTTTCGCACAGGGCATAACCCACGCGGCGGCGCGGGTCGGCAACGCAGCCGCACCGGCAGCCATCGTCACGGTGATGAGCGCCTACGGCTGGCGCGCATCCTTCTACGCATGTGCCGGCATCAGTTTTTGCTGGGTCATCCTGTGGGCCGTCACGTTCACCGAACTGCCCGCCGATCACCCGCGCATCACCGCGGCGGAACTGGCAGAACTTCCCGAGCCCCGGCGCCGTCAGGACAACGTACCCTGGCGACGGCTGTTTCGCCGCATGCTCCCCGTGACGATCGTCTATTTCTGCTACGGCTGGACCCTCTGGCTCTTCCTGAGCTGGATACCGCAGTATTTCCTTCACAGCCACAATCTCGACCTGAAGAAATCGGCGCTCTTCGCGTCCAGCGTGTTCTTTGCCGGGGTCGTCGGCGACACGCTCGGCGGAATCGTCACGGACCGGATACTGGAGCGCACCGGGAGCCTGCAGCGCGCCCGCAGCCTGATGGTTGGCGTGTGCATGCTGCTTGCGCTGGTGGCGCTCCTTCCGTTGCTGTTCAACCATGACCTGTACCTGTGCCTGGCATGCCTGTGCGGCGGATTCTTCTTCGCCGAGATGACCATCGCTCCCATGTGGGCCATTCCCATGGATATCGCGCCGGAGTTCTCGGGCACGGCCAGCGGCATGATGAATAGCGGTTCGGCTCTGGCCGCCATCATCAGCCCGGTTGCATCCGGCTGGCTGATCGACGTCTTCGACAACTGGGAACTGCCCTTCGTGGGCAGCATGATCCTGATGGGCATCGGCACGGCGCTGGCCTATCGGATGCGGCCGCAGAGCCGTTTCGATCAACCGGCGGGTGCGGGAAGCGAGGGCTAGGACAAATGGACAGCATCGGCATTGAAGCCGCGCAGCACCTGCTGGCGCTGGCGGCGCAAAAGGCGGCAGACGACTACGGACGGCCGATTTGTGTGGCGGTGTGCGATGCCAATGGTTTCCTGCTGGCCTTTGCCCGCGGGCCGGGCGCGCCGGTGCGCAGCATCGAAATCGCCCAGGGCAAGGCGTATTCGGCGGCACGGATGGGCGTCGATACCGACGCCTTCCTCCAGCGCCTGCAGCGCGACCAGTTGCACGCGGGCTATTTCTGCGACGATCGCCTCACCGCGCTGCCGGGCGGCGCCGTGCTGCGCAACGGCGCAGGTGAACTGGTCGGCGCAATCGGGATCAGCGGGTTGACCTCGGCGCAGGATCAGGTCATCGCCACCGCGCTGGCCACCGCCTGGGCCACGGCGCCGGCGCAGGGGGCCCGTCCGTCCTGAAACCGTTCAGGTCGGGGCAGCCGCCCCCGGCGGCAGCCAGAGCTCCGGGATATGGCGGAACCCGTAGGCGCCCGGATCCTCGCACGCGATGATGCGGTCGTTTTGCGACTTGTCCAGGTTCACCACGATCGGCTCGATGTGCATCTTGCTTTTGAGCGAGAAGAACACCTTGACGATGGGCTGCAGCAGGTGGCCCGGGTCATGGTCGACGACCACCGCCAGGCGCTGCGATTTCAAGCGCACCAGCGAACCCAGCGGGTAGATGCCCACCGTGCGCACGAAGCACTGGAAAAAGGCCTCGTCAAAATGGCCGTGCCATTCGGCCATCTTGCGCACGGCGACGGTTGGCTCCCAGCCCGGCTTGTAGGCGCGGTGCGAGGTGATCGCGTCATAGACGTCGCAGATCGCCGTCATGCGCGCCAGGCGCGTGATCTGGTCGCCAGGCAGTCGGTGCGGGTAGCCCGTGCCGTCCATCTTCTCGTGGTGATGCAGGACGGCGTCGAGCACGCCCTCGCTGACGTCCGCCGTCCCGCTGAGCATCTCCAGCCCGCGCTCCGGGTGCGAGCGCATGAGCTGCCACTCTTCGTCGTTGAGCGTGTCCGGCTTGTTCAGCACGGTCAGCGGAATCACGGTCTTGCCCATGTCGTGCAGAAGTCCGGCCATGCCGGCTTCACGCACCTCGTCGGACCCCATGCCCAAGGCGTGCGCCAGCGCCACCATCAGCGCCGATGCGGCCATCGAGTGCATGAAGGTGTAGTCGTCGGCGGTCTTGAGGCGCGCCAAACCGATGAGTGCCTGCGGGTTGCGATGTACCGACTCGGCGATGTCCTCCACGACACTGTGCGCCGCCGCGATCGATGCCACCTTGCCCAGCCGCGCCTCGCCGAAAAGGTTGGAGACGACGCCGCGTGAATTGCGGAAGATCTTGGTCGCGCGCTGGAATTCGCCCTGCAGTTCGGCCCGCGCCGGCGCGCGCGCCGGTACATTTGGCGCGCTGGGTGGCTCCACTGCCTGCTGGAGGCGGTTGTCGATCTGCGTGTCGGTGGTGACCCGATCGGTGGCGCCCACGCCGGTCGGCGCGTCCAGGCCCTTGGAAGCGTCGATCCACACCTCGCTCACGTCGCTGGCGCGGATCTTGGCGAGCTCCTGTTCGGTCTTGACGACGAAGCGCGCGCGCCAGAACGGGTGGTCCATCCACGAACCGCAGAATTCGTCGATGTACATCCCGATGCGCAGATCGGAGGTGGGGACACGCTTGAGCAAGGTCGCTGTTCCGGTGCAAAAGTGCGGCGCCGGGCAAGGGGCCGCTTGGGCCATTGTGGACGGGCCGGGGGCGTGGCAGAGGCCGAATATGCAGGGATTTCAGGCGCTTATTGCTTTGCGGCTGTCACGGCCGAGGCCTTTCTGCGCCGTCGGTATGCGACTGCGCGGAAACGTAGTTGCGCGCACGTCTTCAAAGCGACTTGTGATGTGGATCAAGAACGGTTTCCAATTGGGACATAGAATCGGTTTGGCTCGAGAGGGACAGCGGCGGGCGTACGTCGCGTTCCATCTGTACAGCCGTGACCAGGAGACAGGAGAATGACAAAGCGTCGCGAATTTATTGTTGCAATCCTTCCCGTTGCCGGAGCCCTGGTGGCGTTTCCGCCCCGGGTGCTTGCCGATGTTCCCGCCCTCACCGAAGACGACAAGATGGCCAAGGCCATGGGCTTTCGCCTGCAGACCGATAAGGCGGACCAGGCCAAGTACCCCAAGCACACCAACGAGCAGACCTGCGCCAAGTGCGTTCACTACACATCGCCGACTGCGGAAACCGCCCGCTGCGACGTCTTCAACAAGACCGTGCCCAAGGGCGGCTGGTGCAGCGGTTTCTCCAAGCGCCCATAGCCGGATCGTGAGCAGCTGGCCCTGCCCGCTTGCCGCGGGGTGGGCCGCTGCCGCCTGGGCGCGGCGACACCATCGCCGGGCGGCATAGGTCAATAGCGGCGCAACGAAATCCGCAGCAGTTGCACGGCTCCCGTTTCGAAGCCCACGGCGGATTCATCCAGATACCGGAAATAATCGGTTACTTTCTGGCTGCCCACGATTTGCGCTGCTTGCTCGGCTGCGCGTTCCAGGCGGGCGCGCCATTCGCGCAGGGTTCGCAGGTAATGGAGCCGGTGATTCACGAGTTGTTCCACCTCGAAACATTTGGACGCGGCATCGAGTACCTCATGGGCCAGGGGCAACTCGCTTTCGCGCCAGATTTCTTCCCGCATGAACCTGGACATGCTTCTTATCCGTCCGAAGGCTATGGTTTGCAGCGACAGCTTGCCGCCCCGGCGCAAGCGCCGCGCGCAAAAATCGAAGAAGCGCGCGTACACCTCCCGGCGTTGGGCAGCAGATTGGTCGTGCCGGCCAAAATGCTCGAATGCGCCAATTGAAATGATTCCGTCGAAGGGTTCCAGATCCGCATAGTCTTCCCAGCTGGCGAGCAGTATTTGCGCTCGGCTTGCCGGCGGCCCGTCTTCGAAGAATTGCTTCTGCGCTGCGCTGAGTGTCAGCCCGATAGCCGATGAAACGCCGCGCTCCAGCACAAGCGTCCGGAGCAGGGCACCCCAACCGCATCCCACGTCGAGGATCCGCATGCCTTCCGTGGCTCCAACGGCGTCGGCATGGAACAGCAGCTTTTCGCGCTGCGCGCTCTCGAGCGACTGGTCCGCAGAGGTCCACAGCGCGGCCGAATACACCATTTGCGCATCGAGCCAGAGCCGGTAAAAGTCATTGCTCAGGTCGTAATGGAATTGGATTGCAGACGGTGACGTGGTGTCCATTTCGGCGCTCTTGGTCCTTGCCAGTCGAATGCCGAGCTTACGTCGGTTGCCGCGGCCCGCAAAGCGCCCGGAGCAGGGCCCCGGGGTGCAAGTGTCCGGTGCGGCACCGGCTCAGTGCGGCAGCGCCGGCGTCACCGCGAACAGGGCGCTGGAGCCGATGGGAACGCCCGCCGCACCGGTGTTGCTGAGCAGATAGACGTCGTAGATCGCGTTCGGCGCCAGTTCGGAGGCCGACGCCATTGCTTCGCCGCAGGCGCTGGCCGCGGCGTCCCCCGGCGTCTTGAGCCAGTAGCCGATCGCAAGCGCATTAGCCTGCGTAAGCTGGTCCACGGTAGTTCCGTCCGGAAACACGCCGATCCAGGTGTCGCCCGGCCCTGCCGAGCCCGGGCGGCAATAGCGCACCAGCAGGTTGGCCCCCTCGCGCACGCTCGTCATGCTCGCATCGCCGAGGGCCCGCGGCGCGTCGACGATCTCGACGCCCGGGGACTGCGGCCCGACCTGCGCGGGAGGAAGCACGCGCACGGGCAGCGGCGCACGCGCCGGCGCATCGGCGCCGTGAACCAGCCACGCCGCGTAAAAGCCCGGCGGCAGTTGCCCGGTTGGAACGGTTGCGACGCCGGAACCATCGAATCCATGGCGCGCCGAATGGGCGTCCGGCGCGTGGCCCAGTGGTGCGACGATGATGGCGCTTTCGCCCGCATCACTGTCCAACGGTGCCACCAGCGCAATGCCCTGGCCGTGTTCGGCCGCTGCAGGCACCGCGAACTGTCCGAAGGTGTCGGCAATGCTGCCGCGCGTGGCCAGCATCGGCGCCGGCAGCGGATTGGCGGGGCGCTCGCGTACGGCCGGTATTGCCGCGCGGTCTCGCCCGCTGTGGTCGCGGAATATGCTGTTCAACGGCGCGGCAAACCGATCGAAGCGGTCAAGGCCATCCACCGCGAAAGCCGCCTCGACGGTGCGCAGCACGCCGTACGCATCGTAGTGCGTTCGATCGACCGAGCCTTCGCGCAACAGGCCCGGCGATCCGATCACGACGGTCGCGACGTGATTGTCCGGCCAGCCCCAGCCCAGGCTTTCGTCCCAGGTGATGACCAGCAGCGAGCGCGATTGGTTCCAGGCGGCCGAGGCCAGCAACGGACCGAAGGTGGCCGCCAGGAACTGGTCCTGCCGCTGCAGCGAAACGGACATGTCGAAGTTGTCGTACCAGGCGCCTTCGCCGTCCCACCAGCCGTCCGCCGCGATCCAGGCGAAGGCCGGCAAGGTGTTCGCGGCGATGGCTCCTTCAAAATCCGCCACGTCGCGCAAGGCCGCCTGGCAGCGGACCGCGTTGCTGATCACGTCGTCGAATTGGGCGAAGGGTTCGTCGTCCGGCGCGAACCAGCCGCCGTTGCTATCGGCCTGCAGGTTGCAGGGGGTTTTCATGTTCTGCACGTAGGCGCGCCACGGCCTGCCGTTTGCATCGAGCACGTCACCGAGGTGACGCACGGTAAGGTCGTAATTCGGGTAATAGACCGGGCCGTAGCGATAGGTGTTGCCGGCTACCATCGCAACGTAGTTCTGGTCGCTGGGATGGTAGGTGGCCCACATGTCGGTGAGCAGGACGCCCTTGCTGGCAACCGACGCCAGGAACGGCATGCGGGCATCAATCCTGGCCGAACGGCCGTCGTCGTGGACGATGTCGGCGTAGTTGGTGTTCTCCATCATCACCACATAGACATGGTCCAGTGGCGGGATGTTATTGGGCGGGGGCGCTGCCGCCGGTGCGGCGGCCAGCGCATCGACGTCGCCCGACAGGGTCAGGCGCAGGTTGTCGGCATAGGCGTTCTGGAACGAACTCATGCCGCTCAGGAAGTCGACGGTGATCGCGATCCGGCGCGTGCCCGGCGGGACGCCGCCGCGCTCCGACCGTTCGAGCATTGCCGTGGCATGCTGGCGCGCCGCCGGGCCGGCGCCCGCCACGACCACGGGCGATGCCGTGGCGCGGCCGTGGTCGTCAAGAAAGATCGCGGTCAGCACCGCCTGCTCGGGGGCATTGCGCCAACCGCCCAGCCACCCGGAGAGCACAAACGAAACGCCGCCCTGGTCGATAGCGCGGGCGGCAGCTGCGACGTCCACCACCTGCTCCATCGCCGTGTCGGCGCCGGGCGCCGCGAACAGTGCGTTTCCGGGCGTACCGTTGCGCGGCAGTACCGGCACTTCGTTCATGTGCGCAAAAGCCGACCAGCAGACGACGCTGGCGGCGCCGCGGACTACGCGCCAGCCCGGAACCGGCGTCTGTGCGGTCCAGTCGTCGGTGCACAGGTGTGTTTCTGCATCACCGTTTTGCAGCAGGTTGCCGGTTGTCGTCGCGGCCAATGCGGCCGGAGCAACTGCAGAAAAAATGCTCGCCAAGGTGCCCGTCAGGGCGTACCGGATTGCGGTTCTCATCGGGGGACTCCGGCAGGGGTGGTCGGATTTGGCCTGGGGCGCGCGTTCGAGCTGTCTTTCTTTTAGTGGCGGTGCGTTACCGGTGCGTGACGCATCGGACACGCCACAGTGTCACTGGCAGCAAAACGTCTGAAAATGGCGCGCAGGACTTTCCCGATCAAGCCGCGATGAATCCCGAAATCAACGTCGGCAATAGCATGCGTTACGGTTCGATACGGTGGGTCGTCGCCGTCGTTCCCCTTCACTCCTTGCAAATTTTGCGGCAAATCCGTGAGAATGCCCTGGAATTTCGTGGCAAAGTGCGCCAACACCCCGTAAAGTGCTTCGAAACCCGAGGAGTTTGGTCAAATGTTCGTGGCGACAGCAGGCGCCTGCACGATAATTGGCACGCCGGCTGGATAATGTGCGATGTCCGAAGACGATCACAGGCAGTTTGGCCAGCTCTTTTACACGGGAACTTCGCGTTTCCTCCATTCCAACGAGCACTTCGTCAATGCAATGCTGGATGCCAGTTCCCACTGCGCAATCCACGCGTCCGAAGACATCTTCGATGCCAACGGCCTCAAGCTCTGGGCCAGCGGTCAGCCCATCAGCGATCGCCTGCTTGAACGACTGAGCAACCGAAAACTGCGCAAGCCCATCGAGCTGTGCGTGTACGCCACCGATCCGGTGGCGGTAGCGGGGATTGTCGAGGCGATCGAAGAGCACGTGTCGCAATCTCCGGACTTGATTGCCTTGCTCGACCCGCACCTGGCCAGGGTGCTGAAGACGGTCGGCGCCATCGTTCCCAGCCCGACGGAATTGATGCTTTTTTCCGTGATGCGTCATTGCGGTCGGGAAATGTTCGCGCATGCGGCGGTCGTGACCGCTCTGGCGCTTGCCGCAAGTGATATCGTCGGCGCGCATCCCGATTTGCGGCGGCCCCTGGCCAGGGCCGCATTGCTGCACGACATCGGGGAGCTCTATCTTCCGCCGACCTTGTTCGATGACCCCTTGGCGTTAGGCACCGAGCAGGTCCGTGAGCAGCGCAGTCATGCGCTGATCGGCGGCCAGGTCGCGGTCGAACTGGCGCGCAGCGGCAAGATGGTGGGAGAACTCATCGCGCAATCGCATGAACGGCTTGACGGCTGGGGATATCCGCTCGGCCTCCTGGTTGCGGATCTTTCGCTGCCGGCGCAGGCACTGCTCTTTGCCGAGGCCATGGTGCGATCGATCGAAAACGACGCCAACGGATTGCGCAGGGCGGCCGTGGCGGCAAGACTGGTCCCGGGGGCGTTTGCCCAGGAGATGGTCGACTGGGTCGTGCGCTGCGGAAATTCCCGGCCGGCGCATCCGCTGGCTGTGGGCTCTGCCGATTCCATCGCCTTGGGACTTCGACAAGCACATTCGGTGCTGACGCGCACGCGATTGCTGCTCGACAGCCCGTTTCGCAGGCGCGAGACGACAGCAGTGCAGCTTGCGGCAGCACGATGGTTGACATCCGTGCAGGCCTTGGTCGACGAATTGCGAAGAACCGGAGTCGATTCGGCGCTCGTCTGCAACATGGACATAGAGCCGCAGAATGATCTTGAAGTGATCGAGCTCGGGGTTCTGAGTCAGGAAATCGTTTATCGGGTCCGTGAGCTGCGCAGCCGCGTTGCGCTGGAGCAGACAGAGTCCCCCCAGCTTGCATCGAGTTCGCTTCTGATTGAACTCCTCGAAATTTTGCGGGCATGCGAGCCATCACCCGATCGGGCCGACGCCGGCGGACAAGGCCGCATCGAGCTGCTGCCCTGGTCTGAGCTGTATTGCATCGGGGTACGGGAAATCGACGAACAGCATCGCGTTCTGGTGGGATTGCTGAACCGGCTTGCACAAAAGGCCGATAGCGGCGACACGACGCAGGCCATCGACGAAACGCTTTCGGGCCTGGTTGCCTACGTGCAAAATCACTTCCGCTACGAGGAAGAATTGATGCGCGAACACCAATATGCCGAAGCAGAGTCGCACATCAAGGCGCATGGCAGGCTTAACGATCGGCTGCACATCATGATCGCGCGGCGGCAGAAAGACGGCTGTCTACCCGTCGAGGAGCTGATTTCCTTCTTGAGGCAATGGCTCATTTCCCACATCTTGCAGACGGACCGGGACCTGGGATCCGCGCTTAACAAGATGGGCATCCACTGACCGTCCGGCAGACCGCCTGCGGCGGCTACGGCGGCGATACGGCGGCAAATACGCGCGAGCCCTGGGCGGTGGTGGCCGCAAAGAGCGCTGCCCAGGCGGCTCCGGTCCACGCCAGACCCTGCTGGTCGCCCAGGAAGAGCGCGTTTCCGGTCGAGCCCGCGCTCAGGTCGGCGCGCGCGGCGGTGTTCAGGTCAAAGGGTCCGTAGAGGCGTCGCTCGGTCCAGCTTGCGCCCCCGTCCGCGGATTCGCGCAGCCACAGGCCGGTGCTAAGCGTCGCGGAGCCGCTCACGTAATCGCGAAAGTCATAGTAGGTGACAGCGATGCGACCGTTGGATCCGAAATGCACCGTGGGATCGAATGCGGCGACGCCCGGCACCGAATTGACCTGCACCGGAGCGCTCCACGTCGCGCCTTCATCGTGGGACAGTGAGAGCACGATGCCATCGCGTATGCCACCGGAAGGCGTGCCGTCCTGCCACACCGCGGCCAGGGTGCCGCTGGACGGATCGACGGCCGTCTGCGCCATATAGGCGCTGTCACGTATGAGGGCTCCAGCGGGGATGGGATTGGCGGTGCCGAGCGGCGCCATTGTGGCGATAAGCACACCGGGATTCGGCGACCAGCTTGCCCCGTGGTTGGCAGAACGAATCGCTACCAGCTGAGCACCGCCAAAGCTCAATCCCGTGGTCTCCACGGTAAAGATATCCACCACGTGGCCATTGGGCAGTATCAGGGGCTGATTGTTCAGGGTCTGGCTCGACGATCCCGGCTGATAGATGGGCGTTGCCGGTGACCACGTCGCACCGCCGTCGCCCGAGTGGGCAATATACGTCGGCATGGAAGCCGTGCTGTCGCTGCTGATCTGGTCCCACAGCAGGTAGACATCCGGGCCATTGGGATCGGCAGCGATGGCGTCGCGGTCGTTGAAGAAGTACGGTCCGGGCGCCGTGCCCACATCGCTTATCACCACGGTCGGTGCCTGCCACGTTGCGCCGCCGTCGGTCGATCGCGTAACGAGAACCGCGCTGCTGCCACCGGTGGCCAGAAAGCCCGCGGCATTGAAGGCCAGGGCGCTGGCGTAAATGGTCCCCGAAGGACCAATGGCTATCGACGGATCCGATGCTCGATCGTAGGCCGCCCCCGGACCGGCGCCGCCGCCACAGGCCGAAAAGGGCAGGGTAGCTACCGTGCTCCAGGAAACACCGCCATCCTTGGAGTCCGAAAAGACGATGGCGCGCGCGCCGATGGCATCCCAGCGGTCCTGCTCATAGAGTCCGTAAAGCAGCAGGGGATTGACGGGACTTGCGGCAAGCTGCGGCTGCACCGCCGAATTCACTGCATACGCTTCGGGGGGTGTTGCTGCCGCATTGGCAATCGCCAGGCCGCAGGTCGGCGCCAGGGTACTGGCGCCGGACACCTGTGTGGTCGACGCCACGGGCGGCGCCGAAGGTGGCGCACTGGACCCGCCGCCACCTCCGCCGCAGGCGGCAGCCAGCATCGCTGTCACGGCGACGGTGGCGCGCCGAATCATCGAGTGCAGGCTTGTGCTGGAATGGGCGCGGGTGCGGACAAGGGTGTCTGGGCGGGCGCTACTGGGCATTGGTATTTTGTGCATTGCGGCGATTATCGGTCAATGTTAGCGTCGATTCATACCGCAGCCGCGTGTGCGCTGCTCGGCAAAAAGCATGAGTGCGGTGCAATCCGGCTGCGTGACGGCCGGCACGGACGAAGGGCTCAATCGTCCAGTTCCATCTCGATCCCGTCCCAGTGAGCCGGATGATGAAACCGCCCCACGTTGTGCCCGATCAGGGCGCCAAGGCAATCCGGAAAGAAGGCCAGACCTACCATCAGGACCACGCGCGGGCAGCCAAAGACCATCATGTAGCCCAGCGACACGAGCAGCCAGACGATGGAGGCGACGCGGCCGGCGTCGCGTGAGCGCCAGCGCGGCTGAAACCACGATGCCGCACCGAATGAAATGGCCGCACCCGCGACCAGCACGGCAAAGGATCCGCCGATGGAACCGTGGGTGTCATCGACGTGGCCCGGCCCCGTGGTGCTTGTCCACAGGGCGCGAAAGATCGCATAGACGGCGAAGGAAGCCACGAGCAGGGCGCCGTGTATCGCCAAGCGCTGGCTCGCGGAAATCTCCTCCGGCAGTTCGCGCGTCGATACGATCATTGGCCATATCCCCTTGCGCAGTCCGCTCCGCAGGGGGCTTGCCTGCGTTGCGGGCCGGACGGCCCTGAACGTACGCATGCGGGCCTGCGTTCCCGTGGCGGGGTTATCCCCCGGCCCTGGCCCAGGAAACCGCTGAATACGTCGCACGGAACCCGCCATTTCCGTGATTGGCGGGCGACGCCCTGCACCGAATATTGCGGTTTGGCATGCGGCCGCGCCACGTCCGCGGCCGTGTCGGGGGCGTCTTGCGCCGGTGCAGGAGGCTCGGGCCGGGACAACAGCCGCCGCTACCGTGCCGCGCTTGCCAAGCCGATAGCGCACGGCGCGGGCCGGGGATCCGAGCGCGAAGGCACCGGGCGAACACCCGTCAGCCGGTGAAACGGCCGTAGTGTTTGCTGTTGGGGCGTGCCACGGCGCCGCTGCCGGCGCGCGGCGCAAGTGCTGCGCTCAGGCCGATGCCCCGTCGATGACACCTTCGAGCCGGTCTTCGAGTTGCTCGCCCACACGCCGCAGGGCATCGAGCGTCTTGGCGTCGGGCTGCCAGAAGTTGCGCTCCGAGGCCTCGATCAGTCGCTCCGCGACGCGCGACGAGGCGGTGGGATTGAGCTTGGCCAGGCGTTCGCGCATGGCCGGGTCGAGCATGAAGGTTTCGCTCAGCTGCTGGTAGACCCAGGGCTGCACCTGCCCGGTGGTGGCGGACCAGCCCATGGTGTTGGTGACATGCACCTCGATCTGGCGCACGCCTTCATAGCCGTGTTCGAGCATGCCTTCGTACCATTTCGGATTGAGCATGCGGGTTCGGGTCTCCAGCGCCACCTGCTCCTGCAGCGACCGGACCGCCGCCTCCCCCTTGGTCTGGTCGCCGATGTACACCGGCGGCGTCTTGCCGCCCTTTGCCATCTTGACGGCCTGGGTGATTCCGCCCAAGGTGTCGAAATAGTTGTCGACCGTCGTGACGCCCAGTTCTACCGAATCGAGGTTCTGGTAGGTGAGTTGCACGTCCGTGAGCGCGCTGGTGAGCAGGGCCGTCTGCTGTACGGCGCGACCCGTGCGGCCATAGGCAAATCCCTTGCGGCGCTTGTAGGTTTCGGCAAGCTCGTCCTCGTCGCCCCAGCGGCTGCTCTCGACCAGGTTATTCACATTGGAGCCGTAGGCGCCCTCGGCATTGCCATAAACGCGCAGGGCCGCAACTTCCAGCGAGCAACCGTGCTCGCGCTGGTAGGCCAGCGAATGCTTGCGCACGAAATTCATCTCCAGCGGTTCGTCGGCGGACGCGGCCAGGAATGCGGCCTCGGCCAGCAGCTTGATCTGGAGCGGCATGAGGTCGCGGAAGATCCCCGACAAGGTGATCACCACATCCACCCGCGGGCGCCCCAGCTCGGCGAGCGGGACCAGTGTTGCCCCGGCGATCCTGCCATAGCTGTCAAAGCGCGGCAGGGCGCCCATCAAGGCAAGCGCCTGGCCGATCGGTGCGCCTTCGCTCTTGAGGTTGTCGCTGCTCCACAGCACCATGGCGATCGACTCGGGCAGGGGGTTGCCGTCGGCGATGAAGCGTTCGAGCAGTATCCGGGCGTGCTTGGCGCCGTCGCGAACCGCAAAATTGCTGGGGATGCGGAAAGGGTCGAATCCGTGGATATTGCGCCCCGTGGGCAGCACTTCCGGCGTGCGCAGCAGGTCGCCGCCCGGCGCCGGGCGAATGTAGCCGCCATCGAGCGCGTGAAGGAGCGCGTCGACTTCGGTGTCCACGCCCAGGCGTTCATTGGCAGTGGCCAGCGACTGCATCATGGCCAGCGATTCCTCGCTGCGCGCAATCCGGCCGGCGCGCATCGCCGCATCTACGCCCTGTCCGGCCACCAGGGCCTCGACGACGGCGCGGTCGAGCTTCACCGCGTGCGACGAATCTGCCATTGACAGCAGCATGTCCACCCGCTCGGCGGGCGCGAGCGGCCGACCGGTCACGTGCAGGCCATGCGGAATGAGGGTGTACTCGAGTTCGAGCATCTGTTCCGTGAGCTGCATTACCCTGGCGTCGGCGCAACCGGCGGCGTCCACGTTCCAGGGCGGTTCGGCATCGCACAGGTTGAGCTCGGCGGCCTGTGCCTGGATCAGCACGCCAAGCTCGGGTCTTTCATTGGAGGCCGGATCCAGTCCGCGCCAGCGCTCGATGGAGGCTTTGAGGTCGTTGAGTCCCTTGTACAGCCCCGCCTGCGCCACCGGCGGGGTGAGGTAGCTGATGAGGGTTGCACCGGAGCGGCGCTTGGCGATAGCACCTTCCGAGGGATTGTTCGACGCGTACAGGTAGATGTTGGGCAGGTCGTCGATCAGGCGGTCGGGCCAGCAGCTTCCCGCCATGCCGCTTTGCTTGCCGGGCATGAATTCGAGCGCCCCATGGGTGCCGAAATGCAGCACCGCATGCGCCTTGAAGTCCTCGCGCAGATAGCGATAGAAGGCCGAAAACGCATGCGTTGGCGCCAGGCCTTTTTCGAAGAGCAGCCGCATGGGGTCGCCTTCGTAACCGAAGGCCGGCTGCACGGCGACCAGCACGTTGCCAAACTGCCTGCCCAGCACGAAGATGGCGCTGCCGTTGCTCAGCTGCTTGCCCGGGGCGCGGCCCCACTGCGCCTCGATTTCGGGGAGCCAGCGCTCGCGCCGCACGTGATCGTCCGTGGGGATCAGCGCATGCACATTGGCATCCGCGCCATATTGCATGGCATTGCCGTGGAGCACGGCGTCGCGCAACGCGTCCACGCTTTCGGGAAGATCCACCCGGTATCCCTGCGCCTTCATGGCGGCCAGGGTATTCATCATGGATTCAAAAACCGAAAGGTAGGCGGCGCTGCCGATATTGCCGGCGTTGGGGGGGAAGTTGAAGACGACCACCGCCACCTTGCGCTGCGCCCGTTCGCTGCGCTTGAGCGCAACCAGCTTGTTGACGCGCGCAGCCAGCATCAGTGCACGCTCCGAGCAGGAACGCATGTCCTGGGGCGTATCGGAAGCCTTGAACGTACAGGCGTGGTGGCAGCCGCTGCAGGTGACCCCGGCGGCGCCGGGTCGGCCACCGAACACCATGGGCCCGGTGGAGCCGTCGAGTTCCGGTATGGCCACCATGATGGTGCTTTCCACCGGCAACAGCCCGCGCTCGGATCCGCCCCACTGGTCCAGGGTCTGGAACTCGACGGGGTGGGCAGCAAGGTACGGAACGTCGAGGTTCGCGAGGACTTCCTCGGCGGCCTTGGCATCGTTGTAGGCCGGCCCGCCCACCAGCGAGAAGCCGGTAAGGGACACGACGGCGTCTACGGCTACCCGGCCGTCCTTGTGGAAATAGGCTTCGATCGCCGGCCGCGAATCCAGTCCTGCGGCAAAGGCGGGTATCACGCGCAGGCCCTTGGCCTCCAGCGCCGCGATGACGCCGTCATAGTGGGCAGCGTTTCCCGACAGCAGGTAGGAGCGCAGCAACAGCACCCCAACGGTGCCCTGGATCTGCGCTGCAGGCTTGGGCAATGCGCCGGCATCCTCGGCGAACCGGCCAGCCATGCGCGGGTGATAGACGCCGACTTCGGGATAATTCACCGGCGCGGCAACCTTGACCTTGCCGCGCAGCGCCTTGCGCTCCCCGTCGGCGCCGGCGGCGATGACGTGACGCACCAGATTGAGCACGTTGGCGTCGGACGCGCCCAGCCAGTACTGGAGCGTAAGAAAGTAGGCGCGCAGGTCCTGGGCGGTTCCGGGGATGAAGCGCAGCAGCTGCGGCAGGCGCCGCAGCATCTTCATCTGCGCAGCGCCGCCGGTTGCCTTCTTGTCCTTGCTGCCGCGCAGCTTCTTGAGCAGCGCCATGGGGCCGCTGGCCGGCTTGCCCATGTCGAAGTTGCCCAGGCGCGTGAGCTTGACGACTTCTGCGGCCGAGGCCATGCAGATCATGGCGTCGCATTTGTCCCGGCGGGCCTGCAGGTCATCGAGGACCGGCAGGAAATGGCTTTCCAGGAAGAGCATCCCGGCCACCACGATATCGGCCTTGGCGATGTCGGCCTTGCAGCGCGCGAGCAGCGCGTCGTTGCCCGAATATTCCGACGCTGCATGCAGGTCCAGGTTCAGGCCCGGGAAATCCGTCAGCAGCGTCCGGCGCACGCGCTCGAGCGAACTCGAGAGGTGCGTATCCATGGTGATGATGCAGATATTGATCGGTACGTGACGACCCGACGGCACTGCGCTGGCGACGTCGGGATCCCGCTTCACGCAGGCACCCCGTGGCGGCGTGCCGCAGCCGCCCGCACGTGCTGCAACGAAATCCGGAAGGACGCCGAATACCCCGGGCTGCTGCTCCGGTATTGACGGGTCGGGTGCTTTCCAAAAGGCATCGGCTGCTCTTTATTCGTCTTCTGCGGACGTTAAAGGAGCTTGGATCGGGTGTCAATCTATTGATACTTTTCAAAGCGTCAATCTAGATTGACGTTTCAGGGCAGGCTGCACCTCTCGGTCGCACGCGATCTCAACTCGCGCGATCCCATCGCCCGCCGGCCGCGGGCACGGCAGGCCCGTCGCCGAGCCGACATGGCCCAGTAACCATCCGGATCCGGCGCATCCCCGGAACCCGGGCCTGGATAGCGCCTTAAACGGGATGCGATTGCGGGTTCCGGGAAGAAAACTGTTCGTTATCGCCCAGTATTACGATGGCGGGCACCAGGAAGGTGCCCAGCAGAAGTATCCAGAACTCGAGGGTGTCCATCCGCTTGCTCCTGATCAAAGGGCCGGTCCGGGAGGGGGCCCTGCCGTAATCAGAGTCTGCTCCGGCGGGACGGCCGGCTTCTGTTCGGCCGGATACGCACCGGGCGCTATCTGCGCCGATGCAAGCCACGGCGACACGGCATTCACCACCCACCCATTTCGATCCATTCCTGCGTAGGATCGTGCCCGGTGGCAGGTGGACGTCGACGGAAAGTCCAACCGCCGCGGACACCGTGGGGGCTGAAATTCCACAATACGGAAACCTGCGGCGCGCTCATGTCGGGCCCGTGCCACGCCCCGCCAGCGGGCGCGCGCCGGTTTCCGGGGCGACGAGACGACGGGCAAGGAGAATCGCTATGAAATTGACTACTTTTGGGCTTGCCTGTGTCTGGGCAGCAATGCTTTGCCCCCTGGCAGCCGGGGCTGCAGGGCCTGATGGCGCCGGACCATTTGACGGCACCTGGAAGACCAAGCTGGATTCGATCAAGTTCGACAGCAAGCCCGATGTCTTCGAACTCAAGGACGGGGTGTTTCATTGCGGAAACTGCGCTCCGGCCCTGAGCGTGAAGGCCGACGGTACGGACCAGAAGGTTGCCGGGCACAGCTATTACGACACCGTTTCCGTGAAGGTGGTCGATGCGCACACCGTGCTCATGACCGACAAGCTTGGCGGCAAGCCCATGTATGAAATGACGTTCACCGTTTCGGCAGACGGCAGGACGCTGAATCAGGTCATGAAGGACATGTCGGGCGCCAAGGTGGCCACTTGGAACCAGGTGTCGTCACGGGTCGGTCCCGGCGCCCCGGGCTCGCACGCCATGGCCGGTTCCTGGAAGATGGACAAGATGCCCGGCGCCTCGGACGTGGGCATGGTGATCACCTACCACCAGACGGCCGATGGACTGCAGATGCAATACAACGGCGCATCCTACGACGCAAAGTTCGATGGCAAGCCGGTGCTCACCGCCAACGATCCGGGCAAGACCCTGGTTTCGCTCAAGCGAATCTCCGACCGTGTCATCGAGGAGACCGATACACGTGGCGGCGTGGTAACCGACGTCACGCGCATGACGGTTTCGGAAGACGGCAAGTCGATGTCGGTCGTCGATCAGAATCGCCCCAGCGACATGACCATGTCGTGGACAATGACCAGGGAGCCCTGATCCGTTTCCGGGGCGCGCGCAGCTACCGCAATGCAACTGCGATCAGTGCGCGGGGCACTTTCATGGCGGCGTACACTGGCTGACCATGTTATCCGATCGCCAAATCGACGAGCAGCGCATAGAGGCGCTGTTGCTGTATGGCGTACTCGACACGCCGCCGGAACCCGAATTTGACGATATCACCGCGCTGGCTGCGCGCCTGTTCGACGTTCCCATCGCTCTCGTCAGCCTGATTGACCGCGATCGTCAGTGGTTCAAGTCGCGCGTCGGACTTGCGGTGGCGCAGACGCCCCGGGACGTTGCCTTTTGCGACACGGCCATCAAGGGCACGGGGATCCTGGTGGTGCCCGATGCCCGCATCGACCCCCGGTTCTCGGCAAATCCGCTGGTCACCGGCGAACCCGGCATACGCTTCTATGCGGGTTCGCCCCTGGTCACGCCCACGGGTTACAGCCTGGGCACCCTGTGCATCATCGACCGCAAGCCGCGCGCGTTCACCGCCCAGCAGGCTGGCACCCTGGCGGTGCTGTCCCGCCAGGTGGGAGCCCAGCTGGAATTGCGGCGGCAAAAGGCCGAACTGACGCAGGCAATGGTCGCCCTGCGCGTGGAGCACGAGCGCCTCAAATGGACCGTGAGCCAGCTCGAGGAAAGCGATGCCCGGATGCGGCTGGTTCTCAAGGGCTCCAACGACGGCTGGTGGGACCGCAACCTGCTGACCGGGCGCATGTTCTTTTCCTCGCGCGGCTGGGAGATGCTGGGGTACGAAAACGAGGAACTGCCCTACGACGATCACCTCTGGGAAAGGCTGATCTACCCGGCCGACCTTGGCGCCACGAACGAACGGCTCGCCGCGGTCCTCAAGAGCGGCGTCGAGAACTATGCGCTCGAATTGCGCCTGATCCACAAGGATGGCCGGCCGGTGCCGGTGTACTGCCGCGGCTATGTACTGCGCGACTCGGCGGGCCGGGCCATCCGGATGTCCGGTACCAACACGGACCTGACCCAGAGCCGCGCCGCCGAGCAGGCGCTGCGCGCCGAACAGCAGCTCAACGAGCAGATCGTCGCGAATTCACCCATCGGCATCTGCATCTACGACGGCGAGGGCAACTGCATCATTGCCAACGACGCTATCGCCGAGCAGGTGGGGGCCACACGCCAACAGCTGCTTGCGCAGAACTTCCACCACATCGCGGCCTGGAAGTGCTCGGGAATCTACCGGCAGGCCATTCACACCCTGGAAACGGGCGAACCAAGCTCCCGGGTCGTCCATTACCAGACATCCTTCGGCCGCAGCGTCTGGCTGTCGGTGAGCTTTCGCGTGCTGGTCTCGGGGGACCTGGGACGCCTGATGCTCATGAGCGACGACCTGAGCGAGTACAAGGTTGCCGACGCGGCGCGCCGGGAGATGCAGCAGGCCTATGGCCTGCTGTTCTCCAACGGCATCGATGGCGTGCTGCAGGTGCGCTCCGATGGCGCGGTCCTGTCGGTCAATCCTGCCGCGTGCACATTGCTGGGCCTGCCCGAGGCGGCGGTGCGCGCGCGCGGCCTCGCCGCCATCGTCGAGGCGCAGGACCCGCGCTGGTCGGCGCTGCTGGCCGAGCGTGCGCGTACGGGTCATGCCCGGGGCGAAGTGACGCTGGTGCGCGGCAATGGCGAACGCTTCGATGCCGAACTCACCACGGCGGCCTACGAAGACCGTGAGGGGCGCGCGCTGATCAGCATCATGATCCGCGATGTCACGGAGCGCCAGGTTTGGGCGCGCAAGCTCGAGCAGAGCCTGAGCCTGCTCAATAACCTGGCGCAGCGCGTGCCCGGCGTGATCTACCAGTTCCGGATGTTTCCCGATGGGCGCTCGTGCTTTCCCTTTGCCAGCGACGGCCTGTGGACCATCTACGAAGTAACGCCGGATGCGGTGCGCGAAGATGCAGGCCCGGTGTTCCGCAGGCTGCATCCCGACGATGCCGCCGCAATCGTGCAGTCGATCGCGGATTCGGCGGCATCCTTGGCTCCCTGGAACGCGCAATACCGCGTGATACTGCCCAAGCAGGGCCTGCGCTGGCGCGAAGGAAATGCGCAACCGGAGCGCCTGGCCGACGGCAGTGTCCTCTGGCACGGTTGCATAACCGATATCACCGCCCGCAAGGAAGCCGAGGCCAATACCCACAGGCTGGCGTACTTCGATGCGCTCACCGGCCTGCCCAACCGCGCATATCTGCTCGAACGCGTCGCGCACGCGCTGGCCGTGGCGCGCCGCTCCGGCCAAAGCGGTGCGCTGCTGTTTCTCGATCTGGATAATTTCAAGCACATCAATGATGCCCGCGGCCATTCGGTGGGCGATGCGCTCCTGCGGCAGGTTGCGCAGCGCCTGAGCGCGCTCCTGCGCCCGGTCGACGTCGTGGCGCGGCTCGGTGGCGACGAGTTCGTGGTGCTCGTGGGCGAACTGGGCGGCGACGTCGATACGGCGGCCCTGGCAGCCATGGCGGTGGCCGAGCGCATCCGCGCCGTGCTCGAGCAGCCCTATCCGATCGATGGGCACCTGTATTCTGGGACGGGCAGCATCGGCCTGACCATGTTCCCGAAGGGTGACGATGGGGTAGACGATCTGCTGCGCGAAGCCGACACGGCCATGTACCGGGCCAAGTCGGCCGGGCGCAATCGCATTGCCTACTTCGAGGCTGCGATGCAGGCCGAGGTCGAGGACCGTCTCGCGATCGAGCAGGACCTCAAGCACGCCATTGCCAATGGCCAATTGCAGGTGCATGTCCAGCCGCAGTTCGATGCCGGCGGCGCGGAAACGGGCGGGGAGTGCCTGCTGCGCTGGTATCACCCGACGCGCGGAGCCATCGCGCCCGTGCGATTCATACCGATTGCCGAGGAATCCGGCCTGATCCGGGATATCGGCGAGTGGGTGGTACGGCAGGCCTGCGTGGCCATCGCGGCAGTCCAGGCGGCCGCGGCTGCCGGATCACCGTCGCCGGGCCTGGCGGACCTTTCGCTTTCCGTGAATATCAGCCCGCGGCAGTTCCGCCAGGACGATTTTGTCGAGCGGATCGCCAGCGTGCTGCAGGAAACCGCCGCACCGGGGCGTTGCCTGGTGTTCGAAGTGACCGAGGGATTGCTGATCGACAACTGGGAGGCCGCGGCACTGCGCATGCGCCAGATCGCCAAGCTCGGCATACGCTTTTCCATCGATGATTTCGGCACGGGATATTCCAGCCTCGCCTATCTCAAGCAGCTGCCCCTGCACGAACTCAAGATCGACCGCAGCTTCGTCAAGGACACGCCCGACGATCCCAACGACACGGCCATCGTGCGTTCCATCCTGTCGGTAGCGCGCAACCTCAACCTGCGGGTCGTTGCCGAAGGCGTGGAAACGCAGGCGCAGGCCGATTTTCTCGTCGCCAACCATTGTGACAGCCTGCAGGGCTACCTGCTTGCGCGCCCCATGCCGATGGCGGCGTGGTTGACGCGCCATGGCGTGTTGCCGGATGCTGGGGGCAGTTGCTGATCGCAGCCGGACAAACCCGGTGGCACGCCGGCGCACGCACGCGCCGCCTGGAAAGACCTGCATGAAGAAGACCCTGGTAACGCTGGCGCTGGCCGGCACGGCGGCGGCAGCCGTCGATGCGCCGGATCCCTATCTTTGGCTCGAAGACGTGGCGGGCGCGCGGGCGCTGGAATGGGTGGCGGCCCATAACGCGGCAAGCACCGGCATGATCACGCGCGATCCGGGTTTCGAGACGATGCGCGCGCAGATACGCGCCATCCTCGATTCGGGCGAACGCATTCCCTATGTCACGCGGATGGGCGCCTATTACTACAACTTCTGGCGTGACGCGGAGCATCCGCGCGGCCTGTGGCGCCGCACGAGCCCTGCGCAGTACCGCAATAGCGCGCCCGAATGGGAAACCGTGCTGGATCTGGATGCGCTGGCCAAGGAGGAGAACGAAAACTGGGTGTGGAAGGGCCAGCAATGCCGCTATCCCGACTGGGACCGCTGCCTGATCAGCCTGTCGCGTGGCGGCGCCGACGCGGTGGTGGTTCGAGAGTTCGACCTGCCCGGCAAGTCGTTCGTCAGCGACGGCTTCCAGTTGCCCGAGGCAAAGAGCGATGTTCACTGGGTGGACCGCGACGCGATCTTCGTCGGCACCGATTTTGGACCCGGTTCGCTCACGGATTCCGGCTACCCGCGGGAAGTTCGCCTGTGGCGGCGTGCAACCCCGCTGGCGTCCGCCGCTGCGGTTTTTGCAGGAACCCGGTCCGACGTGGCCGTTGGCGGCTATGTCTCGCAGAGCCCGGGCTATCGCCGCGAAATCATCCTGCGCAGCCCGAGCTTCTTCTCCGGGGAATACTGGTTGCGCCAGGGCGGCAAGCTGGAGCGCATCGCCGTCCCCGACGATGCGCGGATTGAATTCTTCGGACCACAATTACTGGTCCAGTTGCGGTCCGACTGGCCCGCCGGCGGGAGGATTTTCAAGGCCGGAAGCCTGTTGGCGACCGACTTCGACGGCTTCCGGGCCGGCAGGCGCAACTTCCAGGTGCTGTTCGAGCCGACCGAGCGCACGGCGCTCGACGCCTTCGCGAGCACGCGCACGCACGTGGTGCTGAGCATCCTCGACCAGGTCAAGGGGCGGCTGGCCGAGTGGCGCTTTGACGCGGGGGCGTGGACGCGGCGCGATATCGCCGCGCCGGCGTTTGGCAGCCTGGGCATCAGCGCCCTGGACCACGGGGAAACGGACGAGTATTTCCTGACCCACGTCGACTTTCTGACGCCGGACAGCCTCTACCTGGCCACGGCCGGCACCGACGCACGCGAACGCCTCAAGCAGCGACCGGCTTTCTTCGATGCGCGCGGGCTGGCCATCGAGCAGTTGGAAGCCGTTTCGCGCGATGGCACGCGCGTTCCGTATTTCATCGTCAAGCGCCGCGATCTCGTGGCCGACGGCAGCCATCCGACACTGCTTTACGGGTATGGCGGATTCGAGGTTTCCCTGACCCCATCGTATCCGGCCGCTGCCGGCAAGGCCTGGTTGGAAAGGGGAGGCGTTTACGTCGTGGCAAACATCCGCGGCGGCGGCGAGTTCGGGCCGCGCTGGCATGCGGCGGCGCTCAAGGAGAAGCGGCAGAACGCCTACGACGATTTCGTCGCCGTGGCGCAGGACCTCATCGCGCGCAGGATCACCCGGCCTTCACGCCTGGGCATCAAGGGCGGCAGCAATGGCGGACTCCTCATGGGCGTGATGTTCACGCAGCACCCGGAACTTTTCGGTGCCGTCGTCTGCCAGGTGCCGCTGCTGGACATGCGCCGCTACAACCAGTTGCTGGCGGGCGCCTCGTGGATGGGCGAATACGGCGACCCCGATGACGCCGATCAGTGGGCGTATATCCGGCGCTACTCGCCCTACCAGAATGTTCGCAGCGGCATCGCCTATCCGAAGATCCTGTTCACCACATCCACGCGCGATGACCGCGTCCATCCCGGGCATGCGCGAAAGATGGTGGCGCGCATGGAAGCGCTCGGCGTGAAGACCGTCTGGTACTACGAAAACACCGAAGGCGGGCATGCCGGCGCCGCCGACAACCGCCAGGCGGCTTTCATGAATGCGCTGGAATATACGTTTCTGTGGGACATGCTTGGCGGCATGTAGTGGCGCTGCTCGTGCCGGTCGCCGGGCGGATCTGCACAATGGTGCAAGTCCCGGCGTGTCCGGGGCCCTGGACGCGCCGGGCCGGTGTTCGCCATGCACCAGTCCGCCATCACGGCGCCAAATTGACGCTTTACCGTGCTAGCCCCCGGCGTCTTGCGCGAGCGTGAAACCTCGGTTCGCGCCTTCGATGGTCTCGTTGCCGAGCGCCAGGTAGATCTGGCCGCCGCTCACCGACAGCCCGATCTTCATCCGCCGCTCCAGCCTGCGCACCCAGGCCGCTACCAGTTCGCGGTCGACGGCGATGAGCTGCAGGGCATCCGCCCTGTGGATGCGCTCGCCGGCCAGGGCGCGGCGCAACTGCTCGGGGGGCTTGTGCGTGTACACCGCTACGCGCGGCGCCGCCTTGCTGGCGCGGTGCACGCGGGCCGCATCGGGCACGCCGATATCGATCCAGGCCTGCAGCGCGCCGGTGCGGTCGCGCACCGCTATGGCCGGTTCGTCCGGTGAGGAGAGCCCGCTCGAGAAGGCGATGCCGTCGGTATATTCCAGGCAATACGCCAGGACCCGCGTGAGCAGGTAGTCCTCGGCTTCTGATGGGTGGCGCGCCACGCGCAGCGCCAGGCTTTCATAGACGCCGCGGTCGGAGTCGGCCAGCTCGATATCGAGTACGTGGATGGTTGCGTTGAGTGCCATCGCCGCATCATGCACGAACGCGACGGTCGCCGCATGCCCACCGGATACACTTGCGCCCTGGCAACGACCCGACGTGAATCCGCATGCGCAGCACGCCCGCCCCAGATGACCTGAACCGCCCGGAGCACCCGGGCCCGCTCGAAGACACCCGCGTTGAATCGTTCACGCGGGTGGTGACGCCGGCGCAGTTGCACGCCGAGATTCCGGCGGGCGCCTCGGCGCACGCCACCGTTGCGCAGAGCCGCGCGGCGCTGCGTGCCATCCTGCATGGCGCCGACGGGCGGCGCTTCGTGGTGGTCGGTCCCTGTTCCGTGCACGATCCGGATGCCGCGCTCGAATACGCCGACCGCCTGCGTGCGCTGGCGGCCGAGGTTGGCGACACGCTGGTGCTGGTCATGCGCGTCTACTTCGAAAAGCCGCGCACCACCGTGGGCTGGAAGGGGCTGGTCAACGACCCGGGGCTCGATGGCAGCTTCGACGTCGAACGCGGCCTGCGGCTGGCGCGCAGCCTTCTTGCACAGATCAATGCCATGGGCGTGCCGGCCGGCACCGAGGCGCTCGATCCGGTCATCCCACAGTACTTCTCGGACCTGGTTTCCTGGTACGCCATTGGCGCGCGCACCACGGAATCGCAAACCCACCGCGAGATGGCCAGCGGCCTGTCGGCGCCCGTGGGCTTCAAGAACGGTACCGATGGGGGACTGGACGTCGCCGTCAACGCCTGGCTGGCCGCGCTTGGCCCGCACGCCTTTCTGGGTATCGATGCCGACGGCGAGGTCAGTGTCGTGCGAACCCGCGGCAACCCCGACGGACATGTGATCCTGCGGGGTGGCCGCCAGGCCAACTACGATGCCGGTTCGCTGGCCGCCGCGGCCCGTTCGCTGGGTTCGGCGGGGCTGCCGGTGCGCCTGGTGGTGGACTGTTCCCACGGCAACTCGGGCAAGGACCCCGCCCGCCAGCCCGAAGTCCTGGCGGCAATTGTTCCGTTCATGCGCGCGGCGCCGCCGGACCTTGCCACGGGCGCCGCGGCAGCGCGCCCGCAGGTGCAGGGCGCAATGCTCGAATCAAACCTGCTGCCCGGCGCGCAGAAGCTCGTGCCCGGGGTGCGCCCGCAACGCGGCGTATCGGTGACGGATGCCTGCATCGGCTGGCCGGAAACGCATGCCAGCATCCTGCGCATGGCGGACGTGCTGCGCGCCGACGCCCAGCGCGCGGCGCGCGGCTAGCCTGCCGTGGGCACCAGGGCAAAGCGGTTGAACGCCTCGTCGGCACAGCGCGCCAGGGCGAAGTCGAGCTGCGTCAGCCCGCCAGCGTCGTGCGTGGTCAGCAGTATGTTCACGCGGTTGTAGACGTTGGCCCATTCCGGATGGTGGTCGCGCTTTTCCGCGGCAAGTGCCACCTGGGTCATGAAGGAAAACGCCTGGCTGAAATCGGCGAAAATGAACTCGCGCACGATGGCATCGCGCTCGGTATCGTGCCGCCAGTGCGGAAGGCCCTCCAGGGATTTCCTGGCTTCATGGGCGCTGAGCTTGTTGCGCACGGCAATCTCCTGGATCGGGTTCCTGAAGGCGATCTTACGCGCTGACTGACCCATGGCAAACGCAGATCCGCACACCGCCGCCGCGCTCCTGCGCTGGGACATCTTCTGCCGTGTCGTCGACAACTTCGGCGATATCGGCGTGTGCTGGCGCCTCGCCGCGCAGTTGGCGCGGCGCGGGCACACGGTGCGCCTCTTCACGGACGATCCGGGTGCCTTGCAGTGGATGGCTCCCGGCGGCTGTCGCGGTGTCGCGGTGATGGGCACCCTGGAGCCCGATGCGCCTTACGCCCCGGCTGACGTGATTATCGATGCCTTTGGCGCGGGCCTCACCGCGGCCGTGCTCGATGCCGTGGCGCTGCGCAATGGTGCCGGCGGGCGGGCGGTCGCCTGGATCAATCTGGAGTATTTGAGCGCGGAGCCGTATGCGGCGGCCTCGCATGGGCTGGCCTCGCCGGTACACGGCGGCGCGGCCGCCGGGATTCGCAAATGGTTTTTCTTTCCCGGGTTTACGCAACCCACGGGGGGCTTGCTGCGCGGGCCCGAGCTTGCGCAGCGCCAGTTGGAATTTGACCGGCGGTCATGGCTCGGCGCCCTGGGGTCGGCTGATTGCGGGCAGCGCTTTATCAGCCTTTTTTGCTACGAGCCGCAGGTCCTGGCACCATGGCTGCTGTCACTGGCAGCGCAGGCGGCGCGAACACCGGTCGAGGTTCTGGTGACCCATGGACGCTCCCAGGCCGCCATTCTGGCGGCCCTGGCGCGGCTCCCCGCAGGCTGGAATCCCGGATCGCGCGTAACCCTGCGCCACCTGCCCGCGCTCCCGCAGCGCGAATTCGACCACCTGTTGTGGTCGTGTGATGTCAATTTCGTTCGCGGGGAGGACTCCCTCGTGCGCGCCATCTGGGCGGGCGTGCCGTTCATCTGGCAGCTTTATCCGCAGGACGGGCATGCCCACCACGCCAAGCTGGAAGCCTTCCTGGATATCCTGGAAGGACCGGTTCCCGATGATCTGCGCGGCTATTTCCGCTGGTGGAACGCCGTCGAGGTGGGCCAAGCGCCCGAACTGGCGCCGGAGCGCTGGCAGCCGGTTTTTACGGCCACCCGCGACCGGCTGCTCGCCCAGGACGACCTCGTGACCCGGCTGCTTCGGTTTGTGGCGGAAAATCGCTAAACTCGCGGGCTGCGAGGCTTTTTGCAGAGTTTTTCGCGGCGGGGTGCAGTAGGGTATCGGGGTGGCATCGGCGGCATGATCGCTTGCGCTGAATATGCCGTCCCGGACCGTATTGCCGCCGGCGCGGAACCGAATTTCCGAATTTTCCAACCGCCGCTTGCGCGGCCGCGAACCCACCATGAAAACCGCCCAAGAAATCCGTGCCGGCAACGTCGTGATGCACGGCAAAGACCCGATGATCGTCCTGCGCGCCGAATACAGCCGCGGTGGCCGCAATGCCGCCACCGTGCGCCTGAAGCTGCGCGGGCTGCTCAGCAACACCGGCACCGAGGTCGTGTTCCGCGCCGACGACAAGGTCGAGCAGGTCATGCTCGACCACAAGGATTGCACGTATTCCTACTTCGCCGATCCCATGTATGTCTTCATGGATGCCGACTACAACCAGTACGAGGTGGAAGCCGGCAACATGGGCGATGCGCTCAATTACCTCGAGGACGGCATGCCCGTCGAAGTGGTGTTCTACGAAGGCAAGGCCATATCGGTCGAAGTGCCCACCTCGGTGGAGCGCGAAATCATCTGGACCGAGCCGGCGGTCAAGGGCGATACCTCGGGCAAGGTGCTCAAGCCTGCCAAGCTGGCCACCGGTTTCGAGGTTCCGGTGCCCATTTTCGTGGCCCAGGGCGACAAGATAGAAATCGACACCCGCACGGGCGAATACCGCCGCCGCGTGTAGGACAAGTACTGCGGCAGCAGGCCCCTTGTGGTCAGATACCACGTTATCTGGGGGGTTTTCGCCGAATAGGGCACCGCAGGAGGCTGATAGCGTCGCATTGCCGGCTGGCTTGTGCCAGCCGGTACAAAAGACGGAGCCTCTTGCCATGCGCAATAACCAACCGGTAACACAGCGGGAATATCCCTTCCCGCGTGGCTCGACCCTGATGTCCGTGACGGATGCCAAGGGCCGCATACGGATGGCCAACAACGCCTTCGTCGAGGTCAGCGGCTACACGCGGGAGGAACTCACCGGGCAGCCGCACAACATCGTCCGCCATCCCGATATGCCCGCGTCGGCATTCGCCGACATGTGGCGCACCCTGCAGTCGGGCATGCCCTGGACCGCGCTCGTCAAGAACCGCCGGGCCGACGGCGATCACTACTGGGTCCGCGCGAACGCCACGCCCGTGCAGCGCGACGGGCGCACCCTGGGCTATGTATCGGTACGCACCGAGCCGACACGCGCCGAGGTTGCGGCCGCCGAGGCGCTCTACCGCGAGATGCGCGAGGGCCGGACCAGCCTGGGCATCGATCGCGGCGTACTGGTGCGAACCGGTGCCATGCGCTGGCTTTCGCTGGGCCGCATTGCGTCGAGCCGCGCGCGCGTCGTTGCGGGCCTGATCCTGGGCATGCTGCCGGCCGCCATCGCGCTGGGCCTGCTGGGCCTGCCGGGCACTGCCACCGCCATCCTGGCTGCCGCCGTGGCCTTCGGGACTGTGCTGAGCTATGCCATCTCAGAGACCCAGATCCTCGGACCACTGGCTGCCGTGGCGCGCCACGCAATGGTGGCCGCGGGCGGGCAGGGCACGGTCATGAACGAACTCAACCGCGTCGATGACCTGGGGATGACCCTGCGCGCCATCAACCAGATGAGCGCCAACCAGAAGACGCTCATCGACGATGTCATCCTCCAGACCGACGGCGTGTACAACGCCTCGCGGGAGATCGCGCAGGGCAACCTGGACCTGTCGTCGCGCACCGAGCAGCAGGCGAGCAACCTGCAGGAGACCGCAGCCTCGATGGAACAGATGGCCGCGGCGGTGCAGACCACTGCCGGCGCCGCGCAGAAGGCCAACCAGCTGGCCACTGCCGCCAGCCACGCGGCGGTTCGCGGCGGCGAGGTCGTCGGCCAGGTGACGGCGCAGATGGACGAGATCTCCACCTCCAGCCGCAAGATCGGCGAGATCATTTCGGTCATCGACGGTATCGCGTTCCAGACCAATATCCTTGCGCTCAATGCCGCCGTGGAGGCGGCGCGCGCGGGCGAACAGGGTCGCGGCTTTGCCGTGGTTGCCGGCGAGGTGCGCAGCCTGGCACAGCGCAGCGCGGTTGCCGCGCGCGAGATCAAGGCGCTCATCGCGACCTCCGTCGACAGTGTCGATGCGGGCGCGCGCAGCGTGCGCACCGCCGAGGATTCGATGCGCGAACTGGTCCAGCAGGTTCAGCAGGTCGCGGTGCTCATCGGCGAGATCGCCACGTCGATCCAGGAACAGGATTCGGGCATCGGCCAGGTCAATGAGGCGGTAACCGACATGGACAAGGTAACCCAGCAGAACGCCGCGCTGGTTGAACAGACCGCGGCGGCATCGGCCAGTCTGTCCGAGCAGGCAGACCGGCTGATGGAAGCCGTCTCAACCTTCCGCTTCGCGGAGATGTAGCCCGGCAGCCGCTGCACCGCGCTGCCGGCTCAAGGCAGCAGGATGCGCCGGTTGATCTGGTCGATGGTAGTGCAGCCGCAAAATCCCATGGTCACGTCCAATTCCTTGCGGATGATCTCCAGGCAGGCGTGCACCCCGGCCTGGCCCATGGCGCCCAGTCCATAAAGAAACGGCCGGCCGATAAGCGTGCCTCGGGCGCCCATCGCCAGCGCCTTGAGAACGCTCTGGCCCGAGCGTATGCCGCCATCGACCCAGACTTCGATGCGCTCGCCCACCTCGGCCACGATGGCGGGAAGCGCATCGATGGAAGTGGGCGCGCCGTCGAGCTGCCGTCCGCCATGGTTGGATACGACGAGGGCATCGGCGCCGCTGTCGGCTGCATGGCGGGCGTCCTCCGGATCCATCACGCCCTTGAGTATCAGCTTGCCGCCCCAGGTGCGCTTGATCCATTCCACATCGCGCCAGCTGAGCGAGGGATCGAACTGGTCGGCAGTCCATCCGGCCAGCGAACTCATGTCGCCCACGCCCTGCACGTGGCCGACGATATTGCCGAATTGGCGGTTCCGGGTGCCGAGCATCTTCAGGCACCAGCCCGGCTTGGTCATGAGATTGAGCAGGTTGGCGATGGTCGGCTTGGGGGGCGTTGACAGGCCGTTGCGCACGTCCTTGTGGCGTTGCCCCAGGACCTGCAGGTCCAGGGTGAGCATCAGGGCGCTGCAGCCCGCCGCCTGGGCACGGTGGATGAGGCGCTCGATGAAGGCGCGGTCCTTCATGACGTACAGCTGGAACCAGAACGGCGCGCGCGTTGCCGCGGCCACGACTTCGATCGAGCACACGCTCATGGTCGACAGCGTGAACGGCACGCCGAACTCGCGCGCGGCAAGCGCAGCAAGAATCTCGCCGTCGGCGTGCTGCATGCCGGTCAGTCCGGTGGGCGCCAGCGCGACCGGCATCACGACGTCTTCGCCGATCATGCGGCTGCGGGTACTGCGGTTGGCAATATTGACCGCGACCCGCTGGCGCAGCAGGATGCGCTCGAACGCGGCCTCGTTGGCGTGGTACGTGCTTTCGGTATACGAGCCCGAATCCGCGTAGTCGTAGAACATGCGCGGCACGCGCCGGCGCGCCAGTTTGCGCAGGTCTTCTATGCAGGTGATGGTCGGCGTGAACATCCGGCCGAGTTTAGAGAAAAAGGGACCCGCGCGGGGTCCCTTGTCGTGCCGCCCGGCCACGCCACCGGGCACCGCCGGCGGCTGCGGCGCGGGCCCGCGGTCGTTCGGGCGATCGGACGGCGGCTACTAGAGCGTCATGACGCAGTTGCCGGCGACATTGGTGTCGGGCGTATTCAAGGCATAGGCGGCAACCGCGCAGCGGAAGCTGCCCGTGGTGGGCAGTCCGTCGTCAAAGGACGTGTCAATGGCGCTGGCGGCCTTGTAGCTCAGTCCGGTATTGCGGTAGAACAATGCCGTGGAGCTGCCCATGGCGGGAATGATATTGACGGCGGCAGCCAGTTCGGCCTGGCCGCCAAAGGGCGTACGCAGCGAGTTCAGGCCCTGTCCGGAGATGAAGCCGGCCAGGCGCAGTTCGTACAGGGCTTCGCACTGTTCGGAGGCCGTCGTGCCGTTGGCGCAGCCGACGGCGCCGCCGGCTATGACACCGTCGCCGTTGCCATTGACGGGCAGCGGTGCGGCGGCCGGGAAGCGTGTCGACGCCAGGGTATCGTCGCCCGGCAGCTGGCCGTAGCGGTCCATATAGGAATTGACGGCTGCCGACATCTCGCGCGACAGGTTGAAGCTTGCCTTGACCTTGCTGTTGAAGATCAATTCCTGGCCCTTGAGGACGCCTCCGAGGAGAAGACCGATGATCACCAGGACGATGGCGATCTCGACCAGGGTAAAGCCGGACTGGCGCGATTTCATGTTGTACACCCTTATGAATGATTGCCGTTTCTACTACGGCCCGTTGCTGGCGCAATGGTGACGAGCCAGGCCCCGTGGCCTACTCGACCGCCCACCTGTCTATTAACGGCCATCATCGCGCTTACTTGATTGCGGAAAAGCCGGGATAAGGCTATCGATCGCATCCCGATTCGGGGGTTCGGACCCCGGCAGCGCCTCCATGGCTGCAATCCTGCCGGCCAGGCGGTCAAGGTCCTGCCGGGACGTGCCCCGGGTGCCCGCGGCAAGGCCGCCGAGCAGGGCGCGGCGCGCATCCGTGGGGTCCTGCCGGCCCAGCACATAGGTGTCGAGCTCGCGGGCCCATTGCGGTATGTCCGCCGCGGGCGGAGCCGTCCGCAGCAGGTGGGCCTGGGCCAGCGCGCGGGCATCATCGTGCAGGACATACCGGGAAACCCAAGCGGCGTGGGCCAGCCACCGCCAGTGGACGCCGGGGTCGGCCCGGAAGCTGCGCTCGACGAAATCGAGGATCGCCGGGGCCTGCGGGACGCTGGCGCCCCGCAGCGCATCCTGCCGGTGCGCGGTCTCGGAATAGTCGAACGCGGCCAGCATGACGGGATAGCTGCTGTGCGGATTGAGCGCGAACGAGAGTTCCAGCCAGCCGCGTATTGCCGGAAAGTCGGCCGTGCGCAGCGGCAGCAACGCACCGGCCTGGGCGTCGTAGCCTTGCAGATACAGCGCGCTGCCGTACGCCGCCAGCACGGTTTCATCCAGGCATGCCAGGCGCACTGCGGCAGCAGGCGGCGCGGCGCCCGGTGAGGCTTCCAGGCGCCAGGTTTCTGGCGCGCGCATTGCCACGACGATCTGCAGTGCAAGGAGCATGGCCAGCGCGATCCATGCCAGGCGCATCGGCCGCGGATGGCTGCCAGGGGGCACCGGCAGCGTAGGGGCCTTCAGCAGCGTTGCGGGTTCCTGCATGCGATTGTCCGGGTCGGGAAGCAATTGGCCGCGGGCGGATGCGTGCGAGCCCGGGCGCTCAGGCCAATTGCGCCCGGCGCAGGTCGAGCGTGGCAACGGTGAGGGCCAGCAGGATGTACACCACCGCTTGCGCGCCCACCATGGCCAGGTCGTAACCGGGGGCATGCACCCCGAGCAGCCAGTCGGATCGTGCAAAAAGGTCCAGGCGCGGAAAGAGCAGCGTCAGTGCCTGCACGAGCACCCCGGCAGGACCGAGCTCGGAATAGTCCTGCGCGCGTTGCGCGAGCAGCTGCACGACATGCAGGTCCCGCGCCAGCACGTAGAACGCGAGTACCGCGCAAACGGCGGGCGGCACCTGGGTCAGCACGATGGCGATGGCCAGCGCGACCGATGCCATCACGGCCAGTTCCAGCGCCAGGGTGATTGTCCAGACGGCCATGGCGCCGGGGGGCGGGCCGAATGCCAGGACGGGCAAGGCCAGGATGCCAGCCGTGACGGCAGCAAGTGCGATGAGTCCCAGTGCCTTGCCGGCCACCCAAAGCGTGCGGCTCATGGGCGCAGCCAGCGCCAACTGCAGGGTGCGGTCGGCCTGTTCGCGGCTGACCGAAACGACCGCGCTCAGCGTTACGATCAGCACGGCCAGCACGCGCGCCACCGGCGCGGCAAAGCTCAGGGCCAGATCGTGTTCCTCGGTCAGGGCCAGAGAGCGGGCGAACACGGCGATGGCGGCCACGCACAGCGCGCCCAGCACGCTCATCCAGATCCAGCGGCCGCGCACGGCTTCGCGCAGGGTATCGATCATCACCGTTTGCAGGGCGCGGCCGGCCTGGCGCAGCGGCGTTTCATCGCGAAGGACCGGCCCGGGCATCATTGCACCCATCCACTGGAGACCAGGCGGTCGGCGAACTCCGGATACGAAATCCAGCCTACCTGGTCGTCGAAGGGTCCGTTTGGGGCGCCCTTGGCGATATAGGTGTGACTGATGACGACGCGTGCCACCGTGGGCGCATAGTTCTGCCGCTCGTCGGCGGAATATCCGGCTACGTCGTTGGCATCGCTGCCCAGCGACCAGATGATGGCCGCGACGTTCGGCGCCAGGTCATTGGCGGCATTGACACCGCAGCGGTCATTGACGGCCCGCAGATTGGCGCTGCTGTAACAGACGAAGAGGCCGTGGTTGTTCTTGGCCGGGGCGCCCGTGCCGGCAAAATACGGCAGCACGCTGGCGCGGATCAGCGGACTGTTGGGCGCTCCGAGGCCGACGTTGACCGGCGCCCAGGCATTGGCCGTACCGGCAAGGGTGGCCACCGAATAGCGGAACGCGCGCAAATGGGTGCCATTGCCGTTGCCGGCGCCGTCGTGCCAGGCGCTCTCCAGCAGGCCGGATGTATCCAGGTTGTTCATGCCCAGCGTCTTGGCCGGCAGGAAGCCGGTTTCGACGGGACAGGTGCGGACGGCGCCGACCACGACGGCGTTCTCCACGCCATTGGTTGCGGCGATCGCCGGGCAGGGCAGGTAGCCGTAAGTGGTGACGAAGGCCAGCAGCGCATCGTGGGCGCTGGTCAGCAGAGCGGCGGTGTCGGCCATCTTGCGCTGCTCGATCTGCTGGCGCAGCACGGCGACGACGGCGCCGGCCGCGAGCGCCAGCAGCACGAGGCTGATGGCCACTTCGACGAGGGAGAAGCCGCAGATCGCCGACCGTCGTTGGGAACGGTGCGCGCGCCCGCGCACATGCGCATGCAGGGTTTTCATTGGACGATATCCAGTCGGTCATCGTTCGGAGCGGTCACGCTGGGCGCGATGCTGGCAAAGATGCCGCTGGTTCCCGCATTGACGTTGGCGGTGCTGTCGATGTAATCGGCGGGCAGCGGCGACAGTGCGCCCAAAGCCAGGGGCGCCTGGGGCCCGCCGCGCGAGGCCGCAAAAGGCGCGGCCCGGATCGGCGATCCCGGCCCGAGCAGCAGGGCATTGATGCCCTTGGTACCGTCGAGGGTCAGGCCCGGCGCGCCGCAGGCAGCGCTGGCCGCGACGCAGGTGGGCGATACGGCGTAGATGAAGTACTGGTGCCAGCCGGCATCCACCCACCAGGGATTCAGGATCGCCTGCAGCGAATAGCCGGACCCGCAACCGCCGTCGAGCACGGCCGGGTGGCCAAACTGCAGGTTGGCAGTGCAGGCCCCGTCGAGCGCGTTGAAGTTCGCCGCGTATGGAAAGTACGGATGCGCCGCATTTGACTTGAAGCGCAACAGCGCCTGGTCCAGTTCCCGGCGCGCGCGCGCCTCGAGAACGCGGAACATCTCGTCGACCGTGACCCACAGCACCCGGTTGTGATACTGGCGCGGGTCGGCCAGCCAGGGCAGGCGCTGCAGCGCCTCGCTGGAAAGGTCGGTCGTCACCAGCGTGGTGGGTACTCCGTTGGCGTGCTGGTAGGCGCCATTGTCGTAATAGCCCGGCACGCAGGGGGTGGGACAGCCCGGATTGACCTGCAGGGCGTTGAGCCAGGCGCGGGGCGTGGCGGTTGCATTGCGTGCCGGGCCGCCTGCCGGCGGACCGGGCATGATCAGCGCGAAGGCAACGCGGTTGGACAGCACGTTGCCGCGCTCGTCGACTACCGTCAGCCATGGAAAGGGCAGCTGCGCGGGGCAGCCATTGCCTACCGGCGAGCCCACCACCAGCGGCGTCAGATTGGGCATGCAGGTTTTGGTCACCGCCAGGTTGGGCGAGACGATGAGCCAGGGTACGCGCCCCTGGATGTCATTGGTGTCCACCGGACCCAGGTCGACGCCCAGCGATTTCCATGGCAGGCGTCCGAAGCAGCGCGCGGCCGCCCCGCTGGCGGCGGCTATGGCCAGCGGCGCGCCCGGTACCCAGGTGCGATAGGCGCACAGGCCGGTGGCAGCGCCCAGGCCCGTGAACGCCAGGTCGGGCATCATGCCCAACTGTCCCAGGCGGCGGGTCACCGGCGGCGGGTCGAGCTCGGGCGAAGCCAGATGGGCGAGCACCGCGTCGCGCGCCTGCTGCAGTACCTTGAGGTCGCGTGCCGCGCGGTCACCCTGCCAGAGCGTCTGCGCCCAAAAGAGCCCTGCCATCACAAAAATGGTGACGAGCACGAAGGCGTAGAACACCAGGCCCTGCTGGTTGCGGCGCATGTGCGGCAGCGTGCGGATCGGACCCATGCTTCAAGGGCGGACGGTCGCGCCGGCTTGGGGGGCGGCGGCCGGGTCCACAAGGTCCGACTCGCCAACGCGCAATTGCAGCGACCCCTCGGTTTCGCGCCGGATCACGAGTACGCCGCGGGCGCGGTCCAGCTGGGCCGCGCCGCTCTCGATTGCCTCCGCGGCAGGGTCGCCAGCCGCACGCAGGTGTCCGGCGCGATCGGCGACATAGCGCGTGCCGCTCACCCAGGCGTGGGTACCCGCAGGACCCGAGAGCCAACCGTCAAAGCGCGGTCCGGATGGATCGTTCGCCTGGACGTTGAGTCCCAGGCGAACGGCGCGATCCTGTGCATCGAGGCTGCGCCGCTGGCGCTCATCGTAGAAAATGCGCGGCAGATCCCATTGCGTGGCCGTGCGCGATCCCGGTCTGTGCACGGTTGCCGGCGGCTCCTGCGCTCCGGCGGCCGTGGCGAGCAGCTCCGCGATGAGCATTGCGGTCATGCATAGGCAGATGCGGCATGCGGTACGGGCGATCCGGGCGTAGGCGCCCATGCGTGCGGCCATCACGATTCCTTCCTGGCATCTGCGCCCGGCTGCGCATCGCCCGCTGGCGCCGCCGGCGGTGCTGGTGCGTTTTGCAAGCGGTACCACGTGAGCAGGCAGCGGGCCTTGATGGGCGCCAGTCGCCCGCTGTTGGCACTGCTTTCCACGGCATCCTGGGTGGGACGGTGCAGCTCGCAGCTCTCGACACCGCCAGCCGGTCCCCGCAGGACGCTGAGCGCATCCCAGACGTCGAGGAAACGCTCTTCGTGCAGCGGCTCGAAGTCCACGGCGACACGCTGGATCTCGATCTGGTAGCGGGCCGCGGCGGCGAGCGGCGCTGGCGCCGACTCGGTGCCGCCGCCGATCTGATAGCGGGCAACCAGCGGCATGTACGGGTGCAAGGCGGCTTCGGTGCGGTCGATTGCGCGCGCCTTGTCGATGGGTTCGAAAAGGCCGGCGCCTTGCAGGGCGGCGAAGCGCGCCGACACGCGCTCGCTCAAGGCGAGCGATTCGCTGGCGCGTCGCAGCGCGCTCTGGGCGTCATGTTCGGAGCGTGCCAGTGTGTCCTCCAGCGTGATCTGTTCCTCGTACGTGGCGAAAGCGACATAGGCCATTGCCCCCGACAGCGCCAGAAGCAGCGCCGCGCAGGCCACCGACACTGCAAGCTGCTGGCGTGGACTAGCCATGGCGCGGGCTTTCGTTCTTGGGCGGATTTGCCGCAGGTGCCGGCAGTGCCGCCTCGAGCGTCGGCGGCGCGGGGCGCTCCAGTTCCAGCGTGAAGCGCGGCGAGGCAGGCCGATTGGAACCATGGACCGATGCGGCGTAGGCCACATCCATGGACGGATCGTAGGGGAGCACCAGGACGCGCCCGGTGCAGGCG
>Ga0209698_10000590_pt1 | contig 41654 bp, 33 predicted proteins | sample LitLauG_LLR_2012_FD_187203 | JGI IMG/M metagenome (GOLD analysis project Ga0209698, IMG submission 187203) | Freshwater sediment microbial communities from Pennsylvania, USA - Little Laurel Run_MetaG_LLR_2012 (SPAdes) (version 2) | ecosystem: Environmental > Aquatic > Freshwater > Creek >... | reverse complement strand
GGGCTGGGGAGGTTGGGGCTTCGGAGTTGGGTGGCCATACTGGGGCGCTTACTGGGGACCGGGCTGGGCCTTCGGCTGGGATCCGTGGTGGCACGATCCGTACTGGTACGCCCCATGGCCCTATCCCTACTACCCGGATTACAGCTACAACTGGGACGACAATCCGCCCCCCTACGATCCGGATTCGTCGGATTGACGGCAACGCACCCGGACCGGAATGATCGTTTACATTCCGTGCTCTTTTTTCCTTGACCTCACAACGTCACGTTGTCACCATAGACCATCCCCTCTACGGATCTTTGAAAATTGCAGCCTAAGTCGAGTCGAATCTAGATTTTGCGTGTAAGTCTTTACGGTTCTAGATTTTAGGTCGTAAACCACACGTAACTTGCTGATTCCAAAAGATCGGGGGGAGGGGGGGTACCCCCCCATTACCAGATAGTTAACTCGAGGGTCTAAATGAAATTTGGCGTCATTATTTTCCCCGGTTCCAACTGCGATCAGGATGCCTACTGGACCATCCAGCACGTCGCCAGGCAGCCTGTAACGTTTCTCTGGCACGACTCGCACGACCTCCAGAACTGCGACGCCATCATCGTCCCCGGAGGCTTCGCCTACGGTGACTACCTCCGCACCGGAGCCATCGCCAAGTTCTCCCCCGTCATGGAGTCGGTCCGCAAGTTTGCCGACGGCGGCGGCCTCGTGCTCGGTATCTGCAACGGCTTCCAGATTTTATGTGAGTCGGGATTGCTGCCCGGCGCGCTGATGCGCAACATCGGCCTGAAATATGTCTGCAAGCCTGTCCAGGTACGAGTGGAAAACAACGAGACACCCTTCACGAACACATGCAAGAAGGGCGAAGTGCTGACCATCCCGATTGGCCACATGGAAGGCAATTACTTCTGCGACGAAGCGACGCTCGCCGAACTCAAGCGCGACAACCGCATCGTCTTCCGTTACTCCAGCCCGCAGGCCGAGATCACACAAGAATCGAATCCCAACGGATCGCTCGAGAACATCGCGGGAATCTGCAGCCCAGGAGGCAACGTCTTAGGAATGATGCCTCACCCCGAACGGTCCGCCGAACCAGAACTGGGCGGCGTTGACGGCGTGAAGATTTTCGATGCGCTGGTAGGAGCGGAAGTAGGTCTCAGGTCTTAGGTGTCAGGTCTCAGGAAAAACGAAATCGACCAGGAAGGATCCTGAACGGCCTTAATCAATCGGGGTTTCGAGTTTCATCACAAAGGGTTTCCTGAGACCTGACACCTAAGACCTGAGACCTGCTCTAATACGCCCAGCGCAGCAACGTCGCTCCCACCGTAAATCCCGCACCCACCGACGCCAGCAGCACCAGACTTCCCTTCTTCAATTTGCCTTCCTGGCGCGCGGTTTCCATGGCCAGCGGAATGGTGCCCGCAGTGGTATTTCCATACTGCTCGATGTTGATGATCACGCTTTCCGGACGCAGATTCAGACGATCGGCGGTTGCGGTGATGATGCGCTTGTTCGCCTGATGAGGAATAAAGGCGTCAATCTCGCTGCCCTGGATGTTGTTGCGTTTGAGGATGTCGTCGCAAAGCTGCGCCATCTTGCGCACCGCGAACTTGAAGACCGCGCCTCCATCCTGATGCACGAAGTGCATCTTCTGATCGATTGTCTCGTGCGTCGATGGATGCAGGCTTCCGCCGCCTGGCATGTAAAGAGAGCACGCGCCCGCTCCATCCACTTCGTGCACGAAATCGATCAGCCCGACGGAGTCATCATCCGAAGGTTCGAGCAGGACCGCGCCTGCGCCATCGCCGAAAATTACGCAGGTCGCTCGGTCGGTGTAGTCGATGATCGACGACATCACGTCCGCACCGATGACCAGCACTTTCTTGTGCGATCCGGTCGCGACAAACTGCGCGCCCACCTGCAGCGCATAGAGAAAGGCCGAGCAAGCTGCCGACAAGTCGCATCCCCAGACGCCTTTCGCGCCCAGCTTGTGCTGGACCAGGCACGCGGTCGCGGGAAAGAACATGTCAGGAGTCACGGTCGCGACCAGGATTGCATCCAGATCGGAAGGAGCAATGCCGCGTTCGGCGAGCGCCTTCTTCGCCGCTTCGACTGCCAGGTCGCTGGTCGCAACACCTTTGTCTACCAGATGGCGTTCACGGATGCCAACCCGCTCCATGATCCACTGATCGTTGGTTTCGACCATCTTTTCCAGATCGGCATTGGTGAGAAGACGAGGCGGAACGTAGGTTCCAAGAGCGCTGATCTTAACGCGCTGAAGGTTGCTCAATGAGGTCTCCTGAGGGTTAGTGAATCAATTATTTTGAACGATGAGACAGAGAATGTCTAACGCAAGCGGTCGGCCAGCGTGCCGAAGAGCGGCAATTCGAACAGTTCGCCCTGCCACGCTTTGAGCGACAAAACCACCCACAGGAAGAACATGGCCAGCGAAGCGATGATTCCGAGCAGCAGGAAGGCCATCGCCGAGGTGATATTGGAAAGAAGCAGGGCGACGATGGTGAACAGGCCGAAAGCACCCCAGAGCAGGACGCTCTGACAGGCGTGGAAGCGCACGAACGCGCTGTTTCGATAAGCGGGTAAGAACAGAAGCACGGCCGCCGGCACCAAAGTCAAATAGGCAAGGGCCGCCACGGCGCGGTCGGTGGGCGGAATCTGCTTCATGTGGTGCCCGCATCCCGGACAGAAGGCAGCGATTGCGGGCATGGAAGTCTGACACTTGGGGCAAACCAGCTCGGCCGGCGGCGGATTAGACGATGCGGCGGCCATTGCGCTTCTTTCGGCACTCCTCGCAGACACCGTAGATCTGGAAAGTGTGGCGGGTCGTCAGGTAGTGGTGCTTGCGCCCGATTTCCTGTTCCAGTTCCCCGACCTCGGGCGAGAAGAACTCAACCGATGCTCCACACTCGGTACACACCATGTGGTGATGGCTCCGCCGGTTGTATTGATGCTCGTAGCGAGCGATACCGTCGTGGAAGGCCACTTCGCTGGCCAGGCCGCAATCCGCCAAGAGTTTCAAGGTGCGGTAGACGGTGGTGAAACCGATGCGTGGATCTTTCTTCTTGACCAACCGGTGCAACTCGTCGGTCGAAAGATGCTCGCGTGTTTCCAGAAACGTGCGCAGGATGGTGTTACGCTGCTCGGTCTGTTTGAGCCCCACCCCCTTGAGGTGCCGCAGGAAGATGCCCTCGGCTTCGCGGATGTTCTCGCGTGAGATCGATGGCTGATCGTCGATTCTTTTCTGCAGCATGGCGTTCGACGTGAGAGCCGCGCGCAGATCCGCTTCCCCGGCGGGCCGCAAACATGATACCGGGGGCCAAGCAATTGCGCCAACCCGCAAGCCGGAGTGCCCGTGCCCCTGATTGCCTTCACTCGGATACACGGTTTTCCGTCCAAGACAGCGCTGTTTGATCTTCCGCAAAGACGGCTCGACGAAGTGCTCGGTTTGCAGCTGTCAATGTGGTTTTTGCCTTGACAGGAGTTCCCTTTAGGGCTCTACTGCGGGTGTTTCGGCCCTATTCGCCGTCCCCCAGGCAAAGCGTCCCACGCTTGCAAAGTACTTATGCCGGTCACGGTCTCGCAGTCTTAGAAAGACAGAGTATTCATGGAGTTGACCATGGCCCAGCCCGTAAAAGCATGCGCAGACGTGTCCCTTGCCGGATGTAGAAAAGGAAGCAGGGCGCGTTCGACACCACTTCTCATCGCGATCTTCCTCGCGACCTGCATGTTCCCGGCGCTCGCTTCCGGTCAGACGGACAACTGGCTCGGGGGTGCCGGCAGCTGGAGTGATGCCACCAAGTGGAGCGCCGGCGTTCCTTCCTCAACCTCCAATGTTTTCATTGACCACGGCCTGGCAGGCGCTTCCTCGGTTACGCTCAGCTACAACGGAGCGCAATGCGGAAGTCTGACGGTTGACAGCGACGACAGCCTGGTAATGGTGGACGGCACGATCTTCACGCTGTCTGGTCCAACCGTCAGCAACGCCGGCAGCATTTCACTCAACTCAGCCGGTTTCGGCACGTATTTCAACTTCAGCGGGGCTGTGACTTTGACTGGCGCCGGCACTCTGAACATGTCGAACGACGCCGCCAATTACCTTATGGGATATGCTCAGCCCAGCCCCGGCGCGTCGCTGACCAACCAGAGCACCATCCAGGGAGCAGGAAACATCGGCTTCACTGGCGGAATCGGCGCCGGCAACAGCTTTACGAACCAGGGGACAGTAAACGCGAACCAAACCACTCCCCTGACCCTTCAACTCGGCTCCGGCACCATTACCAACACCGGAACACTGGAGGCGACGAAGGGAGCGACACTGCTGATCAACCAGGCCGGCACATTAACCAACACCGGCGGGACGATCCACGCCGACCCCGCTTCCATTGTGTCGCTGGCGAGCGGGGCAACGATTCTGGGAGGTACGCTGACAACTACAGGAACTGGAACCATCCAGGCCAACTGTTGTTTCAATGATGGCACGCTCAACGGGGTGACCATTGACGGCACGTTCCAGTTGAACACCAACAACATCGAATTCCTGGCTGGGACCATCACCAATAACGGCGCCATGCAAATCAACGACGTCAACAACTTCGGCACTTACCTGAACATGACCGGCGCCGTGACCCTGAAGGGGAAGGGCACGCTGACCATGGGAAACGATGCCGGCAACTACATCATGGGATACGCTCAAGCTGGCGGCGCATCGCTGGTCAACCAGAGCACGATCCAGGGCGCGGGGCAGTTCGGCTTCACGGGCGGAATCGGCACCGGCAATACTCTGACCAACCAGGGGACGATTTTCGCCAACCAGAAGACTTCACTCTTCATCAATGTCAACTCCGGAATGTTCAGCAATCCCGGAACGCTGAAGGTAAAGGCGGGCAGTGTCCTGTATGTCGGCGGCCCGGGATTCACGAATTTCTCCGGCACCACTCTTACCGGCGGAAAGTACATGGTGAGCGGGACGCTGCAGTTTGACGGCGCCAATATCGTGACCAACGCGGCCGGCATCACCCTGACCGGGGCCAAGTCACAGATCATCAGCCAGACCGGCACCAATGGTTTGGCCAACCTTGCCACCAATGCCAAGGCTTCGTCGTTGTCTTTGGTGTCCGGGAAAGTGCTGGCTACTCCGGGAAGTTTCGGCAATGGCGGGGCCGTGTCGGTGGGAGCGGGGAGCACGTTGCAGATCGGAACAGTATCCAGTGGCACGTACACGCAAACTGCCGGCGGCACAACTACCGTGGACGGTACGCTGGTTGCACCGACGGGCGTGACCATCCAGGCCGGATCACTAATGGGCAAGGGCACAATCAATGCCACCGTGGTTTCGAGCGGCGCGGTCACAGCGGGGGATTCGGCGTCGAAGCCGGGCAAACTTTCTCCGAGCACCTACACCCAAGACTCCACGGGCAGTTTGACCATCCCGATCAGCTCGGCCACCGCGTATGGCCAACTCGCGGTGGGCAACGGAGCAAGCCTGAATGGGACGCTGACCATCAAGCGGCTAGCGACCTTTATCCCCGCGATCGGCAGCACGTTCACAATCCTGACCGGCAGCGCGGTCACGGGGACATTTTCGAAAGTCAACGGCCTGAGCATTAATTCCGGGGAGCATTTTGCGATCGCCTACAACCCGACCAGCGTGACCCTGACGGTGGAGTCGGGACCGTAATCTCGTTGACCCTAAGGGCGGTTGCGACTCGGATTCGGGCGATACTTCCAGTTCTCCGACAGGCTGAGGGGCGAAACGATGTTGGTGGGGGACTGTCGAAGCGTTTCCAGGATGACGTGGTGGGTGGACGCAAGCGAGCAGACTGGATCGGTTGCCGCCGCGTCCCCAGTCAGTAGAAACGCCTGGCAGCGGCAGCCACCGAAGTCTTCGGTGCGGCGCTCGCAGGTGCGGCAGGGTTCCTGCATCCAATCTTCTCCGCGAAACTTCTGAAACGCTGACGACTCGTTCCAGATCGACGGCAGGGAGCGCTCTCGCACGTTGTCGAACACTAAGCCGGGAATCACTCCCGCCGCATGGCACGGCAGGGCCTCACCCTTGGGATTGATCAGCATCAGACGCTGTCCCCAGCCGCCCATGCACGCTTTGGGAAATTGCGCGTGGTAGTCCGGGACTACGCTGTCGATGCGCACACTTCCCTTCAGGCGCGCGGCGGCGGCGGCAACCACAGCCAGCGCTTTCTCAAGCTGTGCGGCCGTCGGCATCAGCGCGGCGCGATTTTCGAGCGCCCATCCGTAGTACTGCGTGTGCGCGATCTCGATGCGGTCGGGCCGCAGCCTTTCAAGGAATTTGATCGTGTCTTCGAGGTCATCGAGGTTCTGCCGGTGCACGACCAGGTTGGCGGTGAAGGCGATGCGGTGCTCGCGGATCCAGCCGGCGAGTTCAACTTTGTGCGCGTGCGACTTGGTGCCGGCGATCCAGTCGGCGCGGTCTGGTTGCGAATCCTGGAAGCTCAGTTGGATGTGGTCAAGTCCGGCCTGCACCAACCGCGCGAGGCGCTGGCGCGAGAGGCCCATACCCGATGTGATGAGGTTGGTGTAGAGCCGCGCCTGATGCGCCGACGCGACCAACTCTTCCAGATCCGTGCGGGCCAGAGGTTCGCCGCCGGTCAGGTGGAGATGGAGAATCCCCATCTTCGCCGCCTCGGCGAAAACGCGTTGCCAGTCTTCCGTCTTCAATTCAGAATTCGCAGCCGACAGTTCCAGCGGATTCGAACAGTAGACGCAGTGCAGCGGGCAGCGGTGGGTAATCTCGGCGATCAGAGCCAGCGGATTGGCAAGCATCAGAAATCTACTATTCTCTTCTCATGCAGTTGTTCGAGAAACTTGGCGGCGTCTTCCCGGATGCGTTGCTCGTCGGAGCCAAGATAGCGCCGGTGCAGTTCCTCGACGATCTCGGGAAACGTCCGCTGGCCGTCGCAGAGTTCCAGAATCGCCAGCCCCGTGCCCTGCACCTTCATCGCGCCCTCGGGAAACAGCAGCATCGGATCTTCCTGGCTTCCGCCCCAGCGGCATCCGACGGCGAGCGCGGGCTTGCTGGTTTGGTCAATCGCCATGCCGGTTCTCGATCGTCATTGCTCAATCCGAAACGCGCCGGGCGGAGGCCATCCGGGCTGCACGTAGGCAAAGTAGAGGGCATCGAGCTGTGCCCAGAGAATGTCGCACTTGTCGCGCAGCGATTGGATGACTCGCTCCTGTTCCGCGCGCGTCTTCGCATTTTCGTAAACGTACTGGAGGGCGAAGGCCGCGTCTTCCGGAGCCTGATCGAGCCGGGCTTCAAAATAAGCCAGTCCGCCCGTCAGCCACGGATAGTGCTGCCGCATGCGATCCATGCGCAGCGCGATCAGGTCGCGGGAAAACAACTCCGTAAGCGATGACGCCACTGCTTCCAGGAGCGGGCGCGTGCGCACCAGATTCAAATATTCGTTTACCGCGTAACGCGTCGCCGGAAGAATTTCCTGCTTACCGGCTACACGCCGGGCATCCAGGCCAGTAGCTTCGGCCAGCTTCAGCCATTTCTCGATGCCGCCCTGGGCATGGAGGTCGCCGTCGTGATCCACGATTCTTTTACGCCAGGCTCGCCGGAAATCGGGATCGTCACTGCGCGAAAGAATGATTGCGTCCTTGATGGGAATCACGCTCTGGTAGTAATAGCGATTGAGCGCCCAGGCCTGGAGCTGGCCGCGCGTAAGTTTGCCTTCATGCATCAGCAGATGAAACGGATGCTGATGGTGATAACGCTGGTCGCCCACTGCGCGCAAGGCCGCGCGCAACTTGTCCAGCGATAGGAGCGGCATTGAGAGCAGCGCGTTCGCTCCGGTCTTCACAGGCTGAGATGGCATCCGTCTTCCGCCAGTTCCCATCCTGAATCGCGCACCTGTCGATACTCTGCGCCCGCTTCGTTCAGCATGGGATTCGTGTTGTTGATGTGAATATACATTTTGCGCGGCTTGGTCAGCCCGGCCAGTTGGCGCAGCGTACCGTTCTCGCCACCGACGGGAACGTGGCCCATTTCGTAAGCCCTCTGCCCGAAACCTTGCAGCTGGATCAGCTCGTCGTCGCTCCAGAAAGTGCCATCGAGCAACAGGCAGTCAAGCGTCGCGAAGAGACCCTTCAGTTCTGGCGTCAGTTTTGCAAGCTGGGGAAAGAATCCCAACGTTGACCCTGACGACGCAGTCAGAATCAGCCCCAGGGTCGCTTCCTGCGATTTCTGTTCCTGGGTGGCGTATGCCGGGCTGTGCGAGGAAACTGCTACGGCTCGGCAACTGATCGTGCCGCCATCTCCGCTCAGCGACTGCAGAGTAAACGGTTCCTCCGCTCGTATTGTTTGCCACTTCACTAGACCCGGGACCCGGTTCAGCATCCGGAACATGCTGTTCTCGTCGCGCACGGTTTTGATTACGAATTCGGAAGCGCACACCCGCAAAGGTTGCAGCTCGCGCAGCAGCAGCAACCCGAGGACGTGATCCAGATCAGCGCTCGCGAGAACCACGCCGCTGATAGGAGAGTTGCGCAGGGCCAGGTCGGCCGGATGCAACTCCGGCGCAGATGCGATTTGGGACCGCAAATCCGGCGAGGCCCCGAGCAGAAACCACGGACCGTCGTCAGTCTTGACGGCAACCTGTGTTTGCCGACGAGGCTTTCCTTTGAACTGGCCGCCGCGCACGGCACGGCAGTTCGGACAGGCACAATTCCATTGCGGAAATCCTCCTCCGGCGGCGGAGCCGAGGATCTTCACCTGCATCAATTGAGATTACAGCTTCGCGCTCGCGTAGGAGTTAATTTCGCAGCAGAGGGAAACTTCTTCGAAAACCGGAGCAGTCCAAACCATGGTATTCACCCCATTCAAAATAACCCGCTGGGGTGCGGGTTCTAAAGAGGATAGCATTGGGCGAGGAGGGAATGCCAGAGCATTTCGGCAACCAACACGTCCTGTAGCCACAACTCATTGAAAGTACGCCCAATGCCGTAGTCGCAAGATAGTCACCAGAGCGTCCGGTAGCACCGGCATCTTGCCGGCGGTCCCGACGGCGTCTCGCCGTCGACGCGGCGGGCGAGGACTCCCGACGTACAACCGCTGGTGCCGACGGCGCTACTTTCCTGCCGCGGTTGTCACAGACACCACGCGCCCCTACAATCTTTCAATAATGTCCGTTACCGCTTCCCTGCCTGAAGTCCGCCGTCGCAACCCAGCCCTTCGGATCCTGTACTACGCAGTTTGCCTTTTGCTGTTGGCGCTGACCGTCGGCCTGTGGTGGCTGGTCTGGATCGCCCGCTCTCCCTTGCCACAGTTGGACGGTTCTGTCTCGGTGCATGGGGTTTCGGCGAAGGTGCGAGTGGTGCGGGATGAGCGTGGCGTCCCGACGATCGAGGCGGCCACGCTGGATGATCTTTTCTTCGCGCAGGGCTATGTCACTGCGCAGGACCGGCTGTGGCAGATGGACATCATGCGGCGCGCGGCGGCGGGTGAACTTTCCGAGATCATCGGCGAAGATACCGTCAAGATCGACCGCGAGCAGCGGATTCTGGGCTTGCGAGTCGCGGCCGAAACGGCGGAGAAAACCATCTCTGCGCGCGACCATGCTTATTTCGAGGACTACGCCCGGGGCGTGAACGCGTTTCTTGAGTCGCACCGCGACCGGCTCTCGCTTGAGTTCCGCTTGATGAAGTATCAGCCACGCCCGTGGACGGTGGCCGACTCGCTGGTCATCGGTGCGCGCCTGGTCGAGGACTTGAATCACTACAGCTACGAGCGGGCCATCGAGCACGAGAAAATTCTGGCGAAGCTGGGCCCGGAGTTGACCTCGGACCTGTATGTGAATTCGTCGTGGCGCGACCGTCCCCCGACCGATCTGCGGCGCGGCATGGCCGACGAACCGGCCGTGGGCAGCGGCGATGACGAAGAGGACGACGAGGAGGAAGTCGATCCATCCGGCGAGACCAACCACCGGATCTCAGCACTTACCGTAAAAGGACTCACGGCGGCGGAAGACGATCTGTTCCGCGACGGATCAAACAACTGGGTGGTGTCCGGCCAGCACACGGTCACGGGAAAACCGCTGCTCTCGAACGACATGCATCTGGGCCACCAGATGCCGAACCTGTGGTTTGAAGCGCACCTCAGAACGAAAGCCGACGGCTTCGACGTGGCGGGCGTTACCCTGCCGGGTGTGCCATTCGTTGTCGTGGGCCACAACCAGAGGATTGGCTGGGGCTTTACCAATGTGGGCCCGACCGTCGAAGACGACTACATCGAAGAGTTCAACGAGCGCGGCCAGTACAAGACGCCGGCCGGATGGCGCGATCCCGAACGGCGGCAGGAAGTCATTCACGTCAAAGGTAAGCCGGATGTGACGCTCGAAGTGCTGACGACGCGGCACGGCCCGATCATCAGCGAACTGATACCAGGGGAAACTCGCAGGATCGCGTTGCGCTGGACGCTGTACGACGGCATGGGCCTGCCCTTCTTCGACGTCAACACGGCCACGAACTGGGACGAGTTCCGCAAGGCTTTCTCAACCTTTGCGGCGGCGGGACAAAACGCGATGTACGGCGACGTGGACGGCCACACCGGATACCAGGCCACGGGGCGGATTCCGATCCGGGCGGGTGATGGCAGCCTGCCGGTTGCGGGCAGTGACGATGCGCATGAGTGGAAAGGCTACATCCCGTTCGACGACCTGCCGCGTGTGTACGACCCGCCCACTGGAATTCTGGCGACGGCGAATGGACGCATTGCTCCCGACAAGTACAAATACTCGATCAGCACCGAATGGGATGCTCCGTGGCGCACCGAACGCATCTACCGTGTGCTGGAATCGGGCAAGAAGTTTGCGCCTGCCGACATGCTGGCGCTGCAGATGGATGTGTCGTCCGCCTACGACCGGTTCTGCGCGGAGAAGTTCGTCTATGCCCTCGATCACGCTGCGAGCACTTCCAACCGCGCCAAGCGGGCCGCGGATATTCTGCGCGACTGGGATGGCCGGATGTCGGCCGATTCCGCCGCGCCGACGATTGAGACACAATCGCGCCGGGAACTGGTGCGACTACTGCTCGAACCGAAGCTGGGACCCGCACCTGAGGGTCCGCCGAATGGCCAACTAACCTGGAAGAGCTATGTGTGGAGTATGTCGAGTGTATGGCTGGAAACCGTGCTCACCAAGCAACCGTCACGCTGGCTGCCGCCGGGATACCCGGACTACGAGACCCTGTTGACCGCCGCGGTCGAAAACGCGCTCAAACAACCCGGAGCGCCCGTGAACGTGAACGAGTGGAAGTGGGGGAAGAACTATCCGGTTGAGATCAGCCATCCGGTGCTGAACCGCCTGCCGCTGATCGGGCGATGGACGGGACCGGGGCTCCATCCGCTGAGCGGAAGTGCCATCACCGTGAAAGCAGTCACCCGCCACCACGGAGCCTCAGAGCGCCTGACGTGGAACTTCGCCAATTTCGACGAGAGTACGCTTAACATCGTCACCGGCGAGAGCGGGGTCTTCCTCAGCCCCTACTACATGGATCAGTGGCGGGCGTGGTACCGGGGTTCGACGTTTGTGTTCCCCTTCTCCAAGGAAGCGGTTGAGAAGCACAAGCAGCACGAGATGACGCTGGAGTAGGCTGGTCCCAACCAGCGAGGGCAGGGTGCCCTCGCAACAGCCAGCAAGGTGCCGGCGCTACCGACTCTAGAAATCTACCGTTTTCACGTCCACGAACTGGCCGACCAGGTTGGCGATCTGACCGGGGTTATTGGGATCGTTTGGGTTGTTCTCCAAGGCATCGGTCGTGGCGTCGTAGATACTGAGCGATCCGTTCTGGATCACGTACACGGCGTTGCGCTTGGCGATAGGCTGGATGCCGGTCACATCTCCATTCGCGGAAGGAATCAGGACGCCGGCGGGCGGAACGCTCCCCACCGCGGCGCTGAGCGTGTTGTAGATGGAAAGACAGCCGCGAACTTCACTGGTGGGATTCGGAAGGGTGATTTCCGCGCAAGTGCGCGCGCCGATGAAAAGCTGCCCGTTGGCCCCGAGAGCCATGCGATTGTGGTAGCCGTCGGTGAGGAAGATCGTCGTGCCTGGATTCACCAGGCTCATGTTAGTAAGGTCGAAAATACTCAGCTGTCCACAATACTTGGCCTGGGTAGCGGTTGGTCCAGTGTTGCAGAGCAGAGTGGGAGTGACAGTTCCGCCCACTGAGGAATATGGTGTTCCGGCCAGATACATGGTTGTGCCGTTGAGTATCGCGACGGTGGCCGCGGGAACATTGACGGCGGGACAGACTCCGAACGGCAGGCAGGTCGTCTGCGTAAGATCGATCTTCTGAACGCTGGCTTGGGCTCCGCCACACTCGGCACCGCAGTTGATCACGTAGGCGGTGCTGTCATCGGGACTAAAGAAGGCCGCAACTGGCCGGTCGAACCCGCCGAGGAGGGTCACCGCATTGCCCACCCCAATATTCGAGGGTGTGATCACAGCCACCGAATTGGAGTTGTCGCTGAAGGCAAGAATCCGGTTGCCGCTGTTGCCGATCGAAAGATAACGCACCGAAGGAATGTCCAGCTCTGCCGTGAACGCAATACTGCTCAGCGAGATGACTTTCACAGCCCCAGGAGACTGGCCCGCCACTGCTGCGGTCGGCACGGCAGCGTAGGCGGTGAAACTATCGGGCGAAACCACCAAGCTCTCAGTAAAGCCGGGCAAGGTAATGTGGTTGGAGCCAGATTCGCTGGCGTTGTTGATGGCGGTCAGCAGATTCTCTTGCGAACTGAATACCAGGGTCTGGTTCCGGTTGGGGGTGATCACCATCATTCCGGGAGCATTGCCGGCGCTGATCGGAGCAACAATAGGACGGACGTCGGTTTGGGCGTTGACGATGTACACGCCTGCCCCGGTGGCGCCGGCGCTGACGTTCTCGCTGAGAAAAGCCCGGTCTTTGAGACCACTGGATGTGGTCGAACTGGGGCTGCTTCCACAGTTCAACAGCATCCCACTGGCCGCAAAGAGGAGCAGCGATAGGAACAAGGCTCTTTTCAAAACCTGGGACTCCAGGAGCATGCAGGATAGTCACTTGGATGCAAGAAAGCGATTATAGCAAAGCATGAAGCGACCTTCTCGCGGGTTAGTTCTGGGGGCAGTGGGCGCAGAAGCTCTTCGCGGACCGCTGACAGCAGTTGAATACGCCTTCCGCGCGCTTGGATGTCGGAAGGATGCCAGCCCCCGCTCGTTCCTGTATTCTCAAGCAGATGGCGCAGAATTTTCGGGAACGCTTGAAGAAATCGCCGGTGCTCTGCGATGGCGCAATGGGCACACTGCTGTACGCCAAGGGCGTTTTCATCAACCAATGTTATGACGAGCTGAACCTGTCTCAGCCGGACCTGATTCGTGGAGTCCACCATGAGTATCTGCAGGCTGGGGCCGAGATCATTGAAACCAACACGTTCGGAGCGAACTGCTTTCGCCTGGCGCGGCACAGTCTGGCGGACCGGGTGCGCGAGATCAACGTCGCGGGCGCCCGGGCGGCGCGCGAGGCGGCCAAGAGTTTCGACGTCTGGGTAGCCGGGTCCGTTGGCCCGTTGGGAATCCGCATTGAACCATTGGGCAAGACTTCGTTCGAGGAAGCGCGCAGCGCGTTTCGTGAGCAGATCGCCGCCTTGGTCGAAGGCGGCGTAGACCTGCTGATCCTCGAAACCTTCGGCTACGTGGAAGAGTTGCACCAGGCGGTGCTTGCTTGCCGGGACGTGGATCCGAAGATTCCGATCGTCGCCCAGGTCACGATTGACGAAGATGGCAACTGCCTGGACGGCTCCGATGCAGAGGCCTTCGCCGCGCGGCTGGCGGAGTGGAACGTGGATGTGCTCGGCATCAACTGCAGCGTAGGACCGGTAGCGATGCTGGAGGCGATTGAGCGCGTCCGAGCCGTCACTTCCCTGCCCCTGGCCGCGCAACCGAACGCGGGCATGCCCCGGTCGGTCGAAGGACGCAATATCTACCTGTGCTCGCCGGAATACATGGCCAGCTACGCGCGAAAGTTCGCGGCCGCCGGGGTCCGGCTGATTGGTGGATGTTGTGGAACCACGCCCGAACATATCCGCGCCATGAAATCGGCGCTGCGGGCCGGAGACGCGCGCGCCAAGACGGCTGTCTCAGAGGCAGTCCATTCCCACTCCGCGCCCTCGACTCCGGCCACGATTCCGATGGCCGAACGCTCGCGATTGGGAGCGAAGATCGCGGCCGGCGAATTCGTCACGATGGTAGAAATCGTGCCCCCCAAGGGAATCGACATTCGCAAGGAAGTGGAGGGGGCGAAGTTCGTCAAATCCGTTGGGGTAGATGCCGTCAACATCCCCGACAGCCCGCGCGCCTCGGCACGCATGAGCAACCAGGCGTTGTCATTGCTGATGCAGCAAATGGTAGGGATTGAAGCGATTCTGCACTACACATGCCGTGACCGCAATGTGCTGGGCATCCAGTCGGATCTGCTGGGCGCAGCCGCAACCGGGATTCGCAACCTGATCTGCATCACCGGAGATCCACCGAAGATGGGAAATTATCCGGACGCCACGGCGGTGTTTGACGTGGACGCGATCGGACTGGTCAACATTGTCCACAACCTGAACTGCGGATTGGACTTAGGCGGCAACCCAATCGGCACGGGCACCAGTTTCGTGATCGGCGTGGGCGCGAATCCGGGGATGCCGAACCTGGATGAGGAGATCCGGCGCTTCGAATACAAGGTGCAGGCCGGCGCGGAATACGCGGTCACGCAGCCGGTCTTTGACCTCAGCCTGCTTGAGACCTTTCTGAAGCGAATCGAACACTGCCGAATTCCCGTCATCGCCGGAATCTGGCCGCTGGTGAGCGCGCGCAACGCGGAGTTCATGAAAAACGAGCTGCGGGTATCCGTGCCGGATGAGATTCTCAACCGGATGACGAAGGCAGCCAGTCCGGAAGCCGCGCGCGAGGAAGGAGTGGCCATCGCACGCGAGATGCTGGCGGCGGTCCGCGACCGGGTGCAGGGGGCACAGATCAGCGCTCCGCTGGGACGGTATGCCTCGGCGGTGGATGTCTTGGAAGCTCTAGGATCAAGGTAATCCCTTTCGTTGTGTTTTGCATCACAGAACGAGAGAGTCTGCACAAGAAATTTACAACATTCGACAATTTCTCTAGACTTTTGCACAGAGAAACGGCATTACAATAGCACTAGGAGCAATTGGATTGGTGAAGTTTGAAGACGGCCTCGAGCGTCTGGAGAAGATCGTCCAGGAACTGGAAAAAGGGGAAGTTCCCCTGGAAAAATCCCTGACGCTATTTGAAGAAGGCATGCAGCTTTCCGCGGCCTGCAGGAAGCAACTGGAGGAGGCGGAAGGGAAAGTAGAGATTCTGTTAAAGCAGAACGGAAAGCTCCAAGCCGAACCGTTCGAGCCCCCGGCCGAGAAGGCGTTGCGGAAGTAACGCTATTCGTGCTCGGAGTCGTCAAACGCCTGTGGTAGCAGCATGCTGTCGCAGCCAAGGCCATCGCGCAAGCGGTGAAGCAGGGGGATGTATGGAGCCGATCAGTGTAGTCCTCTATCAGAATGACGCCAGGACTGCTCAGCTTCTGGCGAGCAGTCTTTCCCAGCACTTTGAATCCGTTCATCTTGCTCGCAGCCACGAGGAACTGGGTCCAACCATCTCCCGGAACCGGGCCGAAGTGCTGGTGCTGGACATGGAAAAATCATACTGGGGTGAGGTCGAGCGTTTGCACCAAGAGTTCCCGACCTTGTCGATTGTGTGCACGCACCGGCTGGCGGATGAAGAACTCTGGGCTGAGGCGCTCAACCAGGGCGCATCCGACGTATGTGAGCCGCGGCAAGATGAAGTGGTCCGGTCCGTGATGCGCGAACACGCACACCGCGCGGCCGCCTGACCGCTACTACGTTTTTTTTGACCGGGACGCCTGCGGGCGTCCTTTTTCATTAGCGTTGAGTACGCCTTGTTATACTGCGATGCGATGCTGAAACCGGTCCTGGAACAGGGGCGCGAAGCCGCCGACGCAGCGCTCGAACGGCTTCTTCCGCCGGCGACACAACATCCGACATCCATCCATCAGGCCATGCGGCACAGCGTGTTTGCCGGGGGCAAGCGGCTGCGGCCGATTCTCTGCATGGAAGCGGGGCGGCTGATCGGCGCACCTTCGCGGGGCGGCGCGCTGCCCCCCGGCATTGAAGACGTGGGCGCTGCGCTCGAAATGCTGCACACCTATTCGCTGATCCACGACGATCTGCCGGCGCTCGATAACGACGACCTGCGGCGCGGGCGGCCCACCTGTCACAAAGCGTTTGGAGAGGCCACCGCCATCCTCGCTGGAGATGCGCTGCAGACGCAGGCCTACGAAGTGCTGGCGCAGATTCAGTGTCCGGCCGAGGCGCGGGTCGCGATCATTCGCGAAGTTGCCCACGCCACCGGGACCATCGACGGGATGATTGGCGGACAGGTGGTGGACCTGGAGGCGGAACACAAGAAACCTGATCTGGCCACGCTGGAATATATTCACCGTTCGAAAACCGCCGCGCTCATCTCGGCGAGCGTGGTGAGCGGGGGGATCTACGCGGGGGCCGCCAGCACGGACGTGGATCGGCTCCGGACTTATGGGCAGTCGGTCGGGCTGGCGTTCCAGATCGTCGATGACGTGCTCGACGTGACGCAAACCTCCGAGCAACTCGGCAAGACCGCGGGCAAGGACACAGCCGCCGAAAAGACAACTTATCCCGCGCTCTTCGGAGTTGAAGAGTCCATTCGTAAGGCGAACGCATTGGTAGAGCGTGGGTGCGCGCAGCTGGATGGTTATGGCGAGCCGGCGCAGACTTTGAAGTCGCTGGCGCGGTTTCTGGTGGAGAGAAAAAACTAATCATTACCACCGCGGCTCACTTGCCGGCGCGTAAGAACTTGCCGGTGGTGGCGTCAACCACCCCCACACCCTTCGAATCACTTCGGGAACTGCCATACATCACTCCCCACACCAGTTGCTTCTTCTTGGGGTCCCAATCGAGGGAATAGAGGATCGGTTGCTGCGGATCCTTCTTGAGGATGTTGGCGCCGCCGTTCTCCTGAGCAGTGGCAAAGGCTTTGTCTGAATCGATGATCAGGAGCATGGGTTGAAACATTAACCGCACCATGTCGGGAGAAGAAGCGATCTCGGCGCTGCCCGTGACCCCGATTGAAGGCTCCTCTTTGAGGCGGCTGCCGGAGCAGGCAAACGTTCGGTTCGTGCTGCGGCCTGGGGAAGCGAACATGGCGCGCCAGATGGTGGATTTGCCATCATGGCCGGTGCTTTCCGCATTGAGTTCCGATTCCATGTGAACCGGCATCGCGTCCGGTTGCCAGCGCGCAGCGGCGTTGGCGATCTGCGACAGGCAGTTCTTGCCGGTGTAGAGCACCGGGTCCTTCTTCTCAGGCGCCGGAGGCGGCGTTGGGGACTGCGTTGCGCTGGGTGTGGGCGCCGAGCTGCACGCGATCATGATCACGGCACTCATCAGAATGGCGGCGACACCCGTCACGCGGTTAGCATTCATCGGTAGACCTCCACTCTCGAGCCCACCGGCTCGATGCGAAGCCATTGTAATCCTGTTGGCCAAGAACAGCAGTGACTCCTGCGTGCGCGGGCAGGCGAGCCGGTTGCCTGGAAGCGGACACCCTTTCATGATCCTTAATCTTTGCGCGGAACTTGACGAATCTAAGTATGCTGCGTCTACTCTGAAGGATCTTGCTCGGCGTCTTGTCGACGCAAGAGGCAGGCACCCCTTGGCACGACCCGGACCCGTTCTCGTGGCAACGCTCGCGTGCTGCTGTCTCACGGCCGCTCAAGCTCCTTCGAATTGGCGATACGATCTTCGCCCTGGGGATCGCCTCGTCTACTCCTACAGCGTTCACCGTCAGACTCGATCTGAGGATGCCGAGAGTGAAACCGAGGCTCGATTCCACAGCCAGGTCGTGATTGCCGGTGAACACGACGGCGTCATAAGCGCCGGGTTCCAGAGAAACCGGGAAGCAGCCGACCTGCTCGTCTATCGCGAAAAAGGTAAAGACAGGCTGGCACACGAGCGGCCCGACTTCGAGCAACGCATGCAGCGCCGGCCAACTCAGTTCTCCGAGGCCATGGAGATTACCCCCTTGGGAGAACCGCTCTATTCCTGGGAGTTTGCGCGTGAGAGCTACAGCCATCTCTTGCATGCCCTGCATGAAATTGAAATTCTGCCGCCGGGGACAATCCGCACAGGACAGCGCTGGCCGGGCATGAATCTGCTGGGCATTGCCTTTGAGTGGGTCGGTTCGGAAACGCTGCACGGGAAGACTTGCTATCACGTCCGCGGTTCGAACAGCGACGCTTCGGTGATGCTGTCCTATTGGTGGTCTCCTGAGAGTGGAGTGTTGGAACGCATCGAGCTGGATGGCCGCTACAGCGTGCCGGGCGGCGCCACCCACGAGCAGGCACGTATGGATCTGGAATCGCGCTCCAGAAATGAGACGCTAACCGGGTGGCTTGCGAAGCCGGAGACTCGCCTGGCTGCTCTGCAGGCACTTCTTCTGGCCCAGCAGGTGCCGGTCACTGCCGATCAACTCTCTGCCGTCGCGGAAACTGGCACGGCAGACGCACAACTCCTCGCACTTGCCATTGCGCAGCGCCGCAGTCTGCCCCTTTCAGTCGCTGCTCTGGATGCCTTGAACAGCAACCCAGCCCTAAAGTCGATTGCTGCCGAGACGCTGAGCCCCGCCGCGCCAAAGCCCTCGCCTCAAACCTGCGGCTCACCACGCGTGGAGCGCAAATTGCCGCTCAAGTCCGGTACCTTGGTTCGGGTTGCGAAGCCCGAAGGGGCCGGGACAGGCACTGCGTATTTTCTGCGTGTCCCCGCCACCTACCGGGCGGACCATCCCACCCCACTCCTGATCTACCTGAGTGGTGGAGCGGGTCTGGCCCTCGATGGTGTGAATACCGCGAACGACGTGATCGCGAACACGGACTACCTGGTGCTGTATCCGCAAGCGGCTGATTACTGGTGGAAGCCTGATTCAGCCAAGCGCGTGGATGCGGCACTGCGGGACACCATGAGCGAGTTCCAGGTGGATCGCGACCGCATCTACGTTGCAGGTTTCAGCAACGGAGGCACCGGGGCTCTGTACCTGGCTGAGCTCTGGCCGCAACGATTTGCCGCCGTCGTGTCGCTGATGGGAGCCGGCCAGTGCAACGAGGAGGTTCAAAAAGGACTGCCGCACCTGCGAAATCTCCCCCTGCTGTTCGTACACGGCGAGAAAGATTCGCGCATTCCGTCATCCTGCTCCAAAGACACCTCTGACACACTAGCCTCAATGCATTCCCGGATGGCGCCCCAGTTGCGGATATTTCCCGGCCGTGAGCACGAAATCACCCTGCAGTCCGATGACGGCCTGAGCCTCGCTTTTCTCCTGGACAAAGTCCGCGATGTGTTTCCCAGGCGCGTTTCTTTTCACCTGACCGATCTGGCCTACCCGCGCCAGTATTGGGTTGAAGTTCTCGAAAAGAAGGTCGCAACTGCCGAGGTCAGCGCCGAGATCAAGCGGCCGAACCGCCTGGAAATCCACTCTCGGGAAGTGAGAAAACTCAGGCTTCATCTGCGGCCCGAGATGTTCCCCCAGCCGGGTCCAGTGCGGATTGTGTGGAATGGCAAGCAGGTGTACGAAGGGCCCGTACTGGACGCCTGCACCGCGGCAGCCGGGTTGAGCGTGGACGACCCGAAACTGGATCTCTCCGACCGCAAGGAGTTCTCGCTTCCCTAGCCGGCCTCGCGAACGACGTCACTTTCACCTGCACTATTGATGAAACCTCTGTCTTGCTCCCGAATCCAAGCAGGAGTAAAGTGAAACAGCTCTCGCGGTTCCCCGCCCTTCGTATTCCTCACCCGCAATTTGTGTGCATAGCTGCAGTGTCTGTGCAACTAAAGGCGGTGGCTGGATGCAGACCCCCATATGTGGTGTTTTAGGGCTTGACCCATCCCGCCATTCGCCGTTAGAGTTGGTCAAAAGCGGCGGTGCCCACCTCGTGCGCGGGGCCGGCATCCTACTGTGCGGACCGGGAGGAACCTCAGCCGTTACCCCCGGGCGGATCCGTCCAGCAGAACTTGGAGTGCATCCAGCCAGGGCGTATGCGGACGGCAGTGTCCGCGCTACACACGCATGCACGCGGGCAGAAGTGCCCGCGCCACACATGAAGGAGTGACTTTGCTCAAGCTCAAGAAGCTGCAAATTCTGGGATTCAAGTCGTTTTGCGACCGCACCGAGTTGAAGTTCCACGGCGAAGGGATTGCCGCGATCATCGGGCCCAACGGCTGTGGCAAGTCTAATATCGCCGACGCAATCTCGTGGGTGCTGGGAGAGCAGTCGGCGAAGTCGCTGCGCGGGTCGCGCATGGAAGATGTGATCTTTTCCGGGACGCGCGACCGGAACCCTACCGGCATGGCGGAAGTTTGTCTGACACTGATTGATCCTGAAATCTACGGCGGGCCGGATGCTAATGCTCCTACCGAAATCGAGATCCAGGACGAACGGCCTCGGGGCGCAGAAGATTGGGATGAAGCCGAACTCCGGACGAAAGCCGCGATCGAAACGGAACAAGCGGTAGAAGAAGCGCAACCGGGGAAGATTGAGGAAGTGGAAGGCTCAGCGCTGACGGACCCAGGTACGCTCCCAAAGGACGGGAGCGAACCTGGGGCACCGGCGGGAGACGGTACCGGGCCGCAAGTTGTTCTGAAAATCCGGCGGCGGAAATTCAATCCGCAGCAGTCTCATGCCGGAGAGATTTCGGTCACTCGGCGCTTGTTCCGCAGTGGCGACAGCGAATACCTGCTCAATGGGAAGTTGTGCCGCTTGCGCGACATCCAGGAACTGTTCATGGGGACAGGCCTGGGGCCGGAGTCGTACGCGCTGATCGAGCAGGGACGCATTGGCCAGATTCTGAGCAGCCGTCCGACCGACCGCCGCGCCATCATTGAGGAAGCCGCAGGCATCACGAAATTCAAGACCAAGAAGCGGCTGGCGGAAGCGCGCCTGGAAGACGCCAGGCAGAACCTGAACCGCGTCAACGACATTTTCGAAGAAGTCACGCGGCAGATGAATTCGCTCAAGCGGCAAGCCAACAAGGCAGAGCGCTACGCCAAGTTGCGCGACGAAATGCGCGCCAAGTTGCGGGTCGTGCTGGCCAGCAAGTTCAGCCAAATGGATCAGGAGAGCGTGGCGCTGGATGCGCAGATCAACCAACTGGGCGAAGAAATCCGGCACCAGACCGAGAGCGTGCAGCAACTCGAAAGTGAGCACTCGGAGCGGACGCAGCGTGGCTATGGGATCGAGACGGAGACGCGGCAGAACCGGGAGCGGCTGAACCAGATTGCCATTGAAGTCGATCGCGCGCAGGCGCGGAGCAAGACCAACGAAGAGCGCTGCGCGGAACTGATCGTGCGGACGGCCTCTTCCGAAGCGGAGATCGCCCAGGCGCAAAGCCGGCTTGCCGCGCTGGAAGCCGAAAGGGACGGACACCAGCAGGTGCTGGATTCGGCGGCTGCGGACCTGGCAGGCGCTCAGCAGGATCTCGCACTCAGTCAGCAAGCGACGGCAGGCGCGGTCGCCAACTTGGCGGCACTGGAACAAGAGCAGGAATCAGGACGCGCCGCGGTTCTGGAAGGGGTGGGTTCGGCTTCCAACCTGCGCAATCAACTTACGCAGGCGCAGGAACGGCTGGCGGGCATCGATCGCGAGGAACGACGTCTGCGGGCAGAGATTGGCACCGCTACCGGCCAGTCCGAGACGTTTGGCGGGGAACGCGGTCAGCTTGCGCTTGAGTTTGAGACTGTTTCGCAGCGCGTGAACGGCCTGGCGGAAGAGATCGCGCAGTTGCGCCAGACTCTTGAAGCCAGGCGCCGCGAAGAGGTTGAAGCCAAAGCGCATCTGGATTCGCTGCGCTCGGAGTACGCATCGGCATTGGGGAAGAAGGGCTCCCTTGAGGCAGTAATCGCCGAGCACGGTTATTCCACCGAGTCGGTCCGGCGGTTGTTCAAGTCAGGAGCGCTGCAGGGTGGACACGCTCCGGCGGGCGTGCTGGCCGACTTTCTGGAAGTCGAACCGCGCTACGAGCGGGTGGTCGAAGAGTTCCTGCGCGATGAGCTGAATTATGTCGTGGTGAAGTCGTGGGATGCCGCCGATGAAGGACTGCGGCTGCTGCGTTCTGATGTCGACGGGCGCGCGACCTTCCTGGTGCATCCGGAGGACTCGCAGGCAAAGTTTTCTTTCGTGGCCGATGAAAGTACACACTATTCGCCGGCCAACGATACCATCCTTCCTCTGAAGAAATCGATTCGCGTGCTCAATGGCTTCGGTAAGTCGCTGGAAGTGATTCTGCCCAAGCTGGGAAACGGCTACATCGTGCCCCATCCGGCGGTGGCGCGCGAACTGGCGCTTTCGAGCCCGGACGCATTCTTCCTCTCGCAATCCGGCGAGTGCTTCCACAATGTGACCGTCACCGGCGGCAAGCAGCGCAGCGAGGGCCCGCTGTCGATGAAGCGCGAACTGCGCGATGTGTTGCGGTTGCTGGAAGAACTGGAGCGCGCGCTGCGTGACAAGGAACTGCGGGTGCTCACGCTGGGCCGCGAAATCAAGGAGAACACTTCCCTGCTGGAGCGCCTGGAAGACGAAAAGCGCGAGGCGGAAAAACAGGCGATGACATCCGGACACCTGCTGCAGCAGCTGGACGGAGAAATGTCGCGCGTGCGCGAGCGGATTGAGGTCAGCGAACGCGAGCTGCGGAGGCTGGCCGGCGAACGTCAGGAACAGGAAAACCTGATCGCATCGCGTCAGACGGAACTGGCGGCGATAGAAGAAAGCCGTGCCCAACTTGAACTGCAGATTGCGGCGGGACAAGAAATGTTAGCCGTGTTGCGCGGCCAGCGGGATGTGGCTGCCGAGAGCACTTCGCAGCGCGCGGCGCGGGTTGCTGCCCTGGAAGAGCGGCACCGGGCGGCGGCGACGCTGCTGGTGCGAATCCAGACGCTGGTTTCCGAAATGCAGGAGCGCGCGAACGCGCTGCAGGCCCAGATGGAGTCGGCGAGCGCTGAAATTGCCCAGCGGCAGAATGAGAACGTGCAACTGGCGGAGCAACTCGTACAACTCGAAGCGGAAAAGAACGCGGGCGAGGCGCGGGAAGGGTTGTTGCAGTTTGAATCTGAGCAGATACGCGCCCGTCTGGCGGAGATTGAAGAACTGCTGCGCAGCACGCGCCAAACCCTCGATCAGGCACGCGATCGGCGGGGTGAACTCTCGGCCGTCGCCGCTCGACTGCAGTCCGACCTCCAACATATGGCGGACACCTGCCTGAACGAGCTGGGCATTGAACGCCCGGTATTGATGGCCGACACGACGATCCCTCTGGTCGCAGGCGAAGAGCTGGCCGCTGAGGATCAGGCCCATCGTGAAATGCGTGCCCGTCTCGACGCCATGGGCCCGGTGAACATGATGGCGCTCGAAGAATACCGGGAAACGGCGGAGCGGCACGCGTTTCTCGATACGCAAAGGAAAGACCTGCTGGACGCAATCGAGAACACGATTGCCACCATCCGCGAGATCGATCAGGTTTCGCGGCAGAAGTTTGAGGAAGCCTTCCACAAGATCAACGAGAACTTCCAGGCTACATTCCGCAAGCTGTTCGGCGGCGGACATGGCTTCATGCGGCTCACCGACCTCGAAAACAGCGCCGAGAGCGGTATTGACGTGGTGGCACAGCCTCCCGGAAAGAAACTGCAGAATGTGCTGTTGCTTTCCGGCGGCGAGAAGGCTCTGACCGCGCTATCGCTGCTGGTGGGCATTTTCCAGTACACGCCCAGCCCGTTCTGCATCCTGGACGAGGTCGATGCGCCGCTCGATGAAGCCAACATTGGCCGCTTCACCGAGATGGTGCGTGAGATGAGCGTGCAGACCCAGTTCATCCTGATCACGCACAGCAAGAAAACGATGAGCATCGCGCCCGTGCTCTACGGCGTCACCATGCAGGAACCCGGCGTCTCGAAGCTGGTGTCGGTGCGCTTCGGGGCGGCGTAAGATCGGGGACCCATCAGGTGTGAGCTGCGCCCTTGACGAACAGAGCGGTTTTTGGTTTGGTTCTGCAAAAAAGTGCAGTCCTTTTTTCCAAAGCCTTCCTCAGTTTTTCCACATTGCTGGCCCTCCAAAAGGCGCGCCAGACAGCGCTTTTTGCTCGCGGGCAAACTGTCAACCCTTTTCCTTCCGGCTGCAATTCAGGTAAGTGCTTATCGCTGACGGAAAGCGTTGACAAATTCCACAAGGCAGCTAGAATACGCGGAGTTTTTTACCGGTAGAATTTCAGACATGAGCCCCAAAGTCCTCGATCCCGTTCTGCTCCGAACTGACTATTCCGATCTGGATCTCCACGCCAGCGGCAAAGTCCGGGACGTCTACGCGCTCGATGCGAACCACCTGCTATTCGTGGCCACCGACCGCATTTCCGCGTTCGACTATGTTCTCGCGACCGGCATTCCGCACAAGGGCCGCGTTCTGACTCAGATTTCGCTCTTCTGGTTCGACTTCCTGAAGGACCTTGTCCCGAACCACCTGGTGACCGCCGACGTCGATCGCTATCCGGCCGCGATCCGCAAGTATGCCGACGAGCTCCGCGGCCGCTCCATGCTGGTGATGCGAGCTGAAATGTTTCCCGTCGAATGCGTCGCGCGCGGCTATCTTTCCGGGTCGGGATGGAAAGAGTATCAGGCCACGGGGATGGTCTGCGGCATCAAGCTGCCCGCGGGCTTGAAAGAGTCCGATCAGCTGCCCGAGCCCATCTTCACTCCTGCTACGAAAGCCACCACCGGGCACGACATCAACATTTCGTTCGAGGAAATGTGCAGGCTGGTCGATCCGGGTCTGAGCCGCCAGCTTCGTGACCTGACGTTGCGGATCTACAAGAAAGCTGCTGACTACGCGCGGCAGCGCGGCATCATCATCGCCGACACCAAGTTTGAATTTGGACAGACTGCCAAGGGCATCACTCTGGCGGATGAAGTGTTAACCCCCGATTCGTCGCGTTTCTGGCCGGCCGACACCTATCAACCGGGCAAAGCGCAAAACTCGTATGACAAGCAGTATGTAAGGGACTACCTCGAAGAAATCCGCTGGAACAAGCAACCGCCCGCACCGGCCCTCCCCCCGGACGTGGCGCTGCGGACCAGCGAAAAGTATCTCGAGGCGTACCGGCAATTGACAGGACGCGAGTTGGAGATCTAGCCACCGTGCGCTTGGTGATGGAGTCATGGGCGTAGCGGACTGGATCATTCTGGCATTCCTGGTATTCTCGACAGCCACGGCCGCCTTCCAGGGCTTCTTTCGGGAAGCCTTCAAGCTGGCGGGTTTGGTGGTGGGATATCTTTTGGCCGCCTGGCAGTATCACCGGGTGGCTGAATGGCTCGCACCCTATTTGAAATCAGTATGGATCGGCGAGATCGCCGGTTTCCTTATCATTTTTTTTGCGGTTCTGATCCTGGCCGGTGTGGCGGGCCGGATCACGCGCTGGATGATGAAGGAAGCAGGCCTTTCGACGATCGACCGGATTCTGGGCGGAGTCCTCGGATTGCTAAAGGGTGTCCTGGTGGTATCAGTGGTACTGACCGCCATGGCTGCCTTCGCGCCCGCCGCGAAGTGGCTGGCGGGATCCGGGTTGGCCCCGTATTTCCTGGTAGGCGGAAGAGCGGCTGTCTGGCTCGCACCGTCAGAACTGCGCAACCGTTTCTACCAGGGATTGGATTACCTGCGGAAGGTGCATGCTGGAGCGGAGTCAGCTCAGCCGCAGCCCGCCGGGCCGTCCAAGTAGATTTTTTATAGTTCATCATTGACAAGGTGCGAGGACGAGGCGACCCGTGAGAGATCAGCTGGAAGCTCTGATTCTGCAGATGTACAAGAGCAATATTCTCTATTCCGAGGCGGTCCGGGAGTTCAAGAAGAATTTCATCCTCACGGTGCTCGAGGAGAACCGCGGCAACCAGTGCAAGGCAGCGCGCGAATTGGGCATGCACCGGAACACGCTCAGCCGCACCATGCAGGAACTCAAGATCGATGTGCGGCCGCTGCGCACCGGCGCCAAACGTCCGCCGCGCAGCGAACGTGCCGCCGCTACCGAGCGCAGACACGCCCGTTAGTCCGAAGCAACCTGACCGGCAGGAAAAGTGAAGGCGGTCCCGTTTGGGACCGCCTTTTTATGTTTCCTGTTTCGGAGAGGAAAGAGTATCTCTCAGTGCGCTGCTGGCTTCCTGTGAACGGGAGGTCTCTTGGGCGCCGCCTTAACCAGCAAGGCACCGTCTTTCATGGTCATGAGAAACGGTTTGGCCACGTAAGAATCCGGCGTTCCCTCAAATTGGAAGTCGGTATCCGCTTTCGGCATCTGCCGGACAGGAATCGCAGCGCCCATGGTGAGGTCGATGTCCGCCTTCTTGGCATCGATGTCGTCGGAACTGCCCGCCAGCATCAGGTGGCTCGAAGATTCGATACTGATAATGTGCGCCACCATCTGGAGCGGTTTGCCCTTCAGCGTGTTCCATACTTTTTCAGCATCTTCGGGCGTGCCTTCGGAGAGCACCATCTGCCATTCCGCGAAGCTCATCTCTTCAACTTTCTTGCTCTTCACGAGATCCGCAGCTTGCTCGGCGGGAGTGGGCGGCACGTACTGCTTGACGGTGAAATCGGGAGGTGGAACAGCCACGGTCGCCGCTTTCGCCAGCAGATCGCTCCATCCTTCGTCACTGCCGTGGTACTTCTTGTACTTGCTCAGGCCGAACTTCGTGATTTGATCCTTGCCGACACCCTGCGCCAGATTGGCCGCGCGAGCGATGAAGAACAGGCCCTGCACATCGTTTTCCGCCGGCCCGACCGTCAGGTACGCGAGCGCCAGCGGGTAGACGTCCCGCAGATTGGTCGGGTCCCCTTCCACCGACTTGCGCAGATACTGCTGGGCCCTGGCATAGTCCTTGTTCTGGAGGGCGTTGATCCCGGCCGCACCGTTGAAGATGATCGAGGTCTGCGCCTTCAGCTTGGCGTAGTCCTCGGGCTTCGTGTCGGCGGGCGGGGGCGCAGTCTGAAGACACTGCAGACCCTTCTCACTGGCTTGCGCGGCGTCCGCCAAATTCTGCTGCGGATTCTGGTTGGCATCCACCAGCGCCCGCTTGGTGAAGGCGATCACGGCCAGCGCTCGAATGTTGCACGCGTTCGCTCCCAGCAGCCGCTGCGCCGTCTCCAGCACCTTCGCCTGGTTGCCCGTTTTCGTGTAGGCATTCAGCAACTGGTCGAGTGCGTCTTCTTTCATCACGCTGTTGGGATACTGAGTAAGGAAGGCTTCGAAACCGCTGATCATGGCGGCCGGATCCGTCTGTCCCTGCGCGCCCATGTAAGCGTTGTATTCGGCGGGATCCTTGATCTCTTTTTTCTGCGCGGCGGCTGCGGGCTGCGCGGCAGGCTGCTGCGGCTGGGCCGGAGCAGAAGCGGTTTGAGCGACAGCGGTAGCGGCCGCTACCAGCAACATCGCAAGAAGAATCTTCTTCATTCCTGTGGCTCCTTAAGTCTTCGGGGAAACTGGAAATCGACATCCTGCCCGGATCACACCCAAGCCTGGCACCGGGCACACACCATGAACCATCCGTCCATGCGAACGGTCCCGCAATTTCCTGGGCCGCCTGTGAGAGGAACGGCGGCTTAAGATTATTCCGGTGAGCGGATTATAAGGATGTAGTCCCGGTAAGGCAAGCCAGTTGCTTGCGCTTCCCCCTGACTGTTCAGATGCCGGAAAGCCCGAACCAGGATGGATCACCCGGAACTCTCCGAGTGATGCACAATAGAACAAATCGCAGTATGAGGAGCCCGTTTTGACCAACCCTGCATCGAACCCACCCCTGAGTGGACAGGTCGCCGTGGTCACCGGAGCCGGACGCGGCATCGGCGCCGCGATCGCGGCCAGTCTTGCCCGCCTCGGCGCCCGCACAGTGCTGTGTGGGCGATCACGCGAACCGCTGGAGGCGACCGCAGCGGCCATCCAGAACAGCGGCGGCCAGAGTGCAGTGATGGAGTGTGATGTCGCCGACCTGCGCCAGGTGGAAGGGCTTGCCCAACGCGTTGAGCGAACCTTCTCGAAAATCGACATCCTGGTCAACAACGCGGGTTTCGGCGGATTCGGTGGCCCGCTCCACCAGCTTCCACCCGACGTCTGGGACCGGGTTCACAACACGAACCTGCGCGGCGTGTACTACTGCATTCGCAGCTTCGTTCCCCTGATGATGCGCAACCGTGGTGGGCACATCATCAACATCTCGTCGCTCGCCGGCAAGAACCCGCTGCCGAACGGCGCGGCCTATGCGGCTTCCAAGTGGGGATTGAACGGGCTGAGTTATTCGGTGGCGGAGGAATTGCGGGTACACAACATCCGTGTGTCGGTCATCTGCCCTGGGTCAACTCATACGGAATTCAGTCCGCATGAGGGGATGAACACGGCAAAAATGCTGCAAGCATCCGACGTCGCGCACGTCGTCGCCATGATCGTGACCCAAGCGCCGCAGTCGTTCGCCAGTGAGATCGTGTTGCGTCCGGCGCAGAAGCCGTAAGTAAAGGATCTAACAAGCTGCAGAAGGAATCGATGCCACGTCGATGCTTAAAGCCGTAAAGCGGCGCAAGAGTGCAGCCCAAAACGTAAGCTGTGGCTTCCAGGTGGAAGTGCACCAGCCCCGGAGGAACGAAATAGGTTAGCCCAGGACGTAAGTCCTGGGTAAAGTGGTCAATCGGACGGAGTCCCGGAGGGACGGCACAGGTCCTCACCGTTTCCGTCGGGCCCTCCGCGGGGTTAATCTTTCCGGCGATCCGGGCGCGTCCACCGGCAGAGAACCATCAAGCCGTTCGCATCCTTCTCCTCCTCCCCTACGTTGTCATGCTGAGCGGAGCGGGTTTCTGGGTTTTTCCGGATGGAAAGACGGTCGTGTTCAAGAAATGGCATTCGGCATACCTGCTGATGGCCGCTTTCAGTCATTCATGCCGAAGAGCGCTAACGGGATCGATTTGGGACGCCGTCCGTGCCGGTCCCCAACCCGCCAGCAGGGCAATCGCAAAGAGCAGGAGTGATGCTCCAATCAATGTTGCCGGGTCGATCGGTCCCAAGCCATAAAGCATGGAGCGGACCAGGCGGGTCAAGCCAACCGAAACCAAGATTCCCAGCGCCAGCCCAATGCCTACGAGCCATGTGGTTTCACGAAGCACCATCAATACAACCGAGCGCACCTGCGCTCCGAGAGCCATCCGAATCCCGATTTCGTTGGTGCGTCTTGCCACAGTGTAGGCCATGATGCCGTAGATCCCGATGCACGCGAGCACGAGCGCCAGTCCTCCCAGGGCTGTAGTGAGAACTGCGAAGATGCGCTCTTGGGTTGTGGTTGCATCGATCTGGGCGACTTGAGTGCGCACATCGATCAGCGGCAGATCCTTGTCTACCGTTCGTACCGCCTCGCGAATCGAATTTACGACATCCTCTCCAACTGCAGCGATCTTTACCTCGTACGTCATGAGTCCGGGATCTTCGTGCTGCACATATGGCAGATAAAATGTTGGTGGTGGTTCAGAACGCAAGTTTTCGTACTTCGTGTTGGCGCAGATACCGACGATCTCGATTGGGTGTTTCTCGTCGCCACTGTTGAACGTCATTCCAATCGCATTTTCGCCGGCAAAGAACTGCTCTGCCAAACGCTGATTGACCACCGCAACCTTCGGTGATGTGGCCGTAACCTGCTCATCGAATCCGCGCCCATAGAGCATGGGAATGCTCATTGTCTCGAAGAAATGAACGCCAACGTGATTACTCCAGGCTTCAGTCGGTTGCCCGGCATGGGGTGTGCGGCCTGTCGGGGCAAAGGTGTCTATCGAGGAGTCATTCGCGATGAGCGGGTCGCTGGTCAGTGTCACCGACTCCACACCGGGAATGGCGGCGATCTTCTCTTCTAGTCGCCGATGCACGGCAACTCCCTGCCCAGCGGGGTAGCGCGTGCTCGGCGGATCGATGTCAAAGAGGAGAACATTCTCCGGACGGAAGCCGATCTGGGTGGCATAGAGGTTGCTCAGGGTCCGCAGAAATAACCCGGAACCGATGACTAGCAACGCGGACAGAGAGATCTGCAGAACGACGATGATCTTCCCCGCGAGACCCTTGCCGCGAGCCGGCGTTGCGTGGCCCGCTTCTTTCGAACCGGCATTAACGTCGGCGCTGGTCGCTTGCCATGCCGGCGCAATTCCGAACAATAATCCCGTCACTACAGAGACAGCGATCGTGAAGGCCAGAACCCTCCAGTTGAACTTGAGTTGTAATAGGTTCGGCTGCCACGAATTAGCGATTAGATTCGGGATGACGTTGCGCCCAGCGTATCCCAATACCAGTCCAACCACGCAACCCAGCGACGCCAGAAGCATGCTTTCGGTGAGTACCTGGCGGATGATTCGCATTCGACCAGCGCCTAACGCCAAACGCACGCTCATTTCACGTTGGCGCGCGGCCGAGCGCGCCAGCAATAGATTCGCCAGGTTCGCACAGGCGATCAGCAGCACCAAGCCTGCCAGGGACGCCAGCACATAAATCGGCTTGGCGAAGTCGCGCCGTAAATAGTCCAATCCGCGGCTGCCGTCGAGCATCGTCAACCGCGGCAGCGATGTATCTCGTTTTATGGGCAGAGTCGATTTCACGGCACCATCAAAAGCAACATCGAGGTCAGAACGGGCTTTCCCGACGGGCACGCCTGGTTTGAGTCTGCCCATGATCTGCAGCCACCAATAGCTTGCATCCTCAAGCAAAGAGCCCTCCGGTCGCGGTATGAGCTGGGGTTGCATCGACAAGGGAACGAAAATCTGGGGCGCTCGGCCCAACTGAGCCCCCAGAAAGCTCGGCGCGTTAACGCCGACAATGCTGACGGGGATTCGATTCAATTGGATCGTCTGTCCAATCGCAGCCTGGGAGCGCCCAAAATGCTGTGCCCAAAAGGCGTCACTGATCACTGCCACCGGCTCACCTCCCGGCGCAGAGTCGTCTGAAGGCAAAATCGGCCGGCCCGCCACCGTCCCGATTCCCAGGCCCTGATAGAAATTGCCAGAGACCATTTCGCCCTGGATTACCTCGGCATTGCCATCGATCGTGACCGTAAACCGGCTGATATCCTTGAATGCAAATAGATTGTCGAATGAGTGATTATCGCCTCGCAACTGCCGGTAGACCGGATAGGAAAAGGACGTGCTCGTGTATTGGCCGGTCGCGGTCTTGGAGGTGTCGCCCCAGAGATGATTCATGGCTAGCTTCGGCCCCGAAATCCAGGACAATAGACGGAGTTCTTCAGGATGCGGAGCGCTGAGCTGTTCGAGTAACACTCCGTTCGCCAGCGTGAAGATTGCGCTATTCGCGCCAATACCGATCGCAAGCGACAGAATAGCGACAGCGGTGAAGGCCGGACTCTTCCGCAACATTCGACCGCCATAGCGCAGGTCGGCGCCAAGCTCGTCCCACAACCGCAGCCCGAGCGAGGAGCGGCAATCGTCCTTGTGCACATCTGGATTGCCAAATTCGAGCCGCGTCTGCCGGGTCGCCTCCTCCCGCGACATTCCGCCCTTCATCAAGTCGGCAATGTTGCTCTCGATGTGGAAATGCAGCTCAGCGTCCATTTCACTCTCTAGCCGCGAGCGCGTCAGTATCGCCTTCGTCCACGAAACCAAACGTGACACGATGCTCATACTTCCTCCGGTGCGGTGCCCAGAATTCCTGCGATCACTTCAGCCATGCGATTCCACTTGTCTGCTTCCCTCTGGAGACGGCGTTTACCCGCTGCCGTCAGCCGGTAATACTTGGCCTTGCGCCTGTTCTCCGATTCCCCCCACTCACTTGCGATCCATCCTTGATGTTCCAACCGGTAAAGCGCGGGATACAAGGAACCTTGCTGAATCTCCAGGCGCTCTCTTGAGATTTGCTGTATGCGGAGCAGCACACCGTACCCGTGCAAGGGGCCGAGCGACACAGCTTTCAAGATCAGCATGTCCAGAGTCCCCTGAATCAGATCGAGCTGTTTGCCCATTCTCGATGCTCCTCCTAGCCAATCTAGGAGATCATGTCATGGCTCTCCTAGCCTGTCAAGGAGACAGCAGGTCAGGTGCCCAGAAAGTCTTAACTCAAGCAGGAACCTAGTTGCCGGGTGCCCCGTCCAAGCTCCGCTTGGGCGGGGTCGTTAATCTGAGGGCGCTCTCGACGCTCGCCCACGTCCTGACCGACCCCCGAAGATAGGTCGCTGAACCCCTCACACCTGTGACACAAGTCCAATAATCCGAGGAGTACCGGGACGGTAAAATCAGGACACCCGCTATTTGCCCTGTTGACTTGACAGTCTTGCCCCGAAGCCCATAATTGAGACCAATCTTAGGGAGGGGCATTGCCTACAACTTATCGCGTCCTTGGTTGCTCCGCGGTTGTGTGTTTACTGTCCGCATTGTCACTTGCGCAAGCGCCCTCGGCCGACGAAATCGTTGCCAATCAGAACCGTACTCCCGCTGGAAAGTTGGAAAAGGGCGTGCTCAACGTCCAACTCGAACTGCGCAGCGGCGCGTGGCGTCCCGAGGCTGACGATGGCCCCCAGCTTTTCGTGCAGGCATTCGGTGAGGCCGGACGCGCGGCCCAGATTCCCGGGCCGATGCTGCGCATGCCGGAAGGCACCACCGTCCACGTAACGGCCGCCAATAAGCTGAAGTTGAAAGCGACGGTGTTCGGGCTGAACACGCGTCCCGGCGACGCGGAGGCCGGCGTGGAGATACCGGCGAGCGAAAGCCGCGAATTCACTTTTGTCGCCGGAGCACCTGGAACTTATTACTACTGGGCGCGGACGACCGAGCCGCTCAAGGTCGGTCCGCTGACGCTTGTGCGACCCGTGCAGGCTGACGCGCATCTGAACGGCGCCTTCATTGTGGACCCTGTGGGTCCCGTCCCGCCGGACCGCGTATTCGTTATCAACGCAATGTTTGCGCTAGCTGACGTCGTTCACCCCACTTTCGAAGTTCTCACCATCAACGGCAAATCCTACCCCTATACCGAGCCACTGGAATATACGGCTGGCGATACCGTCCGGTGGCGTGTCATCAACCCCAGCTTCGCGGAGCATCCGATGCACCTCCACGGCGCCTTCTACCAAGTACTGAGTCTGGGGAGTTCCGCGACGGACACGGCCTACGCGCCCAGCGACCGGCAGTCGGTCGTGACCCAGAACCTCCGGTCCGGGACCACGATGATGCTGGAATGGATGCCCGAACATGTCGGGCGCTGGCTGTTCCACTGCCACTTCCAATTCCATTTCTCTCCCGATAAGCGGGTGCCGGTGTTCAGCCGGGTAAAGGCGAAACCGCCAGGCGCATCTGCCGCAAATGGAGCCGACGCACACCACGAAGCGATGGGCGCCATGAATGACATGGCCGGACTGGTGCTCATGATCAACGTGAAAGCACCATCGTCGGTGCCGGTGCGCGCCTCGGCCGGTGCGCCGCGGAAAATCGATCTGGTGATCGAGCCGAACGCGGCGGGCGGGAAGTCGCCCACCTTCTCTTGCTCGGTGCGGGAGGGCAAGAAAATCGTGGCCTCAGAGGACAAGTCGGTAGGCCCACCCATCGTCGTGACGCGCGGAGAACCGACGGAGATCACGGTGGTAAACCATCTCGATGCCCCGACCACGATCCACTGGCATGGCTTGGAACTCGACAGCTACTACGATGGCGTAGTGGGCGGAGGCGCTGGCGATCAGATCACGCCCGCCATTCAGCCGGGCGCTAGCTTCGTCGCGCGCTTCACGCCCAAGCGCGCCGGGACGTTCATTTATCACACGCACGCTGCCGATCCGAACCAACTCTCCGGCGGAGTGTACGGCGGCCTCATCGTGCTGGAGCCGGGCGAGTCGTTTAACGCCGAGTACGACCGGCTGCTGGTGATCGGCGCGCGCGACGACTCGTTTTTCACCACACGAATCACCATCAATGGATTGGAAGATCTGAGCCCGATGATGTTCAGCCGCGGCGTAAAATATCGCCTGCGAGTGATCAACATGGCGCCCGATCTCGCGGCTGACGTTCAGCTCGGCGGCAAGGAACACCCCGCGACGTGGCGTCCCATCGCGAAGGATGGGGCCAACGTCCCGTCGCGACTGGCGAAGTCGGAGGATGCAGTATTGCATATCGCGTCCGGCGAAGTCTACGATTTCGAATTCGAGCCGGATGTGCCGGGCGAGATTCCACTGCAAGTCGAGAACTACTTCAACAACAAATCGAAGATAGTCGGCAAGATCGTGGTGCAGTGAAGCGGGCCGTCTTCCCGTCACTTCTTGAACAGATTCTCAAACGCCTGCCGCGCGTCATTGGGACGCTGCGCCGGCTTGCTGGAAGTTTCCTTCTCAAGACGGACGCGCATGGAATAGAACGAGCAGTCGTTGCGCTTGTCTTTGGGTGAAATCCGGTCGGGGATGGGCTGGTTGCATTCGAAGCGGCTCGCGGGATCGAAATGCTCGCACTGTTTGCAGGAGTGCAAATCGAATCCGCACTTGGGGCACGGGCCGAAAGGCTCCGACAGATTCTGGAGCAAGGTCCCGCACTCCGCGCAACGCGACACCGTTCGTGTCCCCGGCATGTTGATGGGACGCGGTCCGAAGGTGTTGTCTTTCTTGGGCGCCGGCTTTTCCAGCTTTTTCTGCGGCTCGCTGCCGGAATCCTGGTATCCGCGCTGGCGATATTTGCGGTCGGACAAACCACCCCTCCTCGAACCCGCCTCATTGTCCGCCTTCAGGCCGGTTCGTACAAGGGTTTCTTGAATGATCAGGCCGTGTGCCTGAATTGTGTTTCATGCACGCCGGGTGCTACCATCCGATAGAAGAAGTTTCAAGGAGGTTGGTTATGGCGGATCGTGATGGCAGCAGTTTCTTGTGGTTCCTGGCGGGTCTCGGCGTCGGAGCCGTGGTCGGGGTGTTATATGCGCCGCGCTCGGGCGATGAGACGCGCGAAGTGCTGCGCTCCAAGGCGCAGGAAGGCAGCGAGCGGGTGCGGCAACAAGCGCGCCGCGCGCGCGAACAAGCCAATGATTGGGTAGATCGCGGCGGCGATGTGCTGAACCAGCAGAAAGAGCGGTTCCGCTCGGCCTACGAGGCGGGCCGGCAGGCTTACCAGGAAACGACCGCGACGGGAAGTGAACCACCCAAGTAGCTCTAATCAGGAGCAGAATCGGCAGGAGGGTCTATGGATGACAATCTCCTTAGAATTTTTATCGCGGTAACGACGTTCGCGATCTTGATCCAGGCAGGAATTCTGATCGGACTCTATCTCGCGGTGCGCAAGAGCACCTCGAGGATGGAAGCGCTGGCTACCGAATTTAAGAGCAAAGCGCTGCCCACGATCGAAACAGCGCAGAGCATGATGGTCGAGTTGCGTCCGAAGATTGAGGCGATCACCGCCAATGTCTCGGAATCGACCATTGTGGTACGCAACCAGATCAACCGCCTGGACGCCACCCTCACCGACGTTCTCGACCGCACCCGCCTGCAGGTCATTCGCGCCGACGAACTCCTCAACCGCACTATGGACCGGGTCGAGGAGACCAGCGAAGTCGTCCACAAGACCGTGGTTTCTCCTCTGCGTCAGGTCAACGGCTTCATGACTGCCATCAGCACCGGAGTGGAAGCCTTCTTCGGGCCAAAACGGCGCCAGCCCAAGAACGGCATGGGCGTACCACAGGACGAGATGTTTATCTGAGTTGGGTGGCGCGCTTCGAGGCGCGCCACGCTTTCTCCCGCCGGATTATCTGTCTTCTTCCCCGCCTCCAGCGACCCGTTCGCTTTTTGGATCCGGCACGTAGATCGAGTGGATGTTCTGCTCAGCGGCTAACTTCTGGAAGGCGGCGATGTCCGCGGATCGCACCTGCTCCCAGTGGGCTAACAGTTCATTCGTCTGTTTGGTCAGCTTGTCGAGCTCCTGGTATTGCGATTCGGTGGGCGCCGAATCAGAGAAGCCTGCAACCGACATGGCAAGAAATGCCAGCCTCCCGTCGATGCCGGGCACGTAGGCCAGTGAATCCTCACTGGCGCTGATGGTGAGGTTGATCAGCGGATCGCGCACCGCCACGAGCCGGGTGTCGAGCCCGTTCGCAGCGTCCAGCAGCACCTTTGAAGTAGACCCGGCCACGCGCTTCTTGAGCCCGTTCAGTTGCTCGCGCACATCCTGGATCTGGTTCACGGCGTCATACACGCGGTTCAACTGTTCGCGCACATCCATCTGCAGCTTGAACTGTTTTTCCAGGTCGCTCTGCGAAGTATTGACTCTCGGATCGAGTTTCACCTCGAAGGGTGCCGTCTGGCTCTTGCCGGCAACCGTCAAGCGCACCTGGTACCTCCCAGGCACCGCCAACGGTCCGCGCGCGCCGTCGTTGTACTCCCAGAGGTAGTAACCAGGAACGCGGTTTGCCCACTCGTAGTGCAAGTCCCACACGAAGCGGTTGAGCCCGTCTTCTATTTTGATCTGTTTCTCGGGCTTCTTATCATCGGGATCGAGCGGCTCCTCGAGCGGCGCAATTTTATTGCTCGAGTAGCTGCGGACGACGTTGCCCGCGACATCGAGAATGTCGATGGTTACTTCCTCCTTCGGAGCTTTCTTAAAGTAGTAGTAGATCACCGCACCGTTGGGCGGATTGGTTCCTGCATACACGTGACGAGCGGGAACATCGCCCGTATGCACGCGATACGCCGTGGCCGGTTGATAGAGATGTACCTCTTCGGCCGCTACGGAATCCGCGAACTGCCGCAGCGGGGACACGTCGTCCAGGATCCAGAACGACCGACCATGGGTCGCCAGTACAAGATCATCATTCTTAACGGCCAGATCGTGGACGGGCGTAATCGGCAGGTTGAGTTGGAGCGAGCGCCAGTGGGCTCCGTCATCAAATGATACGAAGACGCCGCGCTCGGTCCCGGCGTACAGCAGACTTTTCTTCTTCGGATCCTCGCGCACAGCGCGGGCAAACACGCCGTCCGGGATGCCGGTTGTGATCCTGTTCCAGGTCTTGCCGTAGTCGCTGGTTTTGTAAATGTAGGGCGCGAGATCGTCGTTCTGGTGCCGGTCAAACGCGACGTAGGCCGTGCCCGCGTCATGCGGAGACGCTTCGATCAGACTGACGCGGCTCCACTCTGGAATTTCTTTCGGAGTGACGTTCGTCCAAGTCTTCCCTTCGTCACGCGTCAACTGAATCAAGCCGTCGTCGGTGCCCGCCCAGATCAGACCTTTCGCCAGCGGCGAAGGCGCAATCGAGAAAACAGTGTCGTAGTACTCAGTGCCCGTGTCGTCAATCGTGATCGATCCGCCCGAGGGCTGCTGCTTCGACTTATCATTGCGGGTCAGGTCGGGACTGATGGCCTCCCAGTGCACTCCGCCGTCCGTCGTTTTGAAGACCCGCTCGCCACCGTAGTAAAGCGTGTTCGGATCCAGCGGAGAAATCACAATCGGCGCCGTCCATTGAAAACGGTGTTCCAGAGGGGCTGCCCCGCGCGCGTCGGAAAGTTCGGGGAAAACAGCAATGTTCCGGACCTGGTTTGTGCGCCGGTCAAAGCGCGTGATGTTTCCCTCGTACTCGCCGGCGTAGACAATATTGGGATCCGGCGGATAAGGAGCAATATAGCCGGCTTCCCCGCCGCCGACCGCATACCAGTCGTCGCGGCCAATCGCCCCATCATCGCTGCGGCTGGCGATGGCTACGCTCGAGTTGTCCTGCTGGGAACCGTACACGTAGTAGGGGGTACGCGTGTCGGTGATGACGTGGTAGAACTGCGCGGTCGGCTGGTTGTCTTCCCGAGTCCACGACTTGCCGCCGTCCAGGGTCACGGTAACGCCACCATCGTCGCTCGCAATCATCCGCCTGGGATTCTTGGGATCGATCCAGAGTCCGTGATTGTCGCCGTGCGGAACCTTGATTTTGTTGAAACTGCGGCCGCCGTCGGTGGACTTGAAAAACTCCACATCCAACACATAGACCGTGTCAGCATCCTGCGGGTCAGCGATGACGTGCATGTAGTACCACGGCCGCTGAACCAGCGAGTGACTGCCGTTCACCAGTTGCCAGTTGTCGCCGCCGTCGTCGGTGCGGTAGAGGCCGCCTTCCTTGGCTTGGATGATCGCGTACACGCGCTCCGAGTTTGCAGCCACGGCCACGCCGATGCGCCCGTAGGGCCCCTTGGGCAAGCCTTCCGAGAGCTGCTTCCAGGTGGTGCCGCCGTCTGTTGAGCGATACAATCCGCTCCCCGGCCCGCCACTCGAGAGGCTCCAGGGTGTGCGCCGCGCCTCCCACAGCGCAGCGTACAGGATGTTGGGATTTTCCGGATCGAAGGCAATATCGACCGCGCCGGTGTTCTCGTCGTGATAAAGAACCTTCTCCCAGCTCTTGCCGCCGTCGAGGGTGCGAAAAACGCCTCGCTCGACATTTGGCCCAAACGGATGGCCGAGGGCAGCGACAAAAACGACATCGGAATTCCGCGGATGGACGATGACTCTGCCAATCGCCCGCGAATCCTTCAGCCCGACGTTCTTCCACGATTTTCCGGCGTCCACTGACTTCCACACGCCGTCGCCCTGCGAAATATTGCCCCGAATGCAGGCCTCACCGGTTCCTACATAGACGATGTTCGGATCTGACACCGACACGGCGATGCTGCCAATCGAAGGGGCCCCACCCTTGTCGAAGACCGGCGACCAGGTGTTCGCGCCGTCGGTGGACTTCCACACTCCGCCCCCGGTTGCTCCGAAGTAGTAGGTGGTGGGGTCGCCCGGGATCCCCGCGGCAGTCAGAGAGCGGCCTCCGCGGAAAGGACCAATCGAGCGATACTTCATTCCCTTGAATAGTGGATCACCCTCGTTTTTGTCGTCTTTGGCATCCAGAACGGAGGCCGAGGGCGCGGCAGGGGGCGTATTCTGCGCGGCATCCGGCTTCGGCTTCCGCTCTTTTTGGGAGAACATCAGGTTGGCACACAGCAGAACCATCAGAGCAGGCGTCACCACCCGCATCAATCCTCTTGCGATCATGGCGTTCATTGTCCCCGGGGAAATTGTTCCGAGGGCTATGGTACTGCCCAGACCGCGAAACGAGCAATTCAGCATTCCCGGTGCTGTCCTGAATTGATTAACCACAAAGGACACGAAGTCACACGCAGCGGTCCCCTCAACAGTTCCTTCGTGCGCGTTCGTGCCCTTTGTTGTTGATCAGGGTCATGCCGATTCCTTCAGCGAACCCACGTAGTCAACATTGGGAGGAGCGAAAGTGGCGTTGACTTCTACCCGCTACACCCTAGAATGTTTCAAACATTTCTACTCGTGTTTGTTTGAAACAGGAAGTGCCAAGAATGCAACGGAATTTCACATCGAACGAGCTGATGGCCCTGACCGGCATCACCGCCCGCCAACTGCAATGGTGGGATGAGCGCAGCATCGTCATACCCGACCGCCAGGGACACCGGCGCGTCTACGGCTGGGACGAACTGGTCACGGTAGCCGTGATCTGCCAGCTCCGGCGGCGGGGCTTCTCCCTGCAGCGTGTTCGCAGGGTGATTCGTCTTCTGCAGCAGGAATTCGGCACCAGCCTGGCCGCCACCGTGCGCGCGGCCTCGGAGTATCACCTGCTGACCGACGGCACTCACTTGTATCTGAGGACCTCGGCACGGCAGGTCGTGGATCTGCTCAAGAATGCCCGGCAGCCGATGTTGGACATATGCCTGAGCGACGAAGTCCGCCGGGTTCGAGGAGAGATTCAAGCTCGCAAGAAAGATGCTGTTTCAGTGCGCATCCAGCCGCTGCGCCGGACCGGACAGCGGAGAGCGTAAACGGAACGGGGGGAGGCATGATGATCGGTGAATTGAGCATTCTGAATGAGTGGATTCCCGAGCAAATGGAACCCGGGACCGTGTTTGTGCTCGAGAATGCGGGTGAGGTCGGAGAAAAAGAAGATCCCTACTGGGCCGTGCTGTCTTGCCCTTCGTGCGGCACGCTGGGCTTGATTACCCGGAAGCAGATGGCCGGACTGCTCCCGGTGATCTGCGGGTCGGCCCATTGCTCAGCGCAGTTCTTCATTCACGACGAAGAGATTTCACCAAGGAAACCGTTCTAGATTGCACTACTGTTTCTTGGGTTGGAACTCTGGTATTCCGAATTGCCACAGCAGGAAACTCCACTCGTCTGCGAGTTGCTCGTATACTTGTTCCTTTGTCGCTCCCATCATGCCGTGGCCGCCAGCATAATCCACCCGCAGCAGCACAGGTTTGCCGCTTGCAGTAGCCGCCTGCAACCGCGCCGTCATCTTCGCCATTTCCCACGGATCAACCCGCGGATCGTTCATACCGGTCTCGAACAATACCGCCGGATAGGCGGTTCCATCCTTGATGTGGGCGTACGTACTCATCTCCATTAGAGCCTTGAAACCGTCTTCGGTTTTCACCGTGCCGAGCTCGGGAATGTTCGTCGCACCATTCTGCGTTTGTTCAAATCGCAAGGTGTCCGAAACACCGACCTTGTCAATGGCGGCCGCAAGAAGTTCGGGCTGTGACGTAAACGTCCGGCCGATCAGAATTCCTCCAGCGCTGACGCCCTCCCCGCCCAGACGGGCTGTGGAGGTATATCCCCTCTCGATGAGGTAGTGCGCGCAAGCGATGAAGTCTCGCCAGGTATTGGGCTTGGTCGCACCTTTAGCCGCTAAGTGCCACTCTTCGCCATACTCTCCGCCACCTCGCACATGGCAGACCGCGTAAATTCCACCTTTTTCGTGCCACGCAAGACGCGTCGGATCGAAGTACGGAGTAAATGAATAGCCATAGCCACCGTAACCCTCAAGCAGGGTGGGATTCGAGCCCGCCTGAAAACGTAAATTCAACTACATACAGGACCACGGATGGCACAGAAGTACATGGAAAGCAGTGGTGATCCAGTAAACGGATTGCTATCGGATTGCAGTCTCACGGCCTGCTCGTAGTCAGTCTCATAGCAGACTAGTTAACGTTGAGCGTGAATCTTGCGCTGTGATTGAAACTTGCCCCTGTCGCTTTAACGATGATGGCATACGTTCCAGGAGGTGTACCTCCTCCACCTACGCCGTTTGATCCCCCTCCGCCGCAGGAAACCCAGAATACGGAGCCGAGTACGAGAAGCATGAGGGCTGAATTGAGTCTCGTCCGATGGTGCCGATTAGGGACTGCTGCGAAACAGAGACCAAACAAACCGACATACGCCGCGAGCGCGAGGCACCAATTACCGTTGTGCCTAAAGGAACTCCCGCGCCCACTTGATCCCAATGTGGTTGCTGACGGAAGAGTAGTCGTAATGGTCACTGTAGCATTGCCAGTATGGGTTCCATCTAACGTCAGAGTGGTAGGAGACACCGAGCAAGTCGAATTAAGGGGTGCGCCAGAGCATGTGAGAGAGATTTGCTGATTGAATCCATTCAGCGGCGTTAGAGTCAGAGAGTAGTTGGCTGGCTGGCCTGGACTGACCGTCGCGCTCAAAGGTGTTCCGCCGAGCGTGAAATCT
>Ga0209698_10000589_pt1 | contig 41665 bp, 36 predicted proteins | sample LitLauG_LLR_2012_FD_187203 | JGI IMG/M metagenome (GOLD analysis project Ga0209698, IMG submission 187203) | Freshwater sediment microbial communities from Pennsylvania, USA - Little Laurel Run_MetaG_LLR_2012 (SPAdes) (version 2) | ecosystem: Environmental > Aquatic > Freshwater > Creek >... | reverse complement strand
CGGCGGCATCTGGAGACCATGGAGCGGCTGGAGATTGAGTACGATTTTTTGCCGCGCGAGAGCGAAATTCTGCACCTGCATTTTTGGGACGCTGCGTTTGGCAAGCTGAAAGAGAGCGGTGTGCTTACGTTTGAGGGCGAAGGCAAGAACAAAGGTTGCTGGGTGATGCGGCGGGCTGGGACAGGCAAGGACCACATAGCCCCGGACGTCTCGTCCGCGCAAGCCAACGATGATCTTGATGCCGCGCTCACGCGCATTGGGATTTCCGGCCTCGGGGATATTGCCGAGGAAGATCAGAAAGTTATTGTGCGCTCCAATGGGACCGTCGGTTACGTGGGCAAGGATATCGCCTACCACATGTGGAAGTTCGGGCTGCTGGGGCGCGATTTCGGCTATCGCAAGTTTTATCGTTATCCCAACCAGCATGACTGCTGGATTTCCGCCACCGACGGAGAGAAAGAGCATCCTCATTTTGGGGACGTGGCGGAAATCTACAACGTGATTGATGCGCGGCAGGCAGAGGCGCAGAACACCGTGATCGAAGCGCTCCGGGGGCTTGGGCACGGTGAGGCCGCCGATCACTACACGCACTTTTCCTATGAGATGGTCGCGCTCACCCCACGCTGCGCCGCCGAACTGGGCTATGCGCTCACGGAAGAGGACAGGGCGCGATCCTACATCGAGGTCAGCGGCCGCAAGGGCTTCGGGGTGAAGGCGGATGATTTACTGGATCAACTCATCGCCTCGGCCAAGAACGAGGTGGACTCTCGTCATCCTCAACTCGGTGACGGCGATCGCGTCGGCATCGCGACGCAGATTGCCATCGGCGCGTTGCGCTACTTCATGCTCAAGTACACCAAGCAGTCGGTGATCGCATTCGACTTCAAGGAGGCGCTCAGCTTCGAAGGCGAGACGGGGCCGTACGCGCAATATGCTGTGGTCCGAGCCACCAGCATCTTCAGGAAAGCGGGGATCGATCCCGCGGCTTTTAGTAGAGACGTTGCTTGCAACGTCTCGCGCGCGGACTTGGCGAAATATCTGACTGGCGGCGGGGCTGACGAAATCTGGGAGCTCTGGCTTGCTTCATCCAAGACTTCGTACGTGATTGATCAGTCCATCGCGACCACCGAGCCGGCATACTTGGCCAAGCACGTATTCCAACTGGCGCAGCTATTCAACACGTTTTACCATCGGCATCCCATCCTCAGCGAGGCGGATGAGAAGCGGAAGCAGTTCTTGCTGGCTACCGTGGCGGTGGTTCGCCGCGAGCTGATTCGGACGCTCGCGGTCATGGGCATTACAGTGCCGCCGGTCATGTAAAATGCGTGGAACCGGGCTCGGGCTGGCGCCCAGACTTCAGGTTCGCGCTGCTTCCACAGTCAAAAGCTTAACCGCCAAGGACGCTAAGAAACGCCGCCAAGGTCGCGAAGAAAGTCGGCGCGGCCTTGGGGAGTGGCTATTTGGATAATCCCCGATGACCGAAACGCCGACAGCACTCGTGCCGGGCCGCCCGTGGGTGCGACGCATCGCGCTCGGGGCGCTAACCTTGGTTGTGGTTCTCGCCGTCGCAGGATTCCTGTACGAAAACATTTCTGAGGCTCGCGACCGGCGTTTCAATGCCATGGCCGGCCGGTTGGTGGATGTCGGCGGCCGGCGAATGCACATTGACTGCACGGGGCAGGGCAGTCCCGCGATCATCCTGGAGTCGGGCCTCGGCGATTCATTCGTATCCTGGCGCAAGGTGCAGCCGCAGATTGCGACCATCGCCCGCGTCTGTTCCTACGACCGCGCCGGACTCGGATACAGCGAGTCCAGTCCACTTCCGCGCACCAGTGACGTTATCGCCAAGGAGCTTCATGCTCTGTTGCAGGTGGCGGGAGTCTCCCCGCCTTACATTCTTGTCGGCCACTCGATGGGCGGATTTGATGTGCGCCTCTACGCGAGCCTTTACCGGAGCGAAGTTGCCGGCATGGTCCTGGTAGATGCTTCGCATCCGGACCAGGAGAATCGCTTCCCGCCGGAACTCCGGAATCTGGAGGGTAGTTGGGGGCGAGAAGCCGAATTTCTGGAATATACGATGCCTTTCGGGATTCCCCGGCTGGTCGGATTGTGCGACGAGAATGTAGTGCAGCGCGCTGCCGAATGCAACTTTCATCATGAGCGCGAAGCTGTGGCTGAGATGAAGGCACTTCCGAGCAGCGCTGCCCTTACCGCGGCCACGGGTCTACTCGGGGATATGCCTCTCGCGGTGTTGTCGCACGATCCCGACAAACCCTCGAGCGAGCTTCCAGCCGATCTGGCCAAGCCCACTAACGAGGCTTGGGAAAAAATGCAGGAGGAACTGGCGCATCTCTCGACGCGGGGCACCCAGGCCATCGCGAAAAGCAGCGCGCACTACATTCAACTTGACCGGCCGGATGTGGTCATCGAAGCCATTCGCAATGTTGTGAACCAGGTGCGATCGGGACAGCCCGCATCAACAGCCCAAGGCGTGAAAGAGCCGGCTAAGAACTGAAACTCAAAATCGCCGCGACAACGCATGCACGGTGCGAGCCAGACAAAGAAAATGGCGGGCCGTATTTCAGACCCGCCGACAGTTATCCTACCCCAGACGTTTTCAAGCTCAATGGTCAGATGGTGACGCTAGCAGTCAGGGTGGTTATTGTGCCATTAGCCGGGACCTTCCTGGTATCAAGTGGACTGCGAACGCTGTTGCGGTTCGGCAGCGCATTCGTAGCTGAGGCGGCGCCGGTGACAGAGTAGTCGGTCATCATACTGTCGCTGGCTTGAGTCGCGAGGCCCCAGGAATAGGGTATCGACAACTTACAGGTCCGTGTGGCCCCCGTTCCGGTGGCGGCGACGGTGTTGGACTCAATGAAGGAAGTCGGCAAGCCGGCTATCAGATTGTCTTCCAGCGTCGTAGTAGCCGTGCATGCGACAGTAGTGATTCCCGCGGACTTGATGGTAATGGTGAGAGTGAGGTTTATCGTGCCTCCGAAGACCGTTACCGGAGGGAGTTCAACAGCGGCGTCCTCGGTTGGTGGAGCGACGGGACGGAACGCCCCGGTGCGCGGATCGAGATATCCCAGGATGCCAGACTTAGCCTGGCTATTCGCCGATTGACCCCAGACCGCTGATACAGTCATGAGGCAGCAGATGCAAATCAACAGCAGCTTGGTAGCTCTCATTGTCGTCTCCTTGAGGGGGTTCACGAAACAGTGATACCCCGAGCTCGTTTTCGCTTCAGTGAAGTTTTGCGTCTTTTTCAGGGGCCCGCGAGCTCCTAGCGTTGGGGGGGACGGCTGCCAGGGCAAGCAACAAAGTGGCCCAAATTATGCATCGGATGGGTCTCCGCGTCAAGAGGTAGTAGCCCAAACTCCCCGTCAGTACTGGAATTTGAACGGCTTCGCAACGTTCGATTCTGATCCCATCCTCTGAACCTGCTAACCTTCTTCTTGATCCGCTTGAACCCGCGCTTCGAAACGTGATCGGCCTCCCGTACTCCAGGAGCACATGATGGAAACTTCTCACCGCCATGCACTCTGCACGTCTCTAACGCTGATCCTTTCGCTGAGTGGGTTTCTCGCGCCCGGCGCTCTTTCACAAGACCACCCGGCATCAGCGCAAGAACCCGCGGTGGGACGAGAGTCGGAGCCCAGGCAACGTCGACCGCGGATCGGACTGGCACTCAGCGGCGGTGGGGCGCTCGGACTGGCGGAAATCGGTGTGCTCCAGTGGATGGAAGAAAATCGGATTCCGGTGGACCGGGTTGCCGGTACCAGCATGGGTAGCATCATCGGCGCGATGTATGCGACCGGCATGTCGCCGGCTGAGATCACGGACTTCGCTAGAAAAATCGATTGGGACCTCGCCTTTCTTCCGGGGCCCACTTACGGTGATCTGTCGTATCGGCGTAAACAGGATGATCGCGAGTTCCTGATCAATGCTCCACTCGGCCTGAAACATGGCCTGAGTGGGCCCAACGGCTTCAATGCCGGTCAAGGCGTGGGTCTGCTCCTGGATCGGATCGCCTATCCAGAGTCGGAGGTCGCGAGCTTCGACGATCTGCCAATCCCTTTTCGTTGCGTGGCCACGGACATGCTCAGCGGCGAGGGCGTTGTATTGCGCAGCGGGCCGCTGTCTCAGGCAGTGCGTGCGTCCATGGCCATTCCCGGCGTGTTCACTCCGGTGGAACTCAATGGCCGAATGCTGGCGGACGGCGGCATGGTGCAAAACATTCCGGTCGAAACCGTTCGGGAAATGGGTGCCGATACGGTGATCGCGGTGGAATTGCGCCTCCCGCCGGGAGACCGCGCACAGTTGGAGACGCTCACTGGCGTGCTCTCGCGTGCCGTCGATGTGATGATCACGCAGAACGAGCGTCGGTCGCTGGCGCTGGCGCAGGCCACGGTGAGCGTGGACATGAACGGATTCTCCCTGACCGACTATGGGAGGGTCGAAGAGCTTGCCCAGCTTGGTTACAAGACCGCGGCCAGCCAGTCCGCCGTCTTGCTGCCCTATGCCATTCACGATCCAGTGGAGTGGCGGCAGTACGTGGCCGACCGAAAGGCGCGGAAGCATCGTCCGCCGACGAAGGTGGAGACTATCGAAGTCAGGGGCGGTGACGACGACACCAACCGCAGACTCCAGAATCGGCTGAGCAAGGCACTGGGTGGGCCGCTCAACCTCGACCAACTGGATACCCAGTTGACTCGCATCGCGGGAGAGGGCCAGTTCGATCGACTGGGCTACGAGGGATTCACGCAGAGTGGAGTCCCAGGGCTGCGGGTCACGACGCATGAGAAATCCTACGGTCCTCCGTTTGTGGACCTGGCGGTCAACGTGGAAGATTCTGGAGTGGCAGCGTTCGATTTCTCGGCCGGCGCGCGCGTGACGTTCATGGATATTGCCCACCACGGCGGCGAGTGGAGAAACGATCTGCTCCTGGGATCGAGCAATCTGGCAGCCACCGAGTTCTACCAGCCGGTAGCGGGCTCCCGATTCTTTGTTGCTCCCTATGCTCTCGCCTCCAAGCTGGCGCGCAATTCGTTTAGCGGGCTAACGCGGGTTGCGGTATTTGGCGACGAGCGGGTGGGAGGAGGATTTGACATCGGTTACGACTCGGGGCGCCGCAGCGAATTTCGTATCGGGTATGAGATCTTCAAAGGCAAGCTGAGTCCTCTGATTGGCAGCGCTGGACTGCCGATCATCAGCGGCAGTACGGGCGAATTCCGCGCGCGCTATGTCTGGGACGGTCAGGACAGTCCCGCGGTGCCAAGCAGAGGGACGCGCGTGATCGCGACGGTCTCGCGCGTCTTGCAGAGTCCTGGGATCGCGCATCCCATCGGACAACTCGACGTGCAGACCTCCAGCTTCGTTCCCGTCGGAGCGAAGACGTCGTTGTTCTTGCTCGCCTCGGGCGGGACGACCTTCCGCGGCTCTGCCGGGCCGTTTCAGGTCTTTGCTCTGGGGGGACCGTTCCGCCTGGGAGCTTATCTTCCACAGCAATTTCTGGGCAACCACTATGGGTACTCGTCCGTGGGATTCCGGCGCGAACTCTACCGTCTGCCCCAGTTCGTGGGACGGGACATCTACTGGGGCGGGTGGTATGAAGCAGGCGCCGCATTCGGAGTTGCGGGCAGCGACCCGGGACCGGTAGTTGTGCGCGGCACCTTCAACCTCGGGGTGATTGCCGAGACGATCGTCGGGCCGATCGCACTGGCCGGCAGCGTGAGCCCGACCGGCCAGAGCAGAGTGAACTTCTCGATTGGGCGGATCTTCTGAGCACAGCATCTCGTAGGGACGTTGCTTGCGACGTCTCCAGGATGGTCCCAGTGCTAAAGCCGTACGCCGGACGCACCCTTGATGGCAACGCCGGAAGCGATGTCCTGATACGAATCCTGGCTCAAGCTGCACTACTACGTGCCGCCCGTGGCAGCTTTTCCTGTCTATCTTGGGTTGATATACTTCGCGCTCAGCTTTAAGTTCTACAACTGCCCCGGAGGACACTGGTGCGTTCTTCGATCATGCCTTTTGTTTTGCTCTTGTTAGTTGCGATCTCCGCAGCGCAGGGAAGTCAGCAGCCCGCGCCCCCGAAGCCGATCTTCAAATTCGAAGAAGTCATGATTCCGGTGCGCGATGGAGTTCACCTGCAAACGGTGATCCTGACTCCGGTCGATCAGCACGGGCCGCTGCCGATCCTGTTTCGCCGGACGCCGTACGGCGTTCCGGACAAAGCGCTGGAGCAGATGCCTGCTTCCATGAAGGAACTCGCCCAAGACGGCTACATTTTTGTGATTCAAAACTTGCGCGGGCGATTCAGGTCTGAGGGGGTTTTCAACCTCTCTTCATGGGTTGACCTGAAAGACCCCAAGGCGACCAACGAAACCACCGATGCCTATGACTCGATCGACTGGCTAGTGAAGAATGTTCCCAACAACAACGGCAAGGTGGGCATGTACGGAGTTTCTTATGATGGGCTGACCACCGCGCTTACGCTGCTGCATCCGCACCCAGCGCTCAAGGCCATCAGTGAGCAGGCATCTCCCGCCGACCAATGGATGAACGACGACGATCATCGCTTCGGCGCGCTGCGCGAGAGCTACGACTTTGAATACGCCGTCATGGAGCAGGCTGACAAAAACAAAAATACGCACTTCGATTTCGAGACCTACGACACCTACCAGTGGTATCTCGACCTTGGACCGCTCTCGAATATCAACGCGAAATATCTTCACAGCACGATTCCTTATTGGAACTCGACCATCGACCACCCTGATTACGACGAATTCTGGAAGAAGGAAGCATGGGTCAATCAGCTTCACTCGTCCACCGTGCCCAATCTAAACGTCGCCGGATTCTGGGATCAGGAAGACCCTTGGGGGCCGTGGCAGATTTTCCGGAGCGCCGAGGAGAGCGACCCCGGGCACACTAATTTCATCGTGGCAGGCCCGTGGTTTCACGGTGAGTGGCAAACTCCGAAGGGAGACGCGATTGGCATTGTTCCGTTCGGCGGGCACGAGACGGCGCGGGAATTTCGCGAAAACATTCAGGCGCCATTTTTTCGCTATTATCTGTACGGCGGCGGCGAGAAACCGGCATGGCAGGCCAGCACCTTTCAGAGTGGATCCAATACATGGCACACCTATGACGCCTGGCCGCCCAAGCAAGCCAAGTCCACGAAGCTCTATTTCCACGCCGACGGGACGCTATCTTTCCACCCACCAGACGGGGCAACCTCTTACCGCGAGTACGTTTCCGATCCGGCGAATCCAGTGCCATATCGCCAGCGTCCGATCTCTCCGACTTATCCCGAAGGAGACTGGCGGACCTGGGAAGTCGCGGACCAACGATTCGTCGACCGCCGGCCCGACGTTCTCACGTTCGTGAGCGAGCCACTCGATCACGACCTGACCATAACGGGTGCGCTGGCGGCGAATCTATTCGCTTCGACTTCGGGAACGGACAGCGATTTTGTGGTGAAGCTGATCGATGCGTATCCGGAGAATGCGCAGAAGAACGAGTGGGACCCTGGCGCTGGACCGAAGCCCGGGCAATACGCCCAGTCACTCAACGGTTACGAGCTACCAATTGCGATGGAAGTGCGGCGTGGGCGTTATCTCGCGAGCTACGAGAAGCCGCAGGCGCTTTCGCCCAATCAGCCGACGGAATGGAACATTCCGCTACGCGATCACGATCACGTCTTCCTGAAGGGACACCGCATTATGGTGCAGATTCAGTCGACGTGGTTTCCGGTGATCGACCGCAATCCGCAGAAGTATGTACCGAGCATCTATAAGGCGGCGGCGTCCGACTACGTGCCGGCAACGCAACGCATTTACTGCTCGGCCACGATGCCTTCGCATCTGGTGCTGCCCGTAATGCCGTGAGAGCCGCTGTTCAGTCGCGGGAAAATGGCACGCCGTTCAACACCGTTATAGCGCAGTGGTTGGTTCCGAACCAGTATGCGATCTCGCGATAGTCGCTAACAGCGAAGATCGCCAGGTCAGCGTCTTTGGCAGGCTCGATGCTGCCTTTGCGGCTGGCAATGCGCAAGGCCCACGCCCCGTTGATTGTCGCGGCCGCGATTGCCTCCGCGGGCGACATTTTCATGTGCGTGCACGCAAGCGACATTGCCATGGGCATGCTGAGCGTTGGCGATGTGCCGGGGTTGTAGTCGGTGGCCAGGGCGACAGGGACGCCCGCATCAATCAAGCGACGCGCGGCAGGATCGTCCTTCAATCCCAGGAAATAATTCGCTCCTGGCACGAGTGTGGCTACGGTGTCGCTTTTCGCCAATTGATGGATGTCGGCTTCGATCACATGGTCCATGTGATCGAACGACGCTGGTTTGAAGCGCAAGAACGGCTGAAGGGCCGTCTCGGAAAGTTGGCCCATGTGAGCGCGGACGCCCAGCCCGTGCTTTTCCGCGACCGCAAAGATCTGCTCCGTTGTTTCCGGGCTGAAGGCGCCTTTGTCACAGAAGACATCCACGAACTGAGCGAGGTTCCGCTTGGCCGCCTGGGGAATCATTTCTTTACAGACGATCTCGACGTATTCCTTCGACCGTCCTTGAAACTCTTTCGGAACCACATGGGCCCCAAGGAGCGTCGCGACGACAGTGCCCGGCCAGCGCGAGGCCGCCTCGCGGATTGCTGCGAGCGATTTCAACTCTGACTCGACCGTTAGCCCATAGCCGGACTTCGCTTCGACGGTGGTCGTGCCGTGCGCGGCCATTTCTTTTAGAGTCGCCAGGACTTTCGCAGCCAAAGCTGGCTTCGGTGCGCTACGTACGCCTTCAAGGCTGGATCGAATTCCTCCCCCAGCGGCCGCAATTTGCTCGTAAGAAGCGCCTTCGATGCGCTTCTCGAAATCGACCAACCTTGGGCTGACAAAAACAGGGTGCGTATGCGAATCGACGAAGCCGGGGAGGACGACCTTGCCCGCACAATCGATCTCCGTGACTTTCTTGCGGTTCTTTTTGAGCCAGGGATCGCGCAGCGCATCTTTTGTGGTGCCGACGGAGACCATCTTTCCGCCGACGCAAAGGACGGCAGCGTCTTCGATGATGCCGAGTTGCTTGAGGTCGGAGCCGCGGCGAGGACCGGACTTTTGCGATGACCCGGCCAGCGTGACAAGCTGGTGAATGTTGGCCAGAAGCAGTGGGTTCGCAAGGCTCCGTTTCATTGCCTGCCCATCGGCACCTTCACACCCGTCTTCTTCGCGAACTCCTTCGCTTCGTCGTAGCCCGCGTCGGCGTGGCGAATGATTCCCATACCCGGGTCGGTCGTCAGCACGCGCTCGATGCGTTTGGCCATCATCTCCGTGCCGTCGGCTACCGTGACCTGCCCGGCGTGCAGCGAGTAGCCAATGCCTACGCCGCCGCCGTTATGGATTGAGACCCACGAGGCTCCCGCGGCTGTGTTCAGCAGCGCGTTGAGCAGGGGCCAATCAGCGACGGCGTCGGAGCCATCTTTCATGCTCTCGGTTTCGCGAAACGGCGACGCCACCGAACCGCAGTCGAGATGATCGCGGCCAATCACGATCGGCGCCTTGATCTTGCCCTTCTTGACCAAGTCATTCATGGCCAGACCAAATTGCGCACGCTCGCCGTAGCCCAGCCAGCAGATGCGCGCGGGCAGTCCCTGAAACTTGATGCGCTTGCGGGCCAGGTCAATCCAGCGGCGCAGAATACGGTTATCGGGGAAGAGCTCGAGAACGAGATCGTCGGTTACATGAATGTCCGAAGGCTCGCCCGACAAGGCCACCCAGCGGAACGGACCGCGGCCTTCGCAGAACAGCGGCCGAATGTAGGCGGGCACGAAACCAGGGAAGTCGTAGGCGTTCTTCACGCCGCGCTGGAAGGCGAACGTGCGGATGTTATTTCCGTAATCGAACGTGATCGCACCCATTTTCTGCAGGCGCAACATGCCTTCCACGTGGCGAGCCATGGCGTCGAGCGATTTCTCCTGATACGCATTCGGGTCACGTTGGCGCAGCTCGAGGGCTGCCTCCAATGTGATGCCGCTCGGAACGTAGCCGTTCAGCGGATCGTGGGCCGACGTCTGGTCGGTCAGGATGTCGGGAACGACGCCGCGTTCGGCCAGTTCCGGAATGATGTCCGCACAATTGCCGACCAGCCCAACCGACACGTTTTCTTTCTTGCGGACTGCGTTCTTCAGGATGCGCAAGGCTTCGTCGAGCGTCGTCACCATAAAGTCGCAGTAGCCGGTTTTCAGACGCTTCTTGATCTGCTCCGGATCGACGTCGATTCCCAGAAAAGCCGCGCCGGTCATGGTCGCGGCCAGCGGCTGGGCGCCGCCCATACCGCCCATGCCGCCTGAGACAATCAGCTTGCCCGCCAGATCGCCGCCAAAATGTTTTTCGCCCGCGGCCGAAAACGTCTCAAATGTTCCCTGAACGATGCCTTGTGATCCGATATAGATCCAGGAGCCCGCGGTCATCTGTCCGTACATCATGAGCCCGGCCCGTTCGAGCTCGTTGAACTTCTCCCAGTTCGACCAGTGCCCCACAAGATTGGAGTTCGCAATCAGCACGCGCGGTGCGTGATCGTGCGTCTTGAACACACCCACAGGCTTGCCGGATTGCACCAACAGAGTCTCGTCATTTTCAAGCTTCTTCAGGGTCTCGACAATGGCGTGGTAGGCTTCCCAACTCCGCGCGGCGCGGCCAGTTCCGCCGTACACGACGAGATCTTTGGGGCGCTCGGCAACTTCCTCGTCAAGGTTGTTCATCAGCATGCGCATGGCGGCTTCTTGCTGCCAGCTCTTGCAGGTGATCTGATTGCCGCGCGGGGCGCGAATGGAAGTGGGAGCCTGGAGTTCGGTTTCGACGGGCATATACAAATGGTAGTGGTTCCGGGGGAGAGGCGCAATTCGGGCGCGGGCGCCCTCGCCCGCGAAGGCCCGGCCGGGATGGGCGAAGCCAACATGTCCACTTCACGCGCAAGAAACGCGCGAGAAATGGGGCACCCCCGGACGAACCTGGGATCGTGCTCGGCGTCGCTCGGCTTCGCCTCGCGGGACAGCCGAAGGCGGCTGTCCCCACATGGTCTTGCCGAAGGCTGCGCTTACCTGCTCCCCTTCTAGAAAGACACCCGGGCGCTCATTTGGAGTTCGCGGCCTGGGGTCATAGGCATCGTAATCGTGCCGAACTGCGGGGTGTTCACGAAGCGGTTCGGAGTTCCCAGGTTCACCATGTTGAGGGCGTTGAAGGCCTCGGCACGGAACTGGAAACTTGCGCGCTCCGACATCCGAAAGCTGCGGACTACGGCGAGATCGAGCGTGCGCAGAGGAGGTCCATAGATCGAGTTGCGGCCTACGTCACCGAACGTGTATGCGGCAGGTGTGGCGAACGCCTTGGGGTTGAACCACTCTTTCGCCGGTGTCTTCGAGCTGGTTGATGGTGCTGACGGGGAAGGTCTGGCTCTGAATGACGGCGGTGGCGCTGCTGGGCGTGAGAACTGTGCCGGGAACGAAGCTGAGCGTGTGGAAGGGGCGGCGCGGCCCCAGCGGGCCCGGTCCCGGAGGCGCGTTGTTGATCAGATGCGAGCGCTGCAGGTGGAATCCGCGAGCGCCGAGATATCCGACCTCGAGCGTGGTGTTGGCGGCGAGCGTCTTCTCGACTTGCACGTTCCACTGCTGGATGTATTCGGCGGGCGCATGCGGATCAAACGCCGTGAAGCTTACGGTCGTGGCTGGGAGCGCTCCAGCCCCGAGAACCGGCGTGCCAAAGTTCAGCGTGTTGGTGAAGAGTGCTGCGGGCGGGGTGAAGTTGTCGGCCTGCTGCGTTTCGGGGAAAACGTAAGGGACGTTGTGGCGCTGGTTGCACCAGGTGTTCTGGTCGACCGGCGTGAAGAAGATGCCGTAGCCACCGCGCAGGACGAGTCCGAAGCGGGCAAGGTTCTTGGCAATTCCGAAGCGAGGAGCGACGTTGTGTTTATTCGAGTACATCAATCCGGTCGGGTAGCCGTTTTCGCCGCCGATAAAGACCGAGGGCACGCCATTGTTGAAGATGAGGTTGCTGTTGGTCTCGCGAAGATCGTAGAGCGGGCTGGTGTATTCGTATCGGACGCCGAGGTTGAGGGTTGTGGTGGGCGTGATCTGCCAACTATCTTCGGCGAAACCGTCGTATCCCCAGTTGCGAAGGTCCATCTGCGGAATGCCGGCCTGCCTTTGCTTGACGGTGGGAAGAGACAACAAAAGGCTGGCGAAGCCGGAGCCGCTGCCGTCGTTGAATCCGAATTGCGTCGTATAGCCGTTGGTGAATTGATAGAAGCCGCGGTTTTGAAAGAATCCCCACATCGGCCAGATGTAGCGGCGGCCGTCGCCTCCGAAGCGAAAGGCGTGGTGGCCGTGCTGCCAGGCAAAGGTATCGCGCAGTTCGATAGTCGTGTCCCAGGCATGCATGGGGGTAGCGGCAAAGGTGTCGCCAATTCCGGTGTAGCCTTGCGCCGCGAACCAGGGAGCGCCCCAGGCGTTTTTTCCGCCAAAGCCGATACCCTTAATGCCGAGTTGTCCGACGATGTCATTCACACCATCGTTTTGCGAGGTGTGATCCATGGAGAGGCGGGACAGCGCTAGGGAAGCGATGTTGAGCTTGTTGCTGGAGAAAACGTGATTCCACGAGATCACCGCTTGCTGAGAGAGATTGTCGAAAGGCGAGCCAAATCCGGGAAGATTCTCGGTAGTCGCGGTGCTGCCGTTGCTGGGAGAGAATCCGTTCTCGGAACTGAGCGAGTAACGCGCCATGGCGGTATCGTTGTTCGAGAAGTCGTGATCGATACGAACCGTTCCCTGATCGAAATGGTGGGTCTCATTGCGGACGTCGAGGTAATTATTGGAGTCCTTACCTGTGGATGTCATCGTCATGTTGGGCATCGGAACGTACTGCATGAGGAAGGCTTCGAGATTCTGATTGATGCGGTTGCTGGGGATCTGATTGTTGGAAAATTGGCTGCGAGCATAGGGATAGTTCGCAGGACCGGTGGGGAGTTTCGGATTGTAGTTCGGGTTGGCGACGGCCGTTGTGGGATCGTAGATTTTCACACTGCTCATGCTGAAATCGCCCTGGATTTCGGCTTGGGTAGGAACGGTGAGGATCTGAGCATCGGCTTGTGCGAGGCGCAGGCCTTCGTAGTTCATGAAGAAGAACGTCTTTTTCTGTTTTCCAAGAAGAGGTCCGCCGAAGGACGCGCCGAAATTGTTTTGGACGAGGTGGTTGTTGCCCATAGCCTGAAAGGGGCTGGCATCCATAGCGCCATTGCGGAGAAATTCGTAGACGGTGCCGTGATAGGAGCTTGTGCCAGAGCGGGTGACGATGTTGACCTGCCCGCCGCCGGCGCCGCCCATGTCGGCGGTATAGCTGCTGGTGACGACCTAGAACTCCATTACGGAGTCAGGCGAGGGGCTGAGGTTCTGTGTATTGAATGTGGGGTCGGTGTTGGTAGCGCCATCGAGCAGGAAAAAATTGGCATTCGGGCGGGCGCCGCCGATCACGACCGCGGAACGCTGTCCGGGCCGCCAATACAGGGGATTGGTCTCTCCAGTCTGTGCGCCGAAGCCCACGTGGGCCCCCGGCACAGTGAGAACGAGATCGATCAGCATGCGGCCGTTGAGGGGCAATTCCTGGATGGACTTGGGCTCGACGACCTCGCCCACGGCGGCATCTGTGGTGTGGAGAATTTCAGAGGTGGAACTGACTTCCGCGCCTTCTTTCACGACGCCGACATGCAAAGGAACATCCAAGGCCAACTGTTGGCCGACTTCTAAGTGCAGGTGCTGCGCCACCGGAGCGAATCCCGAGGCCGTGGTTGTGACTTCGTAGTCATCCGGCAGAAGGGCGGGAGCGTAGAAACTTCCGGCGCCGTTGGTGAAGACCGAACGTGTTGCGCCAGTACTCAGCGACTTGAAGGCGACGGTAGCGTGGACCACGGGAAGAGACTGAGAATCCTTGACGGTACCGGAAACGACTGCGTAATTGCTTTGACCAAGGGACACTGCAGACAGAACGAGCGCACACAGAACCAACGACAGAGTTCGCATGGATTACCCCACAGAAGATTCTCGGGCGCGACGGGATGTTGAAGCATCTCCAATAAACGCGCGCTCGCACGAGTGTCCGAAAGAATAGTCAGGGATGCGACGGGTATCAATGGTGGGAAAGCACTAGGAGCTATCCCATAAATGTTTTCGGGAAGGGCACGACTTCAGTCGTGCCGCTCAGGCCGCAAATGACGCGGGTTTTGGCCCACTGAGGGAACGCTGCGGGAATCTACCAGCTGCTGTAGGCGGTGCCGTCGCCGGCGGTGCCGTTCGAGGCGGAATGGACGTCGGTGATGCCGGGCTCCTGCTGATCCACTGCCAGCATGAGGTCTTCCTGCACGACCTCCCAATTGGGCAACCGCGTCATGGGATCGATGGGGACCTGCCGCAGGTAGCCGGCTGTGACCAAATCGTCGAGCGCCTGTGGGGCTTTTTGCTTGTCTAGGGTGTAATGCTGGATTTGGTCGCGCAACACACTCAGGTTCGAACGCAATACCGACTCGCGGGCCTGCACGATTGACTGGTTGTATACGGGAACCGCCACCGCCATCAGGATCATGATAATGCTGATGACGATCATCAGTTCGAGCAGCGTGAAGCCGCGGAAGCCGAGGCGTCGTCTGCGCACGACCGACTGGCGGGGAGGCACTCGGGATGGTCCATCAGCCACCGAGTGCTGAGAAATGTTCAATGCCAGATTGTCAGGGCCCCGTAGCATCTACCAATCCTTGTATTTCGTTCCATCGAGCGCGGTGCCCTGCGATTTGGTGTAGACGTCGAACACGCTCTGGCCTCCCCACGAGTCGGAGTCGGGATCGTCCTGCATCGAGCGCAAACCCCATTCCGTCGTCTTAGTCATGGGATCCACGGGGATAGAACGCAGAAAGCGGACCTTCTTGCCGCCCGATATTTCCACTCCTTTAACCAGGGTATCCAAGTCGGGCGGGTAGTTCTGACTGTCCACCTTGGTCTGAAAGGCAAGCTTATCCGCGGCATCTTTGTAGCGGTCAATGGCGTCGCGCATCTCCCACAGGTCCCGGCGCAACTCCCTCTCGCGCTCGCGCTGAATCGTGACTCGCACCAGGGGCACCGCCAACAGAGTCAGGAGCGAGAGAATGGTGGCCGCGACGATCAACTCCAGAAGCGTAAAGCCCGGCTCACGCTTTGCCGGGCGCTTCAACAGAGCGCCCCCTGGGCGAAGAGATGAGGAGTGGAGGGTAGGAACCGTCATAGTCTTCTCGTCAAAACATCAGCTATAAGTAGGACTCGCACCCCCATTTATTGTACCGTTACCGCCGCCTGTGCTCCATTGACCGTGATGGCCTGCAATCCTGGATCGCGCGCCCCACCACGGGTGATCGTGAGTGGAGTTTGCCCGGATGCCTTGGCCTGGAACGTCATGGTGACCACCGTGCCTTGGCCTGAGACTCCGCCTGCTCCCGAGGGCCGTGAGGCCGTGATCGTCAACTGCCCGACAACTTCATCCTCGCGGTGAACCAGAGCCACGGCCTGTCCATCCTGGGAGAGGAAGCCGCCATTGGATACGTTCACCAATTGCAGCATTTTCGGATCGTAGTTCAACTGCACCGGGACGGAATACACGTTCTGCGCGCCGGAAATCAGCAGATTCACGGCAAACGTATTGCCCTTGGTCGCTTGGATCGTGGACGGATCGAACAAGAAGCTGGGCGTCCCACTAGCGCCGGTGTTGGCCCCGACCGGACTCATAGAAGGCTGCACCCCGGGAGCCGGAACTGCCGGCGGCGTACTTGCAGGTGGAGTCGACGGTTGGTCGGCCGGATGACCCGGCGCGGCGGCCGGAGGCACTGGCTGACTTACGTGCCGCAGTTCAATCGTGTTTGCTGTCCCGATCTCAATCTGGCGCTGATTAATCTCGTTCACATCATTGCCACGAATAATATGGGGGACAATGGCGAATATGATTTCATTCTGAGAGTGGTCCTGGGTGGTCTGTCCAAACAGATATTTCAGGATTGGAATTTGCGCCAAGCCGGGAATTCCACTGAGCGATTTGGTCTGATTGTCTTCCATGATTCCGCCCAGCAGGTTCGCTTCTCCATCCTTGAGCCGGATTTCATGCTCGATCTTGCGCTGCCCGATGATGGGCTGGCTGATGCCGCCGATATTCTGCTGACCGGTCACGGCGGAGACGTCCATGGTCATCTTCAGCGTGATCTCGCCGTTGGAGTGCACATGCGGCGTGATGTCGATATTTACACCGACGTCCAAGTATTGGAACTGCGTATTGACCAGGGGGTTGATGCCGACGCCGCCGATGCCCGGCTGGAATGATCCAGTAGCGACCGGCACACGGTCGCCGATCTTCAGAGAAGCCTTCTGCCCATCGAGGGCGCGAATCTGCGGATTCTGGATGAGTTTGGTATCGCTCTGGCCCATCACCGCCGAAAGATTGGCGGACGGGATCGTGACCTGGAAGTTCGTAGCATTGAGGTTAGCCAGGTTGTTCAGGTTGATGCCCTCAGTTCCCGTTCCTGTCGTGACGGTGCCTGAGTTTCCACTCGACGTCGTGCCCGTGGTCGTGGTCGTATTGTTGATATTGCTCTGCAGCGTCACCGTGGCGCTGGTGGGCGGGCTCAGGCCCAGGGTGCGGGAACGGTCCTTGCTAACCTGCATCACCGCGATATCAACGATCACTTCCGGACGCGCCTTGTCGAGGTCGTCGACCAACTTCTCCGCCAGCGCGATCTGATCGGGCGTACCACGCACCACTAGGGCATTCTGCGAGAGCAACTGCTGTACGCGCTGCACATCCAAGACGGAACGAATCGCGTTCACCACGTCCTGCAGTTCGGTAGGCTGAGAGATATTCGAAAGATAAAAAGTTTTCAGGACGCTTTGTTCCAGTTCCTTGCGCTTTGCAGGATTGTCTTGCGCGACGAAGATCGTGTTGAGGGTGACCGGGCGCCAGAAAGTTTTGGACTCCAGCGCGGTGATTTGTAGCGCATCTTCCAGCGTGACTCCGTTCAATTCCACCTTGATTTGTTTGGGGACGTAGTCGGGATCGAACAGGACATTGATCCCGGCCAACTGCCCGATGGTGCGGTAGACGATGTCGGATTTATCGGTAAGCTTGACGCTGATAGGCACGGTCGAGATGGGAGCCAGTTCGACAGGGCCGCGCGCCTCACGAACTCTTCGCATCAGGCTGCTCGGCGGTCCAGCGGCCTGCGGCGGAGGATTGGTCTTGTCGCTGATCATCTTCAGGGTGCGGGTCAGTTCCTGTTTGGCAATGAAGAGCGAGGGATCGATCTCCAACGCCTTGCGGAATTCGGCCACAGCTTCATCGAGCTTACCGTCGTCGCGCAACAATTGTCCGCGGTGAACCACTGCGGCGGCGGCTTCAAACCGGGAGCGCTCAAAGGCCGCGCGATAGCGCAATTCCTTCGGCTTAAGGTCGTAGGCTTGCTTGAAAAAGTCGAAGGCCGCTTCGTAGTTTTGGCGAGCCTCGGCGTCTTGACCCTTGAGATACAGATCTTTGGCCTTATCGGCGAGGGCGGGGAGTGCTAAAGCCGCGACCAGCAGCAACAACCCTGCCGGGCGCATCAGGCGTCTCATTCGATAATCCTCACGAGAATGGTCCTCATCGTTACTGTGCAGTCTAAGCCGGACAAACACACTGCCACGCGAACCGCCCCCGTTCGAGCCTGCGTTTTCGGGGCAGGAAGTCCACGCGATGCACAAAAAGGGTTCTTCGACGCGATTATAGCATCGCCCTTTCGGGCTCCTGAACTGCTTGCGCACTTAGCAGTTACACTCTAGTCGTAGGCCTAGCGGGGGAGGGCCAGACTCAGCTAAGCCACGGGCACGCGGTGGTCCTGGATCCGAAGTCCGAAGAGTCCGCCCCTCCTGTTAAGATTGAAATTCACCAATGCCGCGCCAATCCACCCACCAGACCAAGCCCAACGCGGAGAAATCCCCGCGCCGTGATCCCACAGCCAGCGGCCAGCGCGATGCTGCCGTCAATAGGATCGCTTCGCACAACTACTTCTTGCTGGAAAAATTTGAGGCTGGGGTAGCCTTGACGGGGACTGAAGTGAAATCAATCCGGAACGGCCAGGCCAACCTGAAGGACTCGTACGGCCTGGTCAAGGACAACGAGATCTGGCTGCTGAACGCCCACATCGGGCCCTACGAGCATGGCAACATTTTCAACCACGCCCCGCTGCGCACCCGCAAACTGCTGATGCACCGCGAAGAAATCCGCAAGCTGATCGGCAAGACACAGCAAAAGGGCCTGACGCTGATCCCAACTCGCCTATACTTCAAGAACGGTAAAGCAAAAGTTGAATTAGCACTGGCTAAAGGTAAGCAGCTGTGGGACAAGCGAGAGACCGAACGACGCCGTACTGCAGACAAGGAAGCACGAGAGGCAATTTCGCGGAGCAGAAAGAGCTAGCCCCGTCTTCATGTGAAGGCAGCTGCGTTGCGACGCGTCGATTCTCTTCCGACGCGGGTTGTCCTTCAGAAGCTGCGCTAGCCGCAGACGAACCTGCTGTCTGCTTGCACTCTTCAATTCCCGCGGTAAGAATCCGCCGTTGATCCTAAGGCACGAAAGCGGCGTATGATAAGCGGCCATCAGGTTGGACTCCAATGGCGAACCCAGAACATCTCGCGAAGCTAAGAGAAGGCACGGAATCTTGGAATCAATGGCGAAGGGAGCACGGGGCTACCATACCCGACCTCAGCACCGCGAGTCTAAAGCAGGAGGATCTCCGCGGCGCAAACCTCCAGGGGGCCGACCTTCACCGGGCAAATCTCGGGAGAGCTGATATGCAGCGGGTGAACCTAAGCACAGCAAATCTCCGTAGAACAGATCTGAGTGGCGCAAACCTTCGTGGTTCGGACGTCCGGAGCGGAGAATTGGCGGGGGCAGAACTCTCTGAAGCAATTCTTGTCGAGGCAAACCTCACACGGGCGGACCTCACCGGATCGAATCTCAACGGTGCGGACTTATCCGGCGCCGAGCTCGTTGGGGCAAACTTTACCAGGGCGGAACTCAACGGATCGAATTTTGCCCATGCGGGAATTTGGAGCACGGTGTTTGCGGACAACGACCTCAGTACTGCGCGGGGGCTGCAGGAAGCCCAGCACCTCGGTCCCTCCTCGATTGCGATCGACACCATCTACCGCTCAAAAGGGAAAATCCCTGAAATTTTCCTTCGTGGCTGTGGCATTCCCGAAGAGTTCGTTGTCTACATGAGATCGCTCGTCGCCCGTCCCATCGAGTTTTACTCCTGCTTTGTCAGCTACTCCGCGAAAGACCAGGACTTTGCCGACCGCCTCTACGATGACTTGCAGAACAAAGGCGTACGCTGTTGGTTCGCCCCACACGACATCAAAGGCGGCAAGAAACTCCACGAACAAATCGACGAAGCCATCCGCCTGCACGACAAGTTACTGTTGATTCTGTCGCCGCACAGCATGGAGAGCGAGTGGGTGAAGACTGAAATCGCCAAGGCTCGCACGCGCGAGGTGCGTGACTACCGGCGCGTTCTGTTCCCCATCAGGCTGGCGTCCTTCGAAACGTTGCGAGACTGGGAGTGTTTTGACGCCGATACCGGCAAGGACTCCGCCCGAGAGATCCGCGAGTACTTCGTACCTGACTTCAGCAAATGGAAGGACCACGACTCGTATCAAGCCGCCTTCAACCGCCTGATCAGTGACCTAAAATCGCCAGACTCCAAGCTTTCTGAGACTTCAAGTGATTTAAGGTGAGGGCTTCCAACAAATCAAAACGGTCAACCTCAAATCCGATCTGCCTCCGGTCCACGAGGCGCTGCAGCGTCTAGATCAGGAACTGGCACTGGCTCGCGGACAGCGAATCCCGGTGCTCAAGATCATCCACGGTTACGGTTCCACCGGGGCGGGCGGCGACATTCGCATAGTTGTGCAGAAGCGGCTGTACGAACTGGCGGAGGCACGTCAGATTCGCGGGTGCATCTTCGGTGAGAACTGGGCGAAGTCGAATGAGGCGGCCTGGCGTCTGCTGCAGACGCATCCGGAACTCAAAAACGATCCCGATCTCAGCCGCGGCAACCAAGGGATCACCATCGTCATAGTCTGAACCGGACTCTCAGCATCGGCGGTTAGACTTTCTGCCGCCGATCCTTCAAAATACTGAGTTTCATAGCAGCATACGTCACAAGGAGGCATCATTGACCAAACTGATCCGCGCCAAGATCAGCGCACTCGGCACCTATGTGCCCCCCCGTCTTCTCACTAATGCCGACTTAGAGAAGATGGTCGATACCACCAACGACTGGATCATGACTCGCGTCGGGATTCGCGAACGTCATGTCGTAGATAAGGGCGTCGCAACCAGCGACCTTGCCGTCGAGGCGGCAAAGAAAGCCATGGCCCAGCGGGGACTGACGCCGACAGACATCGAAGCCATCATCGTGGGCACGGTTACCCCGGACATGTTTTTTCCCTCGACGGCCTGCTTAGTCCAGAATAAGTTGGGTGCCAAGGGAGCCTGGGGATTCGACCTTTCCGGCGCCTGTTCGGCTTTCCTCTACTCCCTGCAGGCTGGAGCGCAATTCATTGCCACTGGCACGCATAAGCGGGTGCTGGTGATTGGATCGGACGTGATGTCGTCGATCATCGACTACACCGACCGCGCCACCTGCGTGATTTTCGGCGATGGTGCGGGCGCGGTGATTCTGGAGCCTGCCGAGGACGAGTCGGTCGGGCTGATTGACTTCATTCACGAAGTCGATGGCTCGGGCGCTCAGTTCCTATATATGCCAGGGGGCGGCAGCCTGAATCCGTCTTCGAAGGATACCATCGCAAAGAAAATGCATTACGTCCACCAGGATGGCCAGCAGGTGTTCAAATTTGCGGTGCGCAAGCAGACCGAAGCGTGCGAAAAACTACTGGCACGCAACGGGCTGAAGGGCTCCGACATCGACGCCTTCATCCCGCACCAGGCCAACCTGCGCATCATCAGCGCCACCGCGGATCGGCTGGGCTTGCGGCCGGACGCGGTGATCGTCAACATTGAGCGCTACGGCAACACCACCGCCGGAACGATTCCGCTGGCCATGGGTACGGCCATCGAAGAAGGAAAGCTGAAGAAGGGAAGCCTGGTGATGCTGGCCTCGGTCGGTGCCGGCTTCACCATAGGCGCGACGCTGCTGCGCTGGGCGTTCTAGCAAACCATCTGTTCGTAGAGACGTAGCTCGCTACGTCTCTGCCGGCCCGGGCAAGACGTTGCGAGCAACGTCTCTACGATTAACGTTTCTCACCTGTGACGTTGGTAACTCTAACCCCACTATTTCCATAGCGCCTTCCTGCTCCGCCCTGTTATGTTTTCGCAACGTTCGCCCTCACGTTGGGATGACGCGAACGTGTACGTCATGATTCGCAACCTCTGCTATTGCTGTCTAGCGCTGGCTCTGGGACCGGTGGGTCTAGCAGCCCAGCAAGCCGATCCGCGCGAGACCAAACTGCTCGTCCTCGAACGCATGTGGAACGAAGCTCAGGTGAACCACGACTCGGCGGCGCTGGACGCCTTGGTTTCGAGCCGTTTCGTGAACACGGAGTGGGACGGCGATGTCAGCGACAAGCAGCGATTCCTTGCCGATATTAAAGATCCGCGCTTCAAGCCCAGCTTCGCCAATATCCAGGACGTTAAGATGAACTTCTTCGGCGACACTGCGGTGATCACCGGCACCTACCATACGCAAGGCACCTATCAGGGCAAGCCCTACGACCACGTTGGACGGTTCACCGATACCTGGATCAACGATGGCGGCAAGTGGCAGTGTGTCGCCAGCCACACCAGCCTGCTGAAGAAGTAGATCTCCTTCACGAGATAGAGCGCAGCGAACCCGTCACAGAACGACGTGAGTGTGTCTCTGTTATAACCTCATAAAAACTTTTAATGCGCGAAAATTGAGCCGTGCGCAACTGCCCGGTGATCTAATCGGGCTCGAAGGACTCGGCGTTCTCGGTGGACATGGCCCATGGAAACGATACGGCAACCGCGCGCGTGGAAGGTGCTGCTGGCCTTTGCCACCATCTATCTTGTGTGGGGGTCGACGTTTTTTGCGATCCGGGTGGGCGTGCGCGAAGTCCCGCCGTTTCTGCTGGCGGGCCTGCGCTTCCTGATTGCCGGTGGCGGCCTCTATGCCTGGATGCTGGCCAGAGGCACGCCATCGCCGACGCGGCGCGAATGGGCTGCGGCGTCGTTGCTGGCAGTTTTGATCTTCGTTGGCGACTATGGCCTGGTCTTCTGGGCAGAGCGCCGCGTCCCGTCCGGCATCACGGCCGTGATGCTGGCGACGATCCCCGTCTTTATGGCCTTGGCAGAAATCGTCTTCCTGCGCACGCAGCGCCTTACTCTGCGGCTCGGCCTTGCGCTGCTGGTAGGCATGGGCGGAGTTGCAGTGCTGGTTGGACGGACAGTGAGCCTGGGGGAAGCGCCCGTCGACACCGCCGGCGCCTGTGCTCTGATCGTCGCCGCCTTGAGTTGGTCGATAGCCGCGCCGCTCAGCCGTAAGCTGTCGCTGCCCGCGTCGAAGGCCATGAGTTCGGGTGCGCAAATGCTGGCCGGAGGCGCGTTGCTTACGCTGACCGCAGCGATGCTCGGAGAATTTCGCGGCTTTCACGTGCAGGCGGTGTCGCGCGGAGCCTGGCTTGCCCTGGCGTATTTGATCGTGGCGGGGTCAATCGTCGCCTTCACCGCCTACGTATGGCTGCTCCATCACGAGTCGCCGACTAAGGTCGGCACTTACGCGTACGTGAATCCCGTGATTGCAGTGCTCCTGGGATATTTCCTCGGCGGCGAGGCGCTCGGACCGCGCACGATCGCGGGGACGCTGCTGGTGCTGGTGAGCGTGGTCGTGATCACGACCACGCCAGCAAAGAGAGCGAAGGCCTCAGCGCCGGTGGACGACGCCCAAGAATTCGCAGAGCCTTCCGTAGAGGCCTAAGCGGTTCGATCTACGGGTGCGTCATCTTCTCAGGCTTCACGAGCTGATCAAATTCCTCGCCGGTGAGGTGCCCGAGCTTCAGGGCCGCTTCGCGCAGGCTTGAATGCTCGACGTGTGCTGTATGCGCGATCTGCGCCGCCTTGTCGTATCCCACCTTCGGCGCCAGCGCGGTGACCAGCATCAGTGAATTCTTCACATACCAATCAACTTTGGCGCGATCGACCTCGATGCCCTTGATCATGTACTCGACGTAGCCGTGGCAGGCGTCGGTGATCAGGGTGACCGAGTGCAGGAAGTTGTAAATGATCACGGGCTTGAACACATTGAGCTCGAAATTGCCCTGCGAGCCGCCGAAGCCCACCGCGGCGGTCGCTCCGTGCACCTGTACGCAGACCATGGTCATGGCTTCGCATTGTGTGGGGTTGACTTTGCCCGGCATGATGGACGACCCGGGCTCGTTCTCAGGGATTGAAAGTTCACCCAATCCGCAGCGCGGACCAGAAGCCAGCCAGCGAATGTCGTTGGAGATTTTCATGAAAGACGCGGCGAGTGTTTCCATTGCGCCTTGCGCAAACACAATCTCGTCGTGGGCCGACAGGGCTGCGAACTTGTTGCCATGGGAGCGGAAGGGAAGTCCCGTGAGCTCTGCGATCTTTTTCGCGGCGCGTTCGGCGAACTCCGGATGCGTGTTCAGGCCGGTGCCGACCGCGGTTCCGCCGATGGCCAGATCGTAAAGACCTTCGAGCACCTGCTCCAGTCGATGGATGTCGCGCTCGAGCAGGCTGGCCCAGCCGCCGAATTCCTGGCCGATGGTGAGGGGCACAGCGTCTTGCAGATGCGTACGCCCGATCTTGACTATGTCATGAAATTCCTTGGCCTTGGCAGCAATTGCGTCGTGGACGGTCTTGATCGCGGGAATCAGAGCGTTCTTCACGCGATCGGCGGCCGCAATGTGCATGGCCGCCGGAAACGTGTCGTTCGATGACTGTGACATGTTCACGTGATCGTTGGGATGGATCGGCTTCTTCGATCCCATCTCGCCGCCTGCGATCTCGATGGCGCGGTTCGAGATGACCTCATTCACATTCATGTTGGTTTGGGTGCCACTGCCGGTCTGCCAGATGCGCAGCGGGAATTGGTCGTTCAGTTTGCCGCCGATGACTTCGTCGGCGGCTTGCACGATCAGCTTGGCTTTGTCGGCGGGGAGCTTACCCAGATCCTGATTCACCAGCGCGCAGGCCTTCTTCAGGGTGCCGAAGGCGCGAATCAACTCGGGCGGCATGGTGTCGCGTCCGATGTTGAAGTGAAGTAAAGAGCGCTGCGTCTGCGCGCCCCAGTAGACGTTTGCCGGGACGTCGATCTTTCCCATGCTGTCGGATTCAATGCGCGTGCGCGTGGCCGGTTCGGTAAGAGTAGACATGACGGCTCCTGACGAGAGCGGAGGAATGAGGGCAACGGGAGATTATAACGCCGGGGCGCCCCTCCACTCCGTGATGCCACGTTTCCAATTTCCTGCATGCTAGAATCATCGGTTTCCGAGGTGCAGGGGAAATTCGTGCGCCTCACGGGACTCCGCTCTCATGCCTGAATTTCTCACCGACGAAGCGATCGCAACTCTGCCCAAGACCCAGGCCAAACCTCGCCCAGACATGCGCACCGACGTGCTTGTCATCGGCGCTGGGCCAACCGGGCTGGCCTGCGCCATCGAGGCCCAGAAGGTCGGGCTTAAGGTCATCGTCGTCGACAAGGGATGCCTGGTGAACTCGCTGTTTCACTATCCCGCGAACATGGTGTTTTTCACGACGCCGGAATTGCTCGAGATCGGCGACATCCCCTTCACCACGGCTCAGCAGAAGCCTACGCGCGAAGAGGCGCTCGAGTATTACCGCAAAGTGGCCGAGCACTATGAGCTCGACCTCCGGCAGTACGAATGGGTGAAGACGGTGATGGGCGAAGATGGAGACTTTACCATTACGGCTACCGACCGTGCCGGACGCCCACACGATTACCGGACGAAGAAGGTCATCGTTTCCACCGGCTACTACGATCTGGCGAACAGGCTGGGTGTTCCGGGCGAAGAACTGCCCAAGGTTTCGCATTATTATGGCGAACCGCATCCCTACTACGACACGGATGTGCTGGTGATCGGGGGCAAGAATTCCGCGGCCATCGCCGCGCTGGACCTGTGGCGGCACGGCGCGCGCGTAATTCTGGTGCACCGCGAACCGCAACTCCATCATCACGTTAAGTACTGGATCAAGCCCGATCTGGAAAACCGCATCAAGAACGAAGAGATCGAAGCCTATTTCAATAGCTGGGTGCAGGAAATCGGGATTGACCATGTTGTCGTCAACACGCCGCGCGGGCCGATGCGGCTGAAGAATGATTTTGTGCTGGCCCTGATCGGCTACCATCCTGACTACGATTTTCTGCGCAGCATGGGGATCGAGTTGTCGGACGAACAATGCCGGCCGGTGTGTGATCCGGTATCGCTCGAAAGCAACGTCAAGGGCATTTACGTGGCGGGCGTGATTGTTGCCGGATCGCGCACGAACGAGATCTTCATCGAGAACGGGCGCTTCCACGGCAAGCAGATTGCCTCGGACCTGAAGGTGAAGTTGCAGCCGTAAGGGGGATGTCAACTTCGCTTACAACGAGTGAGGCGAGTTGGTCACTTCAGCAAATACTCCTTGATGAACTCTACTGTGGCATAGAACTGATAATCGTAATTCTTCTTCTTGGCGAAGCCGTGGCCTTCGTCTTTACCGAGTAACCACCAGACCGGCGTTCCATTCTTCCGCACGACTTCGACCATCTGCGCGGACTCGCTCGCTGGAACTCGTGGATCGTTTTGCCCCGCAACCACAAACAGCGGCTTGGTAATGTTCTTGGCCTTATTGGCCGGCGCAATTTGCTCCAGAAATTCGCGCATCTTAAGATCGCGCTCGTCACCATACTCGACGCGCCTGAGATCTTTGCGGTATCCGGAGGTGTGCTCAAGGAAGGTCACGAGGTTCGACGGGCCGACCACGTCGACCGAGCAGCAGATCCGATCGTTGTAGTTGGTGGCAACCGCAAGAGTCATGAAGCCACCATAGCTGCCGCCGGTAATCATGACGCGGCTCGCGTCGAGATCGGGCTGCGTCTGAATCCAATCGAGTAAGGTGTTGATGTCCTTATACGATCCCTCGCGCAGAAATCCGTTATCGAGCTTTTGGAAACTCTTACCGTAGCCGGTTGATCCGCGCACGTTGGGGTAGATCATGGCAACGCCAAGCTCGTTGATGTAATAGTTGTCGCGTCCCGAGAAATCCGGGCGAACCTGACCCTCGGGACCGCCGTGAATATCGATAATTACAGGATGCTTGCCCGAAAACTTGGCTGGCGGCTTGTAGAGAAACGCGGATATTGACCGCTCATCCCATGATTTCCAGTGGATCAACTGCGGCTCGGAGAATCCTGCGGTATTCAGGCCTCCAGTTTCGCTAAACGTCCAGCGCTCAACTTTTCCCGTGGCCATGTCGATCGAGTAAGCATCATAGGGTTGCCTGGCGGTGCTAAGACTAATGGCCAACTCGCGGCTGTGGTTGCGCCAGTGGAGTCCGAAGAAGACGCCAACCGGCAGCTTGGGCGCGGGGATCTCCTTGCCGCTCATCGTATCGAGAACATGCAGCACGCTGATGCCGTCTTCATTGGCCTCAAACGCGATCCAGCGGCCATCCTCGGAGATGTCTAGCTCGTCGACGTCCCACTGCAGGTTCGGGGTCAGGACGGTTGTCTTGTGGCTCGCCAAATCCAGATAGACCAGGCGCTGAAACTCCGAGCCTTCATCGCTGGTCATGTACACACCTTTGCCGTCTTTGGCGAACAGCGGGCTGCTGTGCGCCGCAGTCTCGGATCCTGTCTTGGGAGTCAGCAATTCCTTCTTGCCCGACGATGCGTCGAGCAGCCAGACATAGGTTTCGGCGGCGGAAACTTCATTGGTCACCAGAAGCTGTTTGCCGTCTGGGGACCAGTCAGCGACTCCCCATCCCCCACCCTCCATTTGCGCGACCATACGTGCGCTGGCGGGGTCGGAAGCATTCACCACCCAGATGTCCACATCGTCGCCCGTGCGCTTGGTCGAGCCGTAGGCTATCCGGTCCCCCTGATAGGACCAGCGCTCACTTGTGTTCCGCGACTTGCCGTCGGTCAGCAGGGTGATGTCTCCCGTGCCGACGTCGTAGCGGTAGATTTGGAAAAATTCGCCGCCACCGACATCCTTACCGAAGAGGAAGGAATCGCCTTTGCCCGGCTGGTACTCAGCCTCGGCGACCCGATCGGGGAAAAAAGTGAGTTGCGTGCGCGCGCCGCCGGGGAACTTCACCTGATGAACCTGATAGGTATCTCCGAAACGAGTTTCAATCAGCATCTCGCGCCGGGTGGGATGCCAACCCACGCAATAAGCTGAACGGAGCTCGCTATACCGACCGACAGATTCCGCTAGCGAGGCAGGGATTTTGGGAATGCCCTCGGCGACCAGATTCTCGTTGGGGACAATTTCACCGCTCTGCGCGACGGCCAACACGCTCAAGAGCACAACCGCGGCCAGATAGGAAAAGCGCCTCATGAATGCCTCCTGCATGATTGGGACGTTGGTAAGGCGCATCCGTTAGCGGACTTGCCAAACGACGGCACGGGCATGGTAGGTCGTCTGCGGACGCGGAGTCAACATCGCAGCTGGCACGTTGCCCTGCGACACCACAGCGATTACGCTAGGCACTCGCATGGAACCCGAACCGGAGCACGGCACAGCCTCGATTTCGCTTGCGTCCTACATGCGGCTGGTAGGCACGAACCGCAATTTTCGACGCCTGTGGCTGGCGCAGATTGTGAGCGAAATTGGAGACTGGTTCTACACGCTGGCCATCTATACGCTGCTGCTGCAGCTGACCGGCCACGCCGGCTCGGTCGCGCTGGCCCTGGTTTTGCAGGTCATACCGCAGACATTAGTGGGGCCGACGGCTGGAGTCGTGAATGACCGGCTGCGCCGCAGGCATGTGATGATCGCCGCCGACCTGGTTCGCTGCGCGGTCGTGCTGGCGATGTTGTTCGTGCGTTCGCGGTCGATGGTTTGGCTGGTGTATCCATTGTTGCTGGTGGAGACCACCATGACGGCGTTCTTTGAACCGGCGCGCAGTGCGGTGATCCCGAACATTTCGAGCGAAGGCGATGTGCTGGTTGCCAACACGCTGTCGTCGGCGACATGGTCGGTGAATCTCATGATCGGAGCTTCGCTCGGCGGTGTCGTGGCCGCATTCTTCGGTCGCGATGCGGTATTCGTTCTCAATGCGCTGTCGTTTCTCATGTCAGCGCTACTGATCCGTGGGATGCGGTTCGCCGAACCACATGCCGAATCCGCTGCTCCGCTACGCGCTCGCGACCTGGTCGACTTTTCTCCTGTGCTGGAAGGCATTCGCTACATTCGCAGCCATCCCACACTTTTGCCAACAGTCTTTGCCAAGGCAGGAGAACTCATGGTGGGGCCGAGTTGGGTGATTTTCACCGTGATGGGGGCACGCGAGTTTGCGGTTCACCGGCCAGGCATCACCCCGGCGGGAAGCGCCATGCTCGGCATGAGCATCCTTCTGGGAGGACGGGGAATCGGGGCGATGGTGGGCCCAGTCATATCGGCACGGTGGGCCGGCAGTAACGACGGCCGGTTGCGACTCGGCATTTTGTTCGGCTATCTTACGATTTCCGCTGGCTACGCTGTGCTCGGGGCCAGCCGCAGCGTGTGGATGGCTGCGGTCTGTGCGATGCTGGCCCATGCCGGAGGTTCGACGGTGTGGGTGTTCTCGACTACGCTGTTGCAGCTTCACACCGAAGACCGCTTTCGCGGGCGCGTCTTCTCCGCCGATCTCGGCCTGGGCAGCCTTTCCTTCGCCGTCACTGCCTACCTGGCTGGAGTGTTTCTCGACGCGGGCTTCTCCGCGCGAACAGTCGCGACCACGACGGGCGCCATCATGCTCATTCCGGCGCTACTGCTGGCATTGTCTCTGCGGGCGAGCCGAACCCAGGCGCCGGGACGCACGGGATAAGGAATGTGATCGCAGCCAACTGCGAGCTTCAGCCACAAAGGAGTTGTCTGACGTAGCACCAAACGGCGTTAGAACTGGCCTTCTCGACGCTTCCGTCCCGAAAATGAAGTTCGTAGTTGCCCGAAGCGAGTTTCCCGTTGATGAATTTGTCGAGATGCAGAGTCCCGGAAGTCACTGGTTCACATTCTCCGTGCTTCAAACAACGTGACGCAAACGCTTCGGCACCGCCTCCTCCGATCGAGTACTCAGTCGGCGCAAACTTGGGCAGATTGCTGATGACCGAAATGTGGATAAACGGTTCTGTTTCTTTGCCGCACTCGCTCTCTTTCAAAGTGAAGTAGAAGTTGAGGGCAGGGCCATCGGCAGGCCCGCAATCTCCATGCACGTAGGCATAAGGGAGATGAGGCGTGCGAACGGGGGCCTTCGCCTGAATCTCAAAGGCGCAAAGCACGGAGGAGATCAATAAAAGAAGTCCGATAGAGTATATAATCGTTGTTCTTTGCGGTGGGCGCGACATATATTACTCTCCAAGCAAGCGGTCGATCTTGGCGGCCATGATGAAGTCACTCTCAGTCAGCCCGTCAACCTTGTGCGTCCACAAAGTAATGTCTGCCTTGCCCCAAGCCAGCAGGATGTCGGGATGATGTCCTTGCTCCTCGGCAAGAGCGCCCACACGATTCACGAAATCCAGCGCCTGCTTGAAGTCTGGAAAACGGAACTCGCGATGAATGTGATGTTCCTTTTCGAAGGTCCACTGCGGAACGCTCTGATGCAGTTTCCCCAGTTCCGGGCCCGTGAGGGACGGAACGCCGCCGCGGCACGGTACGCATTTCTTGTCGGCCAGTTCTTCTGTCATTGCTAACCCCCCACAAGTTGTCCCCAGCAGGGGCTGTCAACCAGTTTGTATCGATAGTACCTCTGCCTGCGGACGAGCCGCTTGCGACTTGAAATAGCGCCTGAGCCACAGAAGATAGCCGTAAAGGATAACGACAGACAGCAGACTCCACCATAGGATCACATGGCCGTGAAACATCGGGTTCGAGTTGAGAATTCTCAATTGTTCTTGGGACCAGCCCATCTTTGAATAAGCCTGCATCAAGTCGGCGCGACTGTAGGTGATCGTCATCGAGAACAAACGAATTGGAATGGTGAGGACCGCGATCCACCAGCCGGATGATTTCAGGCGAAAGAGCGCGACCGCGATGTATGCATCCAGCGCGGCGACAATCAGAAAGCAAGCGAAGCCAGCGATTCCGTATAAGTATCGTCCGAAGAAGGGGAAAAGTGGCGTCCCGATGCCGGTCAGCAATAAATATAGGGCTTGCACGGCTAAGACCACACTGGCGCCAAGTACTGGGAGCGGCGCGCGGTCGGTCCAGCGCTGTACAGGATCACGATGATGGCAGGTCTCGGCGACATCCCGCCGGCTGTAGAACACGATCAGAGCGATCGGCACAGCCACAAGAAAGAGCGCGGGTATAGTAATGACAATCGTCAGGATCACCGCCATTACGCCCGTAGAAATGTTGGCCGACTGTACCTGAGAGGCATTGTGCTGCGCCTGCAAGGCGCTCCGCATGGTGACGGGCAACACTGCGGTCATAAGTACAGTCATGAGTAGGCCGGTCAGGAGCCAATACCAGGAGAAGACCAGGGTGAGGGAATGGGCCCAGCGCTTCAGTTGAATGGATCCAATGCCTAAGGAGATAAATGCGGCAGAAGCGAATACGTAAACGGCGACACTCGAGATGAATTGCCCGGGATGCATGCCACCGCCTGCAACCAGACGCGACATGAACATGCCTAGCACAGCAAAGGGAACCATCAACGCGGCCATGACCCCCAGGATGATCAGTCCCACGCCAAAGATCACCAGGCCGGTGCTGCGGTCGCGGTATGTCGAAACATCGGGTGCGGGCGGCGCCGTGGGCAATGGATCTGCTGTAGATGCGGGCGCGGAATCTAGTACGGGTTGTACTGGCGGACTTGATTCTGGCGGCAGTTCGGGTTCCACAGGAGCTCCGGTCGAACCACGTAATCTTAGCAGGGCAGAGCGAGGTCAGAAACGGCGCTGTTCCGCGTGGTCAGGCTTAGCGTGGGGCGCAGCCCGTATAATCGCTGTGAGTTTCTCGCGAGGCCAGACGTCGTCGACGGCCGCACGTCATCACGCCGGCGAGTGAGCAAGTGTAATACTCAAGCGGAAAGGATGGAACATGGTTGTCCTGGTCGTTGGTGGAGCAGGATACATCGGAAGCCACACGGCCCGGGCGCTGAAGCAGGCCGGACATGACGTGATCGTGTTCGACAACCTCAGCACAGGGTATGAGTTTCTGGCTGCGGGATTTGAACTGATAAAGGCGGACATGCTGGACTCGGCTGCCCTGTCCGCGGCGTCGCGCCGAGCCGACGCGATCATGCACTTCGCCGCGCATGCGTACGTCGGGGAGTCGGTGACGAACCCCAGAAAATATTTTCGGAACAACGTTGAGGGTGGGCTCTCGCTACTGAACGCGGCCCTGGAGGCCGGAGTGAAGAAGATCATCTTTTCTTCGACCTGTGCGGTGTACGGCGAGCCGGCGAAAGTTCCCATCGAAGAAAACACACCGCGGCAGCCGGTGAATCCCTATGGCGTCTCGAAGTTGTTTTTCGAACAAGCCCTGGAGGCCTACGATCGGGCCTATGAGTTCCGCTACGCCAGCCTGCGCTACTTCAACGCAGCAGGCGCGGATGAGAGCGGAGAAATTGGCGAACTCCACGATCCGGAGACGCACCTGATTCCGCTGGCGCTGCGCGCGGCGGCGGGGACTGGTCCGGAGCTGCAGGTGTTCGGATCGGACTATCCGACGCCGGATGGGACCTGCATCCGCGACTATATTCATGTCAACGATCTGGCCAGTGCGCACGTAAAAGCTTTGGAGCACCTAGCCGCGGGAAAGGGAAGTTTTGCAGTCAATGTTGGAACCGGGAGTGGGTACTCGGTGCAGCAAGTGATATCTGCCGTCGAAGAAGTGACGGGCAAGCGTGTGCCGCGCAAGATTGTGCCCCGGCGGCCTGGAGATCCTCCGAGATTAGTGGCGAATCCGGCTAAAGTGCAGGCCCTGCTCGGATGGAAGGCGACGCGTGGGCTGAGCGATGACGTGGCCACTGCTTGGAATTGGATGCAGCGGCAAAAGAAGAACTAACCACAGAGGGCACAGAGAAACACAGAGGAAGCTAGGGCAAGATATGGCGAATGAACTGGCGGGGAAGAAAGTGGCGTTTCTGGGCGCGGGCAAGATGGGAGGGATCATCCTGCAGGCTCTCGTGAAAAATGGTCTGCTCTCGGTGAAGTCAACCTGGGCCACTGTGGCGCATGAAGACCGTGCCAAGGCGCTGGCGGCCAAGGTCAAAGTAAAAGTTGGAACCAACAATGCCAAGGCCGTGAAAGGCGCCGACATCATCGTGATCGGTGTGAAACCGCAGGTCGTCGAGGACGTGGTGCGGGAGATCAGCAGTTACGTCACAGCAAAGCAGTTGATCGTGTCGGTGGCGGCCTCGGTGCCGACTTCGATGATCGAAAGGAACTTGCCGCTGAACGTGCCCGTGATCCGCGCCATGCCAAACACTCCGTGCTTGCTGGGAGCTGGCATGACCGCGATCTGTAAAGGCAAGCACGCCAGTGCGGAAGACGTTGCCCTCGCCTGCCACATGTTCGATGTGGTGGGAAGAACCGTTGTGGTGGACGAGAAGCACATGGATGCGGTGACAGCACTCTCGGCCAGCGGTCCGGCGTATATCTACATCATTTTGGAATCGCTGGCCGAAGCCGGTGTTAAAGTCGGGCTGCCGCGCGATATCGCCACGCTGCTGGCGGCGCAAACCACGCTGGGCGCGTCCCGAGTGGTGCTCGAAACCGGCGATCATCCGGCTCTCCTGAAGGATGCCGTCACAACCCCCGCGGGCTGTACTATCGACGCCATCATGGAACTGGAAGAAGGAAAGCTGCGCGTTACTCTGATCAAGGCAGTGGTGAAGGCGGCTCAGCGGGCGAAGGAGTTGGCCTACGGATAGATTCCCCAAGCGTCCCTGAGGATGCGGCTGGGTGACCCGCTCACAATCACAACCATGAAGCTGCTGATAGTCGTGCATCACCGGTTTGACCTGTGGAATGTGCCGGTGTGGTTTGGGGAGCGGCTGGCTTTGGAGTTCCCCCAACTGCAGGTCGTCCAGCGCAATAGCTATGAGGGCGTCGAGGGTCATCTGCGAGACGCGGAGGTCATGTTTACGATCTCGCTGCGGCCACAACAATTTGCTCTGACGCACAACCTGTGTTGGATTCACGCACCCACGGCCGCGGTCCACCAACTGCTGTCTGCAGAATTAACGGCAAGCAACGTCGTACTCACTAATTCGCGGGAAGTGCATGGGCCGGTAGTGGCTGAACATGTGATGGCGCTGATCTTTGCGCTCGCGAAAAAGATTCCGCAGGCGACGATCTTCCAGCAGAAACATGAGTGGGGGCAGGAGGCAATCTGGAAAACCGGACAGCATCCCCGCGAAATTGCCGGCGCAACTCTGGGACTGATCGGAGTGGGAAGCATCGGCGCACGGGTGGCGCACATGGCTTCGGCTCTGGGAATGCGCGTAATCGCCGTGCGCGAGCATGTGGAGAAGGGAAGGCCGGAGGGAGTGGAGGTTGTGTTTCCCCCCTCGGCGCTAAACGACTTGCTGGGTCAATCGGATTACGTCGTAGTGGCCGCGCCGCTGATCGGGGCAACGCAGGGGCTCATTAACGCGGCCCGGTTTTCGGCAATGAAACCTAACGCCTATCTGATCAATGTCGGACGTGGGCCGCAGGTGGATGATGCCGCCCTGGTGGAGGCGTTACGTAACAGGCAGATCGCAGGTGCGGCCCTCGACGTGTTTGAGCGCGAACCGCTGCCAGCGGATTCATCGCTCTGGGGCGCCGAAAACTTGCTCATCACTCCCCACACGGCCGGTCTCACGGAGAAGCTCTGGCACCGCCACTATGAGCTGTTCTCCGACAATCTTCGCCGCTATCTCGCAGGCCAGCCATTGCGGTATGTCGTCGACAAGCAGAAGGGATATTGACCGCTCTGCTTCGTGCTACAGTTTTGTCTTTGCCACTTCACGCTGGCGATTTGCTCGACACGAAACTCATGGAATCGCGTTTCATCCTGATCCACCTGTTGTTGAAGCTGGGCGTAGCTGCAGCGGTGTCCAGCAGCCTGGTGCGATCGCTAGAGTTCAAGTCACTGCTGTTTCGCGAAGAACGCGCTCTGCGCCAGAAGATCTACCTGGTGCTTTGGTTCGGGTTGCCGATCATGGCGGGAGTGTGGATTCGAATTGGGGTAAAGACGTTTCTGGCGGGTGATCTGAGCTTTGAGACCACGCTCTTGCTCGGAGTCATTGGCGGACGCTGGGCGGGAGTGTTGGGTGGGGTGCTCATGGGCTTCCCCGCTTTGCTGCACGGCGAGTGGGCAGCAGTTCCGTTCTTGGTGCTGGGCGGGCTCATCGCCGGACAGTTGCGGACGATGGCGCTCGACAAAGACGACATCTGGTCGTTTTCTCCCTTCATCGACCTCAGTATCTATCGGCTCATCCGCCGCAATCTGCCCCGTCCACGCCTGTTCGACTGGCAGATCATGTTTTTCACGACGGTAGTGGGATTGCGTTTCGTGCAGACAGAATTGTCGCGGTATTTTTCGCGCTCCATCTTCGCCCTTGAGAGCCCAGGGAACCTCTGGCTCGAGGTCGGCATCTACGCCGCTTCCGTGATCGCGATTGGCATCGAGTTGAAGATATTCAACAGCGTCCGTATCCAGATCAAACTGGAGGAGCAGGAGCGGCTTCTGTTGCACGCGCGCATGGAGGCGCTGCAGAACCAGGTCAATCCCCACTTCCTGTTCAACACGCTGAATTCGATTTCGTCGCTGGTGCGATTCGATCCGGACATGGCGCGGGAAGTGATTTTCAAGCTGGCGACAATTCTGCGCCGCCTGCTGAACACCAGCGAAGCCTTCGCTCCGCTACGAGACGAAGTTGAATTCATCGACAACTATCTCGACATTGAAGTAGTTCGCTTCGGGCGGGATAAGCTGCGCGTGGTCAAAGAACTCGATCCCGCTTCGCTTGATGTGGTCGTGCCCAGCATGTTGCTGCAGCCGTTGGTGGAAAATTCCATAAAGCACGGCCTGTCGACCAAGGTGGAGGGTGGTAGTATCTATCTGCGCAGCCGCGTGAGTGGTGCTAGGCTGATTATCGAGGTCGAGGATGACGGCGTCGGCATGGGCGCGGCGCAACTGGAGGAGAGCAGCGGTTGGCCGGGAATGGGTATCGGTATGGCGAATATCTCTGAGCGCTTGCAGGTGCTCTACGGCGACACCGCACGCATGACCATCGACAGTCACGAAGGGAAGGGAACGCTGGTCCGGATCCGTCTGCCGCTGGTAGAGGCGGCCAGTTCAGTCCCGGAAGGTTTCTATGCCGAGCGCTCGAGCACGCGCCGGTAAAAATCCTCGTACTGCTTGACGATTTTGGTAGAGCAGAAGCGTTCTTGCGCGGCAGCGCGGGCTTGCTTTCCAATTTCCCGCAGCAGTTGGTCGTTGCCGAGCAACTCGAGCGCATAGCGCGCCATCGTCTCGACATCGCCCACATCGGCGAGATACCCGCTCTTGCCATGTTCGATGACTTCCGGGACACCACCGGCACGGGTGGCGATGGGCACGACTTCGCAGGCCATGGCCTCCAGCGCGGCGAGGCCAAAGGATTCCAGTTCGCTCGGCATCAGCATGATGTCGGCGGCGGCCACGGTTTCCTGAATCTGATCCTGTTTGCCGAGAAATAAAACGTCATCGTGAATGCCCTTCTGCACCGCCAGCCATTCCGCGACGGAGCGATCCGGGCCATCTCCGATCAGCAGGAGTCTTGACGGTATTTTTTTGTGGACGCGATCGAAGATCTCGATCACGTCGGTGAGCCGCTTCACTGGACGGAAATTGGAAAGGTGCACCAGCAGGCGCTCATTCTTGGGCGCATACTCGGCCCGCACTGGCGCAATCGCCTTCGGATCGCGATGGTACACGTCGCAATTCACCGAGTTATAAATCACCTCAATACGGTTCTTCACATCGAAGACTCGCAGAGTGCGATCCCGCAGATAGTTGGAGATAGCCGTCACCCCGTCACTTTGCTCAATCGAGTAACGGGTAATGGGTAAGTAGGAACGGTCGAGCCCCACCAGAGTGATATCGGTGCCATGCAATGTGGTGACGAACGGCAGGCGACGGCCACGCGGGCCGACCGCTAACATCTGGCGGGCCAGCAGTGCGCTCACCGAATGCGGAATCGCGTAGTGGACGTGGAGCAGGTCGAGGTCGTAGAGCTGAGCGACCTCCGCCATCCGGGTCGCCAGCGCCAAATCGTAAGGAGGATAGTCGAACAGCGGGTACCGCGAAACCTCGACCTCATGATAGTGAATGTTGGGTTCCGAACCCCGCAGCCGGATGGGCTGCGCATAAGAAATGAAATGAATTTCGTGTCCGCGCTGGGCCAGTTCGAGGCCGAGTTCGGTGGCCACGACGCCGCTTCCGCCATATGTGGGATAACAGGTGATTCCAATCTTCATGTGCGAGGGACCACCTCGGGTGACTCATGCCATTCGATGGCTGTAAGGCGCAGTGGTTGCAGATTTTACACGAACGGCGATTGCGGGTGGCCTTACCCGCCGCTTTTGTGGCCGAGCGACATTCCGGGGTCAAGCTTCTCAAGATGGGTCTGGAACCGCTTCTTACCTTCCTCAGGCAACCCGGTGAATTCGATCCCCATTCCGACTCCGGGGTCGCGGGTGCGCACGATGGCGGTAGGGGAGAGCTTTTCTTCCTCGATCCAGAAATCCACGCGCAGCGCGGTTCCCACGTTGAGTGGCATGACTGTCTCTACATAACAGCCATTTCCGCTGATGTCTGTGGCGTTGACACGCAGAGGAGTGTTCACACGCTCATCGCGCAGTTCGAGAGGGAACGAAATCTTGTGGCGGGCAAATTTTCGTCGGTTGTCCTGACGCTGCTGCGTCCGCTCCTCCGCCTTCATGTCGTTCGGGAGAACCGCGGCCCACGGGCATTCCTGGTCGACGACAAGCTGGACGCCAATCTGAGTCTTCTTCAGCGCTCCGGCGTCCACCACCCAGATAACCTTGCAGCGGGCCTTCTTGCCCTCGTACTGCACTCCGATGACATCGCCGACCTTCAGCTCAGGCTCAATGCCAAAAATGCAGGCGCCCGTCGCGCTAATGTTCTGCGCCGTGGCGTTCTGGAAGAAGGGTTGGCCATTCGCGCCCATTCCCCACACGCGAACCTTCAAGTCCAGAGTCGCACGTGGCGCTGACCCTTGGGCCGACATGAACGAAGAAGCCTCCAGTCTGCACGGAAAACTGTCGAGTTGTAAACCATCATACTACTTGCAGTTAACCGGGAATGTTACCGTAGTACCCAAGCCTCCGGGTCGAGTGGGTCGCAAACTTGCCCCGAATCTCTTATCCGACCTGACGTCAGGACCTTGAGACCAGATCCCGATAGGAAATTAATTCAATGCCCTCGCACGAAAGCAGGTCGCGGGCTGAGGGCAGTGTCAAGACGCCGAGCTCGGTCTCCCGCGAATCGCGCAGGCGGGTCTTAGCATGCTGCAGATCCGCATCGTTGTAGCCGGGGTGGCAGACAAATTCCCAGGTGCCTTCCGGGACACTCTGGGCGATTGCGTGAAACAGCCCTTCGTCGAGCGTTCCGGTAACTTCGATTCCCAGGGTACCATCCGGCGTGGCAAAACCCTCCCGGTCAACGGCATCGTGGAAGGCGCCCGCAAAGCGGCGCAGCACGCGGACTTCGGCATAGCGGGTCCATAGATTCGGCCGCGCCAGAAGTTGACTGGAGCGCAAAGGCAAGCGGGGCCCGAATGGATTCCGCAGCGCCTGCACTCCGCAAGCCGACGCCGCCCGCAGCAGGGGCCGCAGAATCTTCGGGAACAAGTGAGTGTGCTTGTGAGTATCGAAGTGCGAGGCCACGATTCCGGCGGATTGAATCTTGCGAATCTGAGCCGTGGCTTCGGCGGTGATCTCGTCGCGGTCGATGCGTCCGGTGATCGCTCGCGCGGCGAAAGCCTTGAGTCCGTCTCGGAAACGGGCGGCCGAAGTTCGGGTCGTGAGTGTGTGGAGTTGGTCGGCATGAAGAACTGGTTCGCCGTCAATGAGCACAACATGGCAGCCAACGCTCAATCGCGGGATGGTCTTGGCCTGTTGCGCGGCCTCGCGGAAGGCGAGACCGTTCGCCATCAGCGTACACGAGGTAACGATGCCGCGCGTGTGAGCCTCGACGATCGCACGGTTCACGCCGGACGTGAAACCGAAGTCATCCGCGTTGACGATCAGCCGGCGCACGTTGCCAGTCTAGCAGCAGGGAAGTTGGGAGTGCTGCCTGAGACGTTACGTGAATGTCAACGGTAGCGTCGTCTGAGAGTCAGTGTCGAGTGTTTGACCGCTTTTTCAGGCCTCGCGTATACTCGCGAAAGCGCGGTCCGCGACGGATGCCCCTCAGAATTGAGTTCCGACCGGCGCGACGGCTTGGTCGCGCGCGGGCCCGAGGGGCGGTTAGCTCAGCTGGTTAGAGCGCCTGCCTTACAAGCAGGAGGTCGCAGGTTCGAGTCCTGCACTGCCCACCAATTCTCCGAAGCTCCAATAAAATCAGCGGCTTAGGATTCCTGAAAAGTCTGGATACACTTTCTGGATACACTTTTTTCAGAAATCCGCAATCTTCCAGCCAGAGACGCAGTATTTACAGATTAGAGGAATACTGCATGCCGCCCCTGAAAGTCACGCTCTACATCCGCATCACGACGGCGGAAGGCAAGCGCAAAATGTGCAAGCCCGCCTACGCTTCCCGTGGGCGGCTCAAACCGCTCCATGCGCAAGGGTTTGGGCACCAGCCGGACGGCGAATACTACCTGCGCTACGCAGGCAAATGGGAGGCGGTCGGCAACGACCCGTATGTCGCCTACGACCGACTCGAACAACGTAAGGCCGAACTGAGGCAGTCCGCACGTACAGATGGTGCTGATTCGCCGGGGCAACCATCAGGGGCAGTGAAGCCCCAACCTGCGCGGGCCACAACACTCGATGCCGCAATCGCTGAATACCTCACGACCGGGAAGGCGGCTGAGAAGAACTGGCGCAAGCACACGCGGCAATGCTACACGTTGGGTTTGAAACTCTTTCGCGAGTCCTGTAGCAAGGTCTATCTCAACGAAATTGACGGCAACGACCTGCGGCAGTTCAAAGTCTTCTTGCGGAAGCAGCAGACGCGGACGAAGACGGTCAAAAAGCCAATCGATGACCGCACGGTATGGAATCATTTCAACAACGTCGTCGCATTCCTGAATTCCTACGGGCTGCGAAACTTGATTCCGCAGAGCGAATGGCCGACCTACGAGGAGAAGCCTCCCGAATCGGCTGGCGTAATTGAAACGCGCTGAGGGAAATCCGTTTCTCCTCCACCCCAGCGTACACTTCATGCATGCTTGCCGTTTATCCCAGTGACCGCGTTTTCATTCTCACCGGGGCAGGTGTTAGCGCGGAGAGCGGCATTCCGACCTTCCGGGGCGTGGGCGGACTCTGGCGGAATTACCGGATTGAGGAGGTCGCGTCCCCGGAGGCTTGGCACCGCGATCCACGGTTGGTCTGGGAGTTCTATTCCATGCGTCGGCAGGCGGCTTCGGCAGCGAAACCGAATCCAGCGCACTTTGCTCTCGCCAAACTTGAAGACGCACTGCAAGACCGACTTTTCGTCTGCACCCAGAACGTGGACAGCCTTCACGAGCGGGCGGGTTCGGGAAACGTCGTCCACATGCACGGAGAGCTTTTCAAAAGCCGCTGCGACACTTGTGACCGCCCTCCGTTTGACGACACGAATCTCTACGAGCCGCCAGCCGAGATACCCCGGTGTGAGTGCGGCGGACGAATTCGTCCTCACATTTGCTGGTTCGGCGAAGTGCCGTTCGAGTTGGATCGAATCTATGCTGCGCTGGACGAATGCACCGTGTTCATCGCAGTGGGAACCTCAGGCGTAGTCGAGCCCGCCGCCAGCTTTGTCGCCCAAGTCAATGATCGTGCGCGGACAATCTATGTGGGACCGGAGAACCCTGCGAACGTATCCACGTTCACGGAATGCCATTTGGGAAAGGCGGGTGAGGTTTTGCCTGCCTTCTTTCGCAGATTGTGCCCGTGAGCGGCTGTTGCAGCGTATTGCATTCGGGCAGGTCTCTCTTTAGGACGGAAATGTCAAACCGCTGCGTTGTCAACGCACCATTGATGGAAACAGGTCAGCGCACACGCTAAAATAAACTCCCGCTTATCGTGCTGTTTAGAAAAATGAAAAGGGCAGCCTTTGGTATTCGGATGCACTCGGGTTGGGGGGTGCTCGTTTGCATCTCCGGCGATCCTGCCGCTCCTGAGGTAGTTGATCGAAGACGCATTGTCGTCGCCGAACCCACAATGGAAGGCGCGAAACAGCCCTATCACTTTGCGGAGACGCTGCCGCTTGAGGAAGCCGAGCGCCATCTTCAGAAATGTGGAGCGGTTTCGGAACGCCTTGCGTTAAAGGCTATACGCGACGTGTTGGAGGCGGTGATTGCGCGTAATTATCGGATAGTCGGCTGCGCGATGCTACTTGCCTCCGGTCGCGCATTACCTGCCCTTCCTAGAATCCTAGCCTCACACGCTTTGGTGCATACAGCCGAAGGAGAGTTCTTTCGGAGGGTTGTTCGCGAAGCATGTGAACACTGCCGCCTCTCTGTCGAGGGTTTTCGCGAGCGCGAACTGGATCAGCGTGCGAACGCGACATTCGGGAAGGCTGCGGCTGGTGTTCGCCAACGCATCTCCAGTCTTGGAAAGACTGTGGGTTCGCCATGGACGCAGGACGAGAAGGCTGCCGCGCTCGCGGGGTTGATGGTATGCGACAAAAAACATTGAGAAACGTATCGTAGTGCAAGCCTTACGCCACCACCGCAGAAGCTCTCTCGATTGGCTGTTTCGCGGGAGCCAGTGCGATCAGAGCTATCCCGATGACAACGAAGAAACCCACACCCATCAGTTCTCTGCGTGGGATCAGATTGAGAGACGCCTGCACCGTCATAATTGCAGCGTGAGCGAAACTCGACCACGCCGTGAAAGCGATCAAGCTGCGATTCGCGGACGGGTTGCGGGCTGCCAGCAGCAGGAAAATGCCGAGCGTTACATAAAGGCTCATCATCATCGCCAGCGCCGGGTCTTGCTTGACAAACACCATCAAGGGATAGACGCCAGCCGAAAACAGCAATCCCACCATCACAAGCACTACCTTCAGCGCCCGTTCTCGACGCATGGTGCCCTCCTAGAGCCGACCTCAAGCTCGTACACAGGATCATACGTTTGGCAGCCGACGTAGATCAGTAAATACTCCATACGCCCGGTGTCACGACCTCCAGCAGATGACCGTCTGGGTCGCGGAAGTACAGCGCC
>Ga0209698_10000587_pt1 | contig 41726 bp, 66 predicted proteins | sample LitLauG_LLR_2012_FD_187203 | JGI IMG/M metagenome (GOLD analysis project Ga0209698, IMG submission 187203) | Freshwater sediment microbial communities from Pennsylvania, USA - Little Laurel Run_MetaG_LLR_2012 (SPAdes) (version 2) | ecosystem: Environmental > Aquatic > Freshwater > Creek >... | reverse complement strand
AGGTATGGCCCAGGAACCATCGGCTCGATCCGGGCGCCTACTATAGGCTTGCTGTCTTTTTGATCCTCATGAATCCATTTCATTCACAAACCTCTTCGTCTTCTTCTGATTCGAGAATGTCTTTGATCGCTTGTTTTGCGGTTCTGCCATTCGTCTTTCCGATGTGAATATAAGCTGACTTTGATTCAGACAACTCAAAGATTGAACCAGCGGCGTCCACGATGTAGGAACGACCATCAGCTATGAATTCACCTCTCTCATTTGATTTCGCTTTTCGAACTTTCATTTCACTCTCCCTTTGCTCTATTGATTAAATTTCGAATGAGGGTCTGCCACTGATGTTTATCAAAGTTCTGGTCAATGACCATCGATAAAGACAAGGCCTCTAACATTGAGAGCATGTCCGGTGCCATAGCAATGAGCCGAGCATTGTAGTCGTTAAAATCTGAATCCTGAAGCCAAACTTTTGCCACCATTTGGCCATTGAAACCGCTAGATGGTAGGCCGCGGATACAAACATGCGCACCATCGTTATCCTGAAGGTGCCACGGGCCAGGTGTGTGTTTCTTCATTTGATACTCCCTTTCACTTTCCGCTTCAGCGGTAGTTGGTATTTGTTATCGAGCTCATACTTGACCAGCATGTCGAAAGCCTCGTTGACGGTTTGAATGTTCGCCTGTGTCCAGTAGTTCCGTTTTGCAATCCTCTTGAGCTCGGTGATGCTGATGTTTGTCTCATGGAGAGGTTCCAGCAACGAGATCACCAGCAAGAGCTGATAGATCTCGTCTGCTTTTGGGCTGAAGGCTTTCCTCATTCCTCGGAGTCCCCGCGGAGTTGAGCAACCAGAGCCACGGTGTTGATGTCCAGAAATTTGATCTTGCGATAAGCTTGTTCCAAGCTCAGCGTGCAGTCAGTTTCATTGCCTTTTGAATCAGTTGGGCCCGTGATGTATCCATTCCCAGCAACTGGACTGTGACCGCCTTGGAACATGAAGAAGTGCTTCGGTTGACCCATGAGGCCTTCTTCGTTCACGAAGACCTCATCATTCGTGATCAGATACCCAGCGCGTTCAATCAGCCCACCGACGAGCTTCTGACAATCCTCAAGAGAAGACACAGTCCCCTCTCTGACCTCTCGTTTTTCTGAGTCGATGATGATGACTCTAGTTTGTTTCATTTTTCACCTCTGCACTCAACTCATCAGAATAGGCTTCATACAACTCAATTGTCCTAGCCTCATCAAGATCCTGGTATTCAACAACTGAGCTATGAATTAACTCAAAAGCAGATTCATCGGCTAATTCATACTCTGAGTTATCTAGTCCATCTGAGATCATAGCTCTCAGTTCAGCCAGGATGGTATCGACCGCTTGCATTCTTTCAGCTTTGCTTGGCATTCTTGCCTCCATGAATACAATATATCAATATATATTAAAAAAGTAAATAACTAAATAATATATTGTCTCAACTTGACACAGGCTCAGGAAAAACGTGTATATTCTACGCATGGCAAAGAAGAAGACACCGAATGATAAGGTCGTCCGGATAGCCTGCAAGGGCGCCGGCACGTTGGCGATCAACCTCTTGACTCCACTGCAGGGCGAGCTCAAGACCCTGCCCGATGAGAACTACCAGCGGCTCAAGCGCGAGATCGAGGCCGATGGGTTCATCGAGCCAATCTCGATCTGGGAAGACCCGAAGTCCGGCAAGGTGTTCGTCCTGAATGGCCATCAGCGGCTCGAGGTTTTGAATCGCATGAAGGCCGACGGATGGAAGATCCCGGCGGTGCCAGTGAGCTACGTCGAGGCGTCGAACGTGAACGACGCCAAGAGGAAGATTCTCGCGATGGCCTCTCAGTATGGAGTCGTTGATCAGAAAGCTTTGTTTGATTTCACAAACGACCTTGGACTTTCTTCGGATGAGATCGCATCGCACTTCTCATTTGCTGATTTCGACATGGACCGATTCACTAAAGGCTTCTTTCCGGATGCGACTGTGATTGGTCAGGACGTATTCACACCACAAGAGGAAACTAAAGAGGTCACATTCACCGCTAAGGTTAAGGAGAAGCATGGCAAAGAGTGCCCGAAATGCGGCTACAAGCTCGAAGACTAAGTTACTACTTGGCGACAACATCGCTTCCATGCGAAAGCTGCCTGACAATTCAATCGATGCGATCGTGACCGATCCACCCTATGGACTCAGCTTCATGGGCAAGTCATGGGACTATGATGTTCCATCGGTCGATATGTGGAAAGAGGCGTTTCGCATTTTGAAGCCAGGCGGTCACGTTTTGTCATTCTCTGGAACTCGGACCTATCACATGATGGTCATTCGCATGGAGAATGCTGGGTTCGAGATTCGCGACATGTTGTCTTGGCTCTATGGCTCAGGCTTTCCAAAGTCTCACAACGTGAGCAAGGGAATCGATGCTTGGTTGGGTGTCGATCGAGAAGTAGAATCAACAAGGCCTCTTCAAGGAACAGCGCGACCGAATAAAGGAACGAAGGGTTCACATGGCGCTGCAAAGACTCGCGGTGCAAATGATGGTTATGTTCCTACTGAGGGAGCGATGTATGAGATCACCAAGCCCGCTTCGCCCGCTTCGCTAAAGTGGGATGGATGGGGAACAGCACTCAAGCCAGCATGTGAGCCGATCTGCCTTGCAATGAAGCCCTTGTCGGAATCCTCGGTGGCCGAAAACGTGCTCAAATGGGGAACTGGATCTATCAACATCAATGGTTCAAAGATTGGTGATGAAAGGCGGACGAATACCAGCGCCAGCGCCATATTCGGATCGGTCATGCAGAGAGGTCCGTCAAGTGAAACAATTGGACGATGGCCGGCCAATGTCCTGCTCGATGAACAAGCAGGTGAAATGCTCGGAGAATCTAAGCGCTTCTTCTATGTTGCCAAAGCTTCAAAAGGAGAACGAAACGCTGGATGCGAAGATCTTGATGTCGGAATTGTAAATAAGTCTTGTCCTCCAGGATCAGCTGGATCTAATTCACCTCGTGCCGGTGCCGGTAGAACGGGATTAACTCAAAACATCCACCCTACGGTAAAACCAGCAAAGCTGATGGAATACCTCATTCGCTTGATCACACCACCAGGCGGCATCGTTCTTGATCCATTCATGGGTTCAGGAACGACCGGCATCGCGGCCAAGCGTCTAGGGTTTAACTTCGTCGGATGTGAAATTGACCCTCAATACATGACAATTGCCGAAAAGCGGATTGCTGCGGTCAAGCCTGCTTAGCATTCCATTTGCGATAGTATGAACGACCGCGAGTGTATCGCTCCTTCGCTGCAGCTATGGTTTTCACCTTCGGCAACTTGAAATGAGCGATGCATGCCTGAATCAACCGATCGCTGATTGGCACTGACTGAGAGCTTTCAATGTGCCGAGCGAATGCCTCTGAGCACTTGATCGCTTTTGCCATTTCTTTGAGCGTTTCACCCTTGCTATCTCTTGCCTCACGAATAAGCTTTCCGAGTCTGTCCATATTGCCTCCTACGCAATGTTTTGCCATAGGTATGAGCATGGTCATAGAAAATACGACAACGCGTGTCATTTTTACACGTTTTCGGTTTATTCTGATCAAGGTTTGAGTATAAGAGATCAAATTTTTAAATGGCTCCTCGAGGGACAAGCTCGGGGGGCTAGTGTTCTCTGATGAGCCTGGCAGCCCTCAGAGATCGCGACGATAGGGTGATATCGTGTACCGCTTGAAACGGTTCATAACAACCCCTCTCGAGATTGTAAAACTGATTTTACGGAGGGGACAAAGTGTCCAAATATGCCTACGAAATAACCATCCCCAATTGGGAAAAACACAACGGAAAGCAGAAGCGAGGTCACACTCATTTCATGGTCTCAAAGCGCATCTTTGACAACGAAATGATATCAAAATGCAATGCAGTTGAGTTCAGAATGTATCTGTATTGCCTTGCGGTTGCTGCTGACTTCGCGTCGGGTTCCATCTCACTTCATGCTGGAATGCTGCCGAGATACCTGCGAGTTGGTGATGGATTGCTGTCAAAATGCCTCGAGTCGCTTGAGAGATATCAATTACTTAAGGTATCAAAAACCGCCCTTACTAGACATTACATTACATTACAAGACAAGACAGTACATGACATTACAAGAAGTTCCAGCGAGGTCGAAGGACCTCCACTGGAGCCCGTTCAGCATTCGCTCGATCCTGAACCGAAAAACGAGCTTGTTCTCGTGAAACCGCAGAGGCCAAAGAAGCCTAAAAAAGAAGCAGCCGAAGTTGAAGGCAACCGAGCCGTCTGGCAATCGTATCGCGATGCGTTCGTGAAACGATGGAACCTCGAACCGAAACGAAACGCCACCGTGAACGGTCAGGTCGCACAGCTCGTGAAACGACTCGGGGCCGAGGACGCGGTCGCGGTCGTGAAGTTCTACGTCGAGCACAACAAGTCGTTCTACCTGCAGAACACCCACGCGTTCGGTTATTGCCTGAAAGACGCCGAGACGCTCTACACGCAGATGAAGCGGAACCAGCCGATCACGCAGACTCACATCCGGCAGTACGAGAAGCAGGACGAGTACGACGAGACGATCCGAAAGATCTACGAGGAGGGGATATGAGCTGGACTCAGGAGCAAAGAAACGAGTTCGCGGCGAGGTTGGTGCAGACCGCGAAGCTGTACGATCGCCAGATCGACACAGGAGTGGCCCGCATGGTGGTGGAGGACGTCGAGGACCTCGACTTCGAGAAGTGTTTGAATGCGCTCACGGTCTATCGTCGTGACCCGAAGAACAAGACCTGGCCGAAGTCATCAGACGTGAGGGCCATCGTGTGCCCGGTCATGACCCCGGACGCTCAGGCGAACGAGGCGGCGGCGCGGATACGTGAAGCCATCGGAAAGTTTGGGTGGCCTGATCCGGTCGGTGCCCGGAAGCACATTGGCGAGCTCGGGTGGAAGGTCGTCGAACGCTCCGGTGGGTGGCAGTACCTTTGCGAGAACCACGGGTCGGAACTCAACGCGCTGACTTATCACGCACAATCGCGGGATCTCGCGAAAGCGCTTATTGAGGCCCAGAACGCCGGGAAGCTGGACCAGCCAATCTCACTAGGGTCGACACCGAAAAATGCGCTGGAGGGCCGGGGAACGAGCAATTCGGGCCTGATCAACGTACCGGCGAGCAAGTGGATTCAACAAACCAAGAAGGAGACGAAAGATGAATGAACTGATAACGAAGCAATTTCAAAACGACGAAATAAGAATGCACGTAGATGAGGCAAGTGAGCCTTGGTTCGTCGCTAAGGACGTTTGCGATGCATTGGGGTTGAGGGTTGCGCTGGCAACGAAGAGATTGGACCAAGACGAGGTCTCTTCAAGAGACCTCGTTGATTCCGCAGGAAAGAGACAAGCCTACACGGTAGTAAACGAATCAGGGCTTTATTCTTTGATAATGGGATCGCGTAAAGAAGAGGCGAAGAAATTCAAGAAATGGGTTACGTCCGATGTGCTTCCATCAGTCCGAAAAACAGGAAGCTATAGTTCAGGAATGACCCACGCAGAGCAGCTCCTCGCGTACGCCCAGCAAATGGTCAATCAGGAGAAGATTGCGGCCAGGACCAGCGCCGAACTGAAAAAGACCGTCGTTCGTGTCGATGTGGTCGAGGAAAAGGTCGAGACGCATGCGAAGCAGCTAGAGAGCATGCAGCGAATCCGAAAGGGCGACAATCCGGTCCCATACGGATGCATCACTCTCCCCAAGATTAGAACCAAGTACTTCCACGGCCTGTCAGAGGCGAACATCAGCAAGTTCTTGGCCTTCATCGGTCACCCATTCACCCCGACCCAGTATCAAGACTCTGAAGGTGTCAACTATCAATCGAAGAACTACCACGAGAACGGTTTGGCCACCGCGTTCGATCGATTGATCGATGGCTTCGAGTTCGACAAGGAGACGCCACAACGCCTCTACTTCGAGCACCCCGATCTCGGGACCTATTGCTTCAAGATAGATGAGCTCACAGAGGACGACTTGAACAAGCTGAGATCTAAAATGAGTGTTTACTAATTTAAAATTAATGAGTATGACAACCTGAAACGCACACAAGAATTTGTGCCGAAACGGAAGGAGTCCGAATGTCGGACATTGTCAGCATCAGAATCAAGAACTTCCTGGGGATCTCGGACGTCGAGATCAAGCCAGGTCACATCAACCAGATCACGGGCCGTAACGGCCAGGGGAAGACGTCGATCCTCAAGGCGCTCGGGATAGCCGCCGAGGGATCCACAGATGGAGCGATGGTGAGGAATGGCGAGGAGGCTGCGGAGATCCTCGTCGAGCTCTCCGACGACACCAAGATCCGTAGACGCATCCACAATACTGGAAGACAGTCGACGATGGTCACGAAGGGGGACTTCGAGGTGAAGGCGCCCCAATCATACCTCGACCAATTGTTCGATTCTGCCGCGTTCAATCCGATCGAACTGTTGGATCCGAAGAAGAGGAATGAAGCCATCCTCTCCGCGATCAACCTGAGGGTGACTGCGGACGACATCGCTGCAGCACTGGATATGAAGCCGGAGGAATTGCCCCCGGTGAACTTCGATCAGCACGGCCTGAAGGTCATCGACGACGTACACAAGTACATGTACCAGCGACGTGCTGAGGCGAACAAGGACGCGATCGACAAGGAAGTGCGCTTCAAGGTGAAGTCCGCCGAGCTCGTGAATCACGAGCAGCCGCTGATGAGCTGGGATGACCTCGAGAGGGAGGCGGTCAGGTGGAACGCGACGATGACGAAGATCACCAAGAACAAGAAGGAGCAGGAACTCGCGATCAAGCAATCGCTGAAGGTCGAGGAGGAGATCAAGCGCGCCGAGGCCACGGTCATCGCGTTGGATGCCGAGCTCGACAGCATGGGCGCGGAACTGGAAAAAAAAATAGATGAATTGAGGCTGAGGTATTCTGAGAGGTCTCAGAACATCGATGGCCGGAAGCATGAAATATTCGCATCCATCGCGAGACTGAAGTCGATGCCGGAGCCGGAGATCCAAGACTTCGAACAGTTGGAGGAGGTTATGCGGCGGGAAAGGTTCGCGCTCGACATAGCGAAGAAGGAACTAGAGACGTACGAGGCACAACAGGCGCAGAAGAGAGCCGTCGATGAGCTTCAGTCGATATGCATGACGGCGAAGATGTTCGCTCAATCGCTGGACTACAAGGTCCGTTCGCTCGCGGGCCCGATCAAGCAGAAATTAATGTCATCAGTTCAGATGCCAGTGAAGGGCCTCGAGTATCGTGACGGTGAGTTCCTGCTCAACGACGTCAGGGTCGAGAACCTGTCCACCTCAGAGTCCATGCGTCTCGCCGTGGCCATCGCACGAGCTCACGCTAAGAAGGTGAAGATCATTTGCATCGATGGCCTCGAAGCACTCGATGAGCAGACTTGGAGGGCCTTCCTGGATGAGACCAAGGATGACGGGTTCACGTATTTTGTTTCAAAGGTCGGTGACCCTCTCCCTGGATCACCAGCCATAATTATGTCGAACGGGAAAATAGAAAGGACTTTGCAATGAACGAAGAACAGAAGACCCTACAGCCGAGGCATTTTGACAAGATCAAAGAGCTCAATCAAAACGGGATGTCGTACAAGGACATCGTCGAGCATCACTTCCCTGATTTTGTGAAACTAAATGGATCACCGATCCGCGAAGTGGACATGTCGAAATTCATGATCAAGATGGGCTATAGGATTCAAAAAAAATGTAACAGGCCGAACAAATCAAAGAAAAAGGTCGTCACATTAGAAAGACAAAAAAAAGCTGATCAACCGAAGCCGAAAGATTGGACAGATCGAGCTCATGAAAGAGCTGTACTTGATGAACTATTTGAGAATGTTTTTGAGATACTCGCGATGAAACTTAGTGCCGAAAAAAGGGTGAAGTTGATCCTCGCCCTTCTCGGTGAATGAACATGGTACCAAAGAAGATAGACATCGCGATCGGACTGTTGTCAGTCATCGCGATCACAACAAATTTATTGCTCATCGCCCTATGGCTGATGATCGGGAGGAACAATGAGGACAGTGGAGTTCAACAACGGGAGAAGCAAAGGGTACTTCGTCGGGTACTTCCAGCTGAAGGCGGGTCTCGTCGCTATGGTAGAAACGTTCGAGGGCCAAGTGGTGAAGGTCCCGACGAGCGAGATCAGGTTCACTGATCGTGATCACCTGCCGGTTTGTTTCGTGGTGTTCAAGGACCCATCAGACTTCCCTGGCCAGTACGTGATCAGGAAGCAAGTGGGGCAAGAAATGCGCGACGTGATCGCGAAGGGGAAGACCATCGAGTCGGTCGTGAAGAAGCTCCCGAATGGCCTCACGAAGTCGGCGCCAGCTGAGAACGACCACAAGTCCATTGTCGAGGTCTGGAGATGACCCTCCGTGAAGCCTTGTTGAGCGGGCTGCCGTACAAAAGGTCAGGGGATGACCGCTGGATCCGCCCGAGCGAGTTCGATGAGTTCAAGAGATTTACGATCGATGAGGTCATCTTCGACGACTATCAGACGCTGAAGGAATCGACGTTGCGATTGGAAAAAGCGAGCAATGAAGAATGAGGACGTGATTTTTTTATATCGTCGCTTTTTTGATCGTCGTCTTGTTCATATTTTTGGTTTTTAACCCACCAGCTGAGGAGAAAGAAAATGACACTGAAAGAAGCGATCGAAAGTGAGGTGGGCCAATGAATGAAACCCAAAACACTATTTTTTATATTGTGGCGTTTTTCATTTTGGTGGTTTTTGTCTTTTTGATTTTTTACAATTCCGAAACAAAAAGGAATACAATGACTGAATTGTCTAAACGAGAATTTTTTTGACAAGATGCTCGAGGAAATGACTTTTACAAAGAATTCAGAGTCACGGACTCAATCATTATGAGGACTGTGCTAATTCATCTTATGAAGACAATGAGTGCAACTGTGGAATGGAAAAAATTGAGAAATTGATTTATTTGGCTTTAGAGGAAGGGGGCGCGGATGAGTGAGGTGAAAGAATGGTGGACCTATGCTAGTCATCTTTTTGATTTTGAACCAATGGCTTATGAATCTATTGTTCACGTTGTTGAAAAGAAACACCTCGACGCTGCGAATGAACGTATCAAAAAGCTCGAAGAGGCTTTGCGAAAAATTGCTTTTGAAGACGAAAATAATTCGAATTTTAATTTTGCTCATCAAGAAGCTCAATATTATATCGATACCGCACGGGATGCGCTCAAATGAGCGCTAGTTCTATCTATTGAAATCACTAGTTCTATCTAGTGACGAGTGAATTCATATATTTGAACTTTCAAAAGCTCAAAAAATCAGAATTTTTTATTGTATACATCGACCTATTTTTAAAATAAAAAATAGCCAACCAAGAAGGAGAGTCAGCATGTATCAAGAAGCCAAAGAATGGTGCAAAAAAAATGGCATCAAGTATGAGTCTACTGGCCCAAAGGGCGGAGAATACATCGACCCGAACGCCCACAAGTGCGATAGGTGCGAGATCCGGGAATATGATTTACAGCATCTCTCGAAGAGGTACATCCAGCAGCAGGAGCGGATCGATCGCCTGATGGCGAGCCTCAGGTTCTACGTCCAGGCACACTCAGAGGCCCAAATAAAGTTCATGGAGTACGTCAGCACAGGGGATCACCAATGACCCCGAATTTCATACCGTCTTCTGGATTTTTTTTCGATTGCTGGAGCCCAGAGATGTCGGATGAGGAATACCATGCGGACACGACGGCGATAGGTTCATCGAGCGTCAGGGCCGCCATGAGCTCACTCAAACTGTTCCATGGCATCGTCATCCAGGGAAAAAAGATCGAGGCATCGCCAGCGATGAAGCTCGGTAGCAAGATCCACATGGCAGTGCTCGAGCGCGAGAGGTTCATGCACACTCACAGGGTCATGCCGGAGTTCACCGGGCTGACTCAAAAGGGAGAGGTGTCGACGAGATCAAAGGAGGCCAACGAGAAGCGCGCGCTATGGCTCTCCGACCTCCCGAAGGATTGCGTGGTGGTCACGCAGGACGAGCTCGAGATGATGACCGGGATCGCCGAGTCGATCATGCAGCACCCGCAGGGCAAGGATGTGCTCAGGGCTATGGTCCCGGAGGTCCCAGGATTCTTTTTGGATAATGAGACAGGCATCAGATGCAAAATAAAGCCGGACCTCCGACGCGAGGACGGGTCGGTCTTCATAGATTTGAAGACGACGAAGTCATGCGAGCAGTTCGCTTTCGGGAAGCAGGTCTTCGGCGAGATGAGGATCGACATCCAATTGTTGATGTACGCGAAAGGAATCGAGGCGATCACAGGCAAGTTCCCGCGAAGGATCATCATCCTCGCGGTCGAAAAGGTTTGGCCGTACGAGGTCGCCGTGTACTCGTACAACCGAATCCAGCTCCAGCAGGCGGAGACGGACTACCATGCGACCCTGAAGAAGATCAGGCATGCGGTCGATCATAATCACTGGCCGATGAGACAACAATCGATCCAGCCTGGACATGTGCCGGAGTGGTTCATCAGAAATTCAGTTGAGAGAGAGGATATAGAGCTATGAGCGAACAAGAGGCGAAAGAAGAAGTGAAGACAGTGACAGTGAAGCCGATCGGCATCGGGTCCCATGGAGACTTGATGTTCAGCGACCACACTGAGTTGTCACGCGCAGCGAATTTGATGATGAAGTTGAAGATGGCCCCGGAGCACTTAAGGAAGGAAGGGGTCGAGGCCGTCGCGGCGGCGATGCTGTTCTGTCGCCAGTTCGGCCTCCCAGACAAGGCGATGGGTGAGATGGCGTGGGTGAAGGGGAAGCTCACACAGTTCGGATCCCTCGTGACCGCTCTGGCAGAGAGGCATCCACAATATGGGGACAAGCGGGAGTTCTTCCTGGACGAAGAGCAAGAAGTGATCTGCTCAACAAACAAGAACTTGCACAAGGCTGCATGGGCGGCGGTCTGTATCGTCAACAAAAAGGGCTCACAAATATCAAACGAGTACGTGTTCACCATTGATGACGCGAGGAAGGCTGGCCTCCTGTCGAACCCGACTTGGGAGAAATACACGAAGGACATGCTCATGCACAAGGCTCGGGCCAGGGCCCTGAGGTCAAACTATGCATCGGCATTAAATGGGGTTGCGTACCACGAGGATGTCATGGAAGCATTTGAGAAAGACGTGACTCCTCCGAAGGAGTCCATGGAGGATGTGATCAATGACCTCGCGACATAAAGTGCAGCCAAGGATCAAGAACAAGACCAGGCTTTACGCCCTTTACAAGTACGAATCAGAGGTCGGCATCGCTTCGTTCGACACTTGGCAAGAGTACATCGCATGGAAGACCGAGACCAAATGCGAGATCTGTAAATTGGTCAGGGGGTTCGAAAGGGACCCGGACCATGGTCGGACGTATGGATAAGCACAAGGCGCGAGACTTCTTGGCCGTGAAATACAAGAGGCTTGATGATCGCAGGGCGAATGAGAGGGAGATCCTCAGGGTCATGGTCGAGGAATGGCTCTCGAAGGGGAACAAGATCAAGTACATAACGACAGAGGAAATGGCCGAAAAATTCTCTCGTCCGAGGAGGCCCTTCCCAGAAATGAAATGGAAGACAGCATGATTTATGCTCAGATGTATTTAGTTTGTGGCTTTTTGTTCTACGTGATCATCACGACATACTATTGCCTAAAATATGGGAGCATCGGGAACTTCTGGGTCCCGAACAAGCCCTTCCTCTATTCATTGTCGGCCGCTACCTTGAGTCTTTTTGTCTCATTGATTGGATGGCCTTTTCTGATCATGGCCGAGTACATCGATCGCGAGCACAACAGCGAGCAGGAAAAAATCAACATGGTGAGGATGGATCGGGCCACCCGTCGGAGGATGCGGAGATGATCTGTGCCTCGACTCAAGACCTCGACTTCGCACTGGTCGCGAAGAAGGCCAATGACCTGATGACTGAGCTCAAGTCCAGAGTCGACTCGATCACGCGCAGAGGGGCATTCGAGGAATTGGATGACGAGCAAGGCCTCAAGTTCACGGCCGCGTTCATCCGCGGATTCTACATGCTCAAGATCCGACAACTCTACTTCCTCGACGATCGTGACAGCCTTTTCGCGATCCTCTATGTATCTGAGCAATTGGGATTCAACGAATACCCGATTTGACTCCTCACGCATACACTGCGCATGATCAAATCATGGACCTAACATTCTGGCTCAACGGATTCCCTCTACCTCCGACCGTCAACAAGTCACTTATGCCGATCGCCGGCAAGGTGAAGTTCACATCCAAGGGGAAGCCATATCGTCAAGGCAGGATGGTCAAGACGAAGGAATCGAAGCAGTACGTGCAAAGGTGCCTCCAGTGGGCCCTCATGAACAACGAGGCCGTCTCGAGGATGAAGGCGTCGCTGCACGATCATCGAAATGCACAGAACGCATCGGGAGAGAAATTCGCGCTCAGGGTCGATTGCTGGTTCGTGTTCCACGTGGAACGCTTGAACCATGAGAATGCTCCCGACGCCGACAACCGGCTGAAGCCATGCCTGGATGCCCTCAAGATGGTCCTGGAGCTTGACGACGTCCATTATTTCGCCTCATCTTCTGAGAAGGTATCAACAACCAAGAAGGAACAAGAATGCACGATCATCCGGATAACCCCGATGACCCCAAGAACGGTAGATCAGATCAGAGCCCAGATGATGAACGAGGCTATCTCGTCCAAAAGCTGAAGGTCGGCGACATCCTGATGGTTGGAGACTCAGCGATCCACGTGAATGAGATCGCATTCCGTCAGGTGAAGGTCGCGATTAAAGCGAAGAGGGATGTAAAGGTCCGACGTCTGCCTTAAGATAAGGCATAGGAGCACCAAGAAGTGGGCGGTAAACTCAAGAACCCTCGACATAGAAGATTCAAAGGATCAGGGCGTCTGCCGATGCTCGAGCTCGACCCGACGATCGAAGACAAGATCCTGAACGCCATAAAGATCGGCGCTCCAGTAGAGACTGCTGCCGCTTTTGCGGGCATATCGTATGATACAGTGAGGATGTGGGTGATCAAGGCGAAGGAGGACCCAGAGTCGCCGCACGCCGCATTTCTAGCGAAGCTGCATAAAGCCTTGAGCGAGTACGAGATGCGCGACATCAGCGTACTCGATGCCCACGCGATGGGACGACCAGCGAAATTCTTGATGAAGCCCGTCGTCGACCACGAGGGGAAGGTCATATTCGAGAGCCCAGGCAAGCCATTGATGGAGCCTGTGCTCAACTCCGAGGGAAACCCAGTCATCCAGCAGTCGGAGATCAAGTCCGATTGGAGGGCCGCGATGGAGCGATTGAGCAGGAGGATCCCGAGATCATGGAGACGGCAGGACTCGCTGAACGTTAACATGATCACCGACCCGGTCCTCACGTTTGACAACAAGGCACCTGAGACGAAGGAAGCAGTTTCGTTCGAACAACGAGTGGCGATCGCGATGCAGAAGCTGGAGGAGGATGTTTAAGGACCTCGAGCGCTTCTTTTTTCAATTGATCGAGTATGTGAACTTCTGGACCGTCCCCGAATATAGTATTTACTATGAGCGCTCGCGGCCCTATCGTAAACGAAACAGAGGAGGCCACATGGCTAAGGAAGATGTTGTAGCAACTCAATTGAAGTCCGTACAAGATGCTGAAGTTCAAGCCCTCGAATCAGCGCTCGGCGCGTGTTTCGATGCCGGAGCAGCTTCGGTCGTTGTGCCCGACGTTTCGGCACTGAACGCGAAGATCGCGCAGGACGCCGCTGACCTCGCAGCTGCACAGGCCAAGGCTCAGTCCGATCTGGCAACACTGCAAGCGGCTCTCGACGCTGAGACAGCGAAGGAGACGATGGAGGCGAATTCAGTCCAGGCATTGAAAGACAGAGTGACCGCAGTTCAGGCATCCCTCGATCAGATCAAGGCATTGATCCTCGGGACGGTCGCACCGGCGGCTCCGGCAGCTCCTGTCGATCCAGCTCCCGCAGCACCAGCAGCACAGTAAACAAAAATGGGGGCCATCCGTGGCCCTTGAAAATATTTTATGGGCAAGATGCGCTATGGACGAATATTATCTCGCCGCTGCGAAGCGGAATTGTACCAGATCACACCTATTTTTCACCCGGTACTTCTACAAAATGAGGACCGGGTCGAAGTTCATCTGCAATTGGCATCACGAATATATCTCAGAGGTCATCGACCGAGTGATCGGTGGAGAGCTCCAGAACGTGGTGATCAACGTCGCACCCGGTTCATCCAAGACTGAGCTCGTCGTCATCAACCTGATCGCCCGCGGATTGGCGTTGAACCCGAGGGCGCGGTTCTTCCATCTGTCATATTCGGATCAACTGGCCCTGCTCAACTCACAGATAGCTAAAGACATCGTCTCGAGCGAGGAGTTTCAGGCTTTATGGCCGCTGAGGATCGCTGGCGACACGAAGTCGAAGAAGCGATGGAACGTCGTCACTGAGGACGGAAAGAGGGCCGGCGGCGTCTATGCAACATCATTGTCTGGTCAAGTCACCGGGTTCCGTGCCGGGCACATGGAGCCGGGGTTCAATGGGGCGATCATTATCGATGACCCGCTGAAGCCGGAGGACGCATTCTCTAAGCTCAAGCTCGAGCAGGCCAATCGCAGGCTTTTGACGACTGTCGAATCCCGACGAGCGAGGCCCGACACACCGGTCGTCATCATCATGCAAAGGATCGCGGAGATGGATCCGGTTGGATTCATCGAGGCTGGCGGACTGCCCGGAAAATGGCACTTCGTGAAGATCCCCGCGCTGATAAGCATGGAGGCGATCCATAAGTTCATCCCCTGGGAGTATCGCCCGAAGTTGAACATGGACATCCAGGACAAGGATGGGCGCTTCTCGTACTGGGAGGAGAAGGAACCCGTGACGAAGCTCGTCCAGATGGAGCAAGGCGGGATCACCGACAAAACCGGGAACATGATCTCGAAGCACGTGTTCACTTCACAGTACCAGCAGAGCCCAGTCGCCATGGGCGGCAACGTGATCAAGGGGCAGGACTTCGTCAGGTACAAAATGCTTCCGGCGATCAAGTACAGGAAGATATATGCGGACACGGCACAGAAGACCAAGGAGCACAATGACTTCTCGGTGTTCGAATGCTGGGGATACGGCGCCGATGGTCGTATCTACTTGATCGATATGATCAGGGGGAAATGGGAGTCGCCGGAGCTCCGGAGGAGAGCGCGCGCCTTCTGGAACAAGCATCACGCGGTAGACTGGGAGGCCGGGCTCGGACTCGGTCAGTTGCGTGAGATGAAGGTCGAGGACAAGTCATCAGGCACGGACGTTATCCAATCCCTGAAGTCTGAGACTCCGATCATCCCGATCAAAGGTATTGAACGAAACAAAGACAAGTACACTCGAGTCCAAGACGCGTTACCATACATCGAAATGAAGGCCGTCTGCGTCCCCGAGGACGCTGAATTCACGAATGACCTGATAGCCGAGTGCGAAGCCTTCAAGGCGGACATGACGCATGCGCACGACGACCAGGTGGATCCGATGTTGGACGCGATCGAGGACATGTTGTCTACTCAGAACAAGATGAAGGTTTGGGAATCACTCGGAGGTTGAGATGAAGGTGGAAGCGCGGAAGGTGTTCGACGAGAGAACGATGGTCTTCGACGGATACGACAACTTCGTGTCGAAGGTCGGACTGAACAACGACAACACCCTCTCGGCCGGACTGTATGCGTTCAACTATGTGACGAGGAACCGAGTCCAGCTCGAGGCCGCCTATCGAGGTTCGTGGATCGTCGGTCAAGTCGTGGACTGCGTGGCCGAGGATATGACTCGCGCCGGGGCCACGGTCAGCACGAATGAGGCCGAGGAGGACATTGCCGATTTCGACGCGGCCGTCGTCCAGACCGGGATCTGGACATCTCTCTGCTCACTGATCAAATGGGGGCGACTCTACGGCGGTGCGATCGCTGTCCTTCAGATCGATGGGCAGGCGCTGGACACACCACTCAACATCAACCGCATCAGGAAGGATCAATTCACCGGGCTCGCGGTCTATGATCGTTGGCAGCTGAACCCATTGGTCGACAAGATCATCAAGGATGGACCAGAGATAGGATTGCCCGAATACTACCAGATCGTGACGACCGCTCAGACGACGACTCCCGGAAATCAGGCAGGCCAAGAAGCTGCATTCGCATCCGGATTCCTCACTGTCCATCACTCACGTGTGATCAGGAACATCGGCATCGAGCTCCCATTTTTCCAGGCGATCACCGAGATGCTCTGGGGAGAATCGATCCTCGAACGCATGTGGGACCGATTGATAGCGTTCGATGACTCGACGATGAGCTCCGCGAATTTGATCGAGCGGGCGAACAATCGCACTGTGAAGATCGAGAACCTGCGAGAGATCGTCGCCATGGGCGGAAAGGCGATGGACGGGCTCAAGGCTCAATTCAGCATGATGAGGCAGTTCCAGACTAACGAGGGACTCACCATCCTTGATTCAAAAGATGAGTTCTCGACTTCCAACTACACATTCACTGGGCTATCAGATCTCCTGATTCAATTCGGGCAGCAGCTCTCCGGGGCCGCGAACATCCCATTGGTGCGATTGTTTGGACAATCTCCCGCTGGCATGAACGCAACCGGTGAGTCCGATATCAGGATGTACTACGACTATATCTCAGCACAGCAGAACGCGAAGCTCAGGCTCGGACTCGACAAGATCTTTAAGGTCCTTTGGATGTCGACGTTCGGGACGAAGCCACCGAAAGATCTCAAGTTCACGTTCGTGCCATTGTGGCAGATGTCTGCGATGGATCGCGCAGCTGTCGTGAAATCGAACACCGAGACGATCATCGGTGCGCACGACGCCGGCCTGATCACGACTGGGACGGCTGTGAAGGAACTTAAGGACCAAGGAGCGGAGACCGGTATGTTCACGAACATCACGGATGAGGAGATCCAGGAGGCCGAGCAGGAGCCTCCACCGATTCAAACTGAGGAGCCGCCTCCATCGCCAAAGGCGGACAATATCGCTTCGGAAGAGTACTATCCATAACCGAATTGAACAGGGGGAAAGATGTCATCAATCACATTCGCCGTACGAGGCGATGCGGTCGCTCCGAGATACTCAACCGGTGGCGCCAATTATGGGCAATTCATCGACAGCGGGAACATCCCATCGATCTCCGACGGCACCGCCATCGGTGGATCGGTCATCGATCAGTCGTCCGGGGCCAATGCGCATAATGGACTCTTGTACCAGGGCGGGGTGAATCTTCCTGGAGGGACTGCGTTCTCGATCCTCCTGCGTGCTAAGCGCGTGGGCAACTATGACATGGCGATGTTCGGATTCAAAAACATACTGGATAACTTGAGGGATCGATTCGCGATCCTGCGGTCTACGAACGGCAATATCTATGGGGTCGCGGAGAATCAGGTCGGTGCCGACATCCTGAGTTTCCAGCAGATTGGCGGAGTCGAGTTCGACACCGGATCGTGGGGAGACTACGTCGTGACCTGCACTGGCGACACGACTACGAACGGGTTCAAGTTCTGGAAGAATGGGACGATGGTGTTCCAGGCCACGCTCTCGAACCCATTCACGGCGCCGCCGAACAACTATTTGATCGTGCCGGCGCTCGGATACGGATCCTTCGAATTGTGCTCGATGTACACAAACGAGTTCGTGATCTGGGACTACGTGATCGACCCGACGAATGTGCAGCTCGAATCTGGAGCAGGGTCATTGAATGGGCCATCGAGGACATCGTTCGTCCAGGTGGCGGCGTTGAATGGTCAGTCATACTCGGTGCCATCGGCGAGTCAGATCAAGCACGGAGTTTCCTTCACGAACGCAGGTGTGACCGGGACTGGGACCTACAATGGATCCGATCTGTGGAGCGATCCAGGGGCGGCGAACGTCCTCGCGGGCGTCACGTACCAGGCGAACAGCCTGACCCCGAACATCACGGGCACTCTCACGTCCACGGACCCAGGTGTCTCCAACGTCAAGAGCGGCGTCACATACGAGATCAACTCAGTCAGCAAGACGGGGACCTACATCGCGTCCGAATTGTACTCCGACCCAGGCGTCGCGAACGTGCTTCTCGGCACCACCTATCAATATGATTCTTTGACCCCGAACCGGACAGGGACTCTCACGAGCGTTGATCCTGGGGTCTCCAACGTGATCCAAGGCGTGGACTACGAGATCAACAACGTCGCAAAAGTGGGCACGTTCATCCCAGTGACGAACACTCTGAAGCTCGCGACTCTCGGGACCCCGACTGGTCAACCAGTCAACTTCAGCCAGGGTGATCAGGTCGTCCTGCATTTCGTCGCGACGGATGGGAATGGTCAGCCATTGAACATCTGGGGAGCCACGCTGACGACGAAGCTGAAGAAGGCCGATCAGACGATCCTCGATATCCCGAACAGTCAGCACACGATCCTCGACCAAACTAATCCTACGACCGTGGGTCAATTCCTCGTATCGTTGCTGAGCTCCGATTCGACCCAGGTTGGAGTCGGTCAGCAGAAGGACATCGTGACCGACGTTGATCAGGGATCGACCGTCGTCTATTGTCACGGAACCGGCATTCTGAATGTATTTTCCAATGATCCAGCTCAATAAAGGAGGGCAAGATGTCAGAAGAAATTAAAAAGAAGATGCGAACTATTCACGTCACGGTACAGGAGAAGGACGACGGGAAGAACTTCCAGTTTTATTTGACCGGGGATTGTGATCGGATCGGTCGTATACCCGACGATCAGCTCGATCCAGTCGAGTTCGTCGCGAGCCAAGTGTTCAGGGCTGGGCTGAGGTTCTTGCAGAGCTCGGGCGCCGTGCAGGCCGCCAAGCCGAAGATCATGATGGAGCCCTGATGAGGAAGCTCACGCTCGACGCCATCGCGAGGAAGAACAAGTTCAAGACCAGCAACTCGGCTGAGAAGGAGTTCTTCAGGGCGCTCAAGCAACTCGCAAAGAACGCGAGCCATATCGTAGACGCCCATGCCGAAGGCGCGAGCCTCAAGGATCCGGAGCGGATGATGAAGGTCCTCTCCGAATACAGCGAGGCGATCACACCGTGGGCGGTCAGGCAGGCAGAGAAGATGCTCGAGGCCGTCCAGAAGTCCAACAAAAGGGCGTGGGCGATCCAGTCCCAGAAGATGTCAAGGGAGCTCAAGGAGGGTGTCGCCGCGAGAGAGACTGGTCAGACCGCGAGGTTGCTGCTGAACGAACAAGTGGCGCTGATCAAGTCGATCCCATTGGAGGCCGGACTTCGTGCTCAGAAGATAGCGGAGGAGAATTTCTTCGAGGGCAGGCGCGCCGTGCCGGATCAATCGGTGATAGATCAACTCGTCAATGAGATGGGGATGACCGAGGAGGTCGCTGTCAACAGGGCTCGACTGATAGCGAGGACCGAGACGGCGAAGGCGAACGCATCAATCCTTCAGGCGCGTGCGACGTCGCTTGGTGTGACCTCGTACGTGTGGAGGACGACGATGGATGGTGCGGAGCGGGAGTCACATGCTGAAATGAATGGCGAAGTCGTCGAGTATGCTCATCCACCCACGCTCAGCGATGGCATGACCGGACACGCAGGCAACTTCCCCAATTGTAGATGCTGGCAGGACCCCATTATCCCAGGAATCGATTCTGATTGACGACGAATTGGGTCACATAGAAGATCAAGCCTGGAAGTCAAAAACCAGGAGGATCCATGCGTTCAATCATCACGACATTGTTCTTGCTCGCAGGCGTGACCGCGGCGGCGGCCACGATCAACGACATGAGCCTCACGAACCAATACGGTGAAAAATCTCAGAACCAGATCGTCAGCGTGTCCGCCAATGGTGGTGCAACGATCGGGGCAGCGATCCCCACTGCGAACGTGACCGCGAAGCTCTTGACCGGACTCGGTGCCGGCACGAACGCGGCAATCGCATCGACCGACACCATCCTCGAGGCATTCGCGAAGCTCCAGAATCAGCTCAACAACAAGGCAGTCGTCGTCGAATGCGCAGCTGGCTCGGGTGGAGCGGCATCAGAGGCGCTCACATGTACCGGCCTCGCGACCACTGACACCATCCTCGCAGTCACTCAACGGGTCGCAGGATCGAACAACGTGGCGATCATCGGTTACTCGACATTGATCACGAATGGTCTGACGGTCACGTACACTGCCAACCCAGGCGCCGGCTCGGTCATCCGAGTCCTTGTGAAGCATTAATTCATGACTCCAGAACAGCTTGAGCACAGGCTCAAAGAACTCGCTGAGATGAAGAAGATCACCGAGGAAAGAATCCGTCGTGCGACTCAAGAGTATCACATCGTGTGCGGCCAGGAGATGGAGATCATCCTCTGGCTGAAGAGACACAAGGAGAACAAGACTTGAAGTACTACGCGACCAAGATTTCGGAGAACATCAGCGAGACGCCCGAAGGGTATCTGCTCTGCCGGAATGTATCTATCGCCCGCACCGGATGGCAGGACTACGCCGAAGGCGAGACCCCCATCCAGGCGAAGAACGGGAAGGTCCGCATCTTCAGGTCCGAGAAGGAAGTGTTCTCACCGAAGACGATCGCATCATTCGAAGGCAAGCCATTCACGGTGAAGCACCCAGATGGGTTAGTATCAACCGAGAATTGGAGAGACCTCTCGCACGGGCATTTTCAGAATGTCAGGCGCGGAGAGGGAGAGCAGAAAGACGACCTCGTCGCCGACATCCTGATCATGGACCAGGATGCAATTTCGCTTGTGCGCGACGGGATGCGAGGCTTATCGTGTGGATATGAGGCTGACTACGTCGAGACCGGTGACGGCGAGGGTGAGCAGAGGAACATCATCGGAAACCATCTCGCACTCGTCGATGAGGGCAGGGCTGGTCCAACGTACGCAATCAACGATCATATAGGAGAGTTCATGAACAAGGCATTGGCTGACAACCTGAAGAGACTGTTGGGACAAAGCATCGATGAAGCAGTGACTTCCTCAAAGAAGCCCGTCGTGGACTCAAAGGAAGAGAAGCCTAAGGAAGAGGCTAAGGACATGGTCAGCATGGATGAAGTGAAGAAATACTTCGACGCGATCATGGAGAAGATGGACAAGCTCCACGGAGCGAAGGACGCCGAGACCAAGCCGAAGGAAGACGAGCCGGCTGAGCCTAAGGTGGAGGACGCCGAAGTCGAGTCTGGCCTCGAGGGTCGCCTGAAGGCACTGGAAGAGAAAGTTTCAAAACTCCTCGAGCGTGAATCCGCTGAGGAATCAGTCGGAATGGACGAAGAAGAAGAGATGGAAGACGAGGACGAGAAGGAAGAAAAGAAGGCGACCGGAGACGAAAAAGCCCGAGTCGAGATCCTCGCCCCCGGAATGCGCATCACGAAGGACTTCAAGGCTGAGGCCCTGAAGACGGCGTACAAGACCGCTGACGGCAAAAAGGTCATCGAACAACTCGCTGGCGCCAAGCCCAAGTTCGACGGCAACGTCGACATGCTCTTCATCTCGGCATCCGAGATGCTGCGACAGGGGCGAAGCGAACAGCTCTCGAGCACGAAGAAACACAAGGTAGTGGATCGCGACATCTTCGCAGGCGGTATGACCCCAGAGAAGATGAACGAGCTCAACGCCAAGCTGTACGCGGCGAAATAGAATCAACAACCAATTTTTAAAGGAGACTCACAGATGAGCAACGCATACCTCTACAATGCACCCACAGGAGTTCCCGGTGACATCACTCGGGTCGATGAAACAAATGCGGAGCCGGCGATGCTCGTTGCTGTCTCCTCAGTGTACGCCCAGGCGTACGGCATCCCGATGGTCTACGCTTCGGGCGGGATCAGTCAGTTCGGGGCATCCAATGCTGCGGCTGACTTCGCCGGTATCTTGGCTCGATCGGCACCTGAGATCAGCGGGAACACGAATCAGGGATTGACCAACACGGTTCCGAATCCTCAGCAACCACAGAACTTCGTCGTCCGCGGATACGTTTCCGTGCTCTGCCCGACTGGCACACCCACTCGTGGCGGCGTCGTCTACATCCGAACAGTCGCTTCTGGCGGCAAGGCAGTAGGTGACCTCGAGGCGACATCCGACCCAGGGAACAACGTGGCATTGAGCCTGACTCAGGCATCATGGGCGACCGACGGCAAGGATGCGGACAACAACGCTGAGATCCGAGTGGCTCGATAACTTCAACAATAAAAACAAAGGATAAAAAACACATGAGACGAACAAACGGCTTTCAGACAAGAGACTCCGCTCTAAGCTATTTCGTGAATCAGCTCGACAACATGGATCGGCGCCTCTATGAGCCGCTCGTCTCGGTGTCGTGGGGTCGCGACATCAAGCTTCGTTCCGGCATCACGATGTCGAACGAGTCGACCTCATTCATCCGATCAGCATTCGCTGGCGCCGGCTCGTTGTCGGCTTCCGGTGGTGCATCTTCTCCTGGAGTCGGTGGCAATATGCCATGGATGTCCGCAGAGGGAACCGCCATCCCCGGCGTGAGCGTGAACGGTGAGCGCTTGGTGAAGCCCCTCCGATTGTTGGCTCGAGAAGTGAGCTATACATCGGTTGAGCTCGATCGATCGCAGCTGACTGGTCAACCAATCGATGTCCAAAAGATGGACGCATTCAATCAACTCTATCAGATGAACACTGACCAGATGGTCTACATCGGTTCCTCTGAGGTGAGCGCGACTGGCCTCCTGAACGACGCCGGCGTTACCTACGGAAACGTAGCTGCCGGTGCTTCTGGTTCGACCCTGTGGGTGAACAAAACCCCGGACGAGATCTTGACGGACGTGAACACGCTCCTCGAGAGCTCATGGTCAGCGTCTGCGTTCGCGGTGTGCCCATCCGGATTGCGACTCCCTCCATACCAGTTCTCTCTGATCAGCTCACTCAAGGTGTCTTCGGCTGGGAACGTTTCCATCCTGAAGTTCCTCAAGGAGAACTCGATCGCCCTCGAGATCAATGGCAAGGAGCTCGACATCCAGCCGATCAAGTGGCTGACTGGTCGAGGAGCAGGAAGCACTGACCGAATGATGGTCTACACGAACGAAGAGATGTACGTCCGCTTCCCGATGGTTCCCGTACGACGTGAGACGGCGTACTACCAGGGATTGCGCTTCATCGCTCCGTACCTGTGGGCGTTCGGCGAACTTGAGATCCCATACCCTACGACAATCCAATACGCAGACGGCATCTAAGACGGAGTTGCAGCCATGAAGGTCAAATTCAAGCGCCCCATCAGAATCGATGGGGTCAGTTACCAGCCAGGTGTCTCCCAAGTGGATGACTCCCTGGAAAAGCATTGGTTCTTTCAGTCAGTCCTCAAGGATGGTCACGCCGAGATCTCTGAACCGCCGATGGTGCCAGAGATTAAAGCGGATGAGCCTGAGGTGATTGAGGAGAAGCCGAAGAAGCAAAAAAAGGAATCGAAGCCCAAGGAGTGAGATGGACAAGGCGGCATTCAGAATAAACTTTCCTGAGTTCGCCAACACAGCCACATACCCGGACGGTCAGCTTGACCTATGGGCGACGGTGGCTGAGAGCCTACTCCCTCAAGATATGTGGCAGGATAACTATACTCTGGCCACCAACCTCTACGTCGCGCACGAACTCGTGATAGCCCAGCAAAACCTAAGACTCGCATCGAATGGCGGGCCCCCGGGAACGTTTGGCGGTGTCGCGCAGTCGAAGGCGGTCGGCGCCGTCAACGTCACCTATGACTCTGTCGGTACCTCGAACAAGGACGCGAGTTTTTGGAACCTCACCGTGTACGGGAAGCAGCTATATAGACTCATGCTGCTATTCGGTGCGGGGAGCGTCCAATTATGAAGGTCACCGTCAAGGAGTCGGGCACATCGACGAAGCTCATGGACTCGCTACGCAAGCTGAAGTCATGCGACGTCCTCGTGGGAGTCCCACAGAAAGACGACCAGAGGCAGGACGAGTTCGGCAACGCCGCGATCATGTACATCGCGGAGTACGGCTCTCCCATCAACAACATCCCACCGAGACCAGTGCTGACGATCGGGCTCGACGTCGCACGCGACAAGATCATCGACATCATGGAGGGTGGACTCAAGTCCGTGCTCGGAGACAAGGCGATCCCCATCGAGAAGACGATGGACCTCGCCGGACTCGCGGCCTCGAGCTCAGTGAAGAGGGTCATCGATACCCAGCTCGGCATCGAGCACATCGCATTCTCGACGATGCTCGGACGCCTCCGACGTGGATTCGAGGGCGACAAGGCTCTGCTCGTGACTGGACAGTTCCGCAACTCGATCACGTGGGTTGTCAGGAGCAAAAATGGCACAGCTTGATGTCTCCGATCTCCTGCTGGACCCTGACTTCGTGGACCCGACGACGATCATTCGTCGCACGACCTCGGTGAACGACTACGGTGAGAACATCGTCTCGGAACCTCAGCAGATCAACACGATCTGCTCCGTTCAGCCGGCGAACTTCAAGCAGCTCCAAAGGTTGCCGGAGGCGCTCAGGATGGCTGACGTGAGGTCGTTCTTCATCAAGATCGAGATCCTCCAAGACAAAACTTCAGCGTACCCGGACATCATCTTGTTTCAGAATCAGAGGTACGAGGTCCAAACGTCGGCGCCATGGCTCAACTATGGTGGCGGATGGTGCGAGGCGATCGCAGTCAGGCAGGCTCCGTCATGAGCTCGGCCACAGGAGGATACCTACCATCCACGCTCACTCCGTTGCCGGGTGGACTCACGCTCGCTCAATTCATCCAGACCGTGATCGTCGGCATCTCGGGATACCCTGCTTCTTCGGTGAGGCCATCCTACCAGGTGGAACCACCAAAGCAGCCGGACGTCCTCGTCGATTGGATAGCCTTCAACATCCAGATCATCGCGCAGGACGCGAACGCGTACGTCGGCATGAATGAGTTCGACGTCACGCAACTGTCGAGGCAGGAGGCGATCAACGTCGTCTGCTCATTCTACGGCCCGAACTCGGGCGACAACGTCTCTGCGTTCGTGGACGGGTTCCAGGTGACACAAAACCTCGAGGCGCTGACCGCGGCCGACATGGGGTTCACGGCGTGCGGGTTCCCGACTCGCGCACCGGAGCTCGTGAACGAGAGGTGGGTCGACAGGTACGACGTCACCGTGACGCTCGCGAGAAAGGTCGTCAGGACCTACCAAATCTTGCCATTTGCATCGGCCCAAGGAACTATCCATACTGTTACCGAAGGCGCCGAGTACAACTCAAACTTCACCGTGGAGCCATCATGAACAAGTCAGGGTACGCTGGGAATCTGATCTCTACCACCGTCGTGATCCCGAACGGACAGACGACGAGTGCTGCGTTCGACATCGGTGGGTTCACGCTCGTCGGGATGATACTCCCGTCGGCACTCACGTCGACGGCGATGAAGATCAACGCGTCCGATTCGCTGGCAGGGACCTACGTCCCAGTCTACGGTCCCACGGGAACCCAGATCAGCTATACGGTGGCCGCATCACGGTACGTGGTGATTCCACCGACCGACCTCCAGGGAGTTAACTTCATCGAGCTCGTCGCGGGTTCGGCTGAGGGCGCTGACCGAACAATCACACTCATTTTGAAAGGACAATAGCATGTCACTCCCCGTATCGAGACTTGTGAACGTGATCGTGAACCTCTCGCCCTTGGCGGCGCCCACGCGATCGTTCGGCGTGCTGATGATCGCCGGCGACTCCAACGTGATCGACGGCTCGCAGAGGTTCCGGACGTACTCATCCATCAGCGGCGTGGCGCTGGACTTCGGGACCAGTGCTCCGGAGTATTATGCGGCTCAGCTCTATTTTGGCCAGTCACCTACCCCCACCACCCTGATGATCGGTCGATGGATCCGCACGGCATCCGCCGGGCTGAACATCGGTGGAGTATTGACGGCGACACAGCAGATGCTCTCAAACTTCACCGTCATCACTAACGGATCATTCAAGATCAGCGTGGACGGGACCCTCTACACGATCGCGAGCCTGAACTTCTCGGGCGCGACGAACCTCAATGGGGTCGCGACCATCGTGACGGCTGGCCTGACAGGGGCCACGTGCACATGGGACGGATCCAAGTTCACGATCACGAGCAGCTCGACCGGCACATCATCGGCGATCAGCTTCGCGCAGTCATCGAGCTCCGGAACTGACATCTCGGCGATCCTGAAGCTCACGGCGGCGACCGGCGCGAGACTCGTCTCTGGGTACGCGGCGGAGACTCCAGTCCAGTGCGCATCGATCCTCTCGGACATGTCGACCCTGTGGTACGGGCTCATGTTCTCGGCATCAGTCCAGCCGACCGACGACCAGTCAATCGCGGTGTCGTCGTTCATCGAGGCCGTCGACATCCGACGCATCTATGGCGTGACGATCATCGACCCGGGCGTGCTTGACTCGTCGAACACCACGGACCTGGCGAGCCGTCAGATGGCCGCTGGTTACCTGCGAAGCTTTTGCCAGTACTCTCTCAATCAGTACGCGATCGCATCGTACTTCGGTCGGGCGTTCACCGTCGATTTCACAGGGAACAACACCGTGATCACGATGATGTTCAAGCAGGAGCCTTCGGTCGCGGCCGAGAACCTGACGACGACCCAGGCGAACACGCTCCAGTCGAAGCGCTGCAACGTCTTCACCCAGTACGTGAACAACACGAACATCATCCAGTACGGAGTCATGTCGGGACCAGCGTGGTTCGACGAGATCCACGACACGGACTGGTTGCAGGACGCCGTCCAGAACGCGTGCTACAACCTCCTTTATACATCACCGACGAAGATCCCGCAGACCGATCAGGGCATGAACCAGCTCGTGAACGCGATCTCACAGGTGTGCGCGCAGGCCGTGACGAACGGCATTGTCGCCCCCGGGACATGGACTTCGACCGCGACGTTCGGTCAGTTGACGACCGGCTCGTTCCTGAAGACCGGTTACTACATCTATGCACAACCGATCGCCCTCCAATCGCAGGCTGACCGCGAGGCGCGCATCGCGCCCCCGATCCAGGTGGCGATCAAACTGGCCGGAGCGATCCAACAAGTTAACGTCATCATCGACGTCAACCGATAGGGAGGGGATAGACAATGGGCGTATATTCTTTTTTGAACGTAAACTGCACCATCCTCGGACCCGGCGGTTCATTCAACATGGCCTCGGGTGCGCAGGCGGCCGAAGAGGGGATCACCATCGAGGCTCACGAGGACAAGAACATCATGACCATCGGTGCCGACGGCAGCGGTATGCACTCACTCGTGGCGTCCGACGCCAAGAAGGTGACCGTGCGATTGCTCAAGACTTCACCGGTGAACAACCAGCTTCAATTGATGTACAACATCCAGACCGCGAGCTCCGCCCTGCATGGGGCGAACGTGATCACCACGACGGACCCAGTCCGCGGGGACTTGATCATCCTCCAAGCATGCGCGTTCTCGAAGCAACCAACTGTCACCTACGCCAAAGAGGGCGGGATGATGGAATGGACCTTCGACGTCATCAAAGGGGACGTGATCCTGGGTGCCGGATAGCACTGACAACAAAGGAATGAATCCATGGAAAATGAATTCTCAACGGGAGGGCACACATTCAAGCTCTCCAAGATCAATGCCCTGAAGCAGTTCCAGATCGTGCGTCGGATGACGCCGGTCTTGTCTGAGCTCTTCCCAGTCCTCTCGAAGATCGGGAAGAAGGCCGATGGGCTCACCCCCGATGACTTCGGGGAGTTCTCACCGGTCATCAGCGCGTTCTCTCGCCTGTCCGACGAGGACGCGAACAAGGTCCTCCTCTCTCTCCTGCAATCCGTGGAGATCAAGCAGGACAAGGGATGGGCGCGCATCGCATCCGACCAGGTGATCATGTTCGACTCCCTCGAGCTCCCAACATTGCTCCACTGCGCAGGACGTGCTTTCATGTACAACCTGCAAGGTTTTTTCACCGCGCTCCCGCAAGTAAAACACGGTCAATAAGCACCAAGCGCGAGGTCCAATGGGCCTCGATGGGTGAAGGCGAGGAGTGGGTTCTCAGACCGTGCCGGGCCGGGATGTGCCGCTACGAATCCCTCGTGGACGGAACTCTTGGACTTGAAGACGTCTCGATCATGAACGAGTATCTAGATGTCGAACAGACGAACGAGATTCTCTACAGGGAGGCGAACGAGTGACCGGCGACGTCATCAAGGAATTCCTAGTCAGTCTTGGTTTCGAGATCGACAAGAAGTCATTCAGTGATTTCAATCAGGGCCTCATCAGCGCCACGAAACGAGTCGGGGCCCTCTATGCTGCCATGACCGCGGCCGGCGTCGGTATTTTCTACGGCATCTCTAAGGCGGCCGGATCCGTGGAGGAGCTCGGTTATCAGCTCAGGCTCATCGCCCCATCGATCAATCGCATGATGTATCTCCGTCAGGAGCTCCTCAAGGCGTACTCAGCGGCCGGCGTAGACCTCCGCAAGGCGGCCCAGCAGGCGATCATGTTCAACCTCGCGATGGAGAAGACCAAGTACGCCCTCAAGGCGATCTACGTATCCGTCGCATCGAAGTTCTTCCCGTTGCTGACGCAGCAGATGGATCTGTTCCGGAAAAAGATCTACGACAACATGCCGAAGATCCAGCGCTTCTTCGAGAAGTTCGTGAAGATCATGTTCCAGGCGTTCGACGCCCTGATCCTATTCGGGACGAGAGTCTGGTCGATCCTCGGTCGCATCTGGGACTTCTTCGCGAAACTTCATGAGGCGACATCCGGGTGGTCGACGGTGATCATGGGACTCGTCGTCGCATGGCAGGCGCTGAACCTCGCCTTCCTAGCCAGCCCTCTGGGCATGATCTTCGCCGGACTCGTCGCGATCATCGCGCTTTACGATGACTTCAAGACGTTCCAGGAGGGTGGTGAATCCTTCTTCGATTGGTCCGGTGTGATCGTCGCCTTGGCTAAGGTCAAGGATGGGTTCGACCAGGTGATGATGACCCTCGAGGCATTCATGCCTCTGATCAACCTCGTGATCGAATCGGTGAAGACGCTCGTCACTACGTTCGCGAGCCTGTTCATGAAGATGGATGTGCTCGACTCGTTCCTCGCCACGTGGCAGGGGTTCAGGCACACGATCGAGGGGATCATCGACGTCATCGGAAACTTGGTGCTCGCGTTCCAATCCCTGATCCGCGGTGACTTCCTCGCTTTCTTCGAGAACCTCAGGGGCGTCTTGAGGGGGATCCTCGAGATCGTCGGTGGGATCGTTCAGATGGTCGGGTCATTGGTCGAGGCTGCCCTGAAGCTCGGCGTGATCGGATTGAACAGCATCGCATCGGTGTTCGGGGCCGGACAGGTCGACGTGAATCGGAGCGGGTCATTGTTCTCGGACAAGCCGGCGCTGAACCCGAACGTCGCCGCACCGACGACGAACCAGAACCTGAACGCGCAGACGAACATCACGGTCCTCGGCAGCGCTGACGCCCAGGCGACAGGCAAGGCCGTGGCCAACCAGCAGAACGCCGTCAATCGCAGCACGGTCAGGAACTTCAGGACGGTGGCTCAGTGAGCTTCATAGGCCAGCCGATCTCCATCAGCGCATTGATCTTCGGGAAGACTCGCCAGTTCGGAGAGTTCACCGGGTACGTGACGAACAAGGAAGAGACGAACGACACGCTGACGATCACGAAGCAACCAATCCAGGATGGCGCCTCGATCACGGACCACGCATTCCAGGAGCCCACGGTCCTCAGCATGACGATCCTTATGCAGAACTCTGGTCTCTCGGCATTCTCGGGGACAGATGGGCTCGCTCAGCTGTACCAGAGCCTCCTCGACCTCCAGAGCTCACGAGTCCCATTCACCGTAAAGACACCGAAGAGGACGTACGACAACATGCTTTTGGCCGTGATCGGACTCACGACAGACAAGAACACCGAGAACATCTTGGCGCTCAACCTCAGCTTCCAGGAGATCCTCATCGTCAGCATCTCGACGGTGTCGATAGATCCAATGAATCAGGCCTCACCGAAGGTGACTCAGCCAACCAAGAAGGTCGGAAATAAATCGATCCTTTCGACATTGTTCGGCGGCAACTTGCAACAAACCATTTCTAAAATCGGGGGCGGATGATGGTCTTCGAAGTCCCATTGACGGCTGCCCCACAGCAGTTCCAGATCGCGCTCGGAGCGACGAACTACGTCCTCACCCTTTATTGGTGCGATGCCCTCGAGGGTGGATGGGTGCTCGATTTCTCAGACCCATTGACTGGGCTCTCCATTGTCGCCGGGATACCGATCGTCACCGGAGTGAACCTATTCGAAAACATCGCCTACCTGGGTTTCACTGGATCGATGTTCGCGGCGACCGACGGTGACCTCGCGGCACCGCCGACCTACGACAACCTGGGGACGGAATCCCATGTTTACTTCGAGGTCGACTGATGTCTGATCAGCAGTACCTCAGGGCTATCTCATTGATCATTTCGCCCGGCACGGCATCGCAGGAGTCCCTCGATCTGTCGCAATTCAGGATCAAGTTCTCGACGAAGCAGACGGACGGAGCGACACCGAACACGGCGGACATCCGGGTCTACAACCTCGAAAACGAGACGGCACAGAAGATCAAGAAGGAGTTCAAGAAGGTCATCCTTCAGGCTGGCTACCAATCGAACTTCGGGGTCATATTCAAAGGGAACATCTACCAGGTCATCATCGGGAGGGAGTCGGCGACCGACACGTTCATCGACATCATCGCCGGTGATGGTGATCGCGCCTATAATTTCGCAATCGTGAACCAGACTCTCGCTAAGGGGTCCACCTCGCTCGACCAGGTCCAAGCATCTATCGCACAGATGGCGAAGAAGGACGTGACCGCCGGGCACCTCGGCGACTTCCCGACTCAGCAATTGCCGAGGGGAAAGGTCATGTATGGTCCGGCGAAGAAGTATCTCCAGAACGCGGCAGACACCACAGACAAGACGTGGTCGATACAGAACGAGCAGGTCACGTTCGTTTCGTTGACCTCGTACCTGCCGGATCAGGCAGTGGTCATCAACTCATCGACCGGCCTCATCGGATCACCACAGCAGACGAACATCGGCGTGAACCTGAAGACACTGCTCAACCCGAAGTTCAAGATGGGGACCAGGGTCCAATTGAACAACTCGTCGATCCAGGGGATGAAGATCAATCTCAACGTCAACGTCGCCACGAAGGACTCTATTTCGAACCTCAGGCAGCTCACTCCCGCTCAGCTGAACGACGATGGGATCTACTACGCTTTCGCGGCGGAACACAGCGGGGACACCAGGGGGACAGAGTGGTACACGAGCCTAATATGCACGACCGTTTCGCCAGGGACGAACCCGGCAAACTCAGTGGGTAACCCATGATCAACAGGGAAGAGTGGTACAACGACCCGGAGACTGCTCAGCGGACGGCCCTCGCGAGTCTACAGAGTGGTTTGTGGACATGCATCCCCGCGGTGGTGACGGCGATAGACTTCACTGAGAACACGTTGACGGCTCAGCCGGCGATCCAGGGTCAGATCACAAATGAGGATGGGACGACTCAATACGTGAATCTTCCTCCGTTGATCCACGTCCCCATCATGTGGCCACAGGTCGCCGGATTCGCGCTGACGATGCCGATCAAGGTGAACGACGAGGTCCTGATCGTGTTCTCTTCACGGTGCATAGATGGATGGTGGCAGAGCGGCGCCGTCTCGAACGGACAAGTCACTCCTCAGCAGCCCCTCGAGCCCAGGATGCACGACCTCTCCGACGGCTTCGCGCTGATCGGCATCAAGTCACAACCGAACAAGCTGTCCAGCATCTCGACGACGGACGCCGAGCTCCGCTCGACGGATCGATCGACATACATCGCGCTCACGCATGACGGTAACATCAAGCTGGTCGCGACGTCGGTCCAGATCACCGGCGATGTGACTGTGACGGGCAAGGTGGACGCCGACGGCGAGGTGACCGCTAAGAAGAATTCGACACCGATCGAGCTTTCGACGCATACTCATCCTGTGACCACTGCGCCAGGAACAACCGGGATCCCGAATCCGTAAATAAAAAGGAGGAAACTTTGAGAGTCAGGAAGCAAACCGCGAGCGGTGACTACTCTTTCGGCAACTCACAGCTCGACTTCTACAAGGATGTTCCCGCCGGACCTGGCCAGGTCGCGAGCACGGTTTTTCAACTATTCCTCGGTGAGTGGTTCCTCGATCTCACGACCGGGACCCCATTCTTCCAATCCATCTTCGGGTTCCACTCGAAGCAGCTCGCGGACAGAACAATCCAGGATAGGATCCTGAGTGCCCAGGGCGTGACCGGCATCGTCGACTACACGAGCACGATCGACCCAGACACCAGGCAGATCAGCGTGACGACGACGATCGACACCCTCTATGGTCAGACCACAATCCAACTCCAAAACCAGGTGAACACATGAGCTATTCAGATCTATTTTATATCGATCAAAACGGATATCACACATCAGACTATCCGACCGTGTTGGCCTACATCACGAGCTCGTTCCAGGGCATTTACGGGGCTGATGTGTACCTCGGTCCAGACTCCCAGGACGGTGAATGGCTCGCGATCCTGGCGAAGGGCCTCTACGATGCGGGCATGAACGGACTCGCTTCATACAACTCATTGTCTCCACTTGGTGCCCAGGGCGTCGGCCTTTCGAGGGGCGTGAAGCTCAATGGATTGACCAGGCAGGACCCGACCTTCTCGACTGCGGACCTCACTCTCATCGGGCAGAGCGGAGTGACTCTGAACAGGGCCGTCGCGATCGACAGCCTCCAACAGAAGTGGATCATCCCAGATGGGACCACGTTCCCGAGTGGTGGATCGATCGTCGTCACTGCGACCGCGGCTGTCGCTGGGGCCGTGTCGGCCGCTGCGAACACGATCACCGGGATATTCACTCCGACCCTCGGATGGCAGAGCGTGAACAACGCCGCGGCGGCCACCGTCGGAGTCGCCGTCGAATCGGATGCGCAGCTCAGAATCCGTCAGTCGATGTCTACCGCGAACCCATCCCTGACTGTGTTCGACGGGACTAAAGGTGCGGTCGCCAACGTCGCCGGAGTCACTCAATCTCGCGGATACGAGAATGATTCGGACTCGACGGACGGCAACGGCATAACTCCGCACTCGATCTGTATGGTCGTGGAGGGAGGGACAATCTCCGACATCTGCCAGGCGATCCAGGTCCACAAGACTCCGGGAACCAACACCTATGGGAGCACTTCACAACTCGTCTACGATGCGCACGGGATGCCGCTGACGATCAGGTTCCAGAGGCCGACGCTCGACACGATCTCGGTCGTGATCACGATCGCCGCGACGGTCGGATGGTCGTCTGACTACGAGACCATCATCCAGCAGTCGGTCGCCTCGTACATCAATTCGATCGGGATCGGGAACAACGTTCTCTATACCAAGATCTTCGTCCCTGCCTACGTGTTCGGCACGCCGGCAGCGGGGACCTTCGACATCACCGCGATGACGGTGAACGGAGGGACATCCAACATTTCGACCGCGTTCGATCATCTTCCGACTTGTGACCCGGCATCGGATGTCACTATCATCGTCACATGAGTTATGTATTGGATGACTACCTAAATCTATTCGCGGCCCAGCACCGGCAGCAGCCTGACCTGATAGCCATGGCCTCGGCCGTCCTCAATCCGTTGATCTCACTCCAACAGACGCTCGAGAGCATCGTGCCTCAGTTCGACTTGGACGTGGCGATCGGTGCCCAGCTCGACGTCCTCGGACAATGGGTCGGGGTCTCGAGGCAGGTGAACATCCCCATCTCTGGCGTGTTCTTCTCATGGGACGGTGTCGACTCATCGGTCGGATGGGACTTCGGCACGTGGATCGGCGCGAACGATCCGTCGACGATCACGACATTGCCGGACGACACATACAGGACCTTGATCCGAGCGAGGATCGCCGCGAACAAGTGGGACGGCACGACCAATGGCGCCTACACGGCTTGGGAGTCTGCGTTCCCGACACTGAACATCCTCATTCAGGACAATTTGAACATGAGCTACGACCTGATCGTCGTAGGAGAGATCGTCGACTCATTAACCCAGGCGATCATCACCGGTGGATACATACCATTGAAACCCGAGGGTGTTCGGGTCGCCAACTACTGGTTCCCTGTCGATACGAATCCGATCTTCGGCTGGAACGTGGAATCAACATTGATGAAGGGCTGGAACGAAGGTTCATGGGCCCTCCGAATAGGAGCATAAAAAGATGTCGACGAATGAGATCCTACCATTTTGCGGAACGGACACCGGGACGAACCTGCTGACCCAGTCGGCCTACAACTCATCCACGTTGAGGACGTCAGGGAACGCACCGGGCATCGCGAGCCTGGAGCTGAACAACAAGGCGCTCAGGCAGGCGACATTCGTGGCCTCACAGGTGGCTCAATTCATCTCGAACAAGCTGAATCAGGACGTCCTCGACAACGGGAGCACGGCGACCCTCCAAGCACAGATCGTCTCGGCGATCGGCGGGCTGACGGTCGCATCCAAGTCAGCGAGTTACTCACTGAACGCCGTCACGGACAATGTTCTCTTGTTCACAGCGGTGTCGACTGCGACGTTGCCGACTGCGGTCGGTAACACGGGCCATGTGTTCTACATCATCAACACGACGGGAGGTTACTCCGTCACGCTCGCCACGACGTCGTCTCAGACGATCGGCGGATACGCGAGCGGAGCCCTGTCGTTGACCGCACAGAACGCGATGATCGCCGTGGTTTCCGATGGATCGAACTGGCAGATCATCAGCTCGACTCCCGAGGTGGTGACTTTGCCGGTGACAGGTGGAGGCACTGGTCAGACGACGCTCACGAATCACGGTTTGCTCGTCGGTGCCGGCACGTCTGCGATCACGCAGCTCGCGGCCGCAGCGGCGGGGACATTGCTCACGGGTCAAGGGGCATCTTCGGACCCATCATTCTCGGCGACACCGACCCTCGGTGTGGCGGGGACGACACTCGGGACGCTCTCATTGGCAGGTAACACTTCCGGCACCATCACGATCAAGCCACAGGCGGCGGCCGGCACGTACAACTTCAACTTGCCGACGACGGCTGGGACGACTGGACAGGTGCTGACGAGCGCAGGCGGTGGATCGTCGCCGATGACGTGGGCGACCCCGTACGCGAGCCCACTCACCACGACTGGAGATCTGGTCTATTCATCGGACAACTCGGGGACACCCGCTCGTCTGGCGATCGGATCGAGCTCTCCGTCGATTCAGTTCCTCGGAGTATCATCAGGCCTCCCTGCGTGGACGACATTCAAAGGACCGACGGTGCAGGTCCTCACTTCGGGGACCAGCGCGACCTATACGACCCCATCGGGTCCGAGACCAGTCACGCTCAAGATCCGCATGGTCGGCGGTGGTGGCGGCGGACAAGGGATCACCAATGGAGTTGGATACGTAAACGGTGGCACGGGCGGAGCGACGAGCTTCAACTCAATCACTGCCAACGCCGGATCCGGACAAAATGGGGGGAACGGAGGAAGCGGAACAGCCTCTCTGCGGATCGGTGGAGCGGCCGGGAGCGGCAACAATGGTGTGGTCAACACAGGTGGGATGATGGGCGCGAGCACCGCGTTCGGCGGTGGTGGAGGAGGCGGGGCCGGCAACGGTGGTGCTGGACAATCGGCTCCTGCTAACTCCGGTGCAGGTGGCGGCGGTGCTGGCGGGAATACTACGTGGGGATCGGTCGGCTGCGTGAGCGGCGGGGCCGGAGAATACGTCGAATTTTATATCCAGAGCCCGACGACCTCGTACACATACACAGTGGGCGGTGGCGGAGCCGGTGGAGCTGGTACTTCCGCAGCCGGTGGCAATGGTGGCTCTGGATTGATCATCGTCGAAGAGATCTATCAATAACGAATAGGAGATTTTTGAATGCCAACGAATGACTTCCTCACGTTTTGTCCGACGGACACTGGGACGAACTTAGTCGAACAATCGACCTATCTCGTTACGACTGGGAGGACCCTCGGGCAGCAACCTGGGATCGCATCCTCAGCGCTCAACAACAAGGCGTTGAGGCAATCGGCCGCCGTGGTATCTCAGTTCGCCCAGGCGATGAGCGACCGCCTCGGGGTCGACGTCTTAGACGACGGCATTTCGGCGAACATGCTCGCGAACATCAATGCGCTGTTCGCGTCGTTCCTCCCTGCCGGATGCACGATCCCGTTCGCTGGGACAACGGCTCCGAGCCTCTTCCTGCTCTGCTATGGGCAGGAGGTGAGTCGTACGACCTACTCAGCGTTGTTCCTCGCGATCGGGACCACATACGGATCCGGCGATGGTTCGACGACGTTCAACTTGCCCGACCTCAGGGGCAGGACTGTGGCAGGACTCGACAATATGGGCGGGACGACCGCCGGTCGGGTGACGAACTCGGAGTCTGGGATCACCGGGACCACGCTCGGCGCCTCGGGCGGATCTCAATCCGTCGCGATCAATACCTCACAGATGCCCTCTCATACGCACGTTCAGGACGCTCATACGCACACACAAGATGCGCACAATCACACGCAGGACGCGCATACGCATTCACAGAACGCTCACTCACACGGGATCACCGACCCAGGGCACTCCCACTCGATCACATTTTTCAACGGCAACGGCAACACGGGCACGAATCCGTACGGATCAATCTCCGTCGGCTCATTCGTCTACGGGACGCAGACGGCCGTGACGAACATCAGCGTGAACTCATCTACCGCGACGAACAACGTGACGACGGCGACGAACCAGGTGGCGACGGCGACGAACCAATCGACGGTCGCGACGAATCAATCGACTGGATCCGGCGGGACGCACCAGAACATGCAACCATCGATGATCATGAATTGGATCATCAAAACCTAGGGGGACCGATGGATTCATTCATTCAACTGCTCAAGGACATGTCTCCACTGATCGCAGAGTTCTGCCTACAGATGATAATTTTTCTCATCTACATGGCGAGATCAGAGGAAAGGATGAAGGCGCGCCTCGACGCGCTCGAGAAGGAGAACAAGGGCTTCCTCCTCGAGATCGAGGAGATCCACAAGATCAAGGCCATGGAGAAGGATCTGGTCGAGTTCAAGGCGAGGCAAAAAGACCACGACTTGACTCTCTGGTCGAAGATTGATGGGATCAAGGCAGACATACAAACGCTCTTGCAGAGCTTCGCCAGGGTCGAGGCCAAGCAAGAGATCTACGGAAAGGGTCACAAATGAAGACACTCACGGCGATCATGTTGGTACTTTTCACGATGACGGTGTTCGCTCAGACCGCACCACCGACGTATCTCGACAGCGCCCTGAAGGCGATCGGCCTCAGCGGAGGGACAGTCGCGAGCATCCTCGTGGTGTTCGAGTTGATCCTGCGCGCGGTCCCGACCGCGAAGCCATTGTCCGTTTTGATTCCAGTTCAATACGCCTTCGCTGGGTTCGGCGCCATCCTCTCTTTTTTGGGTGACCTGACGAACAAGCTGATCGGCGTGGCGAACAACGTGCAGCCTCCCAAGTAAAGGTTTTTTGTTTCTCCAACGAAGTTGTTTTAGGCGGAGGAGGGGAGACCCTCCTTTCGTCTTTTCAGGAGGTCAATTCATGATTAGACTTTTCATTATCTTCCTCGCCGGGTGCTCGTCATTGGTGACGGAGCCATCCCAGCAGCTCGATCCGAACACGCTCTACAAGCGCGACATGATCGTGACCGTGAACGGGGTCACGTTCGAGGGCGTCGGTGTCGCTCCGATGTTGGACGTTAACCAGTTCCACATCATCGCGCGCGGGGACCTCAACCTGTTCGTGATGTCGACCTGCCATCGGGAGACGACCAAGGAATCCGCGTGGAACGTACAGACGACGGTCCCTGATGGATTGTTCGGCTGGGGATCGAAGAAGGTGGACTCAACCCGCGAGGCGACGTTCAGTTACAAGCCGGTCGTCGGCATCGAGGACGGCATCGCATGCCCGCTCGAGCTCTCCGGATTCGATAAGGCCGGGAGGCACTCCTGGGCGTTCGTCGACTTCGTGACGAAGGACATGACGTTGCCGGGGAAGATCGGATGCAACGGGGCGTCCCGTGACTTCGTCGGGGTCGAGGCCTGCCAATCGAGGTCCGGCCTGTACCAGACGATCGACTTCCCGGTTCCGGTCATGGTGAGCCCAGATCGAGGGTGCGAGTTGCCCGCCCAGGATTCCGGTAGGTTCAAGTTTCCCGTCAACAAGGGGAAGTGTGTCTACATATTCAAGGAAGTGAAGGGTCCACGCCTGGCGCGGATCACGACCATCGGATACGAATCAATTTTGGTGAGGGACAACTAACATGGGATCAATCATTCTCAGCCTATTGGGCACGATCGCGCCGACCGCATTGAGGATCATCGGCATGTACCTCGACAAGTCCCAGGCAGACGCCGCCACGAAACAGAAGTTCCTTGATTTCGTCGAGGCCGCATCTAAGGACCTGAGCGGCAGTGCGCAGCTCATGCAATCAGCCGAGGCTCAGCTCAAACGCCTCAAGGAGGCCGACAGTGATCACACATCACCTTGACGGGAAGTCAGGGAGACATCTCCTTCCGGAGCTCAGGGAGTTAATCGAGGATCATGTGTTCAAATTCGGACGCATACCGAAGTCATTCCTCGACTGTGATCCAGTCCAGATGGCCTGCGACATCGCCTTGGCGCTCGCTCAATGCGACATCCGAGAGGTAGGAGGGAACAACATGGGCCACACCGTCGGGCTCATACAGGACGTCATCGGTGGAGTCACTCCCGGCGGGAACGGACTCGCATGGTGCATGAGCATGCAGCAAGTGATCGTCGCATTCATCGAGGACTATCTCCAGAAGGAGAGCCCATTCCCGGCTGACCTCGAGGTCCTCAGTGTGTACCAGTTGGCGCTCAAGGTGCCAGGGCTCGTCAGCGTGACGTGCGAGCAAGGAGCTGTCGCGTGCGCTCGTCACGGGGACACTTCGAACGGCCATGCGATGCTCGTGCTTCAGGCAGGACCGGGTAACATCATGACGACCTTCGAGGGGAACACAAATCTCGCTGGCTCTCGTGATGGTGACGGTGCTTATATCAAGACCAGGGACAAATTCAGAAACGGAAACCTTCAGACGCTCGGGTTCGTCAGGATATACCCGAAGGAGCAAAGCAAATGAGAATCTTCATCCTCTTGATCTTGGCAATCACTTCATGCACGCAGCTTCCACAGCCGACGCCCTCGGCGCCCCCGATCATCGTGGTGAGTCCGTCACCGACGCCAGTGCCGACCCCAGTGCCCGCACCGGTGAGTCAGCCAACGGTCGCACCTGCCCCTCAGCACATCGTGCTCGCATGGGAAGCGAACCATCCGGAGCGCGCGGCGTGGTCTGATAGCCTCGAAGGGTTGATACGCGCCGACATCTCCGTGTACTCGACGGCGTCGGACATCACGAAGATCTGTCCGAAATACAGCGTCCTCGATGACGAAACAAAGGTTCACGTCATCAGCGAGCTCTGGGTCGCGGATGCCTATTATGAGTCGAGTTGGGATCCGAACAGCCAGAGCGTGGACGTCGGAACGAAGAGCGACAAGAATACATGGTCGATCGGACTGCTCCAGATGTCCGTCGTCGACCAGGACAACTATGGATTCAACTTCGGGTATGGGTTCGACGACCTCCTGAAGCCCTATGAGAACATGCGACTAGCGGATGCGATCATGGCCCTCCAGATCAAGAAGCACGGTGTGATCATGATCCCCGTCGGAATGAGTGGATTGTACTGGGCGAGCATGCACCCGGGCGGCAAGTACGACAGCAGCGCCCAGATCATCGCCCGCGTCCAGAAGAACGTCCCGGCCTGCAACTAGGCCCTGATGAGCCTGTTGTGATGATTGAACTTCCATCCCTGCGCTTCGAGCACGAGCTCGATGTGCGGGAACCTATCACAGAAGTGTCTCCAAGAGTGTTGGTGCTGGAATCGGTGGCATGAGTTGCATAGGGCGAGTAGGTTCCACACGACGTCGTCACCGCCAGCGCCCTTCGATTGGATGTGGCAAGGATCGCAGCATTTGAATCCGCAGGCGAGGCATCGCATCTCGTGGTAGGTGTCGAGGAGTCGACGGTTCCTGATCCTCTGCGGCTTCTTAAACAGCAAGGAACAGCTCCTTCCATTTGAATTCATCGTTGTATGTGAATGGCCTGCGGGTCGGTGGGCCACCGGTCATCGTCCACGTGATGTCATAAACTCTACCAGATTCACCGACGCAGACCCAGAACCTGATCTTCACTTCACACCACGTTCTTCGAGGTATTGACGGACGCAGAGCTCGATCAGCTTGTCCCACGTGACATCGAAGCCATTTTTTCGATCGATCTTGATCTGGTCGGCGGCCTTTTTTCTGAGATCAGCCGGGATGTACGCCTGGACTAGCAGGAAGTCATCGTCCTTGGAAAGCTTCTGAAAGTTCTCTGTCAATTTTGATTTCGCCATTCTGTTTCTCCCCAGATTTCAAAAAAATTCTTTGACGAATTGTTCGAGGCTGCCGTCATAGGTAGCATACTTCACGTTGGCCCATTTGTCCTGGTCACCGACAGCATAGTTGATGACGACCTTGCCATCGTGCTCGACCAAGTCCATGTCCGAGTTGTCGATCCCTTCATCCGGTTCACCCAGGAATGACAGGACGACTTTTTCCGACTCCGTCCAATTGATCAAGTCATCCGACTTCAGGACGAACGTGGCGAACCCTCCGACATCCCTCAACACGAAAACGTAGTAACTGCCGTCGACATACCTGATCGTCGGGCAGGCCGCGTACCTATCCGGGCTCATGATGTCGCCGACATCCTGCCAGTGAATCAAATTAGTGGACTTCATAAATCGGACGTTGAAGCACACCGTGCCAGGCTCGCAAGTCTCATAAGCCATCACGTAGCCGTCTGGAGTCTTAGTCACCGATGAGTTGAAAAGATGCATCCCCTCTTTTTTCCCACGCACCAGGGCCGGAGCTGACCAGTCAGTCAAGTTCGATGAGTGCTGCTCGAAGAGTTCATCACCAGAGGAGCCGAATACGTGCAAGACTGACCCGTCGACGAATGCGCATGCGTACTGGATCTTCGTCTCGAACGAGGCGATCGTCGTGGTCCCGGATCGGATGTCTATGCGACCGACGTCGCGGAACGAGATCATCGTCAGGAGCTCGCCACTCCATTCGAACGCAGTGGCCTCCATCGCGCTCACCTGCTCGTTCTCGGCCGACTTGTGGATAAAGCTCGGCGTGTATGCACGGAGGCCTTGCGCGCCCTGTTTCGAGCATGACAAAAGGACCATCATTGAAAGCGCGATGAATTTCATTCTCTCCCCCCTCAATCACTCGTGTCGAATCGGTACGCCACCAAGATCGCCCTGCCATCGATGCACGCCATCGCGCACTGTCCCCACATGTCCGCGGGGATCTCGTCCACCATTTTTTCAACCGCAGGCATCTTCTGTGCCTTGAGCCAGTCCATTCCCTTCACGGTCTCCTCGTAGTGCTGCTTCACGATGAGGTATGGCCCAGGAACCATCGGCTCGATCCGGGCGCCTACTATAGGCTTGCTGTCTTTTTGATCCTCATGAATCCATTTCATTCACAAACCTCTTCGT